>Ga0208823_1000004_pt1 | contig 352349 bp, 382 predicted proteins | sample AD_UKC075_MetaG_FD_184440 | JGI IMG/M metagenome (GOLD analysis project Ga0208823, IMG submission 184440) | Active sludge microbial communities of municipal wastewater-treating anaerobic digesters from USA - AD_UKC075_MetaG (SPAdes) (version 2) | ecosystem: Engineered > Bioreactor > Anaerobic...
TGTTAGAGCGGCTCAACAGGGAGATTCGTCGGCGGACATCTGTTGTTGGCATCTTTCCAAGTATGGATTCCTACATCCGTCTTGTTACGACATACCTGATTGAATATGCCGAGGATTGGTCGTCAGGTAGATGTTATGTAAAGCCAGATGTTATCCAGTTAACTAAGGAAGATCGATTACAGGTGGCATAATCCATTTACGGAGTGCAGATGGATTTTGCGAACAAAACTTGACACTAACATGAGCGCGGCAACTTAATTTTAGTTGACTATTTTCACCTAGGATATTAAAGAAATTATTATTCGGCATGGAGAAATAGAAACGGGGCTAGTCTTGCCATTGTTTCTGAGTGATAACTGCAGCTGCATGGGTATCGACTTACTTATTTCTTTCGGCCGTTCAGGGGTTGCTGAACTAATTCAGGAATCTTTAAAACAGGGCAGTATCCTGACATGGATACTGCCCTGTTTTTATTCTTCCAGCTCGACAATCTTCATGTACTCGGCAAAGATGGCATCCAGGAGGTCCTCGTCTTCGACGGGCAGGAATTCTTCCTCATCATCGTCACCGGTCACGACCTCCATGATGATGACTTCGCCTTCATCTTCGTCCTGGTCCAGGGGATACAAAATGGCATAGTCTTTGCCTTGGTAGGGAATGGTGTCCAGGTATTCGCATTCCAGTTCGTTGCCTTCATCGTCGGTCAACACGATATTTTCAGTTGCGTCCATCATTTTCTCTCCTTTACTCTGATATGCAAGTTCTAACTGGTATGTTGCCCAATTACCTGCCCTATAGTACATTTTCCCAGATGTAATATTATATTACAATAGGGCTGGCATTCCGCAAATATTCAGTGATTAGGCAAACTGGTGCAAATACCGGAGAAACAGGGTAAGGGAAAAGGTCTTGGGGCCTGCTTAGCTGTGTTGCCAGAGTTTGGCCAGGGGAAGTTTGAGTCCGGGAAAATGCGGGTGCTCGGCCACTTCGCTATCCCGGGCCAGTACCACAGCTTTGTAGGAGCCGTTCTCCAATACAAAACAGGTGAGTGTGCGCCTGTCCGGATCGACGAGCCAGTAGTGGGCGACTCCGGCCCGGAGATAAATCTGCATTTTCTGGATACTGTCTTTGCGGCGGCTGGCGGGTGAGATTACTTCTATGGCCAGGGTGGGGGGACCGTCTATTCTGGTTTTTTTAACTATCCCCTTGTGTTCCTTGGCCACGTAGAGCAGGTCGGGCTGAACAACAGTCAGTTTGCCAAAAGTGACATCCAGCGGAGAGACGAACAATTCTCCCCGTTGCCCAAAATACGGCGCCAGCAGCAAATGCAGTTTCCCGATAATCCGCTGGTGGAGCACACTTGGCGGGGGCTCTTTAACCAGTTGGCCATTGAGAATCTCGTAGCGCCAGCCCGGCTCATCGGGAAGTTTCAGATAATCTTTGTATGTAAAGGGTTTGCGTTGTGTACGGTACGTTGCGGTATCTTCGCGCACGCCGGCCAGGGCAGACATCACTTCGTGCAGCAGGTACTGGTCTTCCCCGACGCAGGGTATGGTTTTTTTGCGGGTGTACTCTGATATGGCTTCAGGTGTCAAGCCGAGGGCTTCGGCAACGGCCTGGGCGGACAAGATTTCTCTTGCATCCACAGCGGTCACCTCCGACAGAATTATATACCAACTGCCAAGTAAAATCAACTGAAGGCGTCTCAGGTAAACTGCGTGCGCCGTGCTCGCTTATGCCCATATATGACAAATGTCATGTCAGGATGTTCTTCTCGTCACTGGCGCCGGGTATTGGCCGGGAGTAGAATAGGGGCAAAGGACTGATTCGGGAGGAGGGAGTACTGTGCTCGTGGAGATGCGCAATCTTGTCAAGCGATATGGAGACACCCTGGCGGTGGACAATGTCAACCTGGAGATTGCCGAGGGAGAGGTCTTCGGTCTCCTGGGCCCCAACGGCGCCGGCAAGACGACCACCATCAACATGCTCATCGGCCTGACCAAGGTCGACGGCGGAGAAATCACCATTTTTGGCAAAAGAGTCAACGGCCACCGGGAGGAGGTAAGCAGGCACATCGGCATTGTCCCCCAGGAACTGGCCATCTATGAGGATTTGACGGCGGCGGAAAACGTCACTTTCTTCGGCAAGCTGTACGGACTGCGGGGATCACGGCTCAGGGAAAATGTGCATTGGGCCCTGGAGTTTTCCGGCCTGGCGGACAAGGGCAGGCAATTCCCCAGGAAGTTTTCCGGCGGCATGAAGCGAAGGCTAAACATCGCCTGCGCCGTCGTGCACCGGCCCAGGCTGCTCATCATGGATGAACCCACAGTGGGCATCGATCCCCAATCCCGTAACCACATTTTGACCTCCGTCGCTGAGTTACACAAACAGGGGACGACCATTATCTATACTTCCCACTACATGGAAGAGGTGGAAGAGCTGTGTACCCGGGTGGCCATCATGGATCAGGGGCGCATCATCGCCCAGGGGAGCAAGGAGGAGCTGAAGGAACTGGTTTCATCCGAGGACACCATAGTGGTCGAGCTGGCCAACGTCAACTATACCCTGGTGGAAGAGGTTAAGAAAATCGTCGGGGTTAAGGACTGCGTTTTAAGGGATAACACCCTGACGGTGCAGGTGGCCAGGAACAGCCCCGTCATCGGCAGGATTGTCGACGCCATAACCGGAACGGGAGCAGAAGTGGTGAGCTTAAGCGCCGAGCGCCCGACGCTGGAAAGCGTATTCCTGACTTTGACGGGCAAGACCCTGCGCGATTAGGAGGGGTAGAGTGGGACGCATATTCACCGTATTTCAGTACTCTGTCCTGCAAAATGTCCGGGATGTCGGCGTCAGCATTGGGCAGATGCTGGTACTTCCCATAGTTCTTATCCTCATTCTGGGGTTGGCCCTGAACCCTGTGTTTCAGCCCAAAACCATTGGGGCTACAAAAGTCGGCTATTTAAATGAGGACCGGGGTCCCATAGGTTCTCTGGTCGACGATTTCCTGGCCAGGCCGGAGGTTCAAGAACTGCTGGCCGTCAGGGCGGTGGACAGCCTGGCTGCCGGGCACGAGCTCCTGCGCACCGGAGAGATCTCAGCCTTGATCCATGTGGATGCCAGTTATTCCCGGCTGGTCATGGCGGGCGAGAGGGCAGAAATACAGGTCATCGGCCATCCGGGCAGGTCGCTGGAGGTGACCATGGTGGAGACGGTACTGGAGAGCTTTGTCTGCGGGGGCAACGCCGTGCAGGCCATGGTCGCAATGGGCGTTTCCCAGCCCCGGTATGCCCCTGCCGTGGGCAGCATTCAGGAGCATCCCATCTCCGCCCGGGGTTTGATGCCCAATGCCATGGGCTATTACGCTGTGACCATGCTGGTGATGATTATGATGTACGGATCGCTGTACTCAGCATACACCCTCAAGCGCAGCTATTTGGCGGCCATCGGCCGCCGCATCAAGGCATCGCCCATAAGTCCCTTAGAGCAGTACATCGGCGTGATAGCGGCCAATGTTGTTACCGTCTTTACCCAGGCTCTGATTATCATTGCCTTTACCCGCCTGGCCTATGGCGTGAGCTGGGGGGATAACCTGCCCTTGGTCCTGCTCATTGTCTTCGTCATGGCTGTGCTGTCTGCCGGCCTGGGCGCCATGGCCGTCATGGCGGCCAGGGAAGAGTCCCGCGCCCACAGCTTTCTCAACGTCATCATCGTCGTATTTACCTTTATTGCCGGGGGGTATATCAAAGTTTCGCTGCCGGGAGCGCTGGCCCATCTGCAGTACCTGTCGCCCAATTACCTGGCCCAGACGGCGCTGTTTAACACCATTTACCATGGCTCTTCCCGACAGACCGTGCTGATGCTTGCCGGCATGGTGGTGATAATTATTGCCACCTTTACTGTTGCCATGCTGGTGGAGAGGAGAGCAGTGCAATGACGGTATTCCGCTATACACTGATGCGTTTAATGCGCAACAAAGTCAATCTGCTGATGGTCCTCGTCGCTCCGCCCCTGTTCATCGGGATGATATTTGGCCTGGGCAATTTGGGCTCTGCCGAAATTACCGTGGGGTTGGTGGATCTGGACAACACTCCGCTGACCCCAATGCTTGCTGATTCCCTGGCTCGCACTTCGCCGGTGGTGATGCTGGAGGAAGAGGAGATTAAGAGCGCTTTGGCCGGCGGCAAGGCCGACTGCATCCTGGTCATAGATCCCGGTTTTACTCAGGAAATTATTGCCGGCGGGGAGCCCCGCCTCCGGGGATACAGCATCCAGGAAGCCAACCTGGCCAGCAGGGTTAAGTTGCAGGTGGAGGGATTTCTGGGCGCCGTCAGGGGCATTGCCGGCGTATCCCGGGAAGAGAGCGATTTTTACCGGGGGCTGTCCGCTTACGAGGCAGGCAGCTTTGCGCTGGCCGTCAAGCCCTATCAGGCTGAATCCAGGGTGGACAGCACAATGAGCGGGATGGGGATGCTGGCCATGAACATGCTGCTGCTTTCGTCCTTTACCTCCATCAACTTAATAAAGGACAGGGAAAACCGGACTTTTTATCGCGTCATGGCTTCGCCCCTGCGCCTGAAAAGCTACATGATCCAAAGTATCCTCTGCTTTCTGCTGATCTTGCTTGTCCAGGTAGCCATGACCTTTGCTGTGGTGCGCTTTATCTTTGGCATGGATCTGGGCGCTTCGGTGATAAATCTCTACCTGGTGATGGCGGTTTTTGCCCTGCTCTGCGTAGCCATGGGGATGGCGCTGGCTTCCCTGGCCCGGACCACCCAGCAAGCCGGAACCATATCTACCCTGATTATAACGCCCATGAGCATGCTCAGCGGTCTCTTCTGGCCCCGGGCCATCATGCCTGAGATATTGCAGACCATCGGCAAGTTCTTGCCCGCCACCTGGGTGGTGGAGGCAGCTGACAAGGTGATGATGGGCAACTCCCTGGCCGATGCCGGCATGGAGCTGGCCATCATCCTGGGCTACATTGTGGTCTTCTTCCTCCTGGGCACATGGCGCAGAGTGGAAATAGCCAAATAATTCTTGGCAAGTCCAGGCCCCGGGCAGTATAATGGAGGCGACTGGGGGCGGAACCATGTCGTACCTGTTTAAAGTGAGCGCAGTATTGCTGGTCCTGATTCTCCAGGTTCAGGGGGACTCGGTATCCCCCCTGGGGATTCTGGGCCTTTTGGTGCTGGCGGCAATCTGGATAATCCGGGAGAAGTATTTTCCCCGCCCGCTGTTGATGGCGGCGGAATACGTCCTCATTATTGCCCTGGCAATGACCGATCCTGTGTTTTTGCTGCTTGCCGCAGTGCTGGCCTTTGACCTGGCGGCCGCAGGGCTGTACTGGCCCCTCCTCTTGTTGCCGCCGGCTGCGCTGTATTTTTACGCAGGGGCGGAAGTGAGTTTTTTCCTTAGCCTGGTGGGTCTCACCGCCCTCTGCGGGTACCTGCGCCGCACCCTGGATCAAAAAGAGCTTTCTTTCCGCGCAGTTTATGACCAGGAGCGGCGCAACCGCTACTCCCTGGAGGAGGCCAAGGTCAAACTCATGAACGCCGCGAGGGAAGCCGCGTACCTGGCCGAGATCAGGGAGCGCAATCGCATCGCCCGGGAAATCCACGATTCCCTGGGCCACAGCCTGGCGGGAATCCTGTTGCAGCTTCAGGCTGCCGTCAAGACCCTGGACCGGGACGAGGCCCGGGCCAGGCAACTGCTGCAGGCCTCTGTGCGCGGCCTGTCCGGCGCCCTCAACCTGCTCCGGGACACGGTGCACAACATCCGGCCCCTAGAGCAGCCGGGGCTGGACTATTTTCAGCGAATCATCGGGAATTTTCACTTCTGCCCCGTAGACTTCCGCCATCTGGGCGACCTGTCCCAGCTGTCCCCCAGCCAGGCCGAGCTGATTTCCGCCATCCTCAAGGAGGCGCTGACCAATGTCGCCCGGCACTCCGGGGCCACCCGGGTCGCCGTCGAGCTGGAGGTGCGGCAGCGCATCGTGCGCCTGTCCATAAAAGACAACGGGGCGGGCTGTGAAAAGATAAAGGAAGGCATGGGGCTGAGCGGCATGCGGGAACGGGTGCGCAATGCCGGCGGCACCGTTTCCTTCAGTGCCGACGACGGCTTCATAATCGTCGCGGTTTTGCCCCGGGAAGAGGGAGGAGGAGAGCTCTTTGCGCGTGCTAATCGTCGATGACGATGCCTTGATCCGGGACAGCCTGAAAATGATTCTGGAAATGGAAGAGGATTTCCAGGTTGTGGGCCTCGCCGCCAACGGCGAGGAAGCCCTGGAGCTGTGCCGGAAGGAGTTGCCCGACCTGGTGTTGATGGACATCCGCATGCCCGTGATGGACGGGGTGGTGGGCACCAGGAGAATCAAGGCTCTCTATCCCCAGGTGCGGGTTGTAATCCTAACCACCTTTCGGGATGAGGAGTACATAAAAGAGGCCCTGAAAAACGGGGCCGAGGGCTATATTCTCAAAAGCCAGCCCGCCGACAGCATCGTCGAAAGCCTGCGGGCTGTGGGCAAGGGGAACATCGTCCTGGAGCGGGACGTGGCTTCCAGCCTGTCAGCAATGTTGCGTGACGGCGGAAAAACCCAGTGCGCCCGGTATGCCCTAACGGAGCGGGAGATGGAGGTCTTGTCCCTGGTGGGGCAGGGCCTGTCCAACCGGGAAATAGCCGAGAAGCTTTTCCTCAGCGAGGGCACGGTGCGCAATTACGTCACCGCGCTTCTGGAAAAGTTGGGGCTGCGGGACAGAACCCAGCTGGCCATTTTCTACGTGCGCCATTTTGAATAAGGGACGGCAGGGTTTTGTTTATTTTTTTTCGCATGCCGAACTTTCTCCCGGATTTTGTGCTAAAATAGGAGCGTATTATCGGGAGGGCAGCAGATGAGGACAACCAGTCGGGACACTATTTTGCACGGAGATATTCGCAAAGCCTTATTGGCCTTGTCGTTACCGGTTATTTTGGCCAACGCCATTCAAACGCTCTACGGCGTGGCAGACATGTACTGGGTCAGCCGCCTGGCCGATGGCGACGCTGCCATCGGGGCGATAAACTTTGTCGGGCCGGTGATCAACACCGCCATGGCCTTCGGCATTGGCATGAACATTGCGGGGACCAGTCTCATCTCTCAGTTTATTGGCCTGGGCAAGTTGCGGGAGGCCAAAAAGACTGCAGGGCAGCTGGTCAGCTTTTCCCTGCTCTTTTCAGTTGCGCTGGCCGTGCTGGGGCTCCTCTTCGGGCGCCAATTGCTGGTTTTGCTGGGGGCTGAGGGCAGCATCCTGGAGTACGGCTGGACTTATCTCAGTATCATCTTTTTGGGCGGGCCGACGATGTTTGTGTTCTTTGCCTTTCAATCCATTAAGCAAGGGCAGGGCGATACCCTGACGCCCATGGTTCTGGCGGGCGCCTCGGTGTTGCTAAACATCGTCCTGGATCCCCTGTTCATGTTTACGTTCGGTATGGGGGTGGCCGGGGCCGCCTGGGCTACGGTGACGGCCAGGGCTTTGAGCACAGTGGCCGGGATGTGGCTGCTCTTCTTTACCGACAACGGCCTGCGCCTCAGCGTCAGTGACCTGCGCTTTATCCGGAAATTGATGGCCAAGATAGTCAAGGTGGGTTTGCCGGCGGGCTTTGGCCAGTCTGTCACCGGCCTGGGCTTCATGATCATGAACGTCTTTGTCCTCAGCTTTGGGGAGCACACCATTGCCGCCTTTGGTATCGGCAACCAGATCAACTCCATGATCCTCATGCCCGCCATGGGCTTTGGCTCCGCATTGGCGGCAGTGGTGGGGCAAAACCTGGGCGCGGGGCAGGTGGACCGGGCGGCCAGGGCGGTGAAGGAGAGCATACTGCTTTCGGTGACCATGATGTCGGTGGGCGGCATTGCCATGGCTTTTGCAGCGCCGTCCATTGTGGGGGTTTTTTCCGACAATCCCGTCGTTTTGGAACAAGGTGTATTCTACCTGCGCCTCATTACCCTGTCCATTCCCCTGATGGGAATTTTCCAGTCCATAGTCGGCTGCTTCCAGGGGGCGGGGCACACCGTAATGGCCATGTTCATTACCACGGGACGACTGTGGGCCATACGGATTCCCCTGATTCTGCTCCTCAAACACTTTACTCCCCTGGCCGAGAAATCGGTATGGTTTTCCATGGTGGGCAGCAACTTCCTGACCTGCGTCGCCGGCCTCATCCTCTTTGCCATGGGCCGCTGGAAGAAGCCCATTGTGGATGAAAAGGAGGATTACCTGGGGGAACTGGATATCGCATGAGGGCTATTGCAGCCCTTCTTTTCATAGAATTACATCAGCGGCAGAAACGATTTTACCAGCTGACGCGGCAAAATTACTGCACTGTACGAGGGGGCATAATGTTATGGAGAGCATGAGCAAACGCGAAAAAATACTCCGGGGTAATATCCGCAAGGTCCTGATTTCCCTGGCTTTGCCGGTTGTTCTGGCCAACGCCATACAGACCATTTACCAGGTGGTGGATACCTACTGGGTGAGCCGCCTGGCCGACGGTGACGTTTCCGTCGCCGCCATAAACTTTGTCTGGCCCATGATTTTTGTGACCATGGCTTTTGGCATTGGCATCAATATCGCCGGGACCAGTATGATCTCGCAGTTCATCGGGTTGAACAAGGAAAGGGAAGCCACCCGGGTGGCCGGGCAACTGGTCAGTTTTTCCTTTGTGTTTTCCATTTTCCTGGGCCTGGCAGGATTGCTTATTGGCAGGCCCCTCATGTCACTGCTGGGCGCCGAGGGGCTGATTCACACCCTTGGCTGGGAATACCTGCGGGCTATTTTCCTGGGCATGCCCACCATGTTCGTCTTTTTTGCCTTTCAGTCCATCAAACAGGGCCAGGGGGATACGTTGACGCCCATGATCCTGTCCGGGGTATCAGTGGTGTTGAATGTTTTCCTGGACCCGCTGTTCATGTTCACCTTTGGCATGGGCATTGCCGGGGCTGCCTGGGCCACCGTCCTGGCCCGGGCCCTCAGCGCCGTCGCCGGCATGTACCTGCTCTTTTTTAAGCAGGACGGCCTGTCGCCCCGGCTAAGGGATTTGCGTTTCAACGGCAGGATATTGCGGGATATCGTTAAAATCGGTCTCCCCGCCGGTTTGGGCCAGTCAGTTGAAGGTATCGGTTTCATGATCCTCAGCGCCTTTGTCCTCAGCTTTGGCGAATTTACAGTGACTGCCTTTGGCATCGGCAATACCATTAACTCCCTTATCCTCATGCCCGCCATGGGGATTGGCGCTGCCCTGGCCACGGTGGTGGGCCAGAACCTGGGAGCCGACCAGCCTGACCGGGCAGCCCGGGCTGTATGGGAAAGCATCCGGCTCTCGGTATCCATGCTGGCCATAGGCGGGGTTATCATATGCATAATCGCGCCGCGCATTATTGGGATATTCTCGCAGGAACCCGTGGTGCTGGAGCAGGGTACTTACTTCCTGCGCCTGATTTCTCTGGCCATTCCCCTGATGGGGGTATTTGAGTCCTTCGTCGGTTGTTTTCAGGGCTCCGGCCATACCGTCATGGCCATGATGATGACCTCCGGCCGGCTGTGGGTGCTGAGAATCCCCATGGTGCTCCTCTTCAAGCACTTCACCTCCCTGGCCGAGAAATCGGTGTGGTATGCCATGGTCCTCAGCAACCTGCTCATCGGCATCTTCGGTCTGGTCCTCTTCCTGGGCGGCCGCTGGAAGCAGCGGGTGGTGGACGACCAGGAGGATTACCTGCGCGAAGGGTCTGTAACTTAATGGACAGGAAGCCTCCCGTGCCCTTTCCGGCACAACCGGGAGGCTATTCTGTTTCTGAATATCAGTGCTCACATTGTCCGGGAATTGTGCTAATATCTAGGCGAGGGGGTGGTATATTGCCACAAGCACTGGCAGACAAACTGGTCATTGCCATATCTTCCCGGGCCCTGTTTGATCTGGAGGAGAGCAACCGCGTTTTTGAGGAGGAGGGCCTGGAGCGCTACGCCGAGTACCAGATTGCCCACGAGGACATCCCGCTGGCGCCGGGGACGGCCTTTCCCCTTATTAGGCGCTTGCTGGCCCTGAAAGACCCCGAGACAGGCCAGGGAGCGGTGGAGGTCATCCTGGTCTCCAAAAACGACGCCAACACCGGCTTGCGGGTCTTTAACTCCATCGAACACCATAAAATCAATATTACGCGGGCGGCTTTTACCTGCGGCCGTTCTCCCTATACCTACCTTTCCGCCTTTAAAGCCGACCTCTTTCTGTCCGCCAATCCCGAGGACGTCAGCCTGGCGCTGCAACACGGGTACGCCAGCGCCACGTTGCTCACCGGGCCCGAGTATCCCGACGACGATACCGATGAAATCCGGATTGCCTTTGACGGCGACGCCGTGCTCTTCAGCGACGAGGCCGAAAGGGTGTTCAAAAGCAAGGGCCTGGAAGACTTTACCCGCCACGAGGTGGAGAAGCAGGAAATCCCCCTTTCCCCGGGGCCCTTTAAGGGATTTCTCGAAGCCCTCAACCGCCTGCAAACTGCTTACCGGGCCAGGAACATGCGTCCCATACGCACAGCTCTGGTCACCGCCCGCCAGGCGCCTTCCCATAAGCGGGCCATCAAGACCCTGCGCCATTGGGGCGTGACGGTGGATGAAGCCTTTTTCCTGGGCGGGCTGAACAAGGAGCCGATTCTGGAAAAGTTCCGTCCCCACATCTTCTTTGACGACCAGCAGACCTACTGCCTGCCGGCTTCCAGGTACGTGCCCACCGGCCATGTGCCGGCGGGAATAGCCAATGAGAAGGGTTAGTATGCTCTGATTGACCAGGGCACCCGTTTCCACGACTTCCAGCGGGCACAGCTTTAGAAAACAACACAAAAATAAACTGGCGGCTGATTCCGGGCAGCCGCCTTTCGCATGTCGACAGGAGTTCCCTTTCGAGCCGGACGGGGGACTCCGTTTTTGTGCTTCCGGTCCCTGAACAGTGGCTACGCTTCCTGGGCTTGTGCTGTTTCTCGCTGCTTATGGGGTGCCTGCTTCAGGGCAGAGACCCACAGGTCGATGAGCCTGGGGCCGTTGATGAGGTCGATGGCCAGGTCCTGGGCGTACTTTCTGGCCTGGGGCGTAAAGTCTGAGGTGGTGACCACAAAGCCGCCCTTGGCGCCTTGCTTGAGCATTTGTGAATGGAGGACGGCCACAGGCTCAAAGTCGATGGGCTGCTGTTGGGGGCAGCATATGGCCCGGCCCAGGAGCAGGTCCTGGCCTCTCCAGAACTGAATGTCCACGCCCGTCAGGGCGTTGGCCATTGTAACCGATGTCTTGCCGCCGTACTTCATGCGCAGCAGCCGTGCCACAAACCGGGCAAAGTCCAGGGCGGGATCGGCCTCGTCTTCGGCCCCGAAGCGGGGCACCAGTCCTTGCAACAATGTTTTCTTCATTTCGCCGTTGCAGTTTACCAGGTCGGCAATAACGGAATTGAGCTGGCGCGTCTTGTCCCGGTACTCCTTCACCCAGTACAAGCCGAACCCCAGCACCGCCAGGAAGGCGAAAAAGGTGAGAAAGCGCAAGAATTCCATTTTATCACCTGCCTTATGCCCATTCTTCCCCGCATATATGGGATTATTCAGCATCTTTTCCCGGATGCTAATTTCTTGTATCCCGAACAAAATTACCGGATTTGTGGTAGAATAGGAAAGCAGGATAGGAGGACTGAGCATGAAGACGACGAAACGGGAGTTGATTCTCAAGGGCAATGTGCGCCGGGTTCTGCTTAAGCTGGCTTTGCCGGTAATGCTGGCCAATGCCATGCAAACCATCTACGGCGTGGTGGACATGTTCTGGGTCAGCCGGCTGGCCGACGGCGACACCGCCATGGCGGCGGTTAATTTTGTCGGTCCCATGATTCATGCCGCCATGGCCTTTGGTATCGGCATGAGCATTGCCGGGACAAGCCTCATTTCCCAGTTCATTGGCCTGGCCAAAGAGCGGGAGGCCAGGCGGACCGCCGGCCAGCTAATCGCATTTTCCTTTTTCTTTTCCCTGCTGTTGGCCCTGGCAGGTTGGCTTTTGGGCCGGCAACTGCTGGTGCTTTTGGGGGCCGAAGGTTTAATCCTCGAGCACGGCTGGACCTACCTTAGCGTAATTTTTGGGGGCGCCCCAGCCATGTTTGTGTTTTTTGCCTTTCAATCCATAAAACAGGGCCAGGGCGATACTTTTACCCCGATGTTATTGGCAGGCGCCTCGGTGGTGCTGAACATGGTCCTGGACCCGCTGCTCATGTTCACCTTTGGCATGGGGGTAGCCGGCGCCGCCTGGGCGACTGTGGCGGCCAGGGCTTTGAGCACCTTTGCCGGTCTGTACATTTTGTTTTTTACCGACCGCGGCTTGCGCCTGAGCATCAGTGATTTGCGGTTTGCCCCCAAAATCCTCTTGAAGATAATCAAGGTGGGCATGCCGGCCGGCTTCGGGCAATCCATCACTGGTCTCGGCTTTATGATTATGAACGCCTTTGTCCTCAGCTTTGGCGAGCACACCATCGCCGCCTTCGGCATCGGCAACCGCATCAACTCCATGATTCTCATGCCTGCCATGGGTATAGGTTCTGCCCTGGCGGCGGTGGTGGGCCAGAATCTGGGCGCCGGCCAGACCCGGCGGGCGGTCAGGGCGGTGGCAGAGAGCATACTGCTGTCGGTGGGGATAATGTCCGTCGGCGGCATTGTCATGTATTTTGCGGCCCCGTCCATTGTGGGCATTTTCTCCAAGCACCCTGATATCCTGAGCCAGGGGGTTTACTACCTGCGCCTCATCACCCTGTCCATCCCGCTGATGGGAATATTCCAATCTTTTGTCGGTTGCTTCCAGGGGTCGGGACATACCGTCATGGCCATGTTCGTAACTACGGGCAGGCTGTGGGGCCTGAGAATCCCCTTGGTGCTGTTGCTCAAGAATTTTACCTCCCTGGCGGAGAAGTCGGTGTGGTTTGCCATGGTGGGCAGCAATTTTCTCATTTGCATTGCCGGGTTGATTCTCTTCCTCATTGGGCGCTGGAAAGTGCCTGTGGTCGATGAAAAAGAAGATTACCTGGGCGACCTGGAAGTGGCATAATAAAATCCCGCGTGCGCGGGATTTATTTTTACTTGCTTTCTATCTCCAGCACCGTGCCCAGGAAGAGGGGCAGTTTGGAGCTGTTGTCGATGATGGCGTAGACAAAGGGCCGATTCAGGGTGACTGTCCTGGTTTCGATATACGCTTCGTCCCGCATTTCCACCTTGGTGACGGCGCCGGCTTTGGTTCCCCGTTCGTCCACGGCGATATATGTCTTATGCAGCACTTCGCCGATGAAGATATTGCCCCGGGAAGACCGGCCCAGGCGGCTGAAATCAGCCTGGGCGGCCGAAAAGGCGGCAGGCATTCCCATCTCTTTGAGGCAGTCATTCAGCTCTACGGTATAAGCGCAGCTGAATTTGGGCATGTTGGCGTTAACCGCGATTTCCCGGGCCTCGTTGATTATGCGCAAAAAATTCTCGCCGCTGAGTCCGGCCAGGTAGTCGCGCACTTCAATACCTTCATTGGGCAGCAGGGCGACGAAGCTGTACTTGTCGCCGGCGTAGGGCTTGATGAACCCGGTGGCTTTGCCGTCGTCGAGGTACCAGGTTTCTTCGGAGAACATGAATTCCGCGGCCTGCCTGCTGCCGTCGGCGGCTGTAAATTCACCCTGATAAATGCTGTTTTTGCTGTATATTTCCTTCCATTCGGCGTCAAAGACCATGGCGTTGAGCAAGTACATGACGGCATCGTCGCGGATTTCGTCCAGTATTTTGTCGATCAAACCGTCGGTATTGGCCTTGACCCAGTTGTTGATGTCTTTTAAGGTTCGCTGGTCAAAGGGAGCCTTGTAGGCCGCCGCCCCGTAATAGTCGGCATTGGTTTGCAGAAAGTCCCGCTCTACCTGCAGGCGGTCTTCGTCGTCCCGGAACCAGATGGAGTTGGCGATGGACATTTTGGCTTTCTGCTCGCTGGGCAGGCTGATTTCATAAGCGTACAGATATTCATTGAGTTCATCCAGGGGGATGTCCCCGCCCAATACCGCCTCCATCTCCGACAGGGTTGCGGCGTTTGCCCCGTTGGCGGTCATGGCCAGGGCCAGCAACACCGAGAGGGGAGAGACCAGGGAGCTTTGCCCGGGGTCGGCGGATTTCCGAAACAGCCGCAGGGAAAATTCGGCGACGTTGCCGATAAACCGGGCGTCGGCAGACCGGCCTTCAACTTTTTGGGCAGTGATGTCCAGCATGAGGTCGGCGGCCCGGACCCGGTCGGTGCAGGCGGCAAGGTTTGTCGCTGCGGCGGTGAGCAATAACAGGCAGAGCGCAGAGGACAGCAAGGCTCTGCGGCTTTTCATTTGGCAACACCTTTCCTTTACGGATTTAAATGCGGACGGCGGGTTGTCGGCAGGATGCTGCTCAGTTGGACAACTTTACCACCGCGCCCATGAAAATTGGCAGGCTGGTGCCGTTGTCGATGATGGCGAAGATAAAGGGCCGGTTGAGGATGACGGTTTTTGTCTCCACCGGCGCCGAGGTGACCTTGATTTCCACCTTGGTCACGGCGCCGGCCTTGGTGCCCAGTTCATCCACGGCGATAAAGGCTTTGTGCAGCACTTCGCCGATGTATAAGCTGCCCTGGGCGGCATGGGCCAGGCGGCTGAAATCGGCTTCTTCCCGGGAAAAGGCCAGGGGCATGCCCATGGTTTTGAGGATTTCAGTCATTTCGAGGGTGTACTCGCAGCTGAATTTGGGCATGGCGGCTTTGACGGTGGTGGGGGAGGCGTTGCGGATTGCGCTGACAAAGCGTTGCCCGTCGAGGCCGGCAAGGTAATCGCGGACGGAGAGGCCCTCGTTGGGCAACAAGGCGACGAAGCTGTACTTGCCGCCGGCATAGGGTTTAATAAAACCCGTGGCCATGCCGTCGTCGATGTACTTGCCTTCTTCCGAGCGCATGAAGTCGGCCTGTTGTCTGGTGCCGTCGGCGGCGGTGAACTCGTCCCGGTAAATGTCGAGCTTGTTGTACACCTTTTGCCAGCGGGAGTCAAAGACCATGGCATTGATGAGGTACATGACGGCATCGGCGGGAATGTCGTCGATAATTTTTTCAATGATGCTGTCGGTGTTGTCTTCCACCCAGTGGTTGATGTCCCTGACGGTTTGGAGATCGAAAGCGGCCTTGTAGGCCGAAGCCCGGTAATAATCGGCGTTGGTCTGCAGAAAGTCCTGCGCCACTTGCAGGCTGCTGTCGTCCCGGAACCAGATGGAATTGGCAATGCGGAGTTTGGAGTCCTTGGCGCTGGTCAGGCTTTGCACATAGCTGAACAGGTATTGGTTGAGCTCGGCCAGAGGAATATCCCGGCCCAGCACCGTTTCCATTTGGGCCAGGGTTGCGCCGGCTGCCCCGTTGGCGGTCATGGCCAGGGCCAGCAGGACCGAAGTGGGGGAGACCAGGGAATTGCCGTCGTCAGCGAGGCTATGGCGAAACAGGTCCAGGGCGAAGCCGGCGGTGTTTTCAATAAACCTGGCGTCGGCTTCTTTGCCTTGAACCGGACCGGGAACGATGTCTGCCATGAGATCGGCGGCCCGAATCCTGCCGATACATGCCGTGCCGTTGGTCAGAATCATGGCAATCCAGGCGCAGAGCAGGAGGAGTGAGCGGCGTTTGCGTTTTTCCATATAGCCTTTTCATCCCTTCCGGATTAGGATTAGCTGTTTACTTATATGATTCGGAAAAAGCGCATCTGGTTCGGTGTGTTTTCCCCGCAGCACCCCTCCGGTTCTATTTCCCTACCGGGAGAATATCTGGTAATATGGGGATGCAGCGGCGCCTGCCGCGAAAATCAGGAAAAGGGAGAGGATGGCATGCTGGAAATTCGGGGCAAGTACAATACCGCCATCGTCTTTGCCGACAATATCGAAGAAAGCGCCGCCCGGCAGATTAAGGAATTATGCGACCAGGAGTTTGTCCGGGGGAGCAAGATCAGGATAATGCCCGACGTCCATACCGGCGCCGGGTGCACCATCGGCACAACCATGACCGTAACCGACAAGGTGGTCCCCAACCTGGTAGGGGTGGATATAGGCTGCGGGCTGGAAGTGGCCCGGTTGGCCCGGGACAGCCTGGATCTGGCCAGGCTGGACAAACTGATCCGGGAGCGAATCCCCAGCGGTTTTGCCGTGCGCAAGCGGGAACACCCCTTTAATGAAGAGATCGACCTCGATCAATTGCGGTGCCGGGACCACGTCGACCTCGACCGTGCCCGGCTCAGCATCGGCACCCTGGGGGGCGGCAACCACTTCATTGAAGTTAACAAGGACAGTCAGGGCAAACTCTACCTGGTCATTCACTCCGGCAGCCGCCACCTGGGCCTGGAAGTGGCCAATTACTATCAGCGGGAAGCTTACCGGCAACTGCTGGAGCAGGCGGGTCCGTCTCTGGGCGAGCACTTGTCCGGGAAACAGCGCAAGAAGCTGCAAAAGCAGGCTGTGGGCATTCCCAGGGCACTGGCCTATACCAGCGGCCGGCTCTTTGCGGACTACATTCACGACATGAAAATTATCCAGCGCTTTGCTGCTCTGAACCGCCGGGCAATGGTTTGGGAAATTCTCCGCGGCATGGACCTGGAAGTGACTGAGCAGTTTACCACCATCCACAATTACATCGATACAGACCGCATGATTTTGCGCAAGGGCGCCGTTTCCGCGCAAAGGGGAGAAAAGCTCATTATCCCCATCAACATGCGGGATGGCAGCCTCATTTGTATCGGCAAGGGCAATCCCGACTGGAATTATTCCGCTCCCCACGGCGCCGGGCGCCTCATGAGCAGGACCGAGGCCCGCCGTTCTTTGTCCCTCAGCCAGTACCGGGAGCTCATGGAGGGGATATACACCACATCGGTGAACAAAAACACTCTGGACGAGTGCCCCCTGGTCTACAAGCCCATGGCTGAGATTATCGAGAACGTGCAGGACACCGTGGAGATTTTGGAGATCATCCGGCCCGTCTATAATTTTAAGGATGCGGGATGAAGTCAATAGGATGCGGGACGGTGAGCGGGAAACGGAGATTGGCGAGTTTTTCCGGAGCTTGCCACTGCGGGCAAATTTGGCGGTGGGGCCAACGGGCTCTGAACGCACCGACAGACAGTGGCTAGCAAGGGTTATCATCCGGGATAACCCTTATTTGCTAAAGCAGCCGGCGCGGTGAAGAAGCGGTTTGACAGGCGCGGGAGGGGAAGGCTGTGAAACGGTATCCGGCATACAGCAACTATAAAGACTCCGGGATTCCCTGGGTTGGGCCTATACCGCAACACTGGGGAAAAGCCAGGCTGAAGGCGCTTTTCGCCTTTGTCAAGGGCAGGAACGCCAGTCTGTACACCAGGGAATTTATCGGGGAAAACCCCGGGGGATACCCGGTATACAGCGGTCAGACGGCAGATCGGGGCGTTATGGGCAAAGTGAACAGGTACGAGTACGACATCCCCAGCGGCATATTTGTGACCACTGTAGGCGCAAAGGCTATGACGCCGATGTACATCGGCGGCAAATTCTGCCTGTCGCAAAATTGCCTGTTGCTGGTCAGCCGCGGCCAGGTTTACGACAAGTACTACTATTACTACCTGCTTCCCATGTTTCACTTCGAAAGGGCAAATATCCCGGACCACATGCAGCCTTCGTTGCGCATTTCAGATCTCAACCGGTACACTGTTTTGGTGCCGCCGCTGCGGGAACAGAGGGCAATTGCCCAATTCCTGGACAAAAAAACCGAGGCTGTCGACGCCCTCATTGCCGCCAAGGCCCGGCTGGACGAGCTTTGGGCCCAGTACCGGCAGGCCGTCGTCTGCCGCGGGGTAACCCAGGGCTTTGCAGGCGGGGGTCACCTGAAAGGCTCTCCAACGGAGTGGCCGGGGGAGATTCCTGCCCATTGGCAGGTGAAGAAACTGGCCCATTTGCTTGTCAGAAACGAGGGCGGGACGTGGGGTGAAGAGGATCCGGAGGGGGTGGGGACGATAGTCCTGCGTTCAACCGAGATTTCCCCTGACGGGTGCTGGCAGATAACCGACCCTGCCCGGTGCAGGCTGGAGTCCGGGGAATACCGGCGCTGTTTGTTGCGGGCAGGCGATTTGCTCGTCACCAAGTCCAGCGGCAGCGCCCGGCACATCGGCAAGGCTGCCCTGGTGGACAAAGAGGTGGCCGCCATGAACTGCGCCTTCTCCAACTTCATGCAACGGCTGAGGTTGACAAGCGGAGTCCACCCCAAGTACATATTCTACTGGCTTAACAGCGGCCCCGGCCGCAGCCAGTTGCGCTGCCTGGCATCGGCCTCCACTGGTCTGAAAAACCTCAGCGGCGCCGTCATCGCCGCAATGAAAGTTCCCCTGCCGCCGCTGGAAGAACAGCATGCCATTGTCCGCCGTCTCGACCGGGAGACGGCCAGGATAGACGCCCTCCGTGCAAAAATCCAGGCCGGTCTGGAGCGCCTGGAGCACTATCGCCTGTCGGCCATCGCCGAAGCAGTGACGGGCAAGACAGATGTCCGCACCGCCGGGACCGCGCTGTGATTCCATCAGCTGAAACGCGCTGCGGGGAGAAATCCATGGGCTGTGTGTCCGCGGCTGGCAGGAGTCTGACCTGGCCGTGGGGAATATATTGGTAAGTGTTGTCTGGGGGGATGCTTTTGAAACGGCTTTATTGTATCATTTTGGTTTTCCTGGTGTTGCCCGTTCCGACGGGCTGCCGGCGGGAGGAGCCCCTGCCGTACATAATGCCGGTGACCCTGGAACGCAACGGCATTAGCATTACCGTCGATCCCCGGGTGGAATTGATGTCCATCGTGCAGTATCTCAGCACGCAAAGCGAGTTTATCACCATTGCGAATTTTTCTTACCGGGACAGGGTGGATGCCCATTATGCGGCATTTTTCGATCATCCGGCGGTGCAAATGTACGAGGAAATGAGGCGGACGGGTTTTGGATTCAGTTCTCCGGCCAATTTTGCCCTGTCCTTGAACGAAAGCATGCGCTGGGATGACGATGCCGAACTCAGCCGACATGTTTTGGCCGGCGCCGGCGGCAAGGAAAAGCTCAGGAAATTTGCTGAAGTGCTGCGCGACTTTTTCCGGGACAGCGACTTCCACCTTTTCTATGCCGCCAATGAAGATTTTTACCGGGACAACGTTTACCGGGTAGCTGCGTTGCTGGAAGACGGAGATTATGTGGCCGAACTCCAGGACTACTTCGGGATGGAATACGAATCTTTCACCGTCCTGCCTGTTCCCCTGTACGGAGGAGGGGGAGGTTTTGGATCCCATGTCGAGCGCGGAGGCAATATAGAAGCCTATTGCATCCTCCTCGCCTTTGACGATGCCGAGATGCAGGACGACGTGCCCGTGTACGGAGACAAGGCCACGTTCCGGTTGATTTTGCGGCACGAGTTCAGTCATAGCTTTGTCAACCGCGTCACCGACCTTTTCCATGACGAAGTCATGCAGTACGAATACTTGCTGGAACCCATTCGGAGAGAAATGGAAGAACTGCAATACAGATCCTGGGTGTCCTGCCTCAACGAGCACATTGTCCGGGCAGTTACCGTCCGGCTGGCTTATGCCGACAGCCCCCAGGAGGGAAGCAGGGCGTTAAGGCGCGAGTTGGACTCCGGTTTTATTTACACCGAGGTGCTCACCGACGCCCTGAAAGAATACGAGCGCAACAGGGACCAATACCCGGATTTCATCAGCTTTTATCCCGTTCTTTTGGAAGCGCTGGCAACTGCAAGACCATAGACGAGGAAATTGCCTCCCCGGAAAGGAATCTTTCCAGGGAGTTTTTTTACCTTTCCGCCGCCGCCGGCATTTTGGGCAAATTCGGCGCAACAGGGCGGTTCCTCCGGGAGCCGCCTTTTTGTCCGCCATGCCCGGAAAAAAGCGGCGCGCATTGAACTGCCGGGGCAATCCGGGAGTCATATATAAGTAAAGAGAGGCAACAGAAGAATCGACACCTTTTACCTTTACAATTTCCTGAAACCGTTATATATTACCTAGGAAAGGGGGCAGTTTACATGAAACTGTTTGCCTGGCTCGACCGTCGGCCGGCGCTCCAGTGCGCCAGCCTGGCACTAATCCTGAATTTAATCGTGGAAAGCCTGAGCCGCCACTCTTTGTTGGCCGGTCTGGGTTTTCTGGTTACAGAACCGGTGGTGTTCTTATATAATTCGGCCATAATAATGCTTACCCTGTCCCTGGCTCCGGCAGTCAAGCGCCGGTATTTTGCCCTGGGCATCATCTCGATGCTGTGGCTTGCCCTGGGGGTTACCAACTGCATCCTCCTGTCCCTGCGCACCACGCCCTTTGGAATTATCGACATTCAGCTGTTGGAGTCGGTGAGCAATGTCATCGCCATGTACATCAATTTCCGCGAGGCGATACTGATTGCCGTCGGGACAATTGTGGTGGGAACGGGATTGGTATATGCCTGGATTAAAACGCCCAAACGCAAGCCCAGCCTCGTCACTGCAGTGACAATGCTGGTTGCCGTGGTCATCTTTCTCGCCGTTTCTACCTCTTTTCTCATCAAGGCGGAAGCGATTTCGTCCCAGTTTGGCAACCTGGCTGATGCATACAGGGATTACGACTTTGCGTATTGCTTTTCTTTGGGACTGGTGGACCGGGGCATCAGCAAGCCCGAGTACTATTCCCCGGAAGTCATTGCCGGCATACTGGACGAGCTGGCTCCCCATGACGTCACAGTTCCCCAGCGCAAGCCCAATATCATAATGGTGCAGCTGGAATCCTTCTTTGACGTCAACTACCTGAAAAATTTGCGGTTTTCCGAGAACCCCGTTCCGGTTTTTTCCAGACTCAAGGAAGAGTATCCCCATGGCTTTTTGCGGGTTCCCTCCCTGGGCGCCGGCACCGCCAACACTGAGTTTGAAATTTTATCGGGCTTGAGCCTCGCTTACTTTGGCGCGGGAGAATACCCGTACAAGACCGTCTTGCGGGAGAATACCACCCCCAGCATTCCCTTTGATTTAAAGGAACTGGGTTATACCTGCCATGCCATCCACAACCATACCGGCACTTTCTACGGCAGGCATATTGTCTTTGCCAATTTGGGTTTTGACACCTTTACTTCCCGGGAATACATGAATGATGTAGAGTTCACCCCAGTGGGCTGGGCCAAGGACAAGGTTTTGACCGGGGAAATCATGAAGGCGCTGAAACATACTCCGGGGGCCGATTTCGTGTTTGCCATTTCTGTCCAGGCTCACGGCAGATTTCCCTCCGAGGCGCTGGATCCCAACCAGAGGATCACCGTCGAAGGCCTGGAAAGCGAAAAGGAAAAGAACGCCTTTGAGTATTTTGTCAACCAAATTTATGAAACCGACGCCTTCATCGGCGCACTGCTCGACGAACTCGCCGTCTGGGACGAGCCCGTGATTTTGGTTTTGTACGGCGACCACCTGCCCAGCCTGGACATTGCCGAGGAGGATTTGCGCAAAGGCGGGCTGTTTGACATGGAATATGTGCTTTGGAGCAATTTCCCTCTGGAGGCCGGTTACCAGGATTTGCATGCATATCAGTTGGGGGCCTATGTTCTGGAGCAGGCGGGCATCAGCACCGGCATATTGACCAAGTTCCACCAGACCTGGCGACACCGGGACGATTACCAAACTGCCCTGGAAATGCTGGCCTACGATATGGTGTGCGGGGAACAGTACGCCTTTGGCGGCGAGAGCCCTTATGTCTCCTCCCAGCTGCGCATGGGCATAACGGAAATCGTCATCACCGACGTCAGGCGGACCAGTGACACGGTCTATGTGGTGGGCGACGGTTTTACCCCGTGGAGTCAGGTTTACTGCGACGGCAAAGCTGTGGAGACAACCTTCATTAACCCCAGGATTTTGAAGGTGCCGCCGAAGATGTGGAACCCGGCGCCAGCCTGGCCGTCGCCCAGGTCATTGGCCGGGATGTGCTCAGCACTACAATTCCTGTAAAAGCTCCATAATAAATAAAAGCAGGGCTGTCGCAAGGCGGGCGACAGCCCTTTATCCTTTTTGACTTATTGCCCCGGCGATGCAGATTGCGATCCAGGGCGCCCAAATTTGTGCAACAGCGTGCAGCGCGCGGGGGCGCCTTTCTTTATCGGCAGCCATGGTGTACAATTAGAGTAAATTCGGACGGGGGTGGTCAGAAGTGACATTGAAGAGAGCACTGACAATAGCCGGATCTGATTCCAGCGGCGGCGCCGGTATTGCCGCCGACCTGACGACTTTTCACGAATTCGGCATCTATGGGATGTCGGCGATAACCACCATCGTCAGCATGGATTCGGCCTGGAACCACCATGTCTTTGCCGTGCCCATGGACGTGGTGGAGGCCCAAATCGATACCATTTTGCAAGGGGTCGGCGCCATAAGCGCAGTCAAGACGGGCATGCTGGGCTCAAGCGCGATGATCGAAATGGTGGCCAGGAAGCTCAGGGAATACAAGGTGTGCAACCTGGTAGTGGACCCGGTCATGGTGTGCAAGGGCACAGACGAGCCGCTCCATCCTGAGCATACCGTCAGCTATCGGGAGGAATTGGTGCCCCTGGCTACAGTGGTTACGCCCAACTTGTTTGAAGCGGCTCAGCTCAGCGGCATGAAATCCATCTCCACCCTGGAAGAGGTTAAGGAGGCCGCCCGCAGAATTAAAGCCCTTGGCCCCCAATACGTCTGGATTACCGGGGGCGGCGCCATCGGGGATAAAACCGCCGTGGATGTCCTCTATGACGGCAAAGACTTCCACATCCTGGGGGCGGAAAAATTCGATACCGCCCATACCCACGGTGCCGGGTGCACATCTTCGGCCGCCATTTGCGCGGGTTTGGCCCTGGGCCGGGATGTGCTGACAGCGGTGAAAGATGCCAAGCGCTTTGTTACCAATGCAATCCGGGAATCTTTTCCCCTTAACAATTTTGTCGGTCCCGTCAACCGGTATGCCAATCGTCGGGAGCAGTTTTAGCGGGTAGGCGGAGGAAGATGCTCCGTCTTCTTCTTCGCAGTAAAGTTTTAGCTTGACAAATAAATTGCCAAGCTTTAGGATTATTGTAAGCTTTTCTGCAGGGAAGGGTTTATTACAGGGAATTGGAGCAAAATTCACCGGGGGGTGATAGGATGGCAGTGAAAATCATAACAGACAGCGCATGCGACTTGCCGCAAGATCTGATCCGGGAATACGATATCGAAGTAGTTCCCCTGTTGGTCGTGATGGACGGCAAGGAATATGCCGACGGCCAGGACATCAGCCCGGAGCATGTCTATTCGGCCATTCGCGCCGGTAAGGTGCTCACGACAAATCAGGCGCCTGCCCACTTTTTTCGCCGGGTGTTTACCGAGTGTGTCGCCAGGGGTATGAGTTGTATTTACATAGCCTTTTCCTCAAAATTATCGGGGACATGTCATACCGGCATGATGGTGGCCCGCCAGGTGCGGGAGGAAACCCAGGGCGATATCGAGGTTGTGGACACGCTTTGCGGTTCCCTGGGCCAGGGTTTGCTGGTTTTGGAGGCCGCAAAAATGGCCAAAGCAGGCGCCGGCAAAGAGCAGATTGTCGCACGGGTGCAGGAGCTGGCCCGGCACATGGAGCACATTTTTACCGTCGACGACCTGGAATACCTGCGTCGGGGCGGCCGCATCGGCCGGGCCAGTGCTTATGTGGGCAACTTGCTCAATATCAAACCCTTGTTGCACGTCAAAGAGGGTTTGATGATTCCCATTGAAAAAGTGCGGGGCAAAAAGAAGGCGATTAAGCGGCTGGTGGAGCTGGTGGAGGAACGGTGCAGCAATTTTCGCCAGACCATCGGCATTGCCCATGCCGATGACGTCACTGCTGCCCAGTACTTGAAAGAGCTGCTGCAAACCAAGTTTGGCTGCAAGGACATTATCGTCAACGTCGTCGGCAGCGTGCTGGGCTGTCATATTGGCCTGGGCGGAGTTGCGGTCTTTTTCCTCAACAAGGCCCTGGCGGCTACTTAATACTCTTGCGGAGGTGTTTCCATGTCAATGCAGGAAGTCAGGATCATCCGGCAGGCGCTGCTGAACGAACAAGAGGCCATTGATTTTTATCAGATGGCTGCTCAGCAGGCCAAATCTGCCGAGGCCCGCGACGCCTTTAACCAGCTGGCGGCGGAAGAAAAGAAGCATGTGGAATGGTTGTTGGCCCTGTACCGGAGCATTCGCGACAACAATTTGGACGCTTTCGACGCCACTGCTTTTGAGGAGCCCGCGGCGCCGGTCCAGTACGACTGGGCCGCCGTGGGACGCGAAAGCGGTTCACTGGCGGTATCGGTTTTTGGCATCGGCATCAACCTGGAAAAGGCTGCCATAGATTTTTACACCCGGGCGGCCCTTGAGACCGATTTGCCTGCCGCCAAAGCGCTGTATGAGGTCCTCGTGCGCTGGGAGTACCAGCATCTGGAGCAGTTCCAGCAGGAGTACGACGCCCTGCGCGAGGAATGGTGGGACAAGCAAGGGTTTACCCCCTCTTAAAAGCGGCGAAGCCCTGTGCGTCAAGCGCACAGGGCTTTCTCTCTGGCCCTGTCCGGGGGCCGCGGGCGGGGTTGACGGGCAGTGCCAAAATCCATATACTTTAGTCAATTGTATCGGCCTGCCAGCAGCCTGGGGGGCAGTTAATTGGAGGTAAGGCAAGGATGAACGTGCTTTTGAGATATTTCCGGCCCTTCTGGCCGACCGCCCTATTGGTCATTCTCCTGGTTTTGATGCAATCTTTTTCCCAGCTGTTTTTGCCGACGCTGATGGCAGATATTGTGGACAAAGGGATAGCCGTCGGAGACATCGGCTTCATCATGCGGTCGGGCGTCCTCATGCTGCTGGTGGCGGCGCTGGGGGTTGCATGCGCCGTGGCCGCCAGTTACTTTTCGGCCCGGACGGGGACAGGTTACGGGCGCAACCTGCGCCGGGCCGTCTTTGCCCGCATCCTCAGCTTTTCTTTGCAGGAATACGACCGCTTTGGCGCCGCCTCGCTGATTACCAGGACCACCAACGATGTTACTCAGGTGCAAATGATGGTCATGGGGGCCCTGCGCATGGCGGCAATGGCGCCTTTGATGATGATTGGCAGCGTAATCATGGCGGTGTCCAGGGACGTCCACCTGTCCCGGATGATTCTGTTTTTGGTCCCCGTTCTGGCGGCGGCAGTCATCGCCCTGGCCCGTATAGGCGTCCCCCTGTTCAAGGCTATTCAGGAAAAATTGGACCGCCTCAACCTGGTGTTGCGGGAAAACCTTACGGGGATCCGCGTCATACGCGCCTTTAACCGGGATGAGTATGAAAGCCGGCGGTTTGATGCTGCCAACCTGGACTTGACCCGGACTGCAGTGCTGGTCAATCGCCTGATGGCCGCCGCCATGCCGGGCATGATGGCGCTGATTAACCTGGCCGCGGTGGCGGCGGTGTGGTTTGGCGGGCGCCGGGTGGCAGAGGGCACCTTGCAGGTGGGCAGTCTCATGGCCTTTCTGCAGTACTTAATGCAGATTTTGTTTTCGCTGATGATGGTTTCCATGATGTTTGTCATGTTGCCCCGGGCCATGGCCTCGGTTAACAGGATTAGGGCCGTGCTGGAGACAGAGCCGGGCATTGCTGACCCTCCGGAAGAGGAGGCGCAGGTCCCGGCGTCTGCGGAGCGGGCGCTTGTCGAGTTCAGGAACGTGACTTTCAGGTACCCGGGGGCAGAAGTGCCGGTGTTGCGCGACGTTTCCTTTTGCACCCGCGCCGGTGAAGTGACCGCCATTATCGGAGGGACAGGTGCGGGCAAATCCACCCTGGTAAATCTCCTCCTGCGCTTTTACGACGTGGACAGCGGCAGCATTCTGGTCAACGGCGTGGATATCCGCCGCCTGCCCCAGGAGGTTCTGCGCAAAAAAATTGGCTACGTGCCCCAACAGGCCCTGCTCTTTTCCGGCAGCGTCGCCGACAACATCCGCTGCGGCAAAGAAGATGCCGGCGATGAGGAAGTGCGCCGGGCCGCCGAGGTGGCCCAGGCCCTGGACTTCATTATGGCCATGCCCCGGGGCTTTGATTCTGAAGTTGCCCAGGGAGGAGTGAATTTGTCCGGCGGCCAGAAGCAGCGTTTGGCCATTGCCCGGGCCCTGGTGCGGCGGCCCGAAATCTACATCTTTGACGACAGTTTCTCTGCCCTGGATTTTCGCACCGATGCCCGCTTGCGCCGGGCCTTGCGGGAAGAGGTTTCCGACGCAGTAATCCTCATAGTGGCCCAGCGCGTCAGCACCGTCATGGACGCCCAGCGCATCGTTGTCCTGGATGCAGGAAAAGTGGCGGGGATAGGCACTCATAAGGAGTTGCTGGAAAGCTGTCCGGTCTACCGCGAGATCGTCTATTCCCAGTTGTCTGAGGAGGAAATTGTATGAGGGAAGAAAGAAGAGACCGCCAGCAGGGGGCCAGGGTTCGCGGCGGCATGGGCGGCCCCATGCGCGGCCTGGCGCTGAACGAAAAAGCCCGGGACGCCCGCGGCACTTTCCGGCGACTGAGAGGGTACCTTCGGCCCCACCTGGGCCAACTGGCGCTGGTTTTTGTCCTGGCTGTCCTGAGCGCCTCCTTTGGCATCCTCAGCCCCAAAGTCCTGGGGCTGGCAACAACCGAGCTGTTTACAGGTTCCCGGTCCGGCGCCGGCATAGATTTTGCCTATATCGGCAAGGTCTTGCTGCTTTTGAGCGGCCTCTATATTCTCAATGCTCTCTTTGCTTTTGGGCAGCAGTTTGTCATGGCTGGGGTAGCCCAACGGACAGTTTACGAACTGCGCCGGGAGATCAAGGAAAAACTGAGCAAATTACCTTTGAGTTATTATGATTCCCGCACCCACGGGGAGGTTCTCAGCCGGGTCACCAACGACGTCGATGTTATCAGCAGCACGTTGCAGCAAAGTGTGACCCAGCTCATTACTGCTGCCGTCACCATTGTAGGCACAGTGGTGATGATGCTGACCATCAGCCCCTTGCTTACCCTGGTTACCCTGCTGGTCCTTCCGGCGGCTTCCTGGCTCACCGGGCAGATTGCCAGGCGCTCGCGCAAGTACTTTTCCGGTCAGCAGAAGTACCTGGGCGAGCTCAACGGCCACGTGGAGGAAATGCTGACGGGCCACAAGATAGTCAAGGCTTACGGCCGGGAAGAGCATTCCCTGCGCCAGTTTGACGCCATCAATGCAGAACTGTACAGCACGGCCTGGAAAGCCCAGTTCGTTTCCGGCCTGATCATGCCGGTGATGAACTTGCTCAACAACATCGGTTTTATTGTCATCTGCGCAGCGGGCGGAGTCCTGGTGTTCCGGGGGCGCATGGCTATTGGAGACTTGCAGGCAATGATCCAGTATTCGCGCCGGTATACTCAGCCCATTACGCAAACTGCCAGCATTGCCAACATCATCCAGTCCGCCCTGGCTGCCGCCGAAAGGGTTTTCGAAGTGCTGGATGAAGAAGAGGAGCCCGCGGACAAACCGGCAGCCAGGGTGCTGACGGCGCCCCGGGGCAACGTGCGCATTGAGGGCGTGCGTTTTGGCTACAAAGAAGGCGAATTGGTCTACGAAGACCTCAACATAGAGGTGCGCCAGGGCCAGACAGTGGCCATAGTGGGACCCACCGGCGCCGGCAAGACAACTCTGGTCAATCTGCTCATGCGCTTTTACGACGTGCAGGCCGGGAGTATAAAGGTGGACGGGGTGGATATCCGGGATCTGCCCCGGAGGAATTTGCGCTCCATTTTCGGCATGGTGCTCCAGGATACCTGGCTGTTCAAGGGCACCATACGGGACAACATCGCCTATGGACGTTTGGATGCCAGCGAGGCCGAAATCGTCCGGGCGGCGGAGGCGGCCCATGCCGACCGCTTTATTCGCACCTTGCCCCAGGGCTACGACACCGTCCTCAATGAGGAGGCCTCCAACATTTCCCAGGGGCAGAAACAGCTCCTCACCATCGCCCGGGCCATCCTGGCTGACCCCGCCATCCTCATCCTGGATGAGGCCACCAGCAACGTTGATACCCGCACCGAAATCCTCATTCAACAGGCGATGGAAAAATTAATGCAGGGCCGGACCAGCTTTGTCATTGCTCATCGCCTTTCCACCATTCGCAACGCCGATTTGATCCTGGTCATGAATGAGGGCAGGATTGTCGAGCAGGGGACCCATGCAGAGCTCCTGGCCAAAAAAGGATTCTATGCCGATTTATATACCAGCCAGTTCGCCGCTTCCCGCCAGCCCGAGGCGGGATGATGCCCCGATGCCGGGGCTGTTTTTTTGGGCACTTGGGGCCGGCAGGCAGGAATTTTAATTAGCATCCCGAAATACTCATATAATGTATGAAATTGGAGGGATGCACATGGAAAGGCTGAAGCTGGACGACTTTACCCGGTACACCTTTTTGTCGGGGGTGGAGTATAACCCCTCAGGCAGCCGTGCCTGTTTTGTCGTTCACAAAGCGGATATGGAGGAAAACGGGTACAGCTCCAACCTCTGGCTGTACGATGTTGGCACCGGCGACATCGGGCAGCTCACCGCCTTTGACAAGGAGAAGGGCTTTATCTGGCTGGACGATGACACTGTTCTCTTTCCCGGGATGCGCAAGCCCAAGGACAGGGAAAAAGCCAAGGAGGGCGAGGTCTTTACCGTCTACTACAAGATTTCGGTCAAAGGCGGGGAAGCGCGGGAAGCCTTTCGGATTCCCCTTGCCGTCAGGAGCATCCAGAAGCTGGACGACAGCCGCTTCCTGCTCACCGCCACTTACAATCCCAACCGGCCCGGCCTGGAAGAGATGACGGAGGAGGAGAGGGCCAAGGAACTCAAAAAGCGCAAGGAGGAAAAGGACTACGAAGTCCTGGAAGAGATTCCCTACTGGCGCAACGGCGCCGGGTTTACCAGAAAAAACCGCACCCGCATTTACCTCTTTGATGCTGCCACCGGCCAATATGAGCCCCTTACCCCCGAACTGATGGATGTATCCGCCGTGCGTCTCAACGCAGACAGAACCAGGGCCGTATTTATTGCCCAAACCTGGCAGGGCAAGCTGGAGCGGATCAGCGCCCTGCACATCCTGGATATCCAGGCCAAGTCGTATCGCCAGCTGACGCCGCTGGAAGAGTTCTCCTGGCGCGACGCCCATTTTATCGGCGACAGGATTTTGGCCCTGGGCTCAGACATGAAGTCCTACGGCCTCAATCAGAACCCCGTTTTTTACCTGGTCGATGCCGGAACGGGCCAACGCACGTTATTGACGCCGGACTTTGACAGGAGCACCTGGAATTCGGTGGGTTCCGACTGCCGGCTGGGCGGAGGGGATCCCCACCGCACCGACGGGAATTACCTCTACTTCATCACCACCGAAGGCGGCAGCTCCTATATCAACCGCATTGACCTGGAAGGCCGGATTGAAAAGATCACCGCTGCGCCGGGTTCGGTGGACAGCTACGACGTGCGCGACGGCAAAATACTGTTCATCGGCCTGCGGGGCCTGCGCCTGCAGGAACTGTACGCCCTGGAGGAGGGGACAGAGCGCAAGCTGACTTCTTTTAATGACTGGGTCCAGGAAGAAAGGACGCTGTCTGTACCGGAACCCCTCCGCGTGGAGACTGCCCCGGGCGTTACCGTCGACGGCTGGGTCATAAAGCCGGTGGGCTACGAGGAAGGCTGCAAGTACCCCGCCATTTTGGATATCCACGGCGGACCCAAGACGGTGTACGGCGAAGTATTTTTCCACGAGATGCAGCTGTGGGCCAATGAAGGCTATTTTGTATTCTTCTGCAACCCCCGCGGCAGCGACGGCAAGGGCAACGAGTTTGCAGACATCCGGGGCAAGTACGGCACCATCGACTACGAAGACCTGATGGCCTTTACCGATGCTGTGCTGGCCCGGTACCCGGGCATCGACCGGAGCAGGGTCGGGGTTACCGGCGGCTCCTACGGCGGATTTATGACCAACTGGATCATCGGGCACACCGACCGGTTTAAGGCGGCCGCATCCCAGCGCAGCATTTCCAACTGGGTTTCCATGGGCTTTACCACTGATATCGGGTACTTTTTTACCGAAGACCAGATTGCCGCCACGCCCTGGACCGACATTGACAAGGTCTGGTGGCACTCGCCCCTGAAATATGCCGACAAAGTCAAGACGCCGACGCTGTTCATCCATTCCGACGAGGACTACCGCTGCTGGCTGCCGGAAGCGCTGCAGATGTTTACCGCCCTGCGCTACTTTGGCGTCGAAGCCCGTCTCTGCATGTTCCGAGGCGAAAACCACGAGCTGAGCCGGAGCGGGAAACCCAAGCACCGCATTCGCCGCTTACAGGAAATTACCGATTGGTTTAACAAATACCTGAAATAAAAAGAAGCCCGCCTCACCGGCGGGTCTCTTTTTGCCACAGGCGGGCCAGGTGCAGGGACAGCCCTGCAAAACTGGGGTGGTTGACGACGTCGCCTTCCCTGCCCTTGGCGATAAGGATGTATTTGTCTTCATGCAGGGCGTAGCAACGAACAGTTTTTTCTTCCGGGTCGACGATCCAGTAATGCTGAACGCCTGCCTGCAGGTAGATGTTGTATTTTTTGTCCCTGTCGATGCACCGGGATGCCGCCGTGCTAATTTCGACGATGAGGTTGGGCGCCCCCACTATCCGCTCGCCCTGGATAATGGTCTGTTGCCGCCCCGCGATATAGATTATATCCGGCTGGACGACGGTGAAATCCTGAAGGGTAACTTCCAGGGGCGCCGTGAGGACTTCGCCCAGGGGGTCGACGGCGCGAAAATAATCCTGGAGCAACCTGGTCAGCCGTGCCGAAACCCTTTGGTGGCTGAGGGTAGGGGCGGACACTGCCGTCACCTTCCCCTCCAGGGTTTCCAGGCGGTCGCTGGGTTGGCCGGGGCGGCCGCGGTAAAAAGGCAGTTGACCGGTGAGGGCCTGGATGACGGCATCCAGGCGGTAACGATACTCGCCGGTGGGCAACTGGACCGAGGGAATAATCCTGTCCCGGGTAAGCTGACGAATGGCATCGACGCTGAGGTCCAGGGCCCTGGCCAGCACCTTTTCGGTAATCCAGCCTGAACTTGGCATTGCTGCTCCACCTCCCGAAAAATTATACCGTCGTTAACAAGTCAAGTCAAGCAAAAACAATTAATTTCAAGTGCCGGCCGGCGGGGAGAGGGAGGAATTTTCACCCGGGAGGTGAATTGTTAACAGTGAAGAAAATGCGAGGAGGGACCAGCCCGTGTCAGACCCCAGTTTCATAATCTGGGTTCAGGAGTTTGCCAATCCCTTATTGGATGCCTTTTTTAAAGCGGTAACCTTTTTGGGCAACGAAGAATATTACATCCTGTCCATCCCGCTGCTGTATTGGCTGTATGACAAGAAGTTTGCCCTGCGTTTCGGGATCTTCTTTCTCCTCAATGCGTACCTGAACTCCTTTCTAAAGCATATTTTCCGGGCGGAAAGGCCGCCCAGGGAACTGCATAAAATTACCCAGGGCGGATATTCTTTCCCCAGCGGGCACGCCCAGGGCAATACCGGTTTTTGGGGTTACCTGGCGGTGCAGTTAAGAAAGCGGAGGGCGTACATCGCGGCGGCGGTAATCTTTTGCCTGGTAGCCTTTTCGCGGGTTTACCTGGGCGTGCATTACCCTGCCGATATAATTGCCGGCATCCTGGTGGGAATTGCCTGGATTGCGGTGTACGAACTGGTTGCCCGGCGCCTGCGGCTGAGGTTAAGCTTGTGGCAGTGGTTTGCGGCCACTCTGGTCTTTAGCGCTCTGTTACTGGCCGTGCACCATGAGGGCGACGGACCCCTGGTTGCAGGTTTTATGTTGGGGGCGCTGTGGGGATACCGGCTGGATGCCGATTTTTTGGGCTTTCGCGTCCGGGGCAATTGGCGGCAACATGCCTTCAAAGCGGTGCTGGGCGTTGCCGGGCTGTTTGCCCTGCGCATGGGCCTGAAACCGGTGTTGCTGGCCGCCTTTAACGGTCCCCCGGAGGGCGATGCCCTGTACCAGGCAGCTGCCTTTTTGCGTTACTTCATTTTAGGACTGTGGGTTTGCCTGGGCGCGCCCTGGTTGTTCCGCCTCCTGGGCCTGGAAGACAATGCGGCGGACGAGACAGCTGCGGGTTAAGCCCGGGCTGTTTTGTTTTGCCGGGTCAGGTTGTTGCCTGGCTTGCGGCTGTCCTAATCTGCCTGCGGCAGGCATAGTGTATAGGGGAGGGATGCAGGTGAGGCGCAGAAGGGTGTTCTGGCTCCGGATTCCCAAAATTGCCCTTACCCTTATTGTGTTGGCTTTTGGCGCGTTGGGGCTGCTCCTGTCCTGGCGGCAACTGGCGCCGGCCATAACTGCCAGCGGCGGGAAATTGGGGTATTGGGGGCAAATGTTGCAGGATATGCTGGAATTTGCCTGCTCAGGTGTTTGAGTTTTCTTTGACCCCGGACAGGAATTATGGTAAGTTTGGTAATAGAAACCTACAGTGGCAAAGGAGTTGGGCGGATGGAACAACTGGTCGATACATACTTGGTGCACCTCAAAGTTGAGCGGGGATTGGCTGCAAATACCCTGGACAGCTACCGGCGGGATTTGGCCAAGTTTATTGGTTTTCTGCGCCGCCAGGGGGTTTTTTCTTTGCAGCAGGTGGACAGGCAGAGTATTATGGCGTACATGGAAGAACTGCACAACCGGGGACGGGCTGCGGCTACCGTTTCCCGCAATTTGGCCGCCATCCGGTCCTTTTACAGTTTCCTGACTCAGGAAAACCTGGTGGCCGCTAATCCCTCGGCGGAATTGGAATCTCCCAAAATTCCCAAGCGCCTCCCCACTGTCCTCACCGTTGCCCAGATTACCAGGCTCCTGGAACAGCCGGATATCCGCCAGCCCGGGGGGTTGCGGGACAAAGCCATGCTGGAGTTGCTGTATGCCACGGGAATTCGCGTCTCGGAACTGGTTGCACTGGATTTGCCCGATGTCAACCTGGAAATGGGCTTTTTGCGTTGCGTGGGCAAGGGGTCCAAAGAACGGATTATCCCCGTGGGAAAAACTGCCGTCGAAAGTGTAGACAACTACCTGCGCCGGGGGCGCGTCAAGCTGGTTCGCGACAGCCAGGAATCCGCCGTTTTTGTAAATGTCCACGGCCGGCGTCTGACCAGGCAGGGGTTCTGGAAAATCCTGAAAAAGTACGTGCGCCAGGCCGGCATCGACGGGGAGATTACCCCTCATACCCTGCGGCATTCCTTTGCCACCCACCTGTTGGAGAACGGCGCCGATTTGCGGGCCGTGCAGGAGATGCTGGGCCATTCGGATATATCCACAACGCAAATATATACCCAGGTCACCGCCAACCGCCTGCGCGATGTTTACCAACGCTACCATCCCCGGGCCAGGCAGTGAGCTAAGGAGGGAAGAGGATGCGCGTACTCCTGGTGGTTCTGGACAGCGTCGGCATCGGCGCCCTGCCCGATGCAGACCAATACGGCGATGCCGGCAGCAACACCCTGGGCCACACAGCCCGGACGGTGGGGCAGCTGAAACTGCCGGTGTTGGAGAAATTGGGGCTGGCCAATATTCTCGATGTGTCAGGCCTGAAGGCCCAGGACGAGCCCCTGGGCTGTTATGGCCGCATGGCCGAGGCAGCACAAGGAAAAGATACCATCACCGGCCATTGGGAGTTGGCCGGTGTAATAGTTTCCGAACCGTTTCGCACATATCCCCGGGGATTCCCTGCCGGACTGATAGAGCAGTTTACCCGCAGAATTGGCCGGGGCATTTTGGGCAATGTCGCCGCCTCCGGCACCGAAATCATTGCCCGGCTGGGCAAGGAGCATATGGAGACGGGCAAACCGATAGTATACACATCCGCCGACAGCGTATTTCAAATTGCCGCCCACGAGGAGGTAATCCCCCTGGCTGAGCTCTATGCAATTTGCCAAACGGCCAGGGAGCTGCTGCACGGCGAGTACAAAGTAGCCCGGGTTATTGCCCGCCCCTTCATCGGCGTGCCGGGTGCTTTTCAGCGCACCGCCAATCGCCGGGACTTTGCCCTGGAACCGGAGGGCCAGACGGTGCTGGATGCCCTGGCTCAAAACGGCCGGGAAGTCGTCGGCATTGGCAAAATTCACGACATCTTTTCGGGCCGGGGCATTGCCCGGTCGTACAAAACCCGCAGCAACCAGCACGGCATTGAGATTCTGCTGGACGTCACGGAGCGGGGAGAGGGCGATTTGGTCTTCACCAACTTGGTGGACTTTGACATGCTTTACGGGCACCGCAATGACGCCCCGGGCTATGCCCGGGCTCTGGAAGAGGCCGACCGGGGACTGGGCCGGGTAATGGCGGCCATGGGCAACGACGACGTGCTCATCGTCACAGCCGACCACGGCTGCGACCCCACCTTTCCCGGAACAGATCACACCCGGGAATACGTGCCCCTTCTGGTGTATGGAGAAAGGATAAAGCGGGGCGTCAATCTGGGTACAAGGCAAACCTTCGCCGATGTGGCCGCTGCGGTGGCGGAAATGCTGGCGGTGGAGTACAAGTGCCCGGGCACCAGTTTTTGGCACGAGGTGAAAGCCTGATGGACAATACCTATAAATTGCTGGATGAAGCCGTTGCTCTGCTGCGCCGGCGCGGGTTTGGCCAGCCCCGGGTGGCGGTGATATTGGGTTCAGGCCTGGGGGACCTGGCCGACGGCCTCGCTGCGCCCGTTGCCGTCGACTACAGTGAAATCCCGGGGTTTGCCCCTTCCACCGTGCCCGGCCATGCCGGACGCCTGGTTTTTGGCGCCTGGGAGGGCGTCAGCGTCGTGGCCATGCAGGGGCGGTACCACGGTTACGAAGGTTACAGCCAGCGCCAGATTGCCTTTGCCCTGTGGACGCTGGCCGCCCTGGGGGCCAAATCTCTGCTGGTGACCAATGCCGCCGGCGGCCTCAACCCGGAATTCAGGCCGGGAGATTTGATGCTCATTGCCGATCACATTAATTTTACCGGCGGCAATCCGCTCATCGGCCCCAATCCCCAACGCTTCGGCCCCCGTTTCCCTGACCTGTCCCGGGCTTACTCTCCGCGCCTGCGGGAGATTGCCCGGGAAACGGCCCGGGAATTGGGTATTCCCCTGCGCGAAGGGGTGTACCTGGCCGTCACCGGCCCTTGTTATGAAACGCCGGCGGAAATCCGGAGCTTCCGCCGCCTGGGCGCCGATGCCGTGGGCATGTCCACCGTTCCCGAGGTCATCGCCGCCGTCCATGCCGGCCTTGAGGTGGCGGGGATTTCCTGCATAACCAACATGGCCGCCGGAATGGGGGCGGAGAAGCTGAGCCATGAGGAAGTCATTGAAGCGGCTGCCAGGGTAAAGAGCAAGTTCGCGGCCCTGGCCGCCCGGCTGATTGTAAGAATTGGGAGGGATGCCAAGTGAAGCTCACCGAAAAAATTCAGGAGGCCGCGGGGTTTATCCGGAGCATTGCCGATTTTCAGCCGGAAATTGCCCTGATTCTCGGTTCCGGCCTGGGCACTTTGGCCGATGAAATTGAAGAAGCCCGGGTCATCGAGTACAGCGCCATTCCCCATTTTCCCGTTTCCACAGTGGCCGGCCATGCCGGGCGCCTGGTCCTGGGCATGCTGGAGGGCAAAAAAGTAGCGGCCATGCAAGGGCGTTTTCACTATTACGAGGGCTACTCCATGCAGCAGGTCACTTTTCCCGTTTACGTCCTCAAGGCCCTGGGCTGCAAAGCCCTGGTGGTCACCAACGCCTGCGGAGGGCTGAACCGGGATTTCCGGCCCGGCGACCTGATGCTCATCACCGACCACATCAACATTCTGCCCAATCCCCTCATCGGCCCCAATTACGAAGAACTGGGACCCCGTTTCCCCGATATGTCCCGGGCCTATGATCCCCAATACAGGGAGTTGGCTCTCGAGGTGGGCCGGGATTTGGGCATTACTCTGCGCCAGGGCGTGTACATGGCCATCAGCGGCCCTTCATACAGCACCCCGGCGGAACTGCGTATGCTGATAACCCTTGGCGCCGATACGGTGGGCATGTCCACCATTCCCGAAGTCATCGTGGCCAATTACCTGGGTATGCGCGTGCTGGGTATTTCCTGCATAACCGATATGGCCCTGCCCGATGAACTGGAACCCCTGACCCACGAGCAGGTGGTCAGGGTTGCCAACGAGACCAGACCCAGGTTCATCAATCTGGTGCGGGCCTGGTTGAGGCGAGTGGATCCCTAAATGCGCGTCTACGACATCATCCTGAAAAAGCGCAACGGCGAACAGCTGAGCCGGGAAGAGATACGCCGCCTCATCCTCGGATATGCCCGGGACGAAATCCCCGATTACCAGATGGCGGCGTGGGCCATGGCGGTGTACTTCCAGGGCATGAGCTTCCAGGAAGTGGCCTGGCTGACCGAGGCCATGGTGGAATCGGGGGAGACCGTCGACCTTTCTTCCATTGCAGGCATCAAGGTGGACAAACACAGCACCGGCGGCGTGGGAGACACCACCACCCTGGTTTTGGCGCCGCTGGTGGCCGCTGCCGGCGTGCCGGTGGCCAAGATGTCCGGCCGGGGGCTGGGCCACACCGGCGGTACCCTGGACAAACTGGAATCATTTCCGGGCTTTCAGGTCAGCCTGAGCAAGGAAAAGTTTGTAGAGACAGTCAACAAATACAAACTGGCCGTCATCGGCCAGACGGCCAGGCTGGCGCCGGCCGACGGCAAGCTGTATGCGCTGCGGGATGTCACCGCCACCGTGGACAGCATTCCCCTCATTGCCAGCTCCATCATGAGCAAGAAAATTGCCGCCGGCGCCGACGCCCTGGTCCTGGACGTCAAAGTGGGCAACGGCGCCTTCATGAAGGACATTGGCTCTGCTCAGCTCCTGGCCGAGACCATGGTGGATATCGGCGAGCGCATGGGCCGGCGCACCGTGGCGGTGCTGTCGGCCATGGACCGTCCCCTGGGGCGTGCAGTGGGCAACGCCCTGGAAGTGAAAGAGGCCATTGCGGTATTGCGGGGCGGCGGGCCCGAGGACCTGCGCCGGCTTTGCCTGGAATTGGGCAGCCGCATGCTGGTGCTGGCCGGGAAATCTGCCGACCTGGCCGCGGCCTGGAAGCTGCTGGAGGGCCTCCTGGCTTCGGGGCAGGCTTTGGAAAAACTTCGGCAAATGGTGGCCGCCCAGGGCGGCGACGCTTCCCTGGTGGATGCGCCGGAAAAACTGCCCCGGGCCAGGTTCCGCCGGGAGGTTGCCGCGGTCGCCGAAGGCTGGGTGCGCAGGGTGGATACGGCAGGCATCGGCAATGCCGCCCTGATCCTGGGGGCGGGCCGGGCCAAAAAGGGCGATACCATTGATCTTTCGGTGGGCCTGGAAGTGCTGGCCAAGCCCGGGGACAAGGTGGACCGGGGCCAGCCCCTGGCCATTGTCCACGGCAACAACGAAGAGCTGGTCAGCCAGGCCTGTGCGGCAGTACTGCAGTGTTATGAAATCGGCGCGCCTGGCGAGAGTCCGCTGCCCCTGGTCTGCGGCACGGCGGGCCGGTTGTAAGTCTGGCGGGGTTGCACCCCGCTTTTTTTATCGCCTTTTCCGGCAGGATAATTTATCCTCTTTTTGTATTATTAACCCCTGCCCGGGGAAAGACTAAGGCCAGATACAGAGGAGGGATGCAAATGCGCAAGCTGACTTACCTGGTTCTGGCCTTGATGCTGCTGGGCGCCGTGCCGGCCCGCGCCGCAGATACATATTGGCCGCAACAACATACTGTGGCGCCGGTAATCTCAGAAGTTCCGCCCTATGAGGGGGAGCTGGCGGCAGAGAGCGCCCTGCTCATGGACGCCGTCACCGGGGCGATTCTGTTTGCCAAAGACATCCACACCCCGCGCAGTCCTGCCAGCCTGACCAAAATAATGACCATGCTCCTGGTCATGGAGGCCCTGGAGCGTGGCGAACTGAGCCTGGACGATGTGATGGTCACCAGCCCCCGGGCCAAGGAAATGGGCGGCACCCAGATTTTTCTGGATGCCGGCGATGAGATTACTGTGGAACAGGCAATGATTGCCATGGCGGTGGAGTCGGCCAACGACGCCGCCGTAGTGGTGGCCGAGCACCTGGGCGGGTCGCTGGAGGGGTTTGTGGAGATGATGAACCGGCGCGCCCGGGAACTGGGCATGGAAAACACCCGTTTTGTCAATCCCACCGGCCTGCCCGAAGAAGGGAGAGAGGGCAATGTTTCCACCGCTTACGACATAGCCCTGATGTCCCGGGAACTGCTCAGGCATTCCCAAATAACTCAATGGACCAGCATTCCCTGGGACACCCAGTTTATGGGCAGGGTGTACATTGCCAACAAAAACCTCAAGTTCATCCGCAACTACCCCGGCGGCGACGGCCTCAAGACTGGGTGGACGGAAGAGGCGGGCTATTGCCTTTCGGCAACGGCCCAAAGGGAAGGAACCCGGCTCATCGCCGTGGTCATGAAGACGCCCACTTACGAACTGAGGACCCGGGATGCCATGAATTTGCTTAATTACGGTTTTGCCCACTGGCGCAGCGAACTGTTGTACGCGGCGGGGGACGTGGTAGGGACGGTGCCGGTGGACAAGGGCCGTTTGGTGGCGGTGGAGGCGGCGCCGGCCCGGGATGCCGCCCTGCTCATCCAGAAGAGCGACTCCCGTCCCGTCCGGGCTGTCCTCAACCTGCCCAAGTACGTCAAGGCGCCGTTGCAGCGCGGGGACGTGGTGGGCACCCTGGATATTCTGGCGGGAGATGAGGTGGTGGATACCGTCGACCTCCTGGCCACTGCCGATGTCCCCAGGGCCGGCTGGTTCCAGTTGCTGGGCCGGATGGTTGTCAACTTCCTGGCAACTTTAAAATAATCTGAATGCAGGCAGGATTTGCCGGGATTCCGGCGAATTTTTTACAGCGGGAGGGGATGTCGGTGAAAATCACCAAACAGCAATCAGGTGACATATTGGTAGTGGGAGTCAGCGGGGAATTGGACCACCATTCCTCGGCGCTGTTAAAAAGCGAGATCGGCGCGGAGCTGGACAAGGGCGGCGTCCGCCACATCATCCTCGATTTGAGGGAACTGACTTTTATGGACAGCTCCGGCCTGGGCGTTCTCCTGGGCCGTTACAAAGAATTGGGCAAATGGCAGGGCAAAATGCTGGCCTTCGGCCTGCAGCCGGTGGTGGAAAAGATGTTCAGGCTGACGGGCCTTAACCAGCTCATTCCCGTCCATCCCGATTTGGCTTCCTGTTATAAGGCCCTGGGGGTATAGGCCAATGGAAGTGACCAATTACTTTACCCTCACAATTCCGGCTTACTCCCGCAACGAGTCTTTTGCCCGGGTTGTGGTCGCCGCCTTTGCCGCGCAACTGGACCCGACCCTGGAAGAGATCAACGAGGTCAAGACCGCAGTTTCGGAAGCGGTAACCAACGCCATCATTCACGGTTACGGTGAAAAGGGCGGCGAAATAGTGATTACCTGCACCCTGCGCGCCGACAATACCCTGGAGGTCATTATCAAGGACACCGGAGTGGGCATCGAAGATTTGGAGCAGGCCCGGGAGCCCTTGTTTACCACGCGCCCCGACCTGGAGCGCTCGGGAATGGGCTTCACCGTCATGGAAGAGTTTATGGACAGCGTATCCGTTGACAGCAAGCCTGGCCAGGGGACGGTCGTTACCATGACCAAAAAACTGTCGACCGGGGAGCAGGGAGGACATGAAACAAATCTCTGAAGCCCTGCCTCCCCTGGCCGATGCCGCGGCCCGGGAGCTGCTGGCCCGGGCTCAGGCCGGCGACGGCGCTGCCAGGGAATTGTTGGTCAGGCACAATCTGTTGCTGGTCAAAAAGGTTGCCGCGCGATTTGCCGGGGCCGAACAGTGGGAAGACCTGTTTCAGGTGGGTTGCATCGGCCTTCTCAAGGCCATTGACGACTTTGATTTGTCCCGGGACGCCAGCTTTTCCACCTATGCCGTGCCCAGGATCGTGGGCGAAATCCGTATGTACCTCCGGGACAACAATTTGCTTAAAGTAAGCCGCGATTTGCTGCGCACCTCGGCCCTGGTCAAAAAATGCCGGCAACAGCTGGAGCAGGAATACGGGCGGGAGCCCACCGTCGGCGAGGTGGCCGCCGCCCTCAATCTGGCCGCCGAGGAAGTGGCGGCGGCGGAAACTGCCGCAGCTGCGCCGGTGGGTCTGGAGCAGGTGCACGCCGCCGAGACCATGGACGAGGTGCGGGTTGCTTTAAAGGAAATGATTGGCCGCCTGGAAACACGGGAAAGACAGGTCATTGTCCTGCGCTTTTTTCGCGATCTCTCCCAGGCCGAAGTGGCCCGGAAACTGGGGATATCCCAGGGCCATGTATCGCGCATTGAGCGCGGTGTGCTGGCCAAACTGAGGGCGGCCATGGCGTAAGGCCGGGCTTGGCAGGGATAAATCTGCCCGCCCCAGGGAATTTCTATATACAGACAAACGTAAAAGGAGGTAGCGCATTGTCTGTATATAAGGTAATTGAACTGGTGGGAGAGTCGAGCATCGGCTGGCAGGAGGCCGTGGAAGACGCCGTGCAGCGGGCGGCCAAGACCGTGGAAGGAATCAACGGCGTAGAACTGGTCAACATGACGGCCAAGGTAGACAACGGCCGCATCGTGGGCTGGAGAGCCAATGTCAAAGCCGCCTTTGAAGTGAGATAATCTCAATCCCCCGTCCGGGGGATTTGTATATTTATTCCGCCGGGGTTCAAACTACATTTTGAGGTGAAAGGTTGCATGAAGAATCTACTCAGGGACCCCAAGGCGTATCAGGAGCTGGCCGAACAAAAGAAACCGAGGCCCAACCTGGCGAAAAACCTGTTTACCGCCTTTGTGGTGGGGGGCGCCATTTGCACCCTGGGCCAGTTCATTCAAAACATCTACATAAAATACTTCAACTTCGCACCGGACAGGGCCGGTGACCCCACCACTGCCACCATGATCTTTATCGGGGGGTTGCTGACGGCCACCGGCGTATTCGACAAAATCGCCCGGCATGCAGGGGCGGGCACGGCGGTGCCGGTGACGGGGTTCGCCAACTCCATCGTCAGCGCCGCACTGGAATTTAAGCGGGAAGGATTTGTTTTGGGCGTGGGCAGCAAGATGTTTGCACTGGCAGGATCGGTGATTGTCTTCGGCGTGGTTACTGCCTTTGTGGTGGGGCTGATATCGGCGTTGCTGTAGGAGGGTAAACATGGCGATGAAGGTAGGAAGCCAGACCTTCACCTTCCCCTCCCGGCCGGTTCTCACCGGCTGGGCTACTGTGTCGGGACCCAAGGAGGGACAAGGTCCGGCGGGAGCGTATTTTGACAAAATCTTTCCCGACCTGACCATGCAACAAAAGAGCTTTGAAAAAGCGGAGCAGCTGATGATGATCACGGCGGTGGAAATCGCCCTGGAAAAGGGCGGCGTAGCCAAAGATGCCGTCGACGTATTTGTTGCCGGCGATTTGCTCAACCAGATCATCATTTCGGGTTACAGCGCCCTGAAAGTGGGGGCGCCGTATCTGGGCATCTATGGCGCCTGTTCCAGCTTTTGCGAGGGGCTGTTCCTGGGCGGGTTGCTGGTTGACGGCGGCGGCGCCCAATACGTGGTTGCCGCCACCTCCAGCCACAACTGCACGGCGGAGCGCCAGTTTCGCTATCCCACCGAATACGGCGCCCAACTGCCCCCGTGGGCCCAGCACACCGTGACTGGGGCGGCGGCGGTGGTGGTGGCCGCCCGGGGTTCCGGCCCAGTCCTGGAACTGGCCACCGTGGGCAAGGTGATGGATTTGGGCATCAAGGACCCGTATAACATGGGCGCGGCCATGGCTCCCGCCGCAGCCGACACCATTTTCACCCATTTGGCCGATACCGGACGCCAACCCGGAGACTATGATTTGATTGTCACCGGGGATTTAGGCAGGGTGGGCAGGGAACTGCTGGTGGAGCTGGCCCTGCGCCAGGGCCACGACTTGAGCGCCAACTACCGGGATTGCGGGGAAATAATTTACAGCCGGGAACAGACAGAAAATGCAGGGGCCAGCGGCTGCGCCTGCTCGGCTCTGGTCACTCTGGGCCTGCTGTTCAATCAGAACTATCGCCGCATCCTGGTGGTTGCCACCGGGGCCCTGCACAGCCCCACTTCCTGCCAGCAGGGAGACAGCATTCCCGCCATTGCCCACGCCGTATCCATCGAATTCCCGAAGGGAGGACAGTAGACCATGGGTTCATATCTCACAGCTTTTTTGGTGGGCGGCCTGATTTGCCTCATCGGGCAACTGCTCTTCGATCTCACCTCCTGGACGCCGGCCCATGTACTCGTGTTGCTTGTGGTGGCCGGAGGGATTTTGGGCGGACTGGGACTGTATGAACCGCTGATCAAATTTGCCGGCGCCGGGGCAACCATTCCCATCTCCAGCTTTGGCAATGCGCTTGTCAAGGGGGCCATGGCGGAAGCGGCCCGGTCGGGGCCCATCGGCATCCTGACCGGCATCTTTGAACTGACCAGCGCGGGGATTACCGCCTCCATCATTTTCGGGTTTTTCTTCGCCCTGTTGTTCGACCCCAAGGGATGATGCCCTTGCTGCGACTGGATATATTCGGCCTGCTTCTGTCCCTTTTTTTGTTGGGCCCGCGGCAATGGCGCTGGAGCCTGGCCGCGGCTGGGGTGGCTTTGGCGGCCACCATTCTCACTTTCCTTGTCCTGCGGGTGGAAGTGACGGCTTATACCATGGGCGGCGTCTTTACCCAGGTGGAGCTGGGCGGGGGGCGGCTGGGCAACCTGGCCCTCGGCCTGGCGGGCCCCTTTGCCTGCTATGCAGTGGCCCGGCTCAAGGCCGGCAGGCCCATGGGCGAAGCCGGCTGGCTCCGGCAGCTGCTGCCCTGGAGCCGGCTGGAAAACCCGCTGGCAGGAACCTTCGCCAAATACGCCCTTTTGGCGGCTGTCTTCAACATAATCCAGGCGTTCAAATAAACGGGTGGGATGGCTGTGGCGGAAGTGCCGGTGCAGGCGAGTCTGCGCAAAAATGTAGATTTCCTCAAAGAGCACCTGGGCGTGGGAGAGAGTTTTGATTTGCTGGTGCGGGAATTCAAGGCAGGGGGCAAGGATGTTGCCCTCTTCTTTGTTGACGGCTTTGCCAAGGACGATGTCCTGGTGTGGATTATGCAGTCCCTGTTGCGGGTGGAGCGGGAGCAAATAGCCGTCCGCAGCTATGAAAAGCTGCTCAAGCATTTTTTGCCCTACATCGAGGTTGCGGTAATCCAGTCCCTGGAAGAAGCCATGACCAAGATCCTCTCCGGCGCCCTGGTGCTCTTTATCGACGGGGAAAAAAAGGCCATAGAAATCGACGCCCGGGAGTACCCCGCCCGCTCCCCCGAGGAACCCGACGTGGAAAGGGTGACCCGGGGCTCCCGGGACGGGTTTGTGGAAACTTTGATTTTCAACACGGCGCTGATCCGCCGCCGTGTGCGGGACCCGCGCCTGCGGGTGGAGTACGTGACGGTGGGCCGTCGTTCCAAGTCCGACGTGTGCGTGGTCTACCTCAAGGATGTGGCGGATCCCGAGCTGGTGGAAACTATCCGGGGGCGCATCGCCAAAGTGGACGTCGACGGCCTGCCCATGGCTGAAAAATCCCTGGAGGAGTTTATTGCCGGCACGGGTTTTTCGCCTTTCCCCACGGTGCGCTACACCGAGCGGCCCGACGTGGCCGCAGTCCACATTCTAGAAGGCCATGTGGTGATTATCGTGGATACGTCGCCCAGCGTCATGATTGCCCCGGCTACCCTCTTTCACCACATGCAGCACGCCGAAGAGTATCGGCAAAGCCCCTTGGTGGGAACCTATATACGCTGGGTGCGCTCTTTGGCCATCTTGCTGTCCTTGCTGGCCACCCCCCTGTGGCTGGCGCTGGCCTACCAGCCGGAACTGCTGCCGCCGGGCTTGTCTTTCATCGGCGCCAATGAAGTGGGCCCGGTCCCGCTGTACGTTCAGTTTTTTATCGCTGAGATCGGCATCGACATCATCAGGATGGCTACCATTCATACGCCGTCTCCATTGGCTACCGCCCTGGGGATCATCGCCGCCTTTCTCATCGGCGATGTGGCCATGAGCGTGGGGCTGTTGGTGCCGGAGGTAATCCTCTACATGTCGGCAGCGGCCATTGGCAGTTTTGCCACCCCCAGCATGGAGCTCAACCAAAGCTTTAAGCTCTTTCGGCTGCTGCTGCTGGCGTTGGCGGCGCTGTTTCAGGTGCCGGGGGTGGCGGCGGGCCTGCTCCTGCTTCTTGTGTGGGCGGCGAGCACCCGGTCTTTTGGCGTTCCCTATTTGTGGCCGCTGGTACCTTTCAACGCCCAGGCGCTGCTGGCCATCATCCTGCGCAAACCTGTTCCCGTCAGCAAATCGCGTCCCAGCATCGTCAAGCCCAGGGACGAAGATCGCCTGTAAAGGAGGGAAGCGGATGCGTGTCGGTCTGCCGCGGGCTTTGCTTTATTTCAAGTACTATCCTGTCCTGGAACAGCTGTTCAGGAGCAACGGCTGGGAGCCGGTGGTCAGCACGCCCACCAACAAGCGCAAGCTGGAGCAGGGACTGGCCCTGTGCGAGGATGAAGTGTGTCTGCCGGTTAAGGTCATGATGGGCCATGTGCGGAGCCTTGCCGAACAGGATATCGACGCCCTTTTCGTTCCGCGCGTTGTCAGCCTGGAAAGGAAGCGCTACATTTGCCCAAAATTTCTCGGGCTGCCCGACATGGTCCGGTGCAGCCTGGGCAACGAGATTCCGCTCATCAGCCCCACCGTCAACCTGAGCTGGAGCAGGCTGAAAATTTGGCAGGAGGGTTTGAAAAGCTGCAACTGTCTCAAGCCCTGGCGCTGGTGGCTGAGCTTAAATAGCGCTGCCCGGATACACCGCCGGCATCTGCAGGCCGGAGAGCCGGTCTCCCCCGGCGGGGGCAAGCGGGTGGCGGTGCTGGGGCATTGTTACAACATCTACGATGAATATGTCAACTTTGGGTTGCTCAACACCCTGGCGCAGCTGGGGGTTACCGTCCTTACGGTGGAAAACTTTACCAGGGAGCAGATTGAAGAAGGGGCCCGGGGCCTGAGCAAAGACCTGTTCTGGAGTTACGGCAGGGACGTGGTGGGGGCGGCCTTTTACTGCCTGGCCAGGGGGGCGGCGGACGGCGTCATCCTGGTGGCTTCCTTTGGCTGCGGCCCCGATTCCCTGATTATCGAAATCATACAGCAGCGTTTTGCCCGCTTCGACATTCCCTTGATGTGTCTGACCCTGGATGAACATGCAGCGGACACGGGGCTGGTTACCAGGGTGGAGGCCTTTGTGGACATGCTGAACTGGAGGGATGTTTGCTGAAAATCGCTTTTCCCCACCTGGGCTACTGCGCCATTCCCCTGCGGGCTATGCTTGCCCGCTTGGGCCACGAGGTGGTGGTGCCCCCGCCCATAAGCCGAAAGACCATCGATTTGGGCACCCGCTACGGCCCGGAGTTTGCCTGCTACCCCCTGAAACTGGGCCTGGGCAACTTCATCGAGGCCCTGGAAATGGGCGTCGACACCCTGCTCATGGGCGGCGGCATCGGACCCTGCCGTTTTGGTTACTACGCCCAGGTTCAGAAGGAAATTCTCGCCTCCCTGGGCTATAAGTTCAGGATGATCGTCATCGAGCCGCCCCTGGGCCATGCCCGCCAGGTGCTGGCGGCGGCCCGGGAGCTCAAAGGAAAGGAGAGCTGGCTGGCCCTGGCCGAGGCCGCCTGGCTTGCCCTGTTCAAATTGCGCGCCTGCGACGACATCCACCGGGCCTGTTTGTACTGGCGCCCCCGAGTTGTGGATAAAACTGGCCTGAGCAGGCTGTACAAAAAGGCCCTGGCCGCTGTCGACCGGGCCGAAACACCAGGGGCAGTGCGGGAAGCACGGGCTGCCGCTTTGGCCGCGATGGAGAAACTGCCCCAAAACGCAGTTGTCCCGCCCAGGGTGGCCCTGGTGGGGGAGGTCTACCTCCTGGCCGAGCCGGCGGCCAATTTGTACATCGAGGAAAAGCTGGGCAACATGGGCATTGAAGTGGTGCGCCATGTCTGGATTTCGGAATGGCTCAAGGTCAACATTTTCCTGGATTTTCTGCGCCTGCGCCGCCGGGAGCAGGCCGAAAAACTGGCCCGCCCCCACCTCAGCTGTTTTGTGGGCGGCCACGGCCAGCATTCGGTGGGGGAAACGGTGAAGGCCGCCCGGGACGGGCTGGACGGGGTGGTTCACGTCTACCCCTTTACCTGCACCCCTGAAATTGTTGCCCGGGGAATAATGCACAAAATTGCGGCGAAACACGGCCTGCCCCTGGCCTGCTTCTCCCTGGACGAACACTCGGGCGAAGCCGGTTTCGTGACCAGGCTGGAGGCCTTTGCCGACATCATCCGGGCAAACCGCAGCAAAAAGGAGGCAGTCCGGCATGGCTGAAAAATTGTACTTGGGCGTGGACGTCGGGTCGGTCAGCACCAACCTGGCCCTCATCGATGCGGGAGGCCAACTGGTTTACTCTTCCTATCTCCGCACCCGGGGCCAGCCCATCAGGGCAATCAAAGAGGGCTTGAGGGAGCTGGGCCGGGTCCTTTCTCCCCGGCAGGTAATTGCCGGAGTGGGCAGTACCGGCAGCGGGCGCCGTCTGGCCGCCGTCCTGCTGGGGGCGGATGTGGTCAAGAACGAGATTACCGCCCATGCCGTTGCGGCGGGGCACTTGTGTCCGGGAGTCAATACGGTGCTGGAAATAGGCGGCCAGGATTCCAAACTTATCATCCTCCGCCACGGGGTGGTGGTGGACTTTGCCATGAACAGCGTGTGCGCCGCCGGGACGGGTTCCTTTTTGGACCAGCAGGCCGCGCGCCTGGGCGTGCCCATCGAGGAATTCGGCCGGCTGGCCCTGCGTTCCCGGAACCCCGTGCGTATTGCCGGCCGCTGTTCGGTTTTTGCCGAATCCGACATGATCCACAAGCAACAGCTGGGTAACAGCATCGAAGACATCATCGCCGGCCTGTGCGACGCCCTGGTGCGCAATTACCTCAACAATCTGGCCAAGGGCAAGGACATTCGCCCTCCCGTGGTCTTCCAGGGCGGAGTGGCCGCCAATGCCGGCATCAAACGCGCCTTTGAAAAGGCCCTGGGCCTTGAAGTCACGGTGCCCAGGGAGCACGGGGTAACCGGCGCCCTGGGCGCGGCGCTGCTGGCCCGGGCGGCTGTCAAAGACAGGCCGACTGCCTTTGTTGGCTTGGCTGTCAGCGAAATGGACCATGCCGGCCGCAGTTTCTACTGCACCGACTGCGCCAACAATTGCGAGATCGTCGAAGTGACCTGCGACAATGCCGTAGTCGCCCGCTGGGGCGATCGCTGCGGCAAATGGTCGGCAGCGGCGGAGGCCGGGGCCGGTTAACGCCGGGTGTTACAGCGCCCGGCTTTTTTCGTTTATGGCAGGAATTGGCGGCTTCAATCCCGAATATCACCCCTAAAAGGGTTAACCGTGGGATTTAACCCTGGAGGGGGTGTTTTATATCAGGAGGATTACCGTTCTGACCGCCGATGTCATCAGTTCCCGCAAGGCCGGCCTGGACCAGCACGCTTTGGCCGCGCTCCTGCGGGACCTGACCCATCCTGCACTGCTGGTTCCCTTTACCGTTTCCCGGGGGGATGAGATCCAGGGCGTTATGGACGGATGGCTGTCCGCACCGCAGCTGGTGCGGATGCTGCGCTGGCGCTGCCGGCCCCTGCAGCTCCGCATCGGCCTCGGCCTGGGTTGCCACAGCGGTGCGCTGGAACCGGATCCCTGGAAAATGAGCGGCCCGGCCTTTTACCGGGCGCGCCAGGCCCTGGAAAGCGTTGAAGGAAAACAGCCGGGGACGCGGGTGGTGACGGGCAATGACCGCCTCGACCCCGTCGCCAATTCCCTGTTGCTGCTGCTGGATACCCTGATGGCCAGATGGACGGAGGGCCAGTGGCAGGCAGTGATGACCTATGAACAGGCCGGAACCTTTGCCCAGGCCGGAGAGATTTTGGGGGTGGCGGCCCAAAACGTCCAGAAGCGCTGCAAAGCGGCGTACTGGAACCAGGTGCGCCAGGCCGAAGAGGGGCTGAGCCGGATTGCCGACCTGGTACCGGCCGGTCACCCGGAATCCGGTGACAGCGCGCCCGTCACCTCAAATTCGGTGAGGGAGGGTTGCTGATGTATTTCTGGCTGTTGCTCCTGGCCCACGGAACGGCTGATTTCATATTCCAGACCGATGCCGTCAGCGCCGCCAAGTGCCGCAATCAATGGCAGGGCTACGCCCTGCACGGACTGGCCATCTTTGGCTGTACCTGGGCGGCGGTGCACTTTTTCGGCTGGCGGCAAGCCCTGGCGGCAGCCGCCGCGGTGACCGGCATTCACCTGCTGCTGGACTGGCTGAAAAACCTGGGCAGGACGGTCCTGGCCCAGGTGCTGAAGCGGCCGGAGCGGCCGGGGCTCCCCGGGTTGTTGCTGGACCAGGCGTTGCACATTTATACTTTGCTCTGGGTATGGCGGATATGGGACCGCCCCGTCCACGCCCCTGCAGCCAGGTTTTACGCCGGTGTATTTGCCCCGGTTCAGATTGATTTGGTAAGCTGGGGCAAAATCTTGCCGGTCCTGACCGTCTACGTCTTTGTTGCCTTCGGCGGCGCCGTGCTGGTTCGCATGGGCCTGGATCAGCTGTTGCCCGGGCCCGGCCGGAATGAAGCCGGCCGCAAGCCGGCGGGGAAGTACATCGGGATTCTGGAACGCATCCTCATCCTCACCCTGACCGTGACCGGCCACATATCCGCCATCGGCTTTGTGTTTGCGGCTAAATCCATTGCCCGCTTCAGCGAGCTTTCCGACCGGGATTTTGCCGAGTACTACCTGGTAGGCTCTCTGCTCAGCTTTTTCCTGGCCCTGGCCGGCGGCCTGGCCCTGTCCTGGTGGCTGAACAATGCAGGCATAGGCTGACGGGGAAGAGAGTAAATATGTTATAATAACAGTCAGACTGATTGCGGGGAGGTGGGTTTGTGGAAATCATTGTCAGCCATCCCGGCACCGATTTCGATGCCCTGGCGGCCATGGCGGCCTGCGCAAGGCTGCATCCCGGAGCCAAAATTCTGTTGACGGGCACGCAGCTTCCTGCCGTGCGTCAATTCATCGCCCTGCACAAAGATTCGCTGCGCCTGTACCGGCGGGAGCAGCTCAACCTGGATAAAATTGACCGGTTGTACATAGTGGATGCGCCGGGATGTCAGCGCCTGGGCGACGCCGCCTGGCTGTGCGACAAGGCTGCAGCTGTCACTGTTTACGATCACCACCCCCCGTTTGCCGGCCCCGAGGAGGGAATTCGGGAAAGGCTGGGGGCGGCCACCACCATTTTGGTCGAGCTGTTGCAGCAGCGGAATGCGGCCGTCACAGCCTTTGAAGCCACCCTTTTTTTGCTGGGCATATACGAAGATACCCGCTGCCTGACCAATCCGGGCACCACCGTGCGCGACGTGCGCGCGGCGGCCTGGCTGTTGGAACAGGGCGCCAACTTGGCGGAAGTGGGCAAGTACATCAACATACCCCTGAGTGAAGAACAACGGGAATTGTTCGAAGCCATGCTCAGTGCCGCCGGGACATTGCGCATCCGGGGACGCAACGTCCTGATAACCGCGGCGTCCATGGAGCAGTTTGTGGGCGGCCTGGGCCGCTTGACCCAACGCCTGGCCGAACTGGAGGACTGCGACCTGGCTGTCAGCATCGTGCAGATGGAAAAAGGCGTGCACCTGGTGGCGCGGAGCATGCGGCCGGAGTTGAATCTCCTGGAAATCCTGGATGAACTGGGCGTCAAGGGGCATGCCGGCGCCGTCACCCTGACGGTGAAGGGCTCTTGCCCCGAGGAACTAAAGCAGCGTGTCATCGGCATTCTGGAGCAGCGCCTGCCCCAGGGCATGGTTGCCGCCGACCTGATGTCGGTCCCGGTCAAATCGGTGAAAGACAGCGCCACCGTGGCGGATGTCCACCGCCTATTGCTCCGGTATGGCCATACCGGGATGCCGGTGGTGGACGGCAACGGGACGCTGGTGGGAATTGTGTCACGCCGGGACATCGAGAAGGCCATGCGCCACGATTTGGGCCACGCCCCGGTGCGGGGGTACATGACCAGGAACGTAATCACTGCGGCCCCGGATATGAGCATCGACGAAGTGACCAGGATACTGGTCCAAAACGACATCGGGCGCGTGCCGGTGCTGGACAGGGGCAAACTGGCGGGCATCATAACCCGGACCGATGTGCTGCGCCGCATCCACGGGGACAGCACCCCGCGCTGGCACAAGCCGCTGTTTTCCCGGAGCGATTATCGCCTGGCTTCCTTCGGCAACAACCTCACCCAGCTCATTAACCAGCGCCTGCCCAAGCGCATCCAGGGCATTTTGCTCTTACTGGGCCAGAAGGCAGCCAAGGAAGGGTTCGAGGTGTATGCTGTGGGTGGATTTGTCCGGGATTTGCTGTTGGGGCTGGCCAATTTTGACCTGGACCTGGCGGTGGAAGAGGACGCCATCGCCTTTGCCCGGTTGCTGCCGCCGCTGCTGGGGGGCAAGCTCAACGTCCATGAGGAATTCGGCACTGCCACCCTGACCCTCAGCGACGGTTTCCATATTGATTTGGCCACGGCCCGCATGGAGTTTTACCAGTTTCCTGCCGCCTCCCCCGAGGTGGAACAGGCCACCATTAAACACGACCTCTACCGCAGGGATTTTACCATCAACACCATGGCTTTCGCCTTAAACAGCGACAGTTTCGGGCAGTTTTTGGACTTCTTCGGCGGTTATGAAGATCTCCAGGCGGGTTTGATCCGGGTTTTGTACAACCTGAGTTTTGTCGAGGACCCCACCCGCATTCTCCGCGCTGTGCGCTTCGCCGGCCGTTACGGCTTTAAGCTGGAGGAGCAGACGCGCGTTTTTCTGGACACCGCCCTCAAGGAAAATATGCTGGCCAGGACGCCGGCGTCCCGGCTGGGCAGGGAATTTCGCCTGCTCTTCAACGAGCCCAATGTCCCGGCCCTGCTGGCTCTGGCCCGGGACCTGGGTGTAATGGAAGCGGTGTTGCAGCAGGAGTGGCCCCGGCGCCTGGACGAACTTATCCCCGCCGCCGCCAAAATCATTGCCTGGAGCAGGGAACAGGACCTGCCAGTCGAGGACAGCTGGTTGCTCTATCCCTTCCTCCTGCTCCGGGAGCTGCCTCCCGACCGGCGCGCCGAAGCCGGCAGCCGTCTGGGCGTCGCCGGCAGAGAAGAAAAAACGCTGCAGGTGCTGATGGACGAACTGGATTCCATCGCGGAACAGCTGAAACGGGAACTGCCAGCCAGTGAAATATACGACCTGCTCCGCCCCCTGCCGGTGGTGGCCCTGCTGGCATTGCTGGCGGTTCACCACGGCGAAGCCGGGTTGCGTTCCCGGGCGCTGCTCTACCTGGAGAAGCTGGCCGATGTGGAGATCTCCATCGACGGCCACGACCTGCTGGCCATGGGCATCGAAGCGGGGCCCGAGGTGGGCAGGATTCTGCGCGCCGTGCGCATGGCCAAACTGGACGGCAAGATTTCCACACGGGAAGAAGAACTCGCCCTGGCCGGCAGCCTGGCGAGGAAGGGGGAGTAAAAATTGTTTTTAAGTAATTTCCAGGATGCTCTGTACGCCATACCGTCTTTTCTGATTGCCATCAGCATCCACGAGTTTGCCCACGGCAAAGCTGCCCACCTGCTGGGCGATCCCACCGCCAAAAGTGTGGGCCGGCTCACCCTTAATCCTTTCAAGCATATCGATCCCCTGGGTTTGCTGATGATAGCCCTGTTCGGCTTCGGCTGGGCTAAGCCGGTTCCCGTCAACCCCCTGTTTTTGCGGGGCAACCGGCGGAAGGCCATGCTGCTGGTGGCGGCAGCCGGTCCCGCTGCCAATTTTGCCCTGGCCCTGCTGGCGGGATTGGGCTTGGCAACCTTTGATCTCCTGGGTTGGGGCGGTTTAGCCTGGTTCTTTTTTTACCTGCTTCTTTTAAATGTGTACCTGGGGCTCTTTAACCTCTTGCCGGTACCGCCCCTGGACGGCTCCAAGATCCTCTTCAACGCACTGCCGCCCAGGCACCTGGGCTTGATGTACGAGCTGGAGCGCTACAGCTATTTCATTTTGGTGCTGATGCTGGTCACCGGCATCCACCGCTTGTTTTTGGTGCCCACAGCCGGCTTTTTCATCGGCGTCATCACAGACTTCAGCGCAGCCGTAGTTTCTCTGTTTTTCTAGGGGGTAAAACATGAAAGCACAGCAACTGGTCCAGGCCGGGACCCGGCCCGCCGTGCAGGTTCGCCTGCCCGTCTTTGAGGGGCCTTTCGACCTCCTGATTTACCTGGTGGAGCGGAACAAGCTGGACATCTATGACATAGCCGTTGCCGACATCACCAGCAGTTACATAGAGAGTTTGCAGCACATGGAGTTTGACCCCGAAACGGCCAGCGATTTTATCTATATGGCGGCTTACCTGCTGGAGTTGAAGTCCCGGTCCCTGTTGCCGCGGACCGAGCGCATCCGCCCGGCCGACGAGCCCGATCCCCGCCAGGAATTGATTATGCGCCTGGTGGAGTACAAGCGGTTTAAGAAGCTGGCGGAAGAGCTGGCGGCCATGGCCGGAGGCCAGAGGACCTATACCCGCCGGCCGTCGCTGGACACCGGTGCAGGAGGTGCCCGGCAACTGGCGCCCCTGTCTTTGGACAACCTGTTTTCGGCCTTTATGCGCGCCATGGCCAAACATAGGGTGGAAATACGGGAACTGCCGGAGCAGGCAGTGCCGGTGACGGAAAAAATAGCCGAACTCCGGGAGCAGCTGCGGCATTCCCCCCTTGTCTTCGCTGACCTGGTTGCCGGCCAGGATTTAAAAAATGTCATTGTGCTGTTCCTGGCTGTTCTGGAACTGGTTCGCCTCGGCGAGGCTGTAGTGCACCAGGAATCGGCTTTTGCTCCCATCAGAATTGAGGCGGTGAAAGAGGATGATACCATTGCATAATCCCATTGCAGCCCTGGAGGCGGTTTTGTTTGTCAGCGGCGATGCCGTTAGCATTGAAAAACTATGTGAAGTGTTTGCGGTTACGCCGTTGCAGATGAGCAATTGGCTGGACCAGCTGGAGCAAACTCTGCAGGGGCGGGGGATTGAGCTCATCCGCACCCGGGAGGAAGTGCAGCTGGCGGCGGTCAAAAAATACAACCCCTATATTGAGCGCCTGGCGGAACAGGCTCGTCCCGTCCGCCTTTCCGCGCCCACTTTGGAAACCCTGGCCATTATTGCCTATCGCCAGCCCATTACCCGCCCGGAAATTGAAGAAATCCGGGGGGTCAAGGTGGAAAAGGCTTTAAATACCCTGCTTTCCTTCGACCTTATCACAGAGGTGGGGCGGCGGGAGACGACGGGACGGCCCATTTTATACGGCACCACCGACGAATTCCTGCGGCATTTCGGCATCAAAGACCTGTCGGAACTGCCCGATGCCGACGAAAACAAGCACAGCAGCGGTTTTTGAATTGCTGTGCTTGTTTGTTGCGGTGTATGGATGCCCGGCAACGGGAGATACTAGGTTTGTGGTGAGTTCCGGTGAATTGGTTGTATTTGGGGTTGTTGGCAGCGGCGGCGGTGGTGGTGGCCTCACCGGTAAGAATCTGGGCAGACTACCGGCACCGGGGGAACATCGACGACTCCTTGCTGCTGAAAGCGGAATTTTTGTGGGGACTGACTTCCTGGACTCTGCAGGTGCCGGTAATCAGCTCTTCGTCCAGGGGGATTGCCCTCCGGGCCAGGACGGGCCAAGGGGAGCGAAGTAACAGGATTGTCCTGCCGTCGGGGCGCCTGCGGCGGCTGGAGGAGTTTTTCCGGCGCCTGAAAAAGTCAAAACCATTAAAGCTCTTTCTCCGGTCGGTAAAAATCCGGCGCCTGGTCTGGCATACCGAAATTGGCCTGCGGGACAGCGCCCGCCTGGGCGTGCTGGGCGGCGCGTTGTGGGCGCTCAAGGGCGCCGTCTGTGCCGGTTTGCAGCAAACGGTTCGCCTGCACCGGCCGCCGGTGTTGCGGGTGGCGCCCCGGTTCAACAGCAGTTATTTTCGCACGGTTATCAGTTGCATATTGGAATTTCCCTTGGGCTATGCTATTATTGCAGCTTTCATTGCCGTTTACTGGGCCGTAAAATACAAACTTTCCAGAAAGGGTGAAAGGCATGTCGGAACATCCAATTCAGGGCCTGATGAAGACAGCCATGGAGAGTATCAAAGAAATGGTGGATGTCAATACAGTAATCGGTGATGCGGTGGAGACCCCCGACGGCAGCGTCATCATCCCCGTATCCCGGGTGGGGCTGGGATTTGCCGCCGGCGGCAGCGAGTTTGGCGACGTCAAAGAAGCGGACCTGCCCTTTGGCGGCGGCAGCGGCGCCGGTGTCTCCGTCCAGCCTGTAGGCTTCCTGGTGGTGGGGCACGATGCCGTCCGGTTATTGCCGGTAAGCAACAGTGCCATCTACGACCGCTTAATCGACCTGGTCCCCCGCCTGGTGGACAAAGTCCAGGGCGTCCTGGCAGCCGGAAACGGCGGCGGCAACGGCTCGATGCAACAAATGCTGGCCAGACAGCAACAATTGGAACAGCAGGTTGCCGATTTGCAGAGGCAACTGCAACAGCGGACCATGTCCCCTTCCTAGGGGATTTTTTTTGGGTTCATAATCCCTTCCGACCGGTGAATATAATTTACCCGGGGGAGGAAGTCGATGAAGAAATTGCTTGTCAGCCTGTTGGTTTTGGCCTTAACCTGGCCGGCGCCGCTTGCCGCTTCGGCCCAAGAGGAAGCTGAAGTGCACATCGAGCTCAGCGCGGCATCAGCCATATTGGTCGAGCCCTTTTCCGGCCGGGTTTTGTACGAAAAAAACGCCCGCCAGCGCAGGGCTATAGCCAGCACCACCAAGATCATGACGGCCCTGGTGGCTGCGGAAATATCCGCGCCCACCGAAATCCTCTGCGTGCATGCCGACTGCACAAAAATCGAGGGCACGTCCCTGTACCTGGAAGAGGATGAGCAGCTGACCATGGAAGACATGCTGTACGGCCTGTTGCTGCGTTCCGGCAACGACGCTGCCGTGGCCATTGCCAAACACAGCGCCGGCGATGTCCGCCATTTTGTCAGCCTCATGAACCGCAAGGCATGGGAGCTGGGCATGGCGGACACCCATTTTGCCAATCCCCACGGTCTTGATGACCCCGAGCACTTCAGCACCGCTTATGACATGGCCCTGTTGGCGGCGGCCTTTATGAAGGTGCCCATGTTGAGGGAAATGTGCCGCACTGACGAATACATATCCCGGGAACTGACGACGGGCAGGCTCCGCCTGTTCATCAACAACAACAAGCTTCTGGCGCGGGATCCCAGGGCAATCGGCATCAAAATCGGCTGGACGGAAAAAGCAGGGCGGTGCCTGGTGGCCGCCGGCAGCATGGGAAACCTGGAACTGATTGCCGTGGTTTTGGATGCCCCGGACTTGTACACTGACGTCAGCAAACTCTTCGACTATGGGTTCAGCCAGTACGAAGTTAAGGAGCTCATACCCCAGGGCAAGGTGCTGGACATTGTCCCGGTGGCGGGCGGCAGCGCGCCCCGCCTGGCCCTGTGCGCCGCCGCTTCCGTTGTGTACCCGATGCATCGCCGGGAAGATATCTCCTTCTCGGTGGAGCTGGAAGTCCCCGCGGCGGTTGAGGCGCCGGTCCGGAAAGGGCAGGTGCTGGGCCGGGGCCGGGTTGTCGTCGCCGGCCGGGAGTTGGAAGTCCCGCTGGTGTCTGCCTGTGCCGTCCCCGCAAATAAATGGTACCGGTTCATTAACTGGGTAAAGGGCTGGTGGCGGCGGTGATTAACAAGTTTTGGCTGGTTTTCATCGTTTCGGGGATGGCGGTGGCGGCGGTTACCGGCCGCATGGACAGCATGACCCAGGTAATCCTGAATGCGGCGGGGCGCGGTGTCAATGTGGCCATGGGCCTGGTGGCCATCCTCACCTTTTGGCTGGGCATCATGAAGGTTGCCGAACGCAGCGGCCTGATGCGCCTGCTGGTGCGGGCGCTGCGGCCGGTAGCCAAATTTCTTTTTCCGTCTGTACCGCTGGACCACCCCGCCATGAGCGCCATACTGATGACCATGAGTGCAGATATACTGGGCCTGGGCAACGCGGCCACCCCCCTGGGTTTGCAGGCCATGAAACACCTGCAGGAACTCAACCCCGACAAAGAAACAGCTTCCCCCGCCATGTGTACCTTTTTGGCCCTCAACACTTCCAGCCTGACCCTGATTCCCACCACGGTAATCGCTCTGCGGGCAGCCGCCGGTTCTCTTAACCCTGCCATGATTGTCCCCACCGCTATAATAGCTACTTGTTGTTCCACCCTGGCGGCAGTGGTTTTTGACCGCTTGTTCCGCTATTTCAACGGCAGGAAAACGGGACAATGATGGAGCTCTTCAGCGTCGTTTCTGCCTGGACGATACCGGTGTTTGTCACCGCCGTGGTGGTCTATGCCAGTTGGAAGAAGGTGCCTGTATTTGAAACCTTTGTGCAGGGAGGCAAGGAAGGTTTTGCCATTGCCGTCGGCCTCATTCCCTACCTGGTGGGGATGCTGGTGGCCCTGGGGATCTTTCGGGAGTCCGGCGCCTTCGACCTCTTTGTGGAACTGCTCAACCCGCTGACCAGCTTGCTGGGCATCCCGGCCGAAGTGCTGCCCCTGGCCATAATGCGCCCCATCTCCGGGAACGGGGCCCTGGCCATAGCTACCGAAATAATGCAGCGTTTTGGGCCGGATTCGCTGCTGGGGTTAATTGCCGGCACCATGCAGGGCAGCACCGATACCACCTTTTACGTGCTGACGGTGTATTTTGGCTCGGTGGGCGTAAAAAAAATCCGCTACTCCATGGCGGTGGGGCTGCTGGCGGACATCGTCGGCTTTCTGGCCTCGGTGGCGGTGTGTTCGCTGGTTTTTGGATAGGCGTCTGCGGGCGCCTGTTTTTTTTCCCCCGGTCCCGCCGCCGGCGGTGAATAGCCGGGAAGAGGGGGAAAGATACTATTTCCAGGTTTGGTATTTATTTGCGAAGCGGGGAATTAATTAAGCGGCATAATTTGAGGAGGTCAGGGCATGCCGAAGATTGTCGTCATTGGCGGCGGGTGGGCCGGTGTTGCAGCCGCCGTCGCCGCGGCCAAATTGGGGGCGGAAGTGGAACTGGCAGAACGCACTGACTTGTTGCTGGGTTCAGGTTTGGCCGGCGGCGTCATGCGCAGCAACGGGCGCTGGACAGCTGCTGAAGAGCTGATTGCCATGGGCGGGGGCGATGTCGTTAAACTCAGCGACCAGGTCTGCCGGCACCGCGACATCGAGTTTCCCGGTCACAAACACGCTTCCCTGTATGATGTGACCAGAATTGAACCGGCGGTGCGCCGGCTGCTGGAAGACTACGACGTCAAGGTGCATTTTGGCGTTCGGGGCAGAGATGTGGAACTGGCCGGGGACAGAATAACCCGGGTATACCTGGACGATGGCGACGCCCTCCAGGGCGATGCCTTTGTGGACGCCACCGGCACTGCCGGCGGTGAGGTCAACTGCGCCAAGCACGGCAATGGCTGTGTCCAGTGCATCTACCGGTGCCCCGCCTTTGGCGACAGAATCTCCATCGTTGCCAGGGCGGGGGTGCGAGAAAAGGCGGTCCGAAGGGCCGGCGGTGCCGGCTTGTTCAGCGGGTCGTGCATGCTGCACAAGGACTCCCTGGCCCCGGACATCGCGGACAAACTCAACACTGCCGGGGTGGCCATAGTTCCCATTCCTCCTCATTTGCGCCCATCCCGTCCATGGGCGCAAATAAGCTGCCGGCACTATGCCCGGCGGCAATTTGCCGAAAACCTGATTGTGCTGGATACCGGTCACGCCAAGCTCATGTCGCCCTTTTTCCCGGTCGATACTTTGCGCCAGATTCCCGGCTTTGAAGAAGCGGTCTACTGCGATCCTTGCGCCGGGGGGCGGGGCAATTCGGTGCGCTTTCTGGCCCTGGCGCCGCGCCAAAATACCATGAAGGTGGCGGGCGTTGCCAACCTCTTTTGCGGCGGCGAAAAGGCCGGTCCGCTGGCGGGGCACACCGAGGCCATCGTTACGGGAACGCTGGCCGGCCACAACGCCGTCCGCCATGCCCTGGGCAGGGAACTGTTGGAGTTCCCCCGGCAGCTGGCCTGCGGTGAAGCCATTGCCTGGGTCGGGGAGCAGGCCGAAGGCGAGGCGGGGATACAGAAAAAATACTCCTTTGCCGGGGCCGTTTTGTTCAGCCATCTGCAGCAAGAGGGACTGTACACCACCGACAGGGGGGAAGTGCGCCGGCGGGTGCGCGCAGCGGGGATGGAAAACATTCTGGCGCAAAAACCGTAACGGAAAAGCCTTGTTTGGCGCCGGACCGGGCAGGGGCATATACTATACTGCAGGCCAAAGGGCCGGACCCGTTGGGCGAGGAGGGAGTGCAGTGCTTTATTCTGACTGGAAAAAGGATATCCTGACCACGGCGGCAGGTTTGTTGTGGATACTGGCGTTGTTTTTGCTTTTCTGCTGGGCAGGAGGAGTGCCGCTGCTGTGAACTGAGAGTTTCTATCATTTTTTTCGGCCGGGTTGTTTTGAAGCACGGGTTTGACCGTGGCGCCAGGCCGTCCCTCTGTGCTATGATATATGCAAATATTGCCGCCTGGCCGGGAGCGGCACAGGGCGAAATGCGCGGCAGCATAAGCCGGGTCATGTACCGGAATTGGCGGCCGCGTTGCGCCCGGGACGGACTGGAGGAGGTTGAACAATGGCCGTTAAGATTGTCACAGATTCGGCATGCGACCTGCCCCCTGCGCTTATCCGGGAGCACGGCATCGAGGTAGTGCCGATCCGGATCAATTTGGGCCGGCAAAGTTATCTGGACGGAGTGGATCTCAATCCCCGGGAAATAAACGCCAAAATCGCACAGTGGGGGGGAGTGCCGACAACTTCCCAGCCGCCTCCCTTTGCCTTTCAGGAAAAATTCGCCGCCTTGCTGGACCAGGGCCACGAGGTGCTGTGCCTCACCATGTCCGCGGCTTTGAGCGGAACTTACCACAGCGCCGTCATTGCCGCCCGGCAACTGCAAGGAGCGGTGGCAGTGGCGGATACCCGTTTGGTTTCCACCGGCCTGGGGCTGCTGGTGACGAGGGCGGCGCACCGGGCCGCCCAGGGCGGTGATTTGCAGGCGCTGAAGGAGTATGCCGAGGCCGAAGCCAGGCGCATAACCATGTATGCCGTCCTGGACAGCGTCGAGCCGATAGTGCGGGGCGGGCGTCTCAACGTCTTTGCCCGGCACGCCGCCAGCCGGCAGGGCATAAAGCTGCTCTTCGGCCTCAATGAAAACGGAGCGGTGCACATTGTGGAGCGGGTGCGGGGGCGGAACCATTCCCTGGACAGGCTGGCCGAACTGGTGGCCGCCAAAGCGCCCCGGGAGTTTGCCGTTGCCCATGTCGATTGCATAGGCGAAGCCGAGCTGGTGGCCGGGGCGATAACCAGGCAGTGCGGGGCACCCCCTCTTTATGTCAGCCCCGCCGGCGGGACTGTAAGTACATATGCGGGCAGAGGGGCAATCATAGTTGCCTGCTGAGGGGACAAAGGGAAAGCCTTTGTCCATTGCTTTTTTCGAAACCCTTTGGGCTTTTGCACATATGCTGAGATTGGGGGTAACAATGTGGAACGGCTGCACAAGGTTTTGGCGGCGGCAGGAGTGGCGTCGCGGCGCAAGTGCGAAGAACTGATTGCGGCGGGGCGGGTCAAGGTCAACGGCAGGGTAGTCACCGCTGCGGGGACAAAGGTGTCTCCCCACGACCTCCTGGAAGTGGACAATCGGGTGGTGCGCCGGCCCGCCCGCGTTTATTACCTGCTGAACAAACCGGCCGGTTACGTTTCCACAGCGGCAGATACCCACGGCCGCCCCAAAGTAACCGATTTGGTACCTCCATGGCCCCGGGTTTACCCGGTGGGGCGTCTGGACCTGGATACCCGGGGGCTGCTCCTGCTCACCAATGACGGCGAGCTGACCAACGCCCTGTTGCATCCCTCCAGCCAGGTGGAAAAGGTCTACCGGGTCACCGTGGCCGGGCGGGTTTCCCAGCAGGATTTGGCGCGCCTGGCCCGGGGCATCGAACTGGATGACGGGCCCACCGCTCCCGCCCGCCTGCGCCTGCTCAGCCTTCGCGGAGCAGAGACGGTGGTGGAGATGGCCATCCACGAGGGGCGCAAGCGGCAAATCAAGCGGATGTTCCAGGCCGTGGGGCACAAGGTCACCGGCCTGGAGCGGGTCAGGTTTGCCTTTTTGACCCTGGGCAATCTCAAGCCCGGCCAGTACCGGGAGTTAACCCCCCGGGAAGTGCGGGCGTTAAAAAAATTTGCCCGCAGGGGAGACAGGATGGCGGGCAAATAGTATAATATAGTTGTGGATTTTTGGCGAATTAGTATGTCATAATTGGTGGTGATGGCCATTCGACTCAGCAAACGCCAAAGGGAAATACTGAAACTGGTCAAAGAGAAGGGGCCGATTACCGGGGACGAAATCGGCGAACACTTTCGCCTTACCCGGGCAACCCTGCGTCCCGATCTGGCTGTTCTGACCATGACGGGGTTGCTGGAAGCCAGGCCCCGGGTGGGTTATTACTACCCGGGCGCCAAGACGGGGAGTTTGGTTGCCCAGATGCTGGAGACAATAAAGGTCAGGGATGTCAAGGCCCTGCCCGTTGTCATCCAGCAGGGCAACTCGGCTTATGAGGCCGTCGTCACCCTGTTTTTGGAAGACTCCAGCACTTTGTTCGTGGTAGACGGCAAGGGGCACCTGCAAGGCGTGCTGACCAGCAAAGACTTGTTGAAGGTGGCGCTGGGCAAGCCCGACCTGCGGGCGATGCCGGTGGAAATGGTGATGACCCGTCTTCCTCAGGTAATTTGGGTGGATGAGGCGGATTCCGTCGCCACTGCGCTGGAGAAACTCAAGGAAAGCCAGGTTTCCTGCCTGCCGGTGCTCAAAGACGGCAAGCGGGCAACGGGAAGATTCGATTTAAGCATCGTACTGAAATTGCTGGATGAAATGGCGCAAGGCTACTTTGAGGAAGGTGAGATTTTGTGAAGGACCAGGACAGAAAACCCGTGGTTTATATACTCTCGGATTCCATCGGAGAAACCGCCGAGCTGGTGGCCAAAGCCGCCATCAGCCAGTATAACGGCAACAGTGCGGAAATCCGCCGCGTTCCCTATGTCAACGATGAGCAAACCGTCGCCGAAGTGGCAGAAGAAGCCCGGGATACCGGAGGCATTATTGTCTACACCGTGATAATGCCGGAATTGCGCCGGCTGGTGAAAAAATACGCCGAACTATACGGGATTCCCCACGTGGACATCATGGGGCCGACCATGGAGGCCTTGTCACGGGTTATGCCCGGCGAGCCCCGCCTGGAGCCCGGCCTGGTGCGCAGGCTGGATGCCCAGTATTTCAGGCGGGTGGAGGCCATTGAGTTTGCCGTCAAATACGACGACGGCAAAGATCCCCGGGGGCTGGCCCTGGCCGACCTGGTTCTCATCGGGGTTTCCCGCACTTCCAAGACGCCCCTGAGCATGTACCTGGCCCACAAGCAGATCAAAGTGGCCAACGTGCCTTTGGTTCCGGAAATCCAGCCGCCGGAAGAATTGTTCAGGCTCGACCGCACCAAAGTAGTGGGACTGACCATCTCTCCCAACCAGCTTTACGAAATCCGCAAGGAACGGCTGCTGTTTCTGGGCTTGCATCATCAATCCGCCTACGCTTCTCTGGAGCGGATTCTGGAAGAGCTGGAGTATGCCGAAGGGATAATGAAGAAAATCGGTTGCCCCATCTTTGATGTAACCAACAAGGCAGTGGAAGAAACAGCCGGCAAATTACTAGAACTGATAAGGAGGCAAAGAGAAGATGAGTAACTTTGTCGCGCCCTTCAGTGCAGGTAGCGCTGAAGACAGAGAACTGCTGGGGGGAAAGGGGGCCAACCTGGCGGAAATGACACGCCTGGGCCTGCCCGTCCCGTCGGGGTTTACCATCAATACCCGGGCGTGCCGGCGCTACTACGACGAGGGACGCCAGCTGTGGCCGGAGCTGCTCACTGAAATCCGGCAAGCAGTGGCGGAGCTGGAGGCCAGGACGGGCAAGCAGTTCAACAGCCCGGATAATCCCCTCCTGGTCTCAGTGCGCTCCGGGGCCCCGGTTTCCATGCCCGGAATGATGGATACCATCCTCAACCTGGGTTTAAACGATACCACGGCGGAGGCCCTGGCCAGGGTCACCGGCGACCGCCGCTTTGCCCTGGACTGCTACCGGCGCTTTATCCAGATGTTTGGCGACGTCGTTATGGGCATACCTCACCACGATTTCGAAAACGAGCTGAGCAAGCTCAAGCAAAAGGCCGGCGCCGTGGATGACACCCAGCTGGGGGCGGAACATCTGGCCGAGCTGGTCAAAACATATAAGGACATCGTGCTCCGGCAAACCCGCAAACCTTTCCCCGAAGAGCCCATGGAACAACTGAAGATGGCTGTGCAGGCAGTCTTCGATTCCTGGAATAATAACCGGGCCATAGTATACCGGCGCATTAATAAAATCCCCGAGCATTACGGCACGGCCGTCAACGTCCAGGAGATGGTCTTCGGCAACGCCGGCGACGATTCCGGCACCGGGGTGTTGTTTACCCGCAACCCCTCTACCGGAGAAAAGGTTCTCTACGGGGAGTTTCTCCTCAATGCCCAGGGGGAAGATGTGGTGGCGGGAATCCGGACGCCCAACCCCATTGCTGAGCTGGAAAGACTGATGCCGGATGCGTGGCGGCAGATCAATGAAATTTGCGCCCTCCTGGAAAACCACTACCGGGACATGCAGGACATAGAATTTACCATTGAAAAGGGCAAGCTCTTTATCCTACAGACCCGGGCGGGCAAGCGCACTGCCCGGGCGGCGGTAAAGATCGCCGTCGACATGGTGGCCGAGGGGCTCATCGACAAAAAAACCGCGCTGTTGCGGGTGGATGCAGCACAGCTGGACAGCCTCCTTCACCGGCAGGTGGCCCCCGAGGCCAGGCTGGACATCATCGCTACAGGCCTGCCGGCTTCGCCCGGCGCCGCCTGCGGCAAGATAGTCTTCGATGCCGACGAGGCGGAGCGGCTGGGCGCCCAGGGTGAAAAGATCATCCTGGTCCGGCCGGAAACCACCCCCGACGACATCCACGGCATCGTCGAGGCAGTGGGCATTCTCACCTCCCGGGGGGGCATGACCAGTCATGCCGCCGTGGTGGCCCGGGGCATGGGCAAGCCCTGCGTGTGCGGGTGCGAAGCCCTGAAAATTGACCTCAAGGCCGAGATCGTCGAGGTTGGAGACCTGGTCCTGAAAAAGGGCGACGAGATTTCCATCGACGGCGCCACCGGCCGGGTTATCCGCGGCCAGGTGCCCCTCATCGAACCGGTCCTCAGCCCCGAGTTCAATACCTTGCTGCAATGGGCCGACGAGGTCAGGACGCTGGGCATCAGGGCCAATGCCGATACTCCCGAAGATGCACGCAGGGCCAGGGAGTTCGGCGCAGAGGGTATCGGCCTTTGCCGCACCGAGCACATGTTTATGGCCACCGACCGTTTGCCCATCGTGCAGGAAATGATCCTGGCGGATACCCAGGAACAGCGCAAGGCGGCCCTGGCCAGGCTGCTGCCCATCCAGCAGGAAGATTTTTACGGCATTTTTAAAGCCATGGCCGGCATGCCCGTCACTGTCCGCCTGCTGGATCCCCCGCTCCACGAGTTCCTGCCTTCGGCGGAAAAACTGGCGGTGGAAGTTGCCCTGCTGGAAGCCGGGCACGGCGATGCCGACAAGCTGGATGAGACCCGCCGGCTGTTGCGCCGGGTGAGAAACCTGCAGGAAGCCAACCCCATGCTGGGCAACCGCGGCTGCCGTCTCGGCCTGCTCTACCCGGAAATTTACCTGATGCAGGTTGAGGCCATCCTCAATGCTGCCGTACAGTTGCTGGAAGAAGGGGTTGAGGTCAAAGCAGAAATCATGATTCCCCTGGTTTCCCACAGCAACGAACTGGAGCGGATGCGGGCGCTGGTCAGTGAGACCCGGGACCGCATTGCCCGGGAGACCGGCCGCGCGCTGGACGTCCTCATCGGGACCATGATTGAATTGCCCAGGGCCTGCGTCACCGCCGACGAAATTGCCCAACACGCAGATTTTTTCTCCTTTGGCACCAACGACCTCACCCAGACTACCTTCGGTTTCAGCCGCGACGATGCCGAGGGCAAGTTCCTCCCCGCCTACCTGGCGGAAAAGCTCCTTCCCGACAACCCCTTTGCCGTCCTCGACCGCCAGGGCGTCGGCAAGCTGATGGAGATTGCCGTCAACCTGGCCCGGGGCAAAAAGAGCAACCTCAAGATCGGCATCTGCGGCGAGCACGGCGGCGAACCCAGCTCCATCCAGTTCTGCCACAGCCTCAAGATGGACTACGTCAGCTGCTCGCCCTATCGAGTGCCGGTGGCCCGCCTGGCCGCCGCCCAGGCAGCGTTAAAGTAAGTCCCGTACATGGCGCGGGGTTGCCCATTGGCAACCCCGCAATTTTTTGTATTTTGCGCGGACACGGTGGAGAGGGGGAAAATAATGGGTTATAATGGCATTGACCGACCGGGTTTTGCGACCTCTTTTGGAGACAACTGATTGGGGAGGGAGCGCCGGAATGGAGATTGTACGCGCGACGGCGGACAGGGCTGAAGACATCGGTTACGTCCACGCCATGTCCTGGCATGCGGCCTACCACGGCCTTGTTCCGCAGGAGCTCCTGGATAATTTTACCCCGGAAAAACGGGCAGAGATGTTTCGCACCACCATACCCGCCAGCGCCGAAGAATACTATATAGCTTACCTGGACCGGCAACCGGTGGGCATGCTGGCGCTGGGCAATTCCCAGGACGACGATGCCGACGCCAGCGTCGGCGAAATCCATGCCATATACGTGCTGGCCGAGTACTGGGGCCGGGGGTACGGCAAAAAGCTTATGGATTTTGCCGTTAACAGGCTCAGAGAATTGTCATGCCGCACCGTCACCCTTTGGGTTATGGCCGAGAACACCAGGGCGAGAAGGTTTTACGAAATATACGGTTATGTTTGGGACGGCGCCACCAGGGAAATAAACCTGGGCGGCAAACCCTTTGTCCTGGTCAGGTATGTTTTTGCCCTTGAGTAACCGGGCGCGGGCGACTGCAACAAACAGAGCGGACAAGTGTCCGCTCTGTTTTGTGCAAGGCCTGGCCTCTAATCCAGCAGGCCCAGTATCCATTTGCCCAGGTCGGCGAAAACGTCGCTGAGGAAGCGCAGGGAGCGCACCAGGAAGTTGGCTTTGCCCACGTCCTGTTGCACCACCAGGTCGACGGAGGCCACCTCTTCTCCGTTCCGGGTGTAGGTCAGGGTCCCGACCGCATCGCCCTTGTTTAATGGGGCTTTTAATCCGGGCCGGATGGATACCTGGCGCTCAAAGTCTGCTTCGGTCATGTCCCGGCGCATGACCAGGGTGACATCCTGTGCCGGTACCAGCGGCTGGTTCATAACCTTGGCGTTTTTTATTTTAATGGTTTCAATAACGTCGTCGCTGCTCAGCACTTTCCGGGGCGCATAGTGGTCCAGGCCCAGGCTCAGCAGTTCTTTGACCTTTTGATCCCGGGCGGCGGTGGTTTCGGCCCCCATGACCACGGCGATGTACCTGCGTCCGTTTTCCTCGGCAGTTACGACAATGCAGCGTTTGGCTTCCGGGGTCCAGCCGGTTTTCAGGCCGTCGAGGCCCCGCCAGCCGATGAGGCCGGCAAAGGTGGAGGGCATGTCGAAGTAGCCCTGGCGCACATAGCGTTTGTCCCGCTCCAGGCGCACGAATTTAATTGAAGAGTAGTCCAGGATTTCGGGGTAACTCATAATCGTTGCCCGGGTCAGGATGGCGATGTCCCGGGCCGACATGACGTGGTCGGGATGGTGCAGGCCGTGGGAATTGACAAAAGTGGTATTGGCCATGCCCAGCTCCCGGGCTTTTTCATTCATCATGGCGACAAAGGCGCTTTCGCTGCCGGCGATGTGCTCGGCCAGGGCGGTGCCCGCATCGTTGGCGGAGATGGTAGCCACCGCCTTGAGCAGCTCTTCCACCGTAAGCACTTCGCCGGTACCCAAAAAGATCTGGGATTCGTCGGGGGCGAAGTTGGAGGCGTTGGCGCTGGCTTTAACTTCATCGGCCAGGCTGATTTGGCCGTTGGCCAGGGCCTCAAAGACCAGGTGCATGGTCATGAGCTTGGTAATGCTGGCGGGCGGCAGCGCTGCGTCGATGTTGTATGCCTCCAGGACTTGTCCAGTTTCAAAGTCCATTAACAGATATGCGCTGCATCCTTCCGGTTCCGGGCCGGCTGCTGCATAGGTTGTGCACAATATCAGGACTGCGGTTAAAAAGGCGAAAATTTTTTTCAAATTGTACCACCTCAGCCAAGGAATACTATTAGTATTAAGTATATAGAAGATTATTGGGACGGGCAATGGCAATTAGTTGAATTGGGGCGCGGAAGGAATACCGCCGGAGTTGTTGAAATAAATAGACGGGGGTGATAAAATTGCGTCTGGCTCAGGAAGAATGGGAAAGGAAATATTTATCTCCCCGGGCGACTTTGAGCAGCGCCAGCAAGGGCCGGCAAGTTCCCGAAGAACCATGTGCCATCCGCACCGACTTCCAGCGGGACAGGGACAGGATCACCCACTGCAAGGCCTTTCGGCGCCTCAAGCACAAGACCCAGGTCTTTATTGCTCCCGAAGGTGATCATTACCGCACGCGTCTTACCCACACTTTGGAAGTGGCTCAAATCTCGCGCACTGTGGCCAGGGCGCTCAGGCTCAACGAAGACCTTACCGAGGCCATTGCCCTGGGCCATGACCTGGGACATACTCCCTTTGGCCATGCCGGAGAAGACGAACTGAACAGGATTCATCCCGGCGGCTTTCGTCACAACCAGCAGAGCCTGCGGGTGGTGGACCACCTGGAAAAGCTCAACCTGACCTGGGAAGTGCGGGACGGGATTCTCCACCATTCGGGGCCGGGAATGCCCCAGACTTTGGAAGGGCAAATTGTGCGGATTTGTGACAGGGTGGCGTACATCAACCACGACATCGACGACGCATTGCGGGCGGGCATCATCACGCCGGCAGACCTGCCCCGGCATTGCATCAAGGTCTTGGGCGATACCAATTCGCAACGCATCAATGCCATGGTCACAGCCCTCATTGCCAACAGCCAGGAAGGCGGTATATCCCTGGGCGCCGAAATGGCCGAAATCCTGGACTGCCTGCGCAACTTTATGTTCGACAACGTCTACGTCGGTTCCAGTCCCAAACTGGAAGAGGGCAAAGCAAAACACGTCATAAACCAGGTCTACCATTACTTTGTGGACAACCCCCAGGAATTGCCGGAAGTTTACCGCCAGGACGACATCCGCCAGGGAATATGCGATTACATCGCCGGGATGACCGACCGCTATGTGGTTGCCGTCTACAAACGCCACTTTTTGCCCACTCCGTGGCAATTGCTGTGAGTATAATTTACTAAATATTGTCGATAATAGATGTGAATTTTTTTTTTGCAGGAGCAGGATATACTGATTGTGAAAGCGAATTATGATAATGACCACTGCCTGGAAAAGTTTTTTGCAAAAGGCAGGAGTTTTTGGCTTTGCACCGAATATAATCTAATCTGTGACCCAATATCCACTCTCCGGGAAGGGGGGACATGATATAATGACCAGCCAATGGGAAAAACTCAATGAATCTCAGCAGGCACTTATCTCCCGCGGCAAGAAGCGGGGGATATTGACCAATAAAGAAATTATGGATGAACTGCACGAATTTGACATGAGTCCCACCGAGATAGAAGCTTTCTATGAAAAGCTGGCGGCACTGGGCATCGACATGGTGGACAGCGACGAAACTCCCGATGTCGACGATGAGGGCAAGCACGAAGAAGACGATTTGGATTTTGCGCTTCCCGACGGCATCAGCGTCACCGACCCGGTGCGCATGTACCTCAAAGAAATAGGCAGGGTCCCCCTGCTCACTGCCGATGAAGAAATTGAGCTGGCCAAGGCCATGGAAGCCGGAGACGAAAATGCCAAGCGGCAGTTGGTGGAGGCCAATTTGCGCCTGGTGGTCAGCATTGCCAAGCGCTACGTGGGCCGGGGCATGTCCTTTCTGGACCTGATCCAGGAGGGCAATTTGGGCCTGATGCGGGCGGTGGATAAATTCGACTACCGGCGCGGCTTCAAATTCAGCACCTACGCCACCTGGTGGATCCGCCAGGCCATTACCCGGGCCATCGCCGACCAGGCGCGGACCATTCGCATTCCGGTGCACATGGTGGAGACCATCAACAAGCTGATTCGCGTGTCCCGGCAACTGGTCCAGGAATTGGGACGGGAACCCACGGCTGAGGAAATTGCCGAACATATGGATATGACTCCCGACAAGGTCCGGGAGATTTTGAAAATATCCCAAGACCCAATATCCCTTGAAACCCCCATTGGCGAAGAGGATGACAGCCATCTCGGGGATTTCATCGAAGACCAGGAAGCTTTGGCGCCTTCCGATGCCGCTGCCTTTGAACTGCTCAAGGAACAGCTGGAAGACGTTTTGCATACCCTGACTGACAGGGAGGAAAAGGTGTTGCGCTTGCGCTTTGGTCTCGACGACGGCAAGCCGCGCACGCTGGAAGAAGTTGGCAAAAAGTTTAATGTCACCCGCGAACGCATTCGGCAAATAGAGGCCAAAGCTTTGCGCAAGCTCAGGCATCCCAGTCGCAGCAAGCGTTTAAAGGATTACCTGGAATAGGGTCTTGACTAAAACTTTTAAAACGAGTATAATTGCTAATGTCATGGCATTCCTCAGTAGCTCAACGGTAGAGCAACCGGCTGTTAACCGGTAGGTTGCAGGTTCGAATCCTGCCTGGGGAGCCATTTTTTGGGCCTATAGCTCAGCTGGTCAGAGCAACCGGCTCATAACCGGTCGGTCCCTGGTTCGAATCCAGGTGGGCCCACCAACGGAATGGCCCCTTGGAGAAGTGGTTTAACTCACCAGCCTTTCACGCTGGCATTCAGGGGTTCGAATCCCCTAGGGGTCACCATGAAAAAAACACTGCCCAGGCAGTGTTTTTTTGCTTGTAAAAGGAATTTACCGGATGTGTATGGAAATATACTATATAACAGGTCTTGTCTTGGGTATACCAGCTTGAAGGCGAGCGGGGTGTTCAGAATGAAGCTGACGCCAAGGCTGCAGGCCATTGCCGATAAGATTCCGCCGGGCTCTGCAGTGGCAGATATTGGCAGCGACCACGCGTATATACCCGTTTATTTGCTGGTTAACCGCCTGGCCAGGCGGGTTATTGCCAGCGACAACAATAAGGGGCCGCTGACTGCAGCAGCTCAAACCCTTAAGCTTTTTAATCTGGAGAAAGCCGTGGACCTGCGCCTGGCCGATGGTCTGGAGGCCATAAAACCTGAAGATGATGTGGACACGGTGGTCATCGCCGGCATGGGAGGCGAAACCATCTGTTCCATCCTGGCCAGGGGCAAGGACATTATTTCTGCCGCTGTCTCCCTGGTGTTGCAGCCCATGACCGACGCCGGTCTGGTCAGAAGGTGGCTGGCCGACAACGGGTTTGCCATTGTCGATGAAGACATAGCCCAGGAAGGCGCCAGGTTTTATGAAATTATCGTTGCCCGGCGGGGACAGGGGATGGAACGGCAGGATTTTTCCGATGAAATAGGGCCGGTTTTGCTGGCGAAAAAGCATCCCCTGTTAATGCCCATGCTGGAACAGCGGCTCCGGCGTTTGCGCAAGGCCGCGGCCTACGCCAGCCATTCCGCTGCGGCCCGGGAGCGGGTGAGGCAACTGGAAGAGAGAGCCAGGTATCTCGAGGAGGTGTTGTCTTGGCTGTAACGACCGGACAAATTATCTCTGTCCTGGAAACTTTGGCGCCTGTTGAAATCCAGGCGGATTGGGATAATTCCGGCCTGCAGGCGGGCAGCCGGCAGCAACCGGTGGAAAAAATCCTCCTGACTCTGGACGTTACGGCGGAAGTTCTGCAATATGCCGCCGACAACGGCTATGGCCTGGTCGTAGCCCATCATCCTTTCCTCTTTCATAAATTGAGCAGGGTCGACCTCGAAACCCCCGCCGGCAGGATTCTGGAACTGGCCCTGGCCAACAAGATTTCCATTTACGCCATGCATACCAATTTGGACATGGTTCAGGGCGGGGTATCCGACGTCCTGGCCCAATTGCTGGGCCTGGAAGATGTGGAAGTGCTGGACCCCCAGAAGGGCCATTACTTTAAACTGGCGGTGTTTGTGCCTCTGACCCACCTGGACCAGGTGCGGCAGGCTCTGGGCGATGCCGGCGCCGGCTGGATCGGCAACTATTCCCACTGTACCTTTGCCGCCCCGGGCACAGGGACGTTTCTGCCCCGGGAAGGGGCAAATCCCTGGATGGGGGAACCGGGCAAACTGGAGCAGGTGGAAGAAGCCCGGCTGGAAACCCTGGTGCCGTCCTACCGGCTGGAGGCAGTTTTGGCGGCCATGCGGTCGGCGCATCCCTATGAAGAGATTGCCTACGACCTGTTCCCGCTGGCCATGGATGCCAGCTTCGGCCTGGGGCGCCTGGGCGTATTGCCGCAAACCATGAACCTCGGGGCCTTGGCCCAAAAGGTGGCCCGGGTTCTCCACTGCGCCCAGCTTCGGATCTGCGGAGATGTGGACAAACCGGTGCGCAGGGTGGCTCTTTGCGGCGGCAGTGGCGGGCGGTATGTGGACCTGGCCCGGCGCCGGGGAGCAGACGTCCTGATTACCGGGGACATCGACCACCATCAGGCCCTGGATGCCCAGCAAACGGGTCTGGCCTTAATCGATCCCGGCCACTATGCCAGCGAGTATCCCGTTTTATACAAAGCAGAAGCCCATTTGCGGAGCAACCTTCCCGGGGAAATAGTGATAACCCGTTATCCCGGCAGCACCAACCCAATGCGTTGGCAGAGCTGCACATTTTGCGAGGGAGAGGGGGACTAAGCGTGGAGTGCCTCAAGGATATGTGGGAACTGCAAAATACTGAAATTGAAATGGTCAAGCTGCGTCGGGAATGGGCCCAACTCAAGGAACTGCTGGCCAGGGACAAGGACGACGAACTTGCCGCAATCCAAAAAAGCCTGAACGAGGCCCGGGAGCAGTGGCGAACGGCCAAAAAAAATCACGACGAAACCGTGGCTGAGATCGAGCAGATATCCCGTAAATTGGAACAGCTTAACTGCCAGTTGTATGAGGAAGGCGGGCAGAGCAAAGAACTGATTTCCATCCAGCAAAACATTGAACAACTGGAAAAGAGAAAAGCAGTTTTAGAGGACAGGCAGTTGAGCACCATCGAGGAACTGGACCAACTGGAGCAAAGGATTGCCGATGAGACCCGCCGCTTTCAGCGCCTGGAAGAACAAAAGCGCTCCCGCAACAACCGCATGAACCTGCGTCTGGAGGAAATTCGCGCAGCCTACGGGGATTTAAAACAGAGGCGGGAAGAGTTGCGGGCCATCATTCCCAACTACATGATGGCGATTTACAACGACCTGGTAGCGCAAAAAAAGCGGCCCATGGCAACGCTTAAAGGCGATTGCTGCAGCGGTTGCGGAATGACGCAAACGGTGCTTAATGTCAATGCTCTGAAAAAGGGCGGACAATATACCCGTTGCAGCAGTTGCGGCAGAATACTGGTTTTGGCGGAAGCAGTAAATAAAGGACAAGGAGATTAGTATGCCTGAGAAAAGCGTCAAGGTATTGCTGACCGGCGGGGGAACCGGCGGGCACGTCTTTCCCGGCATCGTCATCGCCGAGGAAATTCGGCGCAGGGAACCTAACGCCAAAATATTGTTTGTCGGCACCCGCCGCGGGCTGGAGAGCAAAGTGGTGCCCCGGTTGGGTTACGAGATTGAGTACGTGGATGTGCGCTATTTTGAGCGCAGTTTTTCGCCGCGTAATATCGTCACTGCTTATAAGGCGTTTGCTTCGGTGCTGGGCGCCCGCAGGATAATCAGCCGGTTCAAGCCCGATGTGGTGGTGGGCACCGGCGGATATGTTTCCGGGCCGGTGGTGCTGGCTGCTTCGCTGGCCCAAATACCCACTCTCATCCATGAGCAGAATGCCTTCCCTGGCTTGACTACCAGACTGTTGGCGCGGCGGGTGGACATTGTGGCGGTGAGTCATAGCGAAGCCGTGGCCCGGGTTGGAGCCGCTGCCAAGGCGGTGGTTACCGGCCATCCCGTGCGCCGTGAGTTTTTTGAGACTTCGCGCGCTGAGGCGCGCCGGTCCCTTAATCTTAAAGCCAAAGACAGATTGGTACTGGTGGTGGGCGGCAGCGGCGGGGCGGAAAAGATTAACCAGGTAACCCTGGAAGCGGCGCCTGCCATTGTCGGCAGGCCCGGGATTATTTTGATGCACGTCACCGGCAGCCGCTATTATGACTGGGTAAGCCGGGAGAGGGAAAAGCTGCCATTGCGCCCAGAGCAGGCGCAACGCTATCAACTGGCGGATTTTATCCATAACATTCCCGTTGCCATGGCTGCCTGCGACCTCATTGTGGCCAGATCCGGCGGCATGGTGCACGAAATTACCGCCGCGGGACGTCCGTCCCTGTTGATTCCTTCTCCCAATGTCACCGACGATCATCAGTTGCACAATGCCCGGGCCATGGCCGCCCAGGGCGCCGCCATCGTAGTGGAAGAGAAGGATTTAAATGCACAAAAGTTTGCCCGGGAAATTTTGGCTGTGCTGGAAGATGCCCGGCGTCTGGACGACATGGCGGCGGCAGCCAAAAATATGGGCAGACCCGAAGCGGGCAGCAAGCTGGCGGAACTGATTCTTAAAATGGCAAAAAAATAGCATAATCTTTTGACAGTGTTTGCCTTTGACCGGGACTGACGAATATGGTAAAGTAGTAGCGACAGAAGTTGAGCAAGCTGGGCAGCCGCGACTTTTTTAAGTTGAGGAAAGTCCGGGCTCCGCAGGGCAGGGTGCTGGATAACGTCCAGTGAGGGCGACCTCAAGGAAAGTGCCACAGAAAACAAACCGCCTTTTTTTAAAGGTAAGGATGAAACGGTGCGGTAAGAGCGCACCAGCAGCCTGGCGACTGGCTGGCTTGGTAAACCCCACCCGGAGCAAGACCAAATAGGAGGGATTAAGGATGGCCCGTCCGCCCCTCGGGTATGGTCGCTGGAGGTGCCAGGCAACTGGCATCGTAGATAGATGGCTGCCACTCCTGCACAGGAGTACAGAACCCGGCTTACACGCTTGCTCGGCTTCCCGCTAGCAACACTGCCAAAAGGCGGTGTTTTTATTTAGCTTCAGTTGTGAAGCAGGGTATTATCGCATACTGTAGCTGGGGTTGTCAATTTATCGGGAAGAGGTGTTGGAATGGAACGGAAAGCGGTCGTATTGTTGCGGGGGCTGACAGTGCTGGGCGCATTGTTTCTGTTGCTGGAGTACGGCAGGACCATTGCCTCTCTGCTGACGCCGGTAATGATTGCAGTTCTCCTGACTCTGTTGCTCATGCCCCTGGTGGATTTATTACATAGGAAGGTCAAATCCAGAATGCTCGCCACTTTGATGGTGACCATTCCCGCGTATGGTCTGCTGGCGGGGGCAATCTGGTGGAGCATTCACCGCCTGTACCGGGAGGCCGAAGGCTTTGTGGGCAACTTTTCCACCCTGGTTGCCACTTTACAAAACCTGTTTAACGAAAAGATTTGGCCGCTGGTCGAGGGGACGGCATACGAAGAATCTTTTTCGCTTATCCTGGACGAGGTTATCCTGCGGGGCATTCAGACTTTGCAGGAAGTGGCCAAGACTGTCATCAGTTCGGGGTTGTCCCTGTTGGGCACTTTGCCCGGCGTCTTTGTGGCTTTTTTGGCCACTCTCATCCTGACTTTTTACCTGCTCTACGACAAGAAGTGGGTGCTCAATTTGGTACCCCGGGCCGCCGAAAACGTCGACAAAGTTATCAGGTCAATCCACGGTTACATCAAGGCCCAGTTCTTCCTGATTACCATTACCGCTGCCATCTGCATGCTGGCCTTTGCCCTTCTGGGAGTTCCTTATATTTTGGTCTACGGCGCCCTTATTGCCATCTTCGATTTGTTGCCCATACTCGGCGCCGGAACCTTGTTGGTGCCGATGATAATATGGTATTTTATAGCCGGGAAATTTTTCATCGCCATAATGTTGGCGTTGCTTTATGCCGTTATTCTCATCGTGCGGCAGATTGTGGAACCCAAACTGCTTTCCCACAATCTCGGCATTCATCCCATTGTAGCAATACTGGCTGTCTTTTTCGGCCTGAAACTGTTCGGCCCCATCGGCCTCATCCTGCTGCCGCTGATGGCGTCCATAGCGGCAGGTTTTCCGCGGTTTCGCTGGCTGCGGAGATAGAATTGGCTTAGGAGGGATACTGTGCCTGCTAATCTTACTCAGCAATACCACGCTGCCGAAGAAGCATACCGAAAAGCGACTACCTACGAAGAAAAGCTGGCTGCGCTGGAAGAGATGCTGGCCACCATCCCCAAGCACAAAGGAACCGAAAAGCTGCAGGCGGATATTAAAAAGCGCCTGGCGCGGTTGCGCAGAGAAGGGGAAAAGCCCAAAGGCGGAGGCAGCCGCCAGGAAGATCCTTTTCTCATTGAGCGCCAGGGCGCAGGCCAGATTTTCCTGCTGGGCTGGCCCAACGCCGGCAAGTCGGCCCTGGTCGGCGCCTTGACCAACGCCCGGGTTCAGGTGGCGGAATATCCCTTTGCCACTGCTCTGCCGGTCCCGGGCATGATGCAGTTTGAAGACGTGGGCATTCAGCTGGTCGACGCTCCGCCTTTTATGCCCGAAGGCATATCGGGCAATTTTACCGCTGCTTTGCGCAACAGCGACATGCTCCTGCTGGTGGTGGACCTGTCCGATCACGACTGTGTCGAACACCTGGATGCCATGTTAAAGTTTCTGCAGGAAAAGCGAATCCTCAGGGACGAAGTGCCTCCGGGCGTGCGGGCTTTAACCCGGGACAAGGTGCTGGTTTTGGGCAACAAGTCCGATTTGGCGGACAGTGCCGAGATGATCGGGCTGATCCGGGAATTGGTGCCCGATTGTCCCGACATTCTGCCGGTTTCGGCCAGCACCGGGGAAAACCTGCAGCAAATCGGCCCCTTGTTGTTCCGGCGCCTCCAGGTTATTCGTGTCTACACCAAGAAGCCGGGGAAAAAGCCCGACCTCGACCGGCCCTTTATCCTGCCCCAGGGCAGCACGGTGTACGATTTGGCTGAATCCATCCACAAGGACATCGCCGAAAACCTGCGCACCGCCAGGGTGTGGGGTTCCGCCAAATTTGACGGTCAGGCCGTCAACCACGATTACGTCCTGTCGGATCGGGATATCGTCGAGCTCAACGGTTAAAGGCAAATTATATATTGAAAGCAGGTCCAAAAGGGGACCTGCTTTTTATTGAATCTAGTGTTTAGGTGAAAATGTTGCGCAGTCAGTTTGTTCGGTGTCGTTGGCATTGGGGGGCTGAATTTCGATTTGCGAGGCCAGGCAGTGGTCGCCGCTGCTGTAATAACGGCAGGTGTTGACGACGCACTTGACCCGGGGAATAGCACTGTCGCTTTTGTTTACGCGCAAGATTTTCACCTCCTCCTTTATAGTATTGGAGGCGCGGTGAAAGCTATACCCGTTATAATTTTCATTTTACCACCAGGTTAATCAGTTTATCCTGCACCCAAATCACTTTAACTATTGTTTTATTTTCCAGCAAACTGCAGATTTTGCCGCTTTTTTGCGCTTCGGCTACGGCTGCGTCCTGGCTGAGGCCGGCGGGAACAGTGATGGTGTCCCGCAGCTTGCCGTTGATTTGCACGGGGATTTCAACGGTATCTTCGACCAGCAACGCCGGGTCATACTGGGGCCAGGACTGGAGGTGAATGCTCTGTTTGTATCCCTGCCGGTGCCAGAGTTCTTCGGTCAGGAAGGGCGCCACCGGCGCCAGCAGGAGCAACAGGGTATCGATGGCCTGTTTCCACAGCGCGCTGCCGCAGATATTGGACCCCTGGTGCCGGGACAGGTGGTTGGTGAATTCCATCAGGGCCGAGATCATGGTGTTAAACTTAAATTTTTCCATGTCGCTGGTAACCCGGTGGATTGTCTTGTGGATAATGCGCTGGAAATCGGTTTCGGAGATGGGTTCGGGCTTGCGCCCGGACGGTTCGCCGCTGACCAGGCGCCAGACCCGGTTGAGGAACCTGGCGATGCCGCCGATGCCCTCGCTGCTCCAGGGACCGCCCAGCTCCCACGGCGCCATGAACATCAGGTAAGTGCGCACCACATCGGCGCCGTACTTCTCCACCAGGTCGTCGGGGGCCACGACGTTGCCCCGGGATTTGCTCATCTTTTCCGAGTCCTCGCCCAAAATGGTGCCCTGGTTGAAGAGGGCGCGCATGGGTTCAGAAATGCTGGTCAGACCCATATCCCGCATGGCCTTGGTAAAGAAGCGGACGTAGAGGAGGTGCATGGTGGCGTGTTCGATGCCGCCGGTGTACTGATCCACGGGCAGCCAGTATTCCGCTTCCCGGGGGTCAAAGGGGCGCCGGTCGTCCCGGGGGCTGAGGTAGCGGTACTGGTACCATGAGGAATCGAAGAAGGTGTCCATGGTGTCGGTTTCCCGCTCTGCATCGGCGCCGCACTGCGGGCACTGGGCGTGCAGAAATTCCTTGTGGAAGCGCAGCGGCGACTCGCCGGTGGGACTGAATTCGGCATCTTCCGGCAGCAGTACCGGCAACTGGTCCTCGGGCACGCCCACCGGACCGCAATGGGGGCAATGGATGATGGGGATGGGGGTGCCCCAGTAGCGCTGACGGCTGATCAGCCAGTCCCGCAAGCGGTAGTGTACCTTCCTGCAGCCGATGCCCCTGGCTTCAATGTCGTCGGCTATTTTTTTCATGGCCTCCTGGTTGTCCAGGCCCGACCAGGGTCCAGAATTGGCCAGCGTGCCCGGTCCCGTCCAGGCTTCGGCCAGGGGGTCGGGGAGGCCCTGGGGCGGAACTATCACCGCCGGAATGGGCAAGTTGTACTTGCGGGCGAAGTCGAAATCCCGCTGGTCGTGGGCAGGAACGGCCATGATGGAACCGGTGCCGTAGCTCATCAAGACATAGTCGGCGATGAAAATGGGGATGTCCTCGCCGGTGTAAGGATGGACGGCATAAGCTCCGGTAAATACCCCGTCCTTTTCCTTGGCGGTGCTGAGGCGTTCAATTTCTGTGCGCCTGGTTGCTTTGCGGACATAGTCTTTTACCGCCGCCAGGCAATCTGGACTGGTGATTTTTTCCACCAGGGGATGTTCCGGGGCCAGGACCACAAAAGACATGCCGAAAATGGTGTCGATGCGGGTGGTAAAGACCGAAAACTTTTCTTCCGTTCCCTTGACCTGCATGGTAAACTCCACGCCCTGGCTGCGGCCAATCCAGTTGGTCTGCATGGTTTTAACCCGCTCCGGCCAGTCTATGCCGCTGAAATCCAGGAGCTCGTCGGCGTAGGCGGTGATTTTCAGGAACCATTGATTGAGTTCCCTTTTTTCCACCGGGGTGTCGCACCGTTCGCAGACCCGGTCTTCGCCTACCACCTGCTCCCGTGCCAGGGTGGTGTTGCAGGTGGGGCACCAGTCCACCGGGGCAAATTTTTTGTAGGCCAGACCGTGTTCAAAGAATTTCAGGAACAGCCATTGGTTCCACTTGTAGTACTGGGGATCGCAGGTGATTATCTCCCTGCTCCAGTCAAACATGGCGCCCATGGAGCGCAGTTGTTTGCGCATCCGTTCTATGTTGGCGTAGGTCCACTTTCCCGGGTGGATATTGTGCTTGATGGCGGCGTTTTCGGCGGGCAGGCCAAAAGCGTCAAAGCCCATGGGAAAGAGGACGTTGTAACCCCGCATGCGTTTGTACCTGGCCCGGGCGTCGGAGGGGACCATGGCGTACCAGTGCCCGATGTGCAGGTCGCCGCTGGGATAGGGGAACATGGTCAGCGCGTAGTATTTTTCCCGGGCAGGGTCTTTTTCAGTTTTATAGAGCTGCTGCTCTTCCCAGGCTTTCTTCCATTTTTCTTCAATTGCTTTGAAATCGTAACTCACCTTCTCACTCCTTCACAGTTGTCCGGATAACAAAAAACCCCCGTCAGGGACGAGGGTTCCCGCGGTACCACCCTGGTTGCATAAAAATGCCAACTCTGCGGCGTTAACGGAGCCACCGGGCAAAATTGCTACCTTTTGCCGGCTCAGGGCTGAGTTCACGGGCAGCCAGTACCGGCCTCGCAGCCCAGGGCCGGCTCTCTGCTACTGACGTTCCCGCTACTGCTTCCCGTCACAGCCTTTAATCTCTCATTTGTTGGTATATAATAAGACAAAGCTGAACGGATGTCAAGGATGGGAGCGCATAAATATGCTTATTGCCCGCATGTTGGCCAACTTCCCCAAAGTGCGCAGGCAATTGAAGGAGTACAGAAATTTTCTGGCCGGTTGCCCCGGTCCTTTGGCCCGGCAGGCCCTGGACAGCATCCGGGACAAGGAATTCCACTGCCTGGGAGGCAGCGTCTACGCTCTGCTGGCCGGGCGGGACAAAGAAGACGACGCCTTGCGGTTTATCGTCGCCTTTCAGACCATCAGCGATTATCTGGACAATTTGTGCGACCGCATGGGGGTGCAATCGGAGCCGGCCTTTCGCCGTCTCCATGCTTCTATGCTGGACTGTCTGACAGACCGTCCTCTCCAAAGCGGCGATTACTATGCCCTCTTTCCTGAGGGCGGGGACGGCGGGTACCTGCTGCGCCTGGTGGACGATTGCCGGGCGGCGCTGGCGCAAATTGGCCTGGATGAGCGGCGCCGGCGTCAGGCACAGCAATTGACCCGGCTGTATATAGATCTGCAGAGTTACAAGCATTTGCGCCGGAAGACAGGAGAAGAGAAGCTGGCGGGGTTGTATCGGCGCCATGCCGCGGCAATGCCCGGCTTGTACTGGTGGGAATTCGCCGCCGCCTGCGGTTCCACCCTGGGTGTTTTTTGCCTGGCGGCGGCGCCGGACTGCCGGGGCGTTTACCGGGCCTACATGCCTTGGGTATGTGGCCTGCACATTCTCCTGGATTATTTCATCGACCAGGAAGAGGACGAAGCTCACGGAGACATGAACCTGGTTTCGTACTACAGCAGTGAAGAAATGCAATTGCAGCGCCTGCTCTGGTTTTATGCCCGGGCCCGGGAGGAGGTAAAACACCTGGCCAACAGTGCATTTCACACCATGGTGGCAGACGGTTTGCTGGCGCTGTATTTGTCCGATCCCAAAGCTCGTTCCCCGGTCCTGCGGGACACCGGCCGCCGGCTGCTAGCGGAGGCGGGGTTGCGCCCCCGGGTGCTCTGCGGGCTGGCCAGGGTGTTGCGGCGGGCCGGAGTCCTGTGAAAACCGGTCGCATTTCTCCTGCAACCAGGCGGCAAGGTTTTTCAGGGCGCGGACCTGTTGCGTGTCGGGGAAGACAGCCAGTTTTCCCAGGGCCTGCTGTATGTAGCGACTGGCGGCCCGGGCGGACTTGGCCAGGGCCCCGGTTTCTCTCAGCTCCCCGGCCAGCATTTCCGGCGCCAGTTGCCTCTTTTGCCGCAGAAGTTCCAGCACGCGTCCGCGGCTGCGGGGGTTGGCCAGCAAGTGCATGAGGGGCAGGGTAATGATTCCGTGTTTAAGGTCGTTGCCGCGCGGCTTGCCCGATTCGTCGTGGCCCAGGGCGTAGTCGCTGATGTCGTCGATGATTTGGTACGCGATGCCCAGGTGGAGCCCAAAATCCCGAAGCGCCGGTATTTTCGCGGCGGGCATGGCGCTGACGAGGCCGCCGCACTGGCAACAGGCGGCCAGGAGGCTGGCAGTCTTTCCGATAATGCTCCGCACGTACGTTTCCGGCGTTATATCGGGGTTAAAATGGGAGTGGAGCTGGAGCAATTCTCCTTCGGACATGGCTGCGACAGCTTCTGCCATTGCATCCAGAGCCTGGGGATAGGTGCAGAGCAGGGAAAAGGCCCGGGCGAATAAAAAATCGCCCGCCAATACGCTGGTAGAGTTGCCCCACCTGCGGTTGACGCTGGGCCGGCCCCGGCGCAGCGAAGCAGCGTCGACGACGTCGTCATGGAGGAGGGAGGCGGTATGGATCAGTTCTGCTGCCGCGGCGATATCAATGCGCGCAGCCTGGCTGCCCGGATAGATGCCCGAGCACAACAGGACCAGGAGGGGGCGGATGCGTTTGCCGCCCAAACTCAGGATATATTCGGCAATGGCCTGCAACGGGGGCGGACAGCGGAGAATTTCCCGCATGCGCTTTTCCACCAGGGCCAATTCTGGCGCCGCCACAGATTGCAAGCGTTGCTCTTTTGCGTAAGACATTTGCTCACCCCGGCTTAGTATGTCCGGAAAAAAAAAGAAAGTCAGCAATCTGTAGCGCCGACTTCGCGGTTTGCGGACAGATTTCCCAGCTGCAGGCTGGCGATGAGGTCCTGGACTCCGGAGGTGTTGGCCAGGGCGGAACGGACCAGAAGGTTAATGGGGACAAAAATGTTTAAACCCTTAATCTCGACTGTTTCCAGCTGGCCGATGTCGAAGCAGGCCAGGCGGGGGACCAGGCCGATGCCGGCATCGGCCTTGACAGCGCTAATGACGGCGGCGCAGCTTTCCACCTCCATGACAATGCGCAGCTGGGCAGACAGGATGTTGTGCTGAGCAAGGCCCAATTCAACGGCGGCCCGGCAACCGAAAGATTTGCTTAACAAAATGAGCGGCAGACCGGGCAACTGCTCAATGCTGTATTTTTTCCCCGCCCAGGGGCTGTGCTTGTGACAGACGGCGACAATTTCATCATAGCCCAGGCAATAGCAGTCGATTTTTTCGTTTTCCAGGGCGCTCTTGCTTCCTGGGGGAGGGGGCCCGGAAATAATCCCAATATCTGCGGTTCCGTCGACGAGATTTTCAATCACCTGTTCCACCAGGGCGATGTTCAGGGCAAAGTGTCTTTCCGGGTGAGCCTTGGTAAATTTCAGCATCTTGACGGGCAGGATGTACGAGGCGGGGTAAGGGGAAGCGGAGATTTTTAAACTGCGGCTGGCCGGGTTGTGCATTTCTTTGAGGTCCTGTTCCATGGCTTCGACGATCTTGAGCAATCTCTGGCCATGCAAGTAGACGATTTCACCGGCCGGAGTCAGCCTCACCCCGCGGTTAGTCCTCTCAAGCAGCTTGGCGCCCAGTCGGCTTTCCAGGCAGTTGATCTGCAGACTGAGGGCTGGTTGGCTGAGGTGCATTTCCCGGGCAGCTCTGGTGATTGATTTCACTTTCACAACCTTGCAGAAAGACCGTATGTAGTCCAGATGCATTTGTTCCCCTCCCCCTTGACCCTGGTTGTGCCTGTCAATATCTAGTATACAATAAATACTGCCTCAGTGGGCGGTAAAGCCAATAGATATAAAAAATGCAAATACCTGCAGTCAGTTGAGCAATTTTTGTAAAGCTTTAGCAGCGTAAAGGTAAAAAGCCTGGCTTCCATAGCGGAGCGGCGCCGCTGCCGGGTTCCCGGCGTCAAGGCAGGAGGGCTGCGGGCTGACGGTGACGACGTAGGGCTTGTTTATTAAGGCTGCCAGGGGACCAGAGGAGTCCGCGGGATTTTTGCACAAGAGGACGGTGGGGATTTCCCGGGCCAGGGCAATTTCCAACAGGGCATCCAGCCCGGCCAGGGTATCTTCTGCTGCCAGACCCTGGCAATAGCCCTGGCGCAGCAACCCGAGGAGGCGCCGGTCGATTTGGGGAAAGGAGAGATAGTTGACGCCCAGTTGGGTCAGGGCCGGTTCCAGGCCTGGACAACAGCAGGCCACTGTGGGAATGGAGGAGCAATAACTGGCAGCGCTGCACAGGGTCATTCCGCGCAGGGCGAAGGCCGCATTGCCCAGGCAAATCTTGATAACGGGATTGAGCCGGTTGTACCGGCCGGGCAAACGGATGCAGGCGACGTCATCGGCGCTTTGCCAGGCACAGTCCGCGCTGAGCACGGCAAGTTTGGGCGCGCCGTAGGGCAGGGCCGCAAAGGCCGCTTCTGCTGCCGAGCAGTGCTGAGGTTCATTGCCCAGAATGCACAGCAGCCCGTCGGCGATGCCCTGAATGTACAGCCGGGCGATGGCGGCAGCGACGCTCTGCTCCCGGGTCAGGCCGGGAAAAAGCCTGTGCACTTCCCGCATGTTGAGATCAGCCCGGCCCGGTTTGTCGGAAATGTTCACGGTAATAACCCGGGCCGCCGCCAGGTGCAGCATGTCCGTCAAAAACTCCATCTCGTGTCCCCACTGAAACGTGTCCCCCATTACGATTACCTGTTTCACACTGTTCCCCTCCCTGAGTACATATGTTTATGCCGTGGGGAGGGGGGGTATACATAAAAAAAGACACATCCGGAGGATGTGTCTTTTTATGCGGGCGGGTTGTATTCCCATACCGTGCCTTCCTTGGTGTCCTTAACGGTGACCCCGCGGCGGGCCAGTTCATCCCGCAATGCGTCTGCTTTGGCCCAATTCCTGGCCGCCCGGGCCTGGTTGCGCTCTTCCAGCAGCCTGGCCAGTTCCGGGGGCAGTTCCTTCGCCACCTGAGGCGCGTTGAGGTTGAGGCCAAGGACTGCATCGAAGCGGTCCAGCAAGGCTTTGGCGCCGGGTGAGGGAGAACGCACTGCCTCCCAGGCGTAAGCCAGGGCCAGGGGCACGTTGAGGTCGTCGTTGATGGCGCGATGGAACCTTTCCAGCATTTGGGGAGGTGCGGGTTGTCCGTCGTCGGGCAGGTTGTTATAGCCCTGCCGCAGCCGTTCCAGAGATTTCTGGGCGGCGGCGATGCCGTCCCAGGTAAAGTTCAGGGGCGTGCGGTAATGGGCATTGAGGCAGAAATACCGGAAGGCCAGCGGCTCTATATTACGCTCCTGCAGGGTGGCAAGGGTATAAAAGTTATTCAGGCTCTTGGACATTTTGCCGCCATCCACCTGCAGAAATTCGCCGTGGAGCCAGTACCTGACCCAGGGCTTGCCTGTAAGGGCTTCGGACTGAGCAATTTCATTTTCGTGGTGAATGGGGATGTGGTCGATGCCGCCGGTGTGGATATCGATTTGCTGGCCCAGGTATTTCATGGCCATGGTGGAGCATTCGATATGCCAGCCGGGATAACCGGGTCCCCAAGGACTGGGCCACTGCATTATGTGCTCTGGCGGTGCGTCTTTCCACAGGGCAAAATCGGCAGGGTGACGCTTGCGTTCGTCCACCGCCACCCTGGCGCCGGCTTGCAGATCCTCCAGGCGATTGCCCGACAGTTTGCCATACTCGGGGAATTTGCTGACATCAAAGTAGATGCCCTGGCCTTCAATGCGGTAGGCATAGCCTTTTTCCAAAAGCCCCTGGGTAAACTCGATCATCTCCCGGATATGGTCGGTGGCTTTGCACACTATGGTGGGTTTCTTGAGGTTGAGCAACTCCATGCTGTTCATGAAATCCCGGGTGTAAAATTCCGCCAGTTCCCAGGGCGTCTTTTTTTCCCGGCGGGCGCTTTCGGCCATCTTGTCTTCCCCTTCGTCGGCATCGGAGACCAGGTGCCCCACATCGGTGATATTCATCACGTGGGTTACTTCGTAACCGTTGTATTCCAAAACCCGGCGGAGCAGGTCGGCGAAGATGTACGAGCGCAAATTGCCGATGTGGGCATAGTCATATACGGTGGGACCGCATACGTACATGCCCGCTTTTCCCGGTTCCAGGGGAATGAACTTTTCCTTGGACCTGCTCAGGGTGTTGTAGAGCATTAAATCCATAAGTACACCTCCTTGAGCCCTTATTATAAGTTTTTAGCAGTCCTTTGGCAAGGTCAGCAGCAGGCGCAACACCCGGGCTGCCGTTTCTGTCAGAAGTTGCCGGGCGTTGGCCATGGCTTCTTCCCGGGTCATGGGGCCGGACACAATGGGAACTGCCGCCTGGATTCCGGCGGCATGCACCGCCTGGTACCCTTCGCCCAGGGCGCCGCAAAGGGCAATGACGGGCACTCCCCTTTCCCGGGCCGCTCTGGCTACGCCGGACAAAGCTTTGCCCATGACCGACTGGGCGTCAATTTTTCCCTCGCCGGTGATGACCAAAGCGGCGTTTTTAAGATGTTCCGGAAACTGGAGGGTCTCCAGGACCAATTCAATGCCGGGGCGCAGGTTGATCCGGGCGACGAGGCTTAAACCCGCCGCCAATCCCCCTGCAGCGCCGCTGCCGGGAAAGGAGGAAATGTCCTTGCCCAAATCCCGGCGGGCAATCCTGGCCAGGTTGTCCAGGGCCTTTTCCAGGACTTCCACCATGGCGGCATCGGCGCCCTTTTGGGGGGCAAAGACCCGGGAAGCGCCCCGGGGTCCCAAAAGCGGGTTGTCGACATCGCAGGCCACGTCCACAACCACATCAACCAAACGCGGGTCGACGCCGGAAATGTCCAGTTTGGCCAGTTCCAGCAATCCCCGGGGGGTTGGGGGCACAGTCCGGCCCCGGGCGTCCAGGAATTTAACGCCCAGGGCGGCAAGGGCGCCGGCCCCGCCGTCGTTGGTAGCGCTGCCGCCAAGGCCGAGCAAAATGCGGGGACAACCCTGGTCCAGGGCGGCTATTATCAGCTCGCCGGTGCCCAGGGTGCTGGCATCCATGGGGTTGCGCTGCTGAGGCGGAACCAGGGGCAAACCGGAAGCAGCGGCCATTTCCAGTACGGCGGTGCCATCCCGGAGAATTCCCCAGGAGGCGCGGACGGGATCGCCCAAAGGCCCGGTTACTTCGGTGCTCATTACCTGGCCCCGTCCATCCCGGACCAGGGCGGCGACGGTGCCTTCACCGCCGTCGGCGACGGGCAACAGCATAACTTCAGCCCCGGGCAGCACGGCCTTTATGCCCTGGGCGATGGCCTGAGCTGCTTCCGCGGCACCCAGGCTTTCTTTAAAGGAATCCGGGGCGACGATAATTTTCAAGATACTCCTCCTCTGCCTAATCCGAGTCAGTCACTATGCTTTAGCTGATTATAACAATGAAGGATTTTTCTGTCAATAAACCGCCTTCCGTTGAATTCAGTCCTGCTTTTTGTATAATGATAAAGGGTTTAAACGCCGTTTGTCGAATTAACTTGTAAATATCATTTGTTTGCAGCGAAGAGGGGATGAAAGGGATGTCCAAACGCAAATATCTGTTTATAGCCCTGGGCGGGGTCGTTGTGCTGGCCCTGGTTGCAACGGCAGTTTGGCTGACTTCAGAGCGGTCGCCGGAAGAAACCGTGGAAATTTACCTGCGCGCCCTGAAAAAAGGGGATGCCGCCAAGGTGGTCAGTCTGGCTGACCCGCAATATTTGAAAAAAGTCGCTGAAATTTATGAAATGGAGCTCAGGGAATATAAGCAGTATATCATCCGGAATTTCGACAGTGCATACTGGCAGGTAGATTTCCACTGGGAAATCGACGAGGCCAAGATTACCGGCGATCAAGCCTGGGTTTCTGGGACGGTGTTTGTCGGCGAGAAAGACTCAGCTGAGTTCAATGTGCATCTGGTTAAGCGCGGAAGAAAATGGTATCTGGATCCAACAGGGGTACAGTAATCTGACCTTGTATCCGATTGCCGCGAGTGGTGACAGCGGCAGTATGTAATGGAAAAGGTGTCAGCATCAGCGCCCGGGAGGCCCGGGCGCTTTTTCAACGGTCGCCGCCAGACTGTTAAATTCTGCCGGGGGAGGATATTAACTGTTGCCGGCAAAGGAAAAGACAATCGGCGGACAGTGGCCGCAGCGGTGCAAAAAGGAGTATCCAGGCAAAGACATCTTGAATTCATGATTCCGGTGGTGGTATAATATTGCCACGGGGTTGTAGCTCAGCGGGAGAGCGCTTGACTCACATTCAAGAGGCCGCAGGTTCGAACCCTGCCAGCCCCACCATTAGTAAATAAAGCCGCAGGATATTTCACCGCTGCGGCTTTATTTATTTGTGATTCTTAAAGACTCCCGGAATCCTGTATAAAAAACTGTTTTCCCATTGCGGGAGTCTAATAGGTTAAAGAAGAGAAAGGGTGAGGAGCAGGCAGTGGATACGGTTAGTTTGGTGAGCAGCGCGCGCCGCGGCAACGACGACGCATTTTACCAGCTGATTGAACAACGCAAGCATTTACTGTACAGGACGGCATATGCCTATGTGAAAAACCGCGAAGATGCAATGGATATTGTCGGCGATACCGTGTACAAAGCATACAAATCCCTGCGGAAGCTGAAAGAGCCGGCTTTTTTCAACACCTGGCTGACCAGAATTTTGATTAACTGCTGCCTGGACCACCTGAAAAAAACAGAGACCCGCATCACTGGTTCTGGAGATTGCCGACGTCGCGGAGCCGGTTGCGGATTGTGCCGAGAAAATCGACCTGCGTCGGGCTGTCGATAACCTGGACGCCAAGTGCCGGACGGTAATAATCCTAAAGTACTACCACGATCTAACCATCAGGGAAGTGGCGGAAGTAATGCAATGCCCTCAGGGCACTATTAAGACATGGCTCCACCGGGCGCTGGACAATCTGCGTGCGGATTTAAAGGAGGATTGGCTCAATGTCTAATGCTCTCAGGAAAGAGTTGGAAAATATCCCGGTTCCCCATGAGCTGGATATGAAAATCGAGCAGGCCATCCGCAGGGGGAAAAGGGCCATGACAACCGGCCGGATTCTTAAGCCATTGGCTGCGGTTATTCTGCTTATCTTCTGGCGGAAACTGCAGAAGTGGGGGATGAGCAATTTTTGTGGATGGAGCACACTGTTCATGACCTGTCAGGCAACCCTTATAAAGTTACAACAGGACACATCGATCAAGAGGGACGAAGCAAGCGATACAGCATCGGCTTTGATGCCGGGCAGGATGTCCCTTCGGTGGTTAAGGTCAGCGTCATGGGGATATCCAGGGGCATTATGAAACCGGTTCAGGTACAATTGAAAATGAAATAGATGCAGATGCGGGACGGGTTGCTCCGCGCCTGGCAATACTGTTCATTAACCCAAATCAGCTTACAGATGAACAGCCGCACTAAATTTGAGGCCGTTTGGTCCTTTCTAGTCCGCGACCGGGCTCCGGATGTGGTAAGGCGTGGTGTGCCGCGCCCATTCCGCAATCTCCCAAGGATACGTGTTTTTGCGTCACACCTCCTTTATCTGCAGTCGCATATAGTACGTACAGACTACAGGAAAGGAGAGAGCTGATGCTGAGTTCTGACAGACGGAAGCAGGACTATGGGCCGCATCCTTTTGTAACCAATATCCGTGAGGCTGCAGTCCGGAATGACAATTACCGCACTGCCCTGTGGACGGGGACCCACCTGCAACTTACCCTGATGAGCATCAATGTGGAAGATGATATAGGGTTGGAGATGCATCCCGACGTCGACCAGTTTATTCGCATTGAACAGGGCGAAGGGTTCGTCGTCATGGGGGACAGCCCCGACAATTTGAATTTTCGGCACTGGGTTAGCGATGATGATGTCATCTTGATACCGGCCGGGAAGTGGCATAACCTGATTAACACAGGCCGCGTGCCCCTTAAACTTTATTCCATCTACGCGCCGCCCGAGCATCCCCACGGCACGGTCCATGAGACAAAAGCAGACGCCCAGGAAAACCAATAATTATGAGCCATGAGTGCAGCTCTGCACATCATGGCTTTTGTGCTCAATCGGGGGATTCAGTGGGGGAAAAGGGTGATTAATTATACGGATTGTTTCTGGCGGAGGGCGAATAGTATTCAACAGCAGGGCGCGCCGGTTGCAGGGTGATTGCCCTGGTGGCGGGCCCTGGTGGCGGGGAGCGAATATGAGGGGCGATAGTCAGGCAGGAAGTGGAAAAATCTGCCTGCGGGATTTTTCGCCAATTATTCTTTGCCGAATTAAAGGAATAAGAGGAGGCAAGGGCGAATACTGTACTAACCAAGTATGGGAGGTGTTGCGGGTTGCACTCTAAAACGCTGCAAGACAGTATCACTCACTCTTTTGCGGCTGACCGCAGGGTGGTCCTGCTGGTTGGCCCGCCAGGTTGCGGAAAAAGCCGGTTTTTGCGGGAACTTCCGGACGTCAGCATCGTCAATGTGGGCAAAGATTTGCCCCGGGAACTGATTCCGATTCCCGAGGCAGAGCGGGGAGAAAAGGCTGTGGCTGTGCTTACGGAACTGATTGCCAACCTTGCCCATCCGGTTGTGGTATTGGATAACATCGGGCTGTTGCTGAACCCCCGCCTGAATTTGGACATCTGGGCCGTTCTGGACCAACTCAGCGCTGTCAAGCGGCTGATTGTAGCCTGGACGGGAAAGGTGGACGGCGATAGAATTCAGTGGGGTGAACCCGGAGTTCCAGGGCATCTGGTCATGAGTTTGGAGAACTGTCCTGCCAGCATCGTGGAGATGAAAGTCTGAGATATTTATATACAGGGGCGGAGCTTTTCCGCCCGTTATGTTGCATGTCCGGCCGCGGTTTTAACCGTGGTTTTGTTTTATGTTGCGGGGAGAAGGTAAAGGCCGGAGGAGACTTGGCCTCCATTTTCCATAATTGCTGCCCGGAAGGCAGGGAAATATTGCCTGAGCGAGAATATTATAAGGGTGGCGACAGTTGGATGGGGGTGCAGACAAGTGAGCATGCCGGCACTGCTAAGGGTATACAGGGACTACATCCGCCAGGCGGGCTTTGTTCGGTTTGAGCAGCCCCATTGCACTGTGTACGTTGCGCCTGCGGCAAAGCCTTTGCTCCGCCAGCACAAGGCTATGGAGTTGTTGCGCCATCTGGACGTGGCTCCCCGGCCGGGCAGGATCCAGCCCCTGCGGGGCCTTTGGGTCATGACGGCTTGCCACCGCAGGCTTTCCGAGCTCATGCCGGTGTGGCAGAGGCAGAGCCGGCAGGGCAAGATAGAGCTGATCAGGCGCCTGGGGGCAACGTTGGGGATGGTCCATTCCCAGCGTCACTCGGGAACCGGCGACATTGTCGCGCCGGGCACCCGGCCCATTGGTCATTACCTGTTGGGCCTGGCGCGCAAATACCATGCCCTGGCGCGGGGAGAACGGGCGCCTTTTCAGGTGCGGGAAATTGCCGCCGCAATAACCGGCCTTTGGGATAACGGAGGCGGCACGCTGACGGGCAACTGGCGAGGTTTCCCGCCGGTGCGGATTTGGGACAGCGGACTCATGATTATGGATTTGTCCCGGGCCAGCTACTCGGAACCCCTTTTGGATTTGGTAAATCTCCGTCCCCAGGTCATAGGCCTGGACGATATCGCATTCTTCTGGGAATACTTTCTGCAGGGCTATTGCGCCACCGGCGAACTGCCCGCCAACTGGCGGCAAAAGCTTGAGGTGCTCTACAAGCTCAAAGTTCTCCAGGCACTGGCCGAGGGCCGTTACCGCAAAGAAGCCATGGATGACTGGCAGAGCCGGTGGTGGGAGCAATACGACAACTACATTTAAGTGCATACAGCGAAATATGTACCTTGGAGAAATGAGGTGAAAGGGTGCGTTGCCCTTTTTGTACTTATCCGGAAAGCAAGGTGGTGGATTCCAGGCCCACCGAGGATGGGCGCGAAATACGCCGCCGCCGGGAATGCATCAAATGCGGCATCCGGTTTACCACCTATGAAAAGGTGGAAAAACTGCCTCTGGTTGTGGTCAAGAAAAGCGGAGGCAGGGAGCTTTTTGACCGCAGCAAAATCTTAAACGGATTGGTCCGGGCCAGTGTCAAACGGGCCATTCCCCTGGAAAAGCTGGAACAGCTGGTGGACGATGTGGAAACCCAGCTGCGCAACAACCTGGACCGGGAAGTCAGTACAAGTCTTATTGGCGAGCTGGTGCTGGAGCGCCTGCGCCAACTGGACGAAGTGGCCTATGTGCGCTTTGCTTCGGTGTACCGCGAGTTCAGCGATGTGGGCAACTTTTTCAAAGAGCTGCAAAAGCTGACGGACCGCAACAGTGACAGTGCTGAATTAAATGAGGATGACAGGGAGCAAAGATGAACAACTTGAAATTAGCGCAGGCAGTGATTGGGCTGGCGATTTTGGCTTTGGGCATCACCCTGACAATTGCCGTCGAAGGCCCTGATCCCTGGGGCCTTTTTATCTTGGCCCTCCACAGACGCCTGCCCCTCAGCCTGGGCGTCACCACCCAGGTGGGCGGCCTGATGCTGGTCGCCGTCAACTGGGTGTGGGGCAGACGCCGTCCCGGTGTGGCCACGATAATGTCCATGGTATTGGTCGGGCTGTTCATAGATTTGTACAACGGCATAATGGGCCTGGAAGCCATTGACGGTTTGGGCGTCCGGGTCGTTGTTCTGGCGGCCGGCATAACGGCCCTGGCGCTGGGAATATCTGTTTACGTCCGGGCGGGACTGGGGGAAGGCCCGGTGGAAGGTATGATGTTTGTCCTCAGCAATAAACTGAGGCTGGGCGTAGGGCCGGCCAAGGTCGCCCAGGACCTCAGCTTTTTGGTTTTGGCCTGGGTGCTGGGGGTGTTGCCCCGGTGGGGAACTGTAGTGACGGCCCTCAGCGTCGGTCCCCTGACCCAGGGATTTTTGCGCTTGTTTTCGGGAATGAAAAAGGCGCCGGAGGCGCCAAAATAAGGAGAGTGGTTGTATAGACAGCTTTGCCCGGGAAACTTAGAAATATACGACGGACATAGTTTATACATATGGGAGGTGCAGTCTTGCTTACCAAAAGTCAAGCCGAAGAAATATTGGCTGCCGCGCTGGAAAAGGGCGGCGATTTTGCCGAACTGTTCTGCGAGGACACTTACAGCACCAACCTGGGCATGGTTTCGGGCCGGGTTGAGACGGCGGTTTCGGGCAGGGATTACGGCGTGGGTATCAGGATATTTTCCGGTTTTAATTCTGTTTACGCCTATACCAGTGACGTCAGCCGGGAAAACCTGATCCGGGTGGCCCGGGATGCCGCCTCTGCTCTGAACGACAACGCCGGCGCGGTCTGCAAAGATTTGCAGATGGCGGTGCGGGCCAGTGCCCACCCCATCGCCATTTACCCTCACCAGCGCGACAAGCAGTTCAAGGTGGACTTGATGCGCCTGGCCTACGAAGAGGCGAAAAATTTTGCCCCGGCCATTGAGCAGGTGCGCATCAGCTTCTGGGATGAAGATCAGAAGGTGCTCATCGTCAACAGCGAAGGGGTTTTTGCCCAGGACCGCCGGGTCCGCACCCGGATGAAGATTGAGGCCGTGGCGGCCAGGGGTTCGGAAAAACAGTCGGGATTCTACGGCCCCGGCGCCCATATGGGGCTGGAGTTCTACGAAAAAATCGACATCAGGGACTATGCACGGGAGGCGGCCAGAATAGCTGCCACCATGATCGATGCAGATTTTTGCCCCAGCGGGCAGTTCCCGGTGATTATTGACAACGAATTTGGCGGGGTTATTTTCCACGAAGCGTGCGGTCACAGCCTGGAGGCCACATCGGTGGCCAAGAAGACCTCGGTTTTTGCCGACAAACTGGGGCAGCAAATTGCTTCGGAACTGGTCACAGCATACGATGACGGCACCATCCCCAACGCCTGGGGTTCTGCCAACATCGATGACGAAGGGACGCCCACCCAGCGCACGTTGCTTATTGAAAAGGGCATTCTCAAGGGATACCTGGTGGACAAACTGAACGGACGCAGAATGGGCATGCCTTCCACCGGTTCGGGCCGGCGCCAGTCGTACCGTTTTGCCCCCACTTCCCGGATGTCCAACACCTTTATCGCCGCCGGCAATTCGACGCCTGAGGAGATCATCGCCAACACCGAGTTCGGCATATATGCCAAGTACATGGGCGGCGGTTCCGTCAACCCCGCCACAGGGGATTTCAATTTCGCCGTCAACGAAGGTTACCTTGTCGAAAACGGCAAAATTACCAAGCCGGTGCGGGGCGCCACACTGATCGGGCGCGGTTCGGAGATACTGAAAAAGATCGACATGGTGGCCAACAACCTGGCTCTGGGCCAGGGCATGTGCGGCTCGGTCAGCGGCTCCATCCCTGCCAATGTCGGCCAGCCCATGATCCGGGTTGCGGAGATTACCGTGGGCGGCAGAAAGGGGAGAGAGTAATGGATTTGATGGAATTCAAGGACCTGGTATTCCGCAAAGGCCGGGCGGCCGGGTTTACCGATATGGAAATTTTCCAGCAGAGTTCCGGAAACCTGTCCATCAAGGTCTTCCAGGGCGAGGTGGACAGCTATACCCTGGCCGAAGACAGGGGCTATTCCTTCCGCGGCAAGTACAAGGGCCACATGGGGTACGCCTATACCGAAATCCTGGACGCCGAGTCGGCGGACAGACTGGTGCGGGATGCCCGGGAAAACGCCGAGGTCATCGACGAAGAAGAACAGCCGGAAATCTTTGCCGGATCCCCCGGCTATCAGGCAGTTGCCGGTATCAGGCCCGGCCTCAGGGATGTTACTCCCCAGCAGATGATCGAACTGGCCAAGGCCATGGAAGCCAAGGCCCTGGCCATGGACCCGCGGGTCAGGGCGGTGAATTATTGTCTGCTGGCGGCGGGCGACAGCCAGGTGAGCATAATCAATACCAAGGGCCTGGATTTGCAACACCGCGCCAACAGTGCCATTGCCTATCTTTCTGCCGTGGTCAGCCAGGATGATGACACCAAGACCTTTGGCAATTTTGCCGTCATCGACGATTTTGTCACATTTGACGTCGATGCACTGGCCCGGGGAGCGGTGCAGGAAGCCCTGGCCCTGCTGGGCGCTCAGCCGGTGCCCTCGGGCAGTTACCCGGTGATTCTGCGCTGGGAGGCTGCTGCCGCTTTGCTGGGAACCTTTGCCGGCATCTTCTGCGCCGACAATGTGCAAAAAAACCTCTCACTGCTCAAAGGAAAAGTGGGCGAAATCATCGCTGCCCCGTCCATAACCATCGTCGACGATCCCCTGATGGCCAGAGGACTGTACTCGGCTCCCTTCGACGCCGAAGGGGTGGCCACCAGGACCAAGACGGTGGTGGAGCAGGGCAGGCTCAACACCTTTTTGCACAATTTAAAAACTGCCGCCAAAGACGGTACAGAATCCACCGGCAACGCCGCCAAGAGCTACAAATCCAGCGTTGGGGTGGCTCCCACCAACATGTTTATCAAGGCCGGTGAGGCCAGTTTGCCGGAAATGATTGCCCAAATGGGCGACGGTTTGGTTATCATCGATGTGCAGGGCCTGCACTCGGGGGCCAATCCTGTCTCGGGAGATTTTTCCCTCAGCGCCATGGGTTACCTGGTGGAGAAGGGGGAGATTACCCGGCCCGTCAACCAAATTACCATTGCCGGCAATTTCATTGCCATGCTTAAAGATGTGGTTGCAGTGGGCAGCGACCTGAATTTCGGCCTGCCCCAGGGCAGCCATTTTGGGGCGCCGTCCCTCCTCGTCAAAAGCCTGGCGGTGGCCGGCACATAGGGCCTGTCGCCCGAAGGAGGGGCGGACCATGAAGGTGCTGAGGGGAAATTTGCACATCCATTCGGATCAGTCCGACGGCACCCTGCCTGTGCCGGAAATTGCCGGGATAGCGCAACGATGCGGGTTGGATTTTATCGGCATCAACGACCACTATGCCGTCCGGCAGGACCATCAGTACATAGGCGGCGTCCTGGTGCTGATGGGCACTGAACTCAATCGCCGGCACAGCCATTATTTAGCATACAACGCTCCGGTGCAGCTGCCCCCTGACCAGCAGGACGGCGCTGTTGTGGTCAAGGCTGTGCGGGATTGCGGAGGGGTGGGCATAATTGCCCATCCCTTTGAAAAAGGGTCGCCGGTTATCAGCAGAGGCAGGCATTATCCCTGGAAGAATTGGGCGGTCCGGGGTTTTGACGGCATTGAGGTGTGGAACCTTACTTCCCAATGGCGGGATGCCGTGGCCGGTTATGTTCAGGCATTGCTAATGTGGCTGTGCAATAAGTACATGCCCTTTTACAGCGGACCCTGCCCCGAAGCCCTGGCCAAGTGGGACGAACTCTGCCAAACCGGGCATGTCACCGGAGTGGCGGGCAGCGACCTCCACGCTCCCCAGCGGCGGGTGCTGGGGATAACTTTCCGCATTTTGGACTACCCCCTGCTTATGTCTGCCGTCAATAATTACGTTTTGGTGCAGGAATTGCAGGGAGACGCCCGGGCCGATGCCTGCGCCGTCCTTGGCGCATTCAAAAGAGGGCGGTGCTGGTTTGCCTTCGACAAACTGGCCCCGGCCCGGGAATTTTCCTTTGTCGCCCTGGGGCGGGAGGAAGGGACGCTGGGCGATGTGGTGCAGCGCCGGGGGAGCAGGGTGCGGCTTAAAGTCGCCAGTCCCCTCCCCGGCCGCATCAGCGTATTGCGCAACGGCCTGCCGGCTCTTGCCAAAGAGGGACAACGCCTGGAGGCGAATGTGGCGGAACCCGGCGTATACCGGGTTGAAATCAAGCTGCGCCGCCGGGGGCGCTGGTTGCCCTGGCTGTATTCCAATCCCCTGTATGTAAAATAAAAAGAGAGCAAAGGGCTACTCTCCGGGATATATTCCTTCCGCTTGATGACTGCTGCGTTCGTGCCTGGTCGGGGTGCGTTGTTCCCGCAAACTGGCACGGATGGGCTCTACAAATTCCTGGGCAAATTCTTCGTCGTTGAAGCGGCGGCCGATATCTTTATTTCTTGGCCTGCGCCTGGCATAGGTTCTGTAGCGGTTCATTGCCTGCCTCCCCTTTGTATTTGCCCTTAGTATGCGCCCAGGCTTCTGCGGTTATGAGACAAGGCCAATTTTTTTGCAAAATGGGGCAAACTTAGACTGGACTTCGTGCAAGGGGATGCGGAAGATGACTGAACACCTGATTATTGTCTACAGAACCGTCGTCCTGTACTTCCTGGTTCTGGTTCTGATGCGCATAATGGGGAAAAGGGAAGTGGGTCAGCTGTCCCTCTTTGACCTGGTGGTGGCCATCATGATTGCCGAGCTGGCCGCTATCCCCATGGAAGATACGTCGATAGAGTTGCACCACGGCGTCGTGCCCATCGTCGTTTTGGTTTTTCTGGAAGTGGCCCTTTCCTTTTTAACCCTGAAGAGCCAGCGGGCGCGGCGCATTATCGAAGGGACCCCCAGCATAATCATTGAAAAAGGCCGGGTGCTGGAAAATGAAATGCGCCGTTTGCGCTATAATATGGATGACATGATGGCCCAGATGCGGGAGCAGGGGGTCTACAACATCGGCGATGTGGAGTACGCTATTTTGGAAACCAACGGCAAGCTCAGCCTCGTTCTCAAAGCGGCCAAGAGGCCGGTAACCCCTGAAGATCTGGGCCTCGACCCGGGTTACGAGGGATTGCCCATTCCCCTGGTTTCTGACGGCAAGCTTCTGGGCGAGAACCTGGCCTTGGCGCAAAAGACCGAGGCCTGGCTGAAGCAGGCGCTGGCCAGTTCTCACCAGTGTACCATTGCCGACTGCCTCTATTGCGCCCTGGACAGCAAGGGGCAATTGCTGGTTTTTAAAAAAGGCGAAACAAAAAAAACGCCCTGAGGCGTTGCTGACAAAAATGGCGCGCCTACCAGGAGTCGAACCTGGGCACCCGGCTCCGGAGGCCGGCGCTCTATCCTCTGAGCTATAGGCGCAAGTTACACTGTGATTATAGCAACTGGCGCCGAATAAATCAAGTTATTTGTGGATTGCCATCCGCATGCCGACCAGCATCAGGATGACGCCGATAATGCGCATCCAGGAAAGGGGAATTTTTTCCAGAGAAAAAATACCAAAATGATCCAACACCACCGCTGTGGTCAACTGGCCGAAAAGTATGGCGGAAATTCCCGTAGTGGCCCCTGTTTTGGCGATGGCATAGGCTACGCCGCCAATGATGGCCACGTTGATGACTCCGCCCAGGTAAGCGTACGGCGGGGCGCTTTTAAACTCACTTAACCTGGGCATGCCGGTGCAAAACAAAACTACAGCCAGGCTGACAATTAACCCCAGGAGATGGACTGTCAGTGACATGGGAGCCACGCCGATTTTCTCCTTCAACGCGGCGTTGATGGCGCCCTGAAAGGTCATGGCCAGGCCGCTGAGGGCAGCTACAGCTAACGGCAACAGCAGTTTGAACAAAGTATCACCTCGCTTGTTAGTATAAGCATTTAGTGCAGACAATATTTTGGGAGGGAAAAGTGAGGATGGAAGTAAAACTCACACTCAACAATTCTTTTTTTGAAGGGACTAATGCCAGGGGCGCCCGCATCAAGCTGGGTCCGGGGCTGGATGACGGCGTTTCGCCCATGGAGGCTGTGCTCCTGGCCGCCGGGGGCTGTTCGGGACTGGATGTGGTCTCCATCCTGGGAAAAATGCGCCAGCCTTTACAGGCTTTGGAAATACAAGTGGTCGGCGAGAGGCAGGAGGAGCATCCGCGCTATTTTCGCACCATTACCATCAAGTACCTGTTAAAAGGCAATCTGGACCCGGAAAAAGTAAAGCACGCCATTGAGTTGTCCCTGAACAAATACTGTTCGGTGACCAATGGCCTGGCCCCCAAAGCCAGGATAACCTATGCTTTTGAAATCAGCGGCGGCAATGAGTAGCAGTGTTTGCGCGTAATGCCATGCCTGGTGAGTCCGGGCAATAAACCAGGAAGGAGGGCTGTTCCGGATGAGCAAACTGACCATAAAAATCGAAGGAATGTCCTGCCAGCACTGCAAAATGGCGTTGGAAAAAGCCATCGGCCAGCTGGAAGGGGTAAATTCGGTGGAAGTGGATTTGGAGGCGGGCACTGCTTCCATTGAGGTGGCCAATGCCGACCTGCAGGACAAAATTATCGAGACCATTAAAGAAGCCGGTTATACGCCGGTTCAATAGGACTTGACCACGGCACAGGAAAGCGCTATAATGTATTCCAATATACCTGTAGGGGGTATATTATGTCGATTCCTGTGGCCTTTGCGGCAGGTGTTGCCGCCTTTTTTTCTCCTTGCGTACTGCCTTTGCTGCCGGTGTGGCTGGCTTTCCTGAGCGGCAGCAGGGCGGAGTCCAAAGGCAGCCTGGCCGTCAACCTGCTCTTTTTCGCCGCCGGGTTCGCCGTCGTTTTCACGGCCATGGGCGCCACCGCCACTGCCCTGGGTACGTGGTTAGGCGCAAACCGGACCCTGCTGAGCAGGGTGGGGGGCGCAGTGTTGTTAATCTTCGGTTTACAGATGACGGGGTGGTGGCAGGTTCCTCTTTTGCAGCGCAAGCTGGGAATATCTTTCCGCCCCCGGCAGAGCAGAGCGGGCTATTTTCTCTTCGGTGTAGTGCTGGCTTTGGGCTGGACTCCCTGCGTGGGAATCTGGCTGGCATCGATCCTCATGCTGGCCGGCAGCCAGGAAACGGTGTGGCAGGGGATGCTCCTCCTCTTTGTCTTTTCCCTGGGCTTTGCCCTGCCCTTTTTTGCCGCAGGTTTGTTCATTGACGCAGTTGCCCTGGGCAAAGTATCCCGCCGCATATCCCGCGCTTTGCAATGGGGGGCGGGCCTGGTTCTGATTGTCATGGGGTTGCTCTTAATTTTTAACCGCTGGCATTGGATACAAAATTTCTTTACCTAAGGAAGGAGAAGACCGAATGCGTAAATTGCTCGTGTTGCTGGTTGTCACTGTCCTGGGGCTTGCCGGTTGTTTCGCGCGGACGCCGGCCCTTCCCGAGCCCCCGGAACCCAATGACGATGAAAACCAGGCCGTTGCTGCGCCGGACTTTGAGTTGCAGGACCTGGACGGCGGCGTGTGGCGTTTGCGGGATCTCAGGGGCGATGTAGTTATTTTGTATTTTTGGCACGGTAATTGTCCCACCTGCGTGGCCAAACTGCCCGACCTGGCCGGGCTGGAGCAAAGGCTTCCGGAAGACGTGCACCTGTTGCTCCTCAACGGCGGGGATTCCCGGGAAAAGGTGGAAAAATTGCTGGCCGATTATCCCAATTTGACGGTGCTGCTCGATTCTGAACAGGCATTCAGGGCATATGCCATTACCCATGTCCCCACCACAGTGTTTGTGGATCGGGCGGGCAACATGTATTGGGGTTACATCGGGCCGCTGCCCAATGATTATATCCTGAGCATTGTCAATGGTCTTTGACCAGCAGGGAGCCGGAAGGCTCCCTGTTTTATTGGACTGACTTGACGGGCGCAGGCCTGTTCTATTTCCCTCTGCGGCGAAATAAATATTGCACTGGGAGGGAATGGCTGATGACCAAAAAAAGTTTAAAGTTTTTGGTAGTCTTTTTCAGCAAAAACCGGAAACTGTTTTTGTCCATTGCCACTTTGGCGGCCATTGTGGCTGCCGTTTGGCTGATTGCCTCGGTTACCAACTGGCTGGCTGCCGTCGACCGGGAAAAATCAGTGCCCTGGACTGTGGTGACAGAAGACAGGGACTGGCAGGGCACAGCTGCTCAGGCTTCGCTGCCCAGGTTTTTTGTGGCCGGGGGCTTGACCTATGACAAGAAAATTCTCGTCGAAGGCTGGGGAATGTCCGAGGACCTGTTGCAGCCTGTGGATTACATGGAAGAGCTGGGCATACATTTAATTTGCGGCGATGTGGAAAAAATTATATATGCCGACCGCAAATTAAGCGTGTTTGTTGCTGAGCGGGATGCAGGCTACAAGCTGATCACAGTGTCCAAAGCCCATTTGGAGGAAGGCGATCTGCAGATAGTGTTCCTCGATGCCAAGGGTTCTCCCCTGGGTTATGAAGAGGAGTACGTCTATTCCATTCCCATGGCCTACACCGTGGTGGACTCAGGGCAGGCCGAAAGCAAGTCGACGGCAATGTTTATGGAGATCCTGGATTCTGAGACTTTGCCGGTGCTGACGGGCCTGGATGCCTCTCTGTTGCTGAAATATCCCGATTCAGTGTTCTTTTATATTCAAGGCGGGAAAGTGTCCACCGTTCAGCGCAGCAATAACACCGTGCGGGTGTATGTCGAGCCCGGGCAGTTTTACCAGGTGGTAACGGTGCCTGCTGCGCTCTTTAAACCGGGACAAAACACCATTCGCCTCATCGACAATTCAGACCTCAGCGTCAAAGGGCAAATTATTTTCCTGCACCCGGGAACATGAAAGGATTTTTGGCTGCAAATGGAGAAACTAAATACGACAAAATACCTAAAGGGGCTGGTTGCGCTGGACACGGCAGTGTACGTCGAGTTCGTCTGTCTGACCTGCGGACTGCAGGGAGCCTTCACCGGGCAAGGCGGTGCAAAGGAGAGTTGCCCCAAATGCGGGGAAAAGGTGATTTCCCGGATTCAGCCCGATAACCAGGTGCACGCATTGGTTTGACGACTTGGTGAGAAAAAATTTTTGAGCAAATTCGGCGCGAGCCGGTTTTTTTATTTTTTTTTTGCGCAAAGCAGGAATTTGGAGGGGGAGGGGAGAATAAGAAGGTAAAAGTGGTGCCAAGTGGGGGAAAGTGGAGGAGGGGGGCAGATGTTCTTAGGCGAGTACCAGCACAGCATAGATGATAAGGGCCGCGTCATTATGCCTGCCCGCTTCCGGGAACAATTGGGCGATTCCTTCATTATTACCCGGGGCCTGGACGGGTGCCTCTTCGTTTATCCCCAGGAAGAATGGGCCAAACTAGCCAAAGAGGTGCAGAGTTTGCCCCTGGCCAAAAGGGATGCCCGGGCTTTTAGCCGTCTGCTCTTTTCCGGCGCCGCCGAACTGGAGTGCGACAAGCAGGGCAGGGTATCCATTCCCTCCCTGCTGAGGGAATATGCGCAAATCAATAAAGATGTAGTCATCGTTGGCGTGTCCGAGCGCCTGGAAATCTGGGCCGCCGAGCGGTGGGCGGAAATCAGCCGGGACATCCTGGACAGATTTGAAGAGTTGGCGGAAAAGCTGGAGGGGTTTTAACCCGTGGAATATTACCATAAGCCGGTTTTGCTTAAGGAAGTTCTGGAGATCCTGCAACCCGCAGGCAAGACTACCATCGTCGATTGCACGGTGGGCGGAGGCGGGCACGCTCTGGCTTTGCGTCGTCTGCTGCCTCCCCGCGGGTGGCTGATTGGCATTGACCAGGACGAAGACGCTTTGCAGGCAGCGGAAAAACGCCTGGCGGGCTGGGACAACGTTCGCCTTCTCAAAGGCAACTTCAGTCAGCTTCGCCAGCTTCTGTCTCAATGGGAACTGCCCATTGACGGATTTCTCTTTGATTTGGGCGTTTCTTCCTGGCAACTGGACAATCCCGAGCGCGGGTTTTCCTATCAGCACAATGCGCCGCTGGACATGCGCATGGACCAGTCCCGCAGTCTGACGGCGGAAGCAATAATCAACACGTGGCCCCAAAGGGAGCTTGCCTTTATTTTTCGCGCATACGGGGAAGAAAAGTGGGCATCCCGCATTGCCCAGTTCATCGTTCGGCAGCGGGAGTCCGCGCCCATTGAAACCACCGGCAGGCTGGTGGAGATTATCAAGGCTGCGATACCCGCTGCGGCCCGGCGAGAAGGCGGGCATCCCGGACGGCGGGTGTTCCAGGCCCTGCGCATCGCCGTTAATTCCGAGCTGGACAGCCTGCGCCAGGGATTAACGGCGGCAATGGATTTGTGTGCTCCGGGCGGGGTTGTAGCAGTAATATCCTACCACTCTCTGGAAGACAGGATTGTCAAACAACTGATGCGGGACAGAGCCAGAGAGTGCATTTGTCCGCCGGAGGCTCCGGTTTGCCGCTGCGACTGCAGCCCGCAGGTAAAAATATTAACCCGCAAACCAGTGGCGCCCAGCGCAGAAGAAATACGGGAAAATCCCCGTTCCCGCAGCGCCAAGCTCAGAGCCTGCGCAGTTCTAAAGCAATTTGGGGGTGAATAGCATGGTAGTAGCCAACAATGCCCAAGTTCGAATTCCCAAAGTATACGACTATCCCAGCCAGCGTTCCCAAACGGTCAGCAGACCCCGAATTAAAACCAGGCTCCGCGTCAATTCCCGCCTGGCGGCGAGGGTGATGGCGGGAGTGTTGATTGTGGCCATGGCCTTACTGGTTGTTTACCGGTACGGACAGATTAACCAGCTCAACATGGAGATTCGAAAGGACACCAATACCCTTAAGGCTTTGGCTGACGAAAAAAAACATCTGGAAATAACTTATTCTCAACTGACAGCCTTAGACCGCCTGGAGGAGATCGCCATAAAAGAGCTGGGTTTGCAACATCCGCATTCCGAGCAGGTAAGGTTTGTTGGCGAAATTCCGGAAAGAAGGGATGGGGATGGGGAGTAGAGTTTCATATGTGCTGGTTCGTCGAAGGCTGCTGGTTACGCTTGCAGTCTTTGCTTTTTTTATGGTTTACTTGGTGGGGCGGCTGGCCTGGATTCAATTCGTGCAGGGAGAAGAGCTGCAGCAGAAGGCTTTGGCCCAATGGAATCGGCGTTTGACGGTACAGCCCCAGCGGGGCTCCATCTACAGCCGCAACGGCGCATTGCTGGCGGGCAGCGCTACCGCCGAATCCATCGTTGCCATTCCCTCCGAGGTTAAGGATCCCGCCGACTATGCGCAAATACTGGCGCCGATTCTGGAAATGGACGCCGATGTGTTGCAGGAACGTATGGAGCGCAACATGTTTGAAGTTTTTCTTAAACGCAAGGTCGACGACGATGTCGCCCGCGCCGTCAAGGAGCTTAACCTGCCGGGGATTCGTACCACCATCGAAAGCAAGCGCTTTTACCCGCACGGCAACCTGGCCAGCCATGTGCTGGGCTTTGTGGGGATCGATGAAGGCCTGGGAGGAATCGAATACTATTATGAAAAAGACCTGAAAGGGAAGGAAGGCTACATTGTCTATGAGGCCGACGCGCTGGGCCGGGAATTGCCCGACGCCATTCAGGCGTATTTGCCTCCCATTAACGGGTATGATTTAATCCTGACCATTGATGAAGTCATCCAGCATATCGTGGAACGGGAACTGGATAAAGCCATGGAAGAATTTGCCCCGGAAGCGGCGGGAGTGATTGCCGTAGACCCAAAAACCGGCGAGGTTTTGGCCCTGGCCGCCCGGCCTGACTTCTATCCCCAGAAGTACAGCGAGTATCCTGCCAGTGTTTGGCGCAACCCGCTGATTTCCAATTCTTTTGAGCCCGGATCCACCTTTAAACTGGTGACAATTTCCGCTGCCCTGGAAGAAGGGGTGGTAAGCTTTCACGACGGGTTTTTCTGCCCCGGGTATTTTACGGCGGGTGGCCGCAACGTAAAGTGCTGGAGCGCCGGGCACGGCCCCCAGAGCATTAAAGAAGTGCTGTGGAATTCGTGCAACCCCGGGTTTATGTCCATGGGGACCCGGCTGGGCAGCAAAAAGCTCTTTGATTACATATACGCTTTCGGCTTTGGCAGCAAAACGGGCATTGACCTCCCCGGCGAGCATACGGGGATCCTGTTTAACGTCGAAACCATGACGGCTCTGGATTTGGCGGTGACATCTTTTGGCCAGGGCAATGCTGTAACGCCCATACAGCAGGTAATGACCGCCGCCGCCATTGCCAATGGCGGGAAACTGATGAAACCCATGATCGTAAAGGAAATTCGCAATGAAGAGGGCGAAATCGTCAAGAAGTTTGAGCCCCAGCCCATCCGCCAGGTTATTACCCCGGAAACGGCCCGGGAACTTTCCGAAGTTTTGGCAGACGGCGTCGAGCGGGGTTCCGGCGTCTTTGCCATGGTGGAGGGATACCGTATCGCCGGCAAGACGGGTACCGCCCAGAAGATTGCCCCCGGCGGGGGGTATCTCAACAACTTGTTTATCCTTTCTTACGTAGGCTTCGGTCCGGTGGATGACCCTCAGATTGCAATTTACGTGTTTGTCGACGGGGCCACCAGGGGATCCAACTGGGGCGGCCAGGTGGCAGGACCGGTGTTCAAGAACATCATGACCGAGGTCATGCGCTACTGGAATATCCCTCCCAGTACCGATGTCGTGTTGCCCCGCTTGCCCGAGGAAATCGAGGTGCCCAACCTGGTTAACCTCACCGTCACTCAGGCTATAGATCAGGCGGAGGCCGGAGGGTTTGGCCTGCGCATCGTGGGGCAGGGCGAAGTCATTCTGGCCCAGACTCCCAAACCCGGGGCCATGGTGCCCCATGGCGCCACTTTGATTGTGCACACCGGCGAGGGAGAAGGGCTGGAGGAAGAGGTTACTGTGCCCGACTTGCAGGGGTTGTCCCTGCGCGAGGCCGGCGATCTCCTGGCCATGGTGGGTTTGCGGCTCAATGCCCGGGGCAGCGGCATAGCGGTGGCTCAAAACCCGCCGGCAGGGACCAAGGTAAAGGCCGGCAGCGCCATTACCGTGGAGTTTTCTGTACCTGGTAATGACTAGGCATTGTGGTTTATAATTAGTAAAGTTAATTGGCTAAGGGTGGGTAGAAATGCGAATTAAACTGGCGGAAATCATTGCTGCAACCGGAGGTGCTCCGTCGCCCGGCGATTACAGTCAAACGGTGAACAATGTCGTCATCGACAGCAGGGAAGCGGGGCCGGGCAGTTTGTTTGTGGCTTTTGCCGGCGCGCGGGCCGACGGCCATGATTTTGTTGCCGACAGCGCCCGGGCCGGCGCCGTAGCCGCTTTGGTGCAAAGGGATGTGGAGGCGCCGCCGGGGTTTGTAACCGTGCGGGTGCCCGATACGCTCCTTGCACTGCAAAGGCTTGCAGGGTGGTACCGCGCCAAGTTTGCCGGCCTGCAGGTTATCGGCATTACGGGCAGCAGCGGCAAAACCACAACCAAGGAGCTGGTGGCCGGAGTGCTTGAGCAAAAGCACGTCGTGCTCAAATCTCTGGGCAATCATAACAATGAAATCGGATTGCCGCTGACGTTGTTTGCGCTTGAGGAGCACCACCGGTGGGCGGTTTTGGAGATGGGCATGTCTGCTCCCGGCGAAATCCGCCAGTTGTGTTCCATAAGCAAACCGGGCCTGGGCATCATTACCAATATCGGCGAAGCTCATATGGAATACCTTGGCTCCCGGCAAGCGATAGCAGACGCCAAATTTGAGCTGGCCGAACAGCTGGCGCCGCCGGCGGTGATGATTCTCAACGGCGACGATCCCTGGCAGCGCCGCCGGGCGCAGGCTGGTTTGCCGGGGGTAAAAAAGATAATCTTTTATGGGTTGCGGCAGGGTGATGTGACGGCGGCCAACATCGACCGCGACATTCACGGGAGCAGGTTTGATGTGCGCTGGCAGGGAAAAAGCATTGGCGTAACGTTGCCCCTGCCGGGGGAGCACAATATCAGCAATGCGCTGGCGGCCTTTGCCGCCGGACTGGTGGCAGAAGTTCCGCCCCAGGCCATTGTGCAGGGGCTGGCCGCGGCCAGGGGAGAAGCCCGGCGGCTGCAGGCCTTTGATGTCAACGGGTTTACCGTTATCGACGATTCCTACAACGCCAATCCCGATTCCACCCTGCGTGCCCTGGAACTCCTGGGCAGTTACCCTTCCGGGCGGCGCAAAGTCGCCTTCCTGGGCAGCATGCTGGAGTTGGGCGCCATTGCCCGGGAAAAGCATCGCCTGATCGGCGCTGCGGCAGTGGAAAACAAAGTGAGCCTCCTGGTGGCGGTGGGGGAATTCGCCGAAGATATAAGGCTGGGCGCCATTGAAGCCGGCCTGGTGCCTGAAGCCGCCACTGCCTGGCCCGACAGCCGGGCCGCCCTGGCGGCAACAGAGAATATTCGCGCCAACGACGTGGTGTTGGTCAAAGGTTCACAGGGTGTACAAATGGACGTAATTGTGAAGTTCCTCAAGAGGGGGAGGCAGTAATCGTGCTTGTCTACGCAGGAGTTTTGCTCATTTCCTTTGTCTTTGCCGTGGCTCTGGGCTGGTTTATGATTCCCTTCCTGCAACGCCGGCGCATTGGCCAGAGTATCAGGGATGTGGGACCGCAGACCCATCTGAGCAAGGCGGGGACCCCGACCATGGGCGGACTGATCTTTATTATCGCCGGGCTGGCGGCATCGGTGGTGTTTATGCCCCGGAATGCAGAGGGATACCTGACCTTGTTTTTGGCTCTGGCCTTTGGCAGCATCGGTTTCGCCGACGATTATCTCAAAGTGGTTTTAAAACGCTCTTTGGGGCTGAAGGCCAGGCAAAAACTGCTGGGCCAGTTTACGGCGGCTTTCCTGTTTTACCTGGCGCTGAGATGGATGAATGTCCAGCATACCCTTGCGGTTCCCTGGCTGGGTTCGGTGTCTCTGGGGTGGCTATATCCCGTATTTGTCGCGGTTTTTTTGGTGGGGACCACCAATGCAGTAAATTTGAGCGACGGGGTTGACGGCTTGGCCGGAGGGCTGGCTGTCATTACCCTGCTGGCCCAGGCTCTCATAGGATGGTTTGCCGGCTTGCCGGGCGTGGTGTATGTGGCCGTGGCTGTGGCAGGCGGGGTGCTGGGCTACCTGGTCTACAATCTTCACCCCGCCCGAATAATCATGGGAGACACCGGTTCCCTGGCTTTGGGCGGCGCCATCGGCGCCATGGCGGTGTTGACAAAAACGGAGTTGTTGTTTCTGTTTTTTATGGGCATAGTATTTGTGCTGGAGACGGCTTCGGTTATCATCCAGGTCCTGTATTTTCGCCTTACCGGGCGCAGGGTATTTTTGATGGCCCCCATTCATCACCATTTTGAACTCAAAGGTTGGAGCGAATGGAAAGTATGCCGTCGCTTCTGGCTGGTGCAAGCCATTGGCGCAGCGGCGGCAGTTGCAATCTGGCTGTCGGCATAAGGAGGGATGGGAATGTTTAAGGGCAAGAGGGTCGTGGTTTTGGGCGCCGCCAGGAGCGGCATTGCCGCGGCTCAGGTATTGCTCGCTTCGGGCGCCGAGGTTATCCTCACCGACATTACCCCATTGCATCAGATGCCGGAGGCAGAGCGCGTTGCCCTGCAAAACATGAATATTCGCCTGGTCACCGGCAGCCATCCGCCCGCCCTTTTGCAGGGGACGGACCTGATTGTCAAGAACCCCGGCATTTCTCCCAATATTGAGTTCCTGGCGGCGGCCAGGGCCATGAATATCAAGTGGATCAGCGAACTGGAACTGGCCTGGCTGGTAACCGAGGCCGAACTGGTGGCTGTAACCGGTACCAACGGCAAGACAACCACCACGGCGTTGCTGGGTGAGATATTCTCCTGCGGCCCGCGGCCGTCGGCTGTGGGCGGCAACATCGGCGTGCCCCTGACGGAAGTCAGTTTTGGCAAGAGCCGGGAATGGATATTAATTGCCGAAGTCAGCAGCTTTCAGCTGGAAGACTGCTATCAATTGCATCCCCGTGTGGCGGTTTTCACCAACATAACTCCCGACCACTTGGACCGCCACGGGACCATGGAAAACTATATTGCGGCTAAATTGCGGCTGGTGCAAAACCAGACGGAAGCCGACTATGTCGTGGTCAATATGGACGATCCGGTTCTTTCTGCCCTGAATTTGGGCCGGGGGAAACGGGTCGGATACAGTCTCAGTCCTTCCGCCGGCGCCGATTGTTATGCGGATGAAGACTGGTTTTACTGGCGGGGGGAAAAAATCGCACCGGTGGCCGAGTTAAAAATTCCCGGCAGGCACAACCGGCAAAATGCCCTGGCCGCCGTAGCTGCTGCCAAAGTTATGGATTTGCCGGCGGAAACCATTCGCCGGGGCCTGGCGGCCTTTGCCGGCGTCGAACACCGCCTGGAATTCGTAGGCGAGTATCGCGGCATAAGATTTTACAATGATTCCAAGGCAACCAATCCCGAGTCCACCAGGATTGCCCTGAACTCATTTGCCAGGAAAGTGGTGCTGCTGGCCGGCGGCTACGACAAGGGCGCGGATTTCCGCGCGCTTGCCGGCCTGTTCAGGGACAAAGTCCGGTTGTTGGTGGCCTATGGCGCAACGGGTGAGAAGATGGTGCGGCAACTGGCGCAAGGCGGTTTTACCGAGGCAGTTCTGGCAGAGGACCTGGCCGGGGCTTTTTCCCGGGCCACGGAGCGGGCGCGGCCCGGGGACATCGTTCTTCTGTCGCCGGCGTGCGCCAGCTGGGATCAGTACAAAAATTTTGAAGAGCGCGGCCGGCACTTTAAGTCTCTGGTCGCCGGTTGGAGGGATAAAGTGTGAAGAGCCGACAACCTCCGGATACTCTGCTTTTGCTGGCGACATTTCTGCTGCTGGGAATTGGCCTGGTCATGGTCTACAGCGCCAGCTCCGTCGTGTCCCTGTACCGTTACAACATCAGCTACTATTTTTTGCGCAGGCAGGGGATATTTGCCGCTTTGGGCCTGGCTGTCATGTTTATCTGCATGCGCTTTAATTACTGGAACTGGCGCCGCTTTCTCAAGCCGGCTTTTGTACTTAATTTCGTCTTTCTGATTATAGTCCTTATTCCCGGTCTGGGCGTCGAGCGCAGCGAGGCCAGGCGCTGGATTGATCTGGGCTTTACCCACTTCCAGCCCTCCGATTTTTCCAAATTGGCCCTGGTCTTGTTTACAGCCAATTACCTGGTGGTCAACAAAGACCGGATTGCCAACTTTTCCAGAGGCCTGTTGCCGGTTCTCGTGGTTACCGGGCTGACCTTTGGCCTGATCATGCTTCAGCCCGATTTGGGAACCGGGGTGACGATTCTGATGACCATTTATATCATGTTGTTTGGCGGCGGCGCCCGGATTCTCCACCTGCTGGGCCTGGCTTCGGCAGCCATACCCGCCATTGTGGGCCTGATTTTCCTGGCGCCATATCGACTGGCCCGCCTGATGTCATTCCTCAATCCCTGGGCTGATCCCCGCAACACCGGGTTTCAAATTATCCAGTCGCTGTTGGCCATAGGTTCCGGCAGCCTGGCCGGGGTGGGTCTGGGCGGCAGCCGCCAGAAATTTCTGTACCTGCCCCATCCCTGGACAGATTTTATATACTCAATCATTTGTGAAGAGCTGGGGTTCATCGGCGGCGCCGCGGTTATCATCCTCTTTTTGATTTTGATTTGGCGCGGTTTACGCATTGCCATGGCTGCCCCGGACCTGTTTGGCAAATACCTGGCCCTGGGTTTGACGGCCATGATTGCCGTGCAGGTCTGCATAAATCTCGGCGTTGCATTGGGCACGCTGCCGGTAACGGGCATAGCGTTGCCCCTGATCAGCTACGGCGGCACATCGCTGCTCTTGACTTTGGGCAGCATAGGCATACTGCTTAATATTTCCCGTTACGCCATGTAAGGGCAAAAACACAGCTTTCCCCGGGATTGCATACAATGATTTAGCACGCTAAGCACGCTGGTTGGAGAGGGGAAAGACTGTGGGACGATATATCATTCGCGGGGGCAGAGCAATTTCAGGGACCTTGTCTGTTCAGGGCGCCAAAAATTCCGCTTTGCCCATCATGGCAGCCTGCATTCTCAGCACCGGAAAGTCTGTTTTGGACAATGTGCCCCGCCTGACAGACGTCCAGGTGATGGCAGAGATTATGCAGATGGCAGGGGCCAAAGTGGCATGGACCGGAAACTCAACCCTTTCCATTGACTGCACTGATGTCGACAACGGGGATGTGCCTGAGCACCTCATGCGCCGCATGCGTTCATCATTTATTGTCGTCGGACCGTTGCTGGGCCGGCTGGGCAGAGTTCGGGTCACTTATCCCGGTGGTTGCGCCATTGGCACACGCGCCATCGATTTGCACCTGATGGGTTTGAGCAAGCTGGGCGCCAGGATTACGCCGACCAATTCCGGATACATTGAATTCCAGGCCGAAAAGCTGCGGGGAACCCAGATCGACCTGGACATCCCCAGCGTCGGCGCCACTGAAAATATCATGATGGCTGCCGTCACTGCGCAAGGTACTACGGTAATCAGCAATCCCGCCCGCGAGCCGGAGATTGTCGACCTGCAGTGTTTTCTGAACAAGTTGGGGGCCAAGGTTTCCGGCGCCGGCAGCGATGTCATTGTCATTGAAGGCGTTGAAAGCCTCGGCGCAGCCCGCCACAGCATCATTCCCGACCGGATTGCGGCGGGAACGTTGCTGGTCGCCGCTGCCGTCACCGGCGGCGATGTAACATTGACCGATGTCGTGCCCGGGCACCTGTCGGTGGTAATAGCCAAACTCCGGGAGATGGGAGCAGAAATTGAAACCCAGGCCAATTCAATCCGCATCGTTTCCCGGGGAAAATTGCAATCGGTCAATAAAATAGTTACTGCTCCGTACCCGGGGTTCCCCACCGATATGCAGCCCCAGTTTATGGCGGCCTTGGCCACCGCCCGCGGAGTCAGCGTCTTGACGGAAAAAATATTTGACGGCCGTTTTAAGCATATCGACGAGCTTCGCCGCATGGGAGCCAACATCAGCGTAGATAACAGAACGGCCATCATTCGGGGCGTGGAGACCCTTTACGGCACCAATGTGGTGGCGACGGATTTGCGGGCCGGCGCCGCGTTGGTCATTGCTGCTTTGGGCGCCCAGGGGGTTACGGTGGTAGAAGGCGTAAGCCATATCGATAGGGGCTACGTGGCTCTAGAGCAGCAGTTATTGACTTTGGGAGCTGATATCACCAGGAGAGAGGGGGAATGGGCTTGAACCGGGACAATGTCGTATTGTATCCCCGCCGCAAACGCAGGAGAGCAGTCAGTTCCTGGTTTTGGTTGCTCCTCTCCTCCTTTTTCCTGGCGGTACTTATAGTGCTCTACCTGGCTTCTCCCCTGGCCTTGGTGGCCGGGATTACGGTGGTGGGGGCGGAGAGACTGAGCGCCGAGGAGATATTGTCCGTCGCCAATCTGGAACCGGGCATGTCTTTATGGCGTTTTAGCGTTAGCCAATGCGGGGACAAGCTTTCGGCCCATCCCTGGATCGCCGAAGCCAGGGTAAAAAGGGTTTTCCCCAATTCTCTTGTCGTGACGGTGCAGGAACGCAGGGCCATGGCCGTGCTGGCGGGAACAGAGGAAAATTGGCTGGTGGCCGGGGATGGCATGGTCCTGGGCAGTTATGACGGCCTGTCGTTGCCCTGGCTGACGGGTCTTGATGCCGGTCCGCTGGAGCCGGGCGCCCTGGTGCGGGAGGAGGCGGCCCTGTGCGGTTTAGGCTGGCTTGAGGCCATGAGCTTCATAGACGCGCAAATTTCCGAGATCAATGTGTCCGCCTACCCTGTTTCTGTCATGATCTTTACCAACGATGGCTACCAGGTCTATTTTGCCGCTGCCGACGACTGTGCCCGGAGGGCAGCGGATCTGCACTTGTTGCTGGGGGAGTTGCGGAGCCAGGGGCAAAAGGGAGTCATTGATTTTCGCACGGGCAAGGGCAAGGCTGTATTTAAGCCCTGGCCCGATCAGGAGGCCGAAGAGTAGCGCAACTTTTTCCGGCCAAAAAAAGGGAAACGCCACACGGTGTGGAATTTAATATATTAGGAAAAGGGCGGGGGTGTACATAATTGGCCAAGAATCCGTTGATCTGCAGTCTAGATATTGGGACATCAAATACCCGCGCAATTGTTGGAGAAATTGACCGGGACGGCAATGTCAATATTATCGGCATTGGACAGTGCCAGTCCACGGGTTTAAAAAAAGGGATTATCATAGATATTGATGCAACTGTGCGAGGGATAGCCGACGCAATCAGCCAGGCCGAACGCATGATAGGCGAGGCTATCACCAGTGTTTTTGTGGCCATCGGCGGCCCCCAAACCAACCTGCTTAAAAACAGGGGAGTCGTGGCCGTTCACGGCGACGACAGGGAAGTAACTGAAGCAGATGTGGACAGGGTAATTCAGGCTGCCCGGGTGCTGGCCATTCCCCCGGAACGCGAGATCATAAACGTCAGTCCGATTTCTTACATAGTGGACGGGTATGAAGGTATAAAGGATCCGGTGGGCATGATCGGCGTGCGCCTGGAAGTGGATGCGCTGATTGTAACCGGACAGGCCACATATTTGCAAAACATTCGCCGCTGTGTAGAGCGGGCCGGCCTTGAGGTGTCGGGCTTGATTTTTAAGGGCTTGTCTTCGGGATTCATGGCCCTGTCCCGGGATGAAAGGGAATTGGGGTGCGCCCTTGTCGATATCGGCGGCGGCGTCTCAGAAATCGCCATTTATAAACACGACAACTTAATCAGCTTTGCGTCCATTCCCCAGGGCGGCGATCTCATCACCCAGGATTTGGCCCACGGCCTGCGCGTTTCTATGGCCCAGGCGGAGCAGATAAAGCAGGTATACGGTGCCGCTACATTCGAGAGTGCCGGCAGCGATGTCATCAGAGTAGAGAGTGTGGGTTCCGCAGCGCCCTATGAAGTGGAATCTGTTCAGCTGGTTGATTACATCCAACCCCGGGTGGAGGAGATTTTTGATTATATCCGTAACGAGTTGATTCGCGCCGGGTTCAATGAACCTCCGGGCGGCGGGGTTGTGCTGACAGGGGGAACCTGCCAGTTGCCCGGCCTGCCCGACGTGGCAGCCAGGAAATTGGGCACCAATGTGCGCATTTTTCGCCCTAAACAAATTGGCGTAACCGATCCCTCGTTTACGGCCAGTACAGCTGTTCTTCAATTCATTGCCCGCCATGACCCGCTGATTTTGCTAAAACCGCAAACCAGGCGTAAGAGTTCTGCTTGGGGCGACAAAATCAAAGCGCTGATGCGGGATTTGTTTGGCTAGGGAGGAGGTGCCCGCGTGGCAGATTATTTCGATGTGGATATAGAACAGTATGCACACATTAAGGTCATCGGTGTCGGCGGCGGCGGCAGCAATGCCGTGAACAGAATGGTGGAAGCCGGCGTCAAGGGCGTCGAGTTTATTGCGGTCAATACCGATGCCCAGGCGTTGCACATGTCCTGTGCGGACGTGAAAGTGCAAATCGGCGCCAAGCTTACCAAGGGCCTGGGCGCCGGCGCCAACCCCGAAGTGGGACGCAAGGCCGCCGAGGAAAGTATCGAAGAACTCAGGAAAAACATCGTCGGGGCCGACATGGTCTTTGTCACTGCAGGAATGGGGGGCGGAACCGGTACGGGGGCAGCTCCCATTATTGCCGAACTGGCCAAGGAAGCAGGGGCTCTTACCGTCGGAGTTGTCACCAAGCCCTTTTCCTTTGAAGGGCGGCGACGGGCGCTGTATGCCGAAAAAGGCATTGAATTGCTGAAATCCAAGGTGGATACCCTCATTGTCATTCCCAACGACCGCTTGTACAAAGTGGTGGATGAACGCACTCCCATTGTCGAAGCCTTCCGCATCGCAGATGATGTTTTGCGTCAAGGCGTTCAGGGGCTCTCCGATTTAATCACCACCTCGGGCCTCATCAACCTGGACTTTGCCGACGTCAAGACCATCATGCAGGAGACGGGTGCAGCCCTAATGGGCATAGGCAGAGCCAAAGGGGAGTCCAGGGCAGCCGACGCTGCGCGCCAGGCCATTACCAGCCCGCTGCTGGAGACCTCCATTGACGGGGCCAAAGGAGTGATCCTGAACATTACCGGCGGCGACAACCTCACCATCTATGAGGCCGGTGAGGCGGCCCGCGTAATTAAAGAGCATGCCGACAAAGACGTCAACCTGATTTACGGACTGGTCATCAATTCCCAGATGCAGGATGAAGTCAGTGTAACGGTGATTGCCACCGGTATCGACAGTCCGGCTGAACGCCGGGCGTCAGCCGAGGGCTGGGAACCCACCGAGGAAAATCAGGAGGATATCGACATCCCCGCCTATTTGCGCAGAAAAAAGTAGCAGACCATACGGTCTGCTGCTTTTTTTTGACAAATTTCGCCGGGGCGAAGTGCTAAACTATAGCCGGGGTGTTTCTGTGGCGGTTTACCTCGACCTCCTGCTGTTGGTTAATTTTGCCTTTAATTTTGTCCTCCTGGTTATTGCGGGATGGATGGGGCTCTGCAAATTCAGCTTAAAACGCTATGGCCTGGCTGCGCTGGCGGGCGCAATAATTTGGCTCATATTTTTTTTTCATTCCCAATACATATTTATAGATTTGCTGTGCCGCATCGGCGGCGGGCTGGTTATGGTTGGTCTGGCCTGGCGCCCGGCGACATTCAAAGCTTTGCTTACAAATACTGCATTGGTGGTAATTGCAGGGCAGTTGCTGGGCGGGGGCATTTTCAGCCTGGCTTTGGCGGTGGAGACATCCCCTTTGGGCTGCACCTCATCCCAGCTGCCGGTGACGGTGGCAGTTGCCGGAGCCGCAGTGATGCTGGGCATTGCCGCCTGGTGGTCGGGCAAGGTGCACACCGCCAGGCAAATGCGCTCCTTTCTGGCCGAGGCCACCATTACTTTCCAGGGCAGGACCCTCACCGTAGAAGCATTGCTGGATTCCGGGAACACCCTGCGCCATCCCGTTTCAGGCTGGCCGGTCCTCATTTTAGAGCGGAAAGAGGCCCGCCGGCTCTTTGCCGAGGATTTGCTTTGCTGGCTGGACTCGCCCCAGGACTTGCCCCCTGAGGGCCTGGAAAAGCGCATAGCGCTTATTCCCTACCAATCAGTGGGCGGTTGCGGACTGTTGGCAGCGGTAAAACTGGACAGACTGGACATAAAAGGCGCACCGGGCAAAAGCAGCTTAACTCAGGTCTATGCCGCGGTGCGGCCAAAAAACCAGAGCCCTTTGTCCCATCAAGCACTGGCTTTTCCCGTGGATAATTGGAAGGAAGGTGAGACTGGATGAAGAATTGGCGGGTGAGGCTGCGCTGGTCTTGTACATTATTTTTTTACAAGTTGCTGGGTCGGTTGGGCCTGCACCGGGAGATTTTGTTTGTGGGCAGCCACGAGGCACTGCCTCCGCCCCTTTCGGTGGAAGAAGAAGCCTATTTGATAAAAAAGCTGGCCCAGGGGGATTACGCCGTCAAAAGAATTCTCATCGAACGCAATTTGCGGCTGGTGGTTTACATTGCCCGGAAATTTGAAAATACCGGGATAGGTTTGGAAGATCTGGCTTCCATCGGGACCATTGGCCTGATCAAAGCGGTTAACACCTTTGACCCGGGAAAAAAAATTAAGCTGGCCACTTACGCGTCCAAGTGTATCGAGAATGAAATTCTCATGTATCTGCGCCGCAGCAACAAACTCAGGGCAGAAGTATCCTTCGACGAGCCCCTCAATGTCGACTGGGACGGCAACGAGCTCCTGCTCTCCGATGTCCTGGGCACCGAGCCCGATGTCATTTACAAAGACCTGGAGCACCAGGTCAACAAAAAATTGTTGCTGTGCGCCCTGGAAAAACTGTCTGCCCGGGAGCGCAAAATTATGGAACTGCGCTTCGGTTTGGGTGACGGCAAGGAAAGGACCCAGAAGCAGGTGGCAGAACATTTGGGCATATCCCAGTCGTATATTTCCCGGCTGGAGAAGAAAATCATCCTGCGCCTGAAAAAGGAGATGGCAAAATAAGGCTGAAACCGGTTCGCATATTTTCAAAGGGCGAGGAGATACTTATTGCTGAAACTGGCATCAACCGGGGAGGCAGCCACAGTGATCAACAAAGTTGAAATATGCGGGGTAAACACTGCGAAGTTGCCGGTGTTGAAAAACTCCCAGATGCGCAAGCTCTTTGCCGCCATGCAAAACGGCGATTACCCAGCCAGGCAGGAGTTGATCACCGGCAATTTGCGTTTGGTTCTCAGTGTTATACAGCGTTTCAACAATCGGGGAGAATGTGTTGATGACCTGTTTCAGGTTGGTTGCATCGGTTTGATGAAAGCCATTGACAATTTTGACCTCAGCCAAAATGTCAAGTTTTCCACTTATGCCGTACCCATGATAATCGGGGAAATTCGCCGTTATCTGCGCGATAACAATCCCATCCGGGTCAGCCGCTCTCTGCGCGATGTGGCCTACAAGGCGCTGCAGGTAAGAGACGAGTTGATTAGTAAGAACTCCCGGGAGCCGTCAATATCCGAGATTGCCGATGCCCTCAAAGTAAAGCGGGAAGAAGTCGTTTTCGCCCTGGACGCTATTCAGGAGCCGGTCTCTCTTTTCGAGCCCATTTACCACGACGGCGGCGATCCCATATTTGTCATGGACCAGATTGGGGACTCCAGGGAAAATGACCGCGTCTGGCTGGAGGAAATTGCCTTGAAAGAGGCCATGCAACGTCTTAATGCCCGGGAAAAATCCATTCTCAGCCTGCGCTTTTTTGCCGGGAAAACCCAGATGGAGGTTGCCGATGAAATCGGCATATCCCAGGCCCAGGTCTCCCGCCTGGAAAAAGCCGCCTTAAAGACCCTGCGCAAGTACATTCGCGAAGATGCCTGAACAAAAGCCCTTCGGGGCTTTTTTGTTTTGAACCTGCACCGGAAAACATAAGTATAGAACGGGAGGGGGGACAGAGGTGAAGATTTCCGATTTAAAAAATATGCGCGTGGTCAACCTGGCCAACGGCAAATTCCTGGGCAAAATAACCGACTTGATAATGGATGTGGACGGCGGCTACATTAAGGCCATCATTTTGCCCGGGGGAAGCAAGTGGCCGGCGTTCTTTGGCGACAGCAGAGAAATGGAAGTGCCATGGAAGAACATCATGAAAATTGGCCAGGACGTCATCATCGTTGACGTTCCCGAAGTTTGGACGCAAAAAGAATAAGGGACAAATCCCCAGGTCAGAGGCCGCCATCGCGTCATATAGTATTGTGAAGCGAGGTGGATTGAGATGCCTGCACAACCAGGATTTGTCACCCGTTTTTATACTGCCCGGGGGTTTCGGGTTACCTCTCCCTTTGGGCCAAGGCCCGATCCTTTCAAGCCGGGGGAAACGGAGTTCCATACCGGCATTGACTTTGGGGGCAAGCCCCAGGGGACTCCTGTGGAAACCCCTGCCCAGGGGACGGTATTCGCCGCCAGAAGCTACACGGGATGGGGGAACCTGGTGGCAATAACGGATTTTCGGGGTTACATTCATCTCCACGCCCACCTGGGCAGCATCAAAGTCTATCCGGGACAGAAGGTGGCCAGGGGAGATGTCATCGGCACCCTGGGCAGAACGGGAACGGCCACAGGCGTGCACCTGCACTACCAGATTAACCGTCCCGGGACAGATGTGCGCGGCGACGGGTACTTTGGCAATCCCGATGAGTATATTTTTGACGAGGTGATGGATGTGGAAAGAGCAATTGTCCTGGGCAGCGACGCCGATTACTTCAACGCCGCTCCGCTCAGAGACAAACTGAACTGCCCTGTATTTTCCCGTTCCGCCCTGGGCCAATTGAAGGCAGTGAAGACTGTATACATCTGCGGCGGCGGGGTGGAAGAAGTGGTCAAGGCCGCGCCCAACGCAGAGTTGGTCAACCTCTCGGGCAACAACCGGTATGAGACAGCCAGAAAAATCCAGGAATTCCTGAAGATGTAACCCGCCGCCAGCGGGTTTTTCCTTGCTTGCGAACCGGCCGGCCAGATGTGGTATAATTGGTGGCAGGCAGAGGTGGGGAGATTGAGAAAGCATAAGTTGAAGGTGATTAAAGGAGGCAGGACCCGACGCAACAGAATACCCCTGCTGTTGTTTGCGCTGGCCATGGTGATTATATCGGTCAGTTTGTTTTGGAACAGTTTGGGGCAATTGACGATTGCTCTGGCGCAGCATACTGTGGTGCGCCGCGAACGCGTCGACCTGGGAACTGCTGTCACCTGTGTGGTGGTGCGCGCGGAGCAGCCGCTCCTTGCCCCCGACGACGGCATGTACATTCCCGTTGCAGAGAATGGCAGCCGGGTCAAAGTGGGCCAGGTCTTTGCCCGTATCGAGGGGGCAGACGGCTCCAGAGACCTGAAAGCGCCCTGTTCCGGGTTAATCAATCATTATCCCGACGGGTGGGAAGCGGTGTTTGTCCCGGGCATGCTGGATAACGACGCCGTGCAGGCCGCAGCTGTGCTGGGGGAAATCTCTGTGCCACCGGACCTCCGGAAAAGGGTGGCCAAAGGTCAGGTTGTCGCGACAATTGTGGATAATACCGGCTTCCAACTGCTGACCGGTCTGGACGCCTATTGGGAAGGCAAAACGCATACTTTGCTGATTGAGAGTGACGGGCGGGAATACGGATTTACGGTTTCGCCGATAGAAACAGTGCATCGTGAGGACCGGATCTGGGTGCTGTGGCGGGTTTCTCCTGCCCGGGACTTATTGGCCACTGTGCGGCTGGTCCGGGGTGAACTGATTACGGCCCAGGTGGAGGTTGCCAGGGTGCCTGCCGGGGCCCTGACTTCAGTCAACGGTGAAGAAGGAGTGTATGTCTGGCAGAGGGGCAAAACGGTTTTTTGCCCTGTGGAAGTGGTGTATGCCCGCGGCCAGGAAGCCGGAGTGCAGGGCCTCAAAGATGGACAGGTAGTATTGTCGTTGCCCCGGTGGGCAAGTTTTATAAAACGGTGGTGGAAAAAGTGACAGCAGATGTGGTTGGGAATCTCTGCAAAGTCAAGCAGAAGATTGCCCGTGCGGCCGTTGCCGCAGGCAGGAAGCCTGAAGACATCACCCTGGTGGCGGTAAGCAAGAACGCTTCGGCGGATGCCGTTGCCCGCCTGGTTGCAGCAGGGCACCGTGACTTTGGCGAAAACAGAGTGCAGGAAGGTCTGCGCAAAATGGAGCGCATAGCCAGGCCCGATGTCAACTGGCACCTGATTGGACGAGTGCAGACCAATAAGGTCAAATACATAGGTTCGTTTCATTTGCTCCATTCCCTGGACCGCTGGCGGCTGGCGGTGAAGCTTTCGGAATATGCCCTGCGCACAGGCCAGATCTTTCGGTGTCTTGTTCAGGTCAATGTTTCTGAAGATCCCGCCAAAGCCGGCATCGAAATTACCCAGGTGGACCAGTTCCTGCATGCAGTTGCCGGTTTGGGAGGCATTTCAATCCACGGGTTGATGACCATAACTGCCGTGAACGCAGAACCGGGCCAGACTTTTCAGTGGTTTAAGGCGCTGGCGGATAAATTTGCGCAGCTCAGGGAAGGAAAGCTGCCGGCCGGCGCAGAGATGAAGTGGCTGTCCATGGGAATGTCTGCCGACTTCGAATTGGCCATTGCCGCCGGGGCCAACATGGTCCGGGTCGGCAGTGCCATCTTTGCAGAGGAAGGAGAATAAAATGCCGGACAACATACGCATTGTAATCAATTCCCTGCTCAATGTCTTTTACCTCCTCTTGCTGGCCAGGACAATTTTGTCCTGGTTTCCCTTGCGTCCGGGCGGAGTAATGGCCGACATCTTTGATGTCCTGCACGCCATGACCGAGCCCCTGCTGGCGCCCATCCGAAAACTGTTGCCGCCCATCCCCGTGGGCATGGGGTACTTGGATTTGTCACCCTGGCTGCTCATGTTCTTGCTCGGCATAGTCAGGAGGATGTTGTTGTGACCAGCAAGCTGACCAATTTGCCTGCCGGGATGGACAAACAATTGGTGGCGCAGGTGATGGATAGTTGCAAGATTGCCGCCGAGCGCCAGGTAATCAGGTATACCGATTTTTTGGACCCCTTCCATTTGGGGTATGTCTTGCCCATGGTGAGTTCCTTCTTCGGCGTGGGTTATCGGGAAGACGGTGGCTACGCCGGCGCAGAAAGGAAGCGGCTGGCAATATTCCCCGATTACTATCGTCCCGAGGACGTAGAGGTGCCGCTGGCGGTGCTGGAAATTTCCCTGTCCGATTCCTCCCGGGTCCTTTCCCACCGGGATTACTTGGGGGCCCTGACGGCCTTGGGCCTAAGGCGTTCCCTGCTGGGCGACATCATTGCCTTTGCCGGAGGAGCCCAGGCCATTGTGGCCGGGGAGGCGGCCGATGCCGTCCTGTCTTTGCAGGAGGTTAACAAATTTAAGGTCTCAGTACGGGAAATTCCCCCTTACCAACTGCGGGTTGAGGAGCAACCCCAGCGCACGCTGACAGGTACTGTGGCTTCCCTGCGTCTCGACGCAGTGCTCAGCGCCGGTTTGGGCGTCGGCCGCAGCAAAGCCGCCGCGCTGGTCAAGGAAGAAAAGATCAGGGTCAATTGGCGCAAGATAGTGCAGCCGGGATTTCAACTGGATGCCGGCGATGTCATCTCCATCCGGGGCAGGGGCAGGCTGGAGCTGGCCGAAATCGGGCCCGTAACCCGGAAGGGCAGAGTGCGCATCACTCTGAAAAAGTTCAGCTGAGTTGAAGGAAATTACCTGCTGGTTGTCGAAAGTCACTGAGAAAGTAAATACTGATAGGGGGCGTCATGATGCCTTTGACTCCGATGGATATACACAACAAAGAATTTACCAAGGCCTTCAGAGGCTATGATGAGGACGAAGTCAACGAGTTTCTGGATAGGATCGTCAAGGATTACGAAGCGCTCATAAAAGAAAACGAAGCCATGAAGCAAAAAATTCAGGAACTCTCTGATAAATTAGAGCACTATGCCAAAATAGAGGAAACTCTGCACAACGCCATTATCGTGGCCCAGCAGACAGCCAAGGAAGTGAAAGAGGCGGCCCTGGGCGAAGCCGACCTGATTCGCAAGGAAGCCGAACGGGAGTCCAGGCGCGAAATCGAAGAAAGCATGGCCAGGGCCCGCAAAGTCCAACGGGAAATTGAAGAGCTGGTCAAGCAGGCCCACATCTTTCGGAGCAGGTTCCGCAGCTTGCTGGAAGCGCAACTGGAGATAATCAACAGCGATGATTGGGCCGAGATAGAACGCTTCGGCCAGCTGGCTGCTTCGGTGGGGGAAGAACTTTTATAGTTGCAGACGGGAGTGGGGCGCTTGAGCCCCTTTTTTTCTCGTCGGCAATGACCCGGACGCGCTTCCCTTGCCAGGTCTGCCGCACCCGTGGGCAAAATTTGCTATAATACAAGCATCTGCGGAAGGGGTGGGTGCTCAATGGCAAAAACCATCGGCATATTGGGCGGTATGGGTCCGGCAGCGACCATCGACATGCTGAATAAAATTTACGCCCATTCCCCGGGGGGGCGCGAACAGGAGCACGTACGGGTGCTGGCGGATATAGACCCAACTGTACCCGATCGCACCGAAGCAGTGTTGCACGACCGGGGAGATGAAGTAGTTGCCCGGCTGGCGGCCAATGCCCGCGGTCTTGTCGCAGCCGGCGCCCAACTGCTGGCCATTGCCTGCAACACCGCCCATGCGTTTTGGGAAGATCTGGCGGCACAAGTGGATGTCCCCCTGATCAGCATGATCGACGTGACTGTGGCCGATATCCTGTCCAGGGGCCTGAGACGCGTGGGGCTAATGGCCACCGACGGCGCCCTGGCGGCTGGCCTTTACGTGCGCGCCCTGGAAGCCTGGGGTGTTGAGGTCTTGACGCCGGACAAAGCCGGGCAGTCTGCGGTGATGCAGGCAATTTACGCCTATAAAGGCGGGCAAAAGCCGGATAATGAAAGCCTGCTGTCGGTATTCAACGCCTTAAAGGCCGCCGGCGCCCAACAGGTAATCGCTGCTTGTACAGAACTGCCCATCCTCCTGGCTGGGCAAGAATTTGTCGACCCCACCGACATCCTGGCCCGGGAACTGGTCCGGCTGGCTAAATCGCCGTGAACTGGGAATAGTATTCTGGGGGGGTATCGATGGACAAAGAAATGCTGGCTAAAGTCTCCCAGCAGTTGCAACGCCTTGCAGAGCAAATGGAAAAGTTTAACCTGGCCGAGTACATGGAAATGCTCAATAATCCGCGGCGCTACCTGATGATAAACTTCATCGCCGGGTTGTCCCGGGGACTGGGCATTGCCATTGGCTTTACCGTTCTGGGCGCAATAACGCTAATGCTTTTGAAGCGCCTGGTGGTCCTGAACCTCCCCATTATCGGAGATTTCATCGCAGATATCGTTGTCATAGTCCAGGAACATTTGAAACCATGAACCAGGAGGAAAATTCATGAATTTGCAGGTGCAGCGCCAGCGCCTGTTGGAATTGTTGCAGCAAGTGCGGGAAACTGATGGGGCCGATACCGGCAGCAGCTTGCGGGATTACCAGCATGAGCTTTCGGTGTTTGACAACCATCCCGCCGATTTTGCCAGTGAGGACTATCAGCGTACACTGGATGCTGCTCTTAGAGCAAACGATGCCCGCATCGCGACCATGATCGAAAATGCCCTGTCCAGGATAGAGCGGGGCGAATACCAGTATTGCGTCAACTGCGGCGGAAAAATTGCTGCTGCCCGCTTGGAAGCGTTGCCCTATGCCGATACCTGCGCCGATTGTGCCGAAGAAGGACAGGAATTGGGCGGGCTGGGCAAGGAACCCACCGAGCCCGTAAATGACGGCGATCCCACCTGGCCGATGTTTAACCGTTACGGCACTTCTGATGGACAGCAGGATCAACCCGGCAAGTGAGGAACGGCGCCTGGCGCAAGCAGCACAGGGAGGACTGGAGGAAGCAAAAATGAAGATCTTTTTCCTGCTTTGCTTGGGAGTCTTGCTCCTGGACCGGGCCAGCAAATTCCTGATCTGCAACATGCTGGAAGTTGGACAAACTGTACCCATTATCGATGATGTACTGCACCTTACATACATGCAAAACACCGGCGCCGCTTTTGGAATCCTGCAAGGCCGCCGCTGGTTTTTAATTGCGGTGGCGGCGGCGGTGGCCGTTGTGATTTTGCTCTATGTTCGCCGGTTACAGGACAATAAACTGCTGCAGGTTGCCTTTGCCCTCCAGTTGGGCGGGGCGCTGGGCAATCTTTACGACAGGATTTTTTACAGTTGGGTGGTGGATTTCATCGATTTTCGCCTGATTAACTTTGCCATCTTCAATATTGCCGATTCAGCCCTGGTCGTCGGCGTCATACTGTTTGCCCTGGATGTTATCAGGGAATGGAAGATTGAGCGCCGTGAAGCATGAGTTTGTCGTTGCCGAAGGCGAAGGAATGCGTCTGGACGCCTTCCTGACCAGGCGCCTGTCCGGGCTCAGCCGCAGCGAGATTCAGGAAAATATTTCTGCCGGCCGGGCCAGGGTCAACGGGGTCGCGGTGAGCAAAAAAGGGTTTAGGCTGTCTCCGGGGGATGCGGTGGAGATAGAAATTGTGCCCCGGCCGCCCATAGCGGGGGCCAAAGAAGACATTCCCCTGGACATCCGGTATGAGGACCGGTGGCTGCTGGTGGTAAACAAGCCTGCAGGCATGGTGGTTCATCCCGCCCCGGGCCATTACAGCGGCACCCTGGTCAATGCCCTTTTGGGTTACGGCGCCAGCCTTTCCGACGTTGGCGGAGAGTTCCGCCCGGGCATTGTCCACCGCCTGGATAAGGAGACCTCGGGGCTGCTGTTGGTGGCCAAATCCAACGCCTGCCACCTGCGCCTGGCGGAAATGCTCAGGGCCAGGGAAATAAAACGGACCTACTTGGCTCTGGTCACCGGCCTGGTTGAGCCTGCCAGCGCCATAATCACAGGGCCCATCGGCAGGCACCCACGGTATCGCCACAAGATGGCCGTTGTGGCCCACGGCAAAGAGGCCGTGACTGAATACCGGGTGCTCCGGTATTTCCGGCGCCATACCCTGGTCCAGGTTAATTTGCACACCGGCCGTACCCATCAGATCCGCGTGCATTTTGCCCACCTGGGCCGCCCTGTTGTCGGCGACGAAGTATATGGTCCCAAGACCCAGGGCATAAAATATTCCGGGCACATGTTGCATGCCCGGACATTGGAATTTATGCACCCTTTCGGGAAAGGCAAGCTTTCAATTACCGCCGAACCGTCCCGGGAATTTCTGGAGATTCTGCGCCGGTTGACGGAAGACGGGGCTCAATGAAAGCCGATTTGTACTGGGAATACTGCACCATCCCCGGCCTGGCGCCGGGTATTTTTTTTACGTTTTTAACCTGGGTCCAGACCACTTCCACTTTGGGGGAGTTTCTCGCTTTGCTGTGCCAGGCTGCCACGGCGGCGGCAAATTCCAGATCGGCGTCGCCGGGCGCATCGGTGCAGAGAATGACGTGGCTGCCGGGAGAATGGCGGGCGTGCAGCCAATAATGGGATTTGTCCGCCTTCTTCAAGGTGAGGATTTCGTTCTGGCGATTATTTTTGCCTACCAACACTTTATGGCCGTGGGGAGACAGGTAGCTTAAGAAAGCTTGCTCGTCGCCTGGTGTCCGGCTTCGGGCAGAACCGCGGCGCAACAGGCCCTGTTCCTCCATTTCCGCCCGGATTTCCTGCAGCTCGGCGGGAGTTTCCGCTGCTTCAGCGGCATACTCCAGGGTTGCCATATAGGCCAGCTGCTCCCTGTTCTTGTGTATCTGGGCGTTGACCTGGGCCAAAGCCGTTTTGTACTTGTTGTACAGCTTATAGTAATGAGAAGCATTGCCGCTGGCAGTCTTCCCGGGATCCAGGTCGATGCGCACGGGTTCCCCGGTGTGCACATTGGTCAACACTGCCTCCGCGGCACCCCGGGGGATGTTATGGGCCGCAGCCAGCAAAGTATCGGCAATTTGCCGAAAATATTCCGCTTGCAGTGCCCGTTGTTTTTCCGCCTGTTGCTTGGCGATGGTCCTGTCCAGTTTTATTATGCGCGCTCTGATGGCAGCCAGCAGCTGTTTTTTCCCTGCGTCGAAACTCTGGCTGGTGCGCAGCCGGGTGCTCCAGCTTTCCAGAATCGCGCTTAGACTGGCGCCAGGCCTGGGTGCAGTTCCCAGGGAAAGCAGTTCGGTCCAATAAGGTCCCTGGGGGTACAGGGACGGTTTGGTCTTCCCCTGGAGGCTGGCCTGGGCCAGGATTTGTATTTCCCTGTGCATTAAGTGAATGTCGGCATCGCACAAAGCCTGTACATTTTTTTCGGCGATGTTGCAGCGCCAACAGATTTCCCTGGCCAGGTGGGGGCTCATGCCCAAAAGAGAGCGTACCAGAACGGCATCGGGGGCCGAGGAGCCGGCATTGTGCAGCAGCATTTTCAGCACCTCAGGTGTCAGATTCTGGGGCGGCATTTTCCCCGGCGGCGGAGGCGGAGCATACCGGTCGCCGGGCTGGAGATTGCGGGTTCCTTCCCGGTGCGGGGGGCGTGTGCTGACCAGAATCGTATCCCCCCGGCAAAGGATTATGTCGTTGTTTCTGCCCATTATTTCAACGTGGAGAAAAAAGTCAGCGCTGCCGGAGGGAGCGGGAGCGAAGTCCAGTGTCGTCTTCCTTTCAAAGGGCGGGTTGTCCAGGGCTGTGCAAAACAAACCCCTGAGGTGTTTTTTTACAGTCTGGTCAAAGGCGGTGGCTGTTTTGTCACCACGTTCGCGGGTCAGGTACAATCCGTAGGGGTGTGTGTGCACTGAAATGGCCAGGCGCAGGGTCCGCCCCGGGGCCCGCAACTGGATAACCAGGTTATTGTCCTGGGTATAAACGTCTTCCACACGGCTGCCGGCTACAGCTTTATTCAATTCAGCCGTCAAAGCGTTGACAAAAAATCCGTCCAGGTGCATCGCTTTTCCTCCTTCCATTCAAGTATACCGGCAGCAAATCCGAAATACAATTAAAGGACACAGCTTTTGGGCGGGAGGAGGAAGTATGGAGCTCACCGAGCTTGCCGGCAGGCTGAAGACCGATCTCCAACGGGGTCTGCCGGAAAGAGAAAGGGCGGCACGGCTGCAAAAATGGGGTTGCAACAAGCTGGAAACGAAGAGATCCGACAAGGCCTTCATGCTGTTTTTGAGCCAGTTTGCCGATACCATGGTGCTCATGTTGTTGGGCGCCACTCTGGTTTCGGCCGTTCTGGGCGAGTACGCCGACGCGCTCACCATCATGATAATTGTCGTCATCAACGCTGTTTTGGGCTTTGTCCAGGAATACAAGGCGGAACGCTCACTGGAGGCCTTGCAAAAGCTCAGTTCTCCCAAGGCAAGGGTTATCAGCGACGGAGAAATTAAAGTCGTTGCCGGCGAAGAACTGGTGCCCGGAGATATTGTTTTGATCAAGGCTGGGGACAGGGTGCCGGCGGACTTGTTTCTCTTTGATTGTTACAACCTGGAGATAGAAGAATCCCCTTTGACCGGGGAAAGCGTGCCGGTGGCCAAGTCGGAGGACGGCGACAACCTGGCCTACATGGGTTGTCTGGTCACCCGCGGTCAAAGCCGCGGAGTCGTAGCTGCCACGGCCATGAACACCAAAATGGGCAGCATTGCCGGTATGATTCGCCAGGCCGAGCAGCCGCCCACACCGCTTCAGCAAAGACTGAGCCGCCTGGGCAATGTACTGGTGGCAATTTGCCTGGCAATATGCATTTTTGTCGTGGCGGCGGGGGTGCTGCGGGGCGAGCCGGTTTACAAAATGTTTATGGCCGGAGTGAGTTTGGCGGTGGCGGCCATTCCTGAAGGTTTGCCGGCTGTGGTTACTTTATGCCTGGCCATCGGTTTGCAAAAAATGCTGAAGCGCAAGGCCATCGCCCGCAAACTTCCGGCGGTGGAAACCCTGGGTTCAGCCACCGTCATTTGCTCGGATAAAACGGGGACTTTGACTGAGAATAAGATGACGGCGGAAAAGATTTACAGCGGCGGCCGGGTGTGGACGGTGACGGGGCAGGGCACCCAACTGGAGGGCGAGATACTGGGTCCGCCGAAGCCTCCCCACTTGCAGTGGCTGCTCACCGTCGGCGCGGTTTGCAACGGGGCAGAATTGAAGCAGCGGCAGTCGGGGGCGGAAATAATCGGCGACCCTACCGACGGCGCCCTGCTAATCCTGGCGGTCAAGGCCGGCCTGTCGCCCCGGCAGCTCAAGAACCAATTTGAGGTGCTCAGGGAGTTTCCCTTTGATTCCAGAAAAAAGATGATGTCCATGGTGGTGCGGGATCGCCGGGGCAGAGAATACTACCTGGTCAAAGGAGCACCCGAAGCGGTGCTGGCGCGGTGCAGTTACCTGCCCGGCAGAGAAGGGCTGTCCATGGGCCGTGAGGAGTTCAGGGGAATAAACGCCGTCATGGGGGAATGGGCTGCCCAGGCCTACCGCCTCATTGCCGTGGCCTGGAAAGAGGTAACTGCCGCCAGGCCGGCAGAAGCCGGGCTGGTGTTTGGGGGGATCATTGCCCTCAGCGATCCGCCGCGGCCCGAAGTTCCCGAAGCAGTGCGCCGCTGCCTGCGCGCCGGCATCAAACCGGTGATGATCACCGGCGACCACCGGGATACCGCCGTGGCAATTGCCCGGCGCATCGGATTGCCTGTCCGCGGGCAGGAAGTGGTTACCGGCGAGCAGCTGGAGCAAATGGACGACAGCCAGCTGGAGGCGAGGATTGAAAATATCTCCGTTTGCGCCCGGGTATATCCTGAGCACAAAATGAGGATTGTGCGCGCCCTGAAAAAAAGAGGGCATGTGGTGGCCATGACCGGGGACGGCGTCAACGACGCTCCGGCTCTCAAAGAAGCCAATATCGGCATAGCCATGGGCATTGCCGGGACAGAAGTGACCAAAGAGGCAGCCGGATTAATTCTGATGGACGACAATTTCGCCACCATCGTGGCGGCAGTGGAGGAAGGCCGGGTAATTTACAATAATATCCGCAAATTCATTCGCTTTTTGCTGTCCTGCAACACCGGCGAGGTCTTTACCATGTTCCTGGCCATCCTCCTGGGATTTCCCCTGCCCCTGAAGGCCATTCAGATCCTGTGGGTTAATCTGGTTACCGACGGGCTTCCGGCTTTGGCCCTGAGCATGGAGCCGGCGAATCCCGCCATCATGGAACGGCCGCCCCGTCCCCCGGAGGAGAGCATACTGGCCGGCGGGCTGGGGGCCAGCATATTTGCAACCGGGCTGACCTTTGGCGTGTTGACGCTGCTGGTCTTTGCCCTTGCCCTCAGCCAGGGTTCGCTGGAGTATGCCAGAACCATGGCCCTGGCCACTTTGATAATGGTTCAGTTGATATTTGCCCTGGAATGCCGCAGAGATTACGGCGGCCGGGCGGCGCCGTTGCGGTCCAACCTGTGGATTGTGGGGGCGTTGCTGACATCACTAGCACTGACGGGCCTGGTGCTGTATGTTCCTCTGCTGCGGGCGGTCTTTGCCACTGTGGTCTTGTCTCCCCGGGACTGGTTGATGGTCACGGCGGCAGCGCTGGTTCCGGTTGCATTGCGCCAGGTGTCGGTTTTGCTTCGGCGGGCGCTGGGCTTGTAATCCATTGTCCGTTCCGATACAATATATGCCGTGAAGGGGGCGGTGCAGTGGTTGCCAGCATGACCGGTTTTGCCCGCACAAGTTTTTCCCTGGCGGGAATGACATATACCGTTGAAATCAGGACGTTAAACCACAAATATTTGGATATACATTGCCGGTTGCCTGAAACTTTGACAGCTGCGGAGATGCCCTTGCGCAATTTGCTCAAGGAGTATATCAGCCGTGGTCGGGTTGACCTCCGCATTACCGCCGAATACCAGGAGACAGAAAGCGCCCTGGAGCTTAACGAGGCTGTCTACCAGGCCTACCTTCGGATCATTGCCCAAATGACCGGCGACTGCCGGCCCCAGGCCCTGGACCCGGTGGCCATGCTTGCGTTGCCCAACATGTTGCGCAGCCCGGTCCAGGATCCCGGTGTCCTGCTGGAACCTTTGCTGGACAACTTGCGTCCGGTTTTGCAAAGGTTGCGGGAAGACCGGGAGCGGGAAGGGTCTGTGCTGTGGCGGGACATCTCGGCCAGGCTGGACGGTATCGGCAGACTGGTTGAGGAACTGGAGGCCCTGGCCCGACAGCAGCAGGAGGAAGTAGCGCAACGGCTTAAAGAAAGGCTGGGGCGCCTGGGCGAAGAACTGGACGACGCCAGAATAATAACCGAGATCGCCATTCTGGCTGATAAGGCCGACATCAATGAAGAACTGGTGCGGCTCAAGGCGCACATTCAGGAGTTTGGCATTTCCGGCCGGGAGGAGGGACCGGTCGGCCGGCGCCTGGAGTTTATTGGCCAGGAAATGCTTCGGGAAATCAACACTATAGCTGCCAAAAGCGCCGTGTACCAAATTTCCAAGTATGCCGTGGACATAAAGACGGAACTGGAAAAAATCAGGGAGCAAGTTCAAAATATAGAATAGAGGTGTCGGGGAATGAAACTGATCAATATTGGGTTTGGAAACATCGTGGCTGCAGAGAGGATTATTGCCATCGTAAGTCCCGAAAGCGCGCCCATCAAGCGAATAATTCAGGAGGCCAGAGAGCGCGGCAACCTCATCGATGCAACCTATGGGCGCAGAACCCGTGCAGTGGTGATAATGGACAGCGACCATGTCATTTTGTCATCGGTGCAACCGGAGACAGTTGCCCACCGCTTGACGGGAAAATCCTCGGAGCAGGCTGACTAGGAGGGATTCTCTTTGCTCAAACCGTCCATCGATGACCTGTTGCAAAAAGTGGACAGCAAGTATACTTTGGTGGTAGCGGCCGCCCGCCGGGCCAGAAACATCCAGGCCCGGATGAGCAAGGATAATGTGAAAAACCGCGCAATGAAGCCGGTCACCATTGCTTTGCATGAAATCCTCAATGACCAGCTGGAGTACCAGCGCACTAAACAAGGGGATCTTAAATAAACGTCGCCCGACGTTTATTTTTTTAAAGTTTATTTTTTCACTTTGCAGGATTAAAGCAACTCCCGGGAGAAAAAATAATACCAATAAGTACCACTGCGTCCTGGATTCTGTTATCGGGAGGTATGTCATGTCTTCTTTGGTTGTGCGCAATGCCCTGTTACGGGTTGTCCTTTTGGTCATAATGCTGTTCGGGATCTACAAGTTTGTGCAATGGTTTGTGGCGGTTTAACCGCTTTTTTTTATGCTATAATAGGCGGGGGGAGGGGAAAGGATGCGCGTGGCAAAGGTTGTAATCTTTAACAAGTATGCTGACCTGGACGGCACGCTGGATTACCGTATCCCTCCGCATGTAAACGCTCCGGTGGGGGCTATTGTCAAGGTTCCCTTGCAGGCGCGGGTGGTTGAGGGCATTGTCTTCGCCCACAGTGAGGATACTGCTGTGGCGGAGCTCAGGGATATTATTGCAGCCGGACCCTGCCTGCCCCGGGAACTGGTGGAGCTGGCGGACTGGCTGGCGGTCAGGGCCGGTTGTTCCGTTGCCGCGGCTGTAACCGCCATGTTGCCTCCGCGCTTCCACGGCAATCCCCCTGTTCGCTGGCGGGTTGATGAAAAAGCCCTGGCTGTTGCCGAGCTCACAGAAAAGCAGAGACAGGCGGCGGATTTTTTGCGGCGCCGCCGTCCCATGCTTAAGGCGGAGCTGAGTCGCGCTCTGGGGATTCCCAAAGGCGTCATTGACAAATTAGTGGAGAAGGGCGTTTTAATTCCGGCCGTTGCCGATGACCCCTGGGACCTGGAAGAGGTTGTCGCCCTTACTGCCGCGCAGCAGGCGGCAATTTCCAGTATTGAAGCCAAAACCAATGGCCTGCGGCAGGGGGGCGAGTTTTTGCTTTACGGAGTCACCGGCAGCGGCAAAACCCAGGTGTACATCAATCTGGCCCGCAAGGTTTTGCAGGCGGGCAGGCAGGCGCTGGTACTGGTGCCCGAAATTGCCCTGACTTCCCAACTGGTAGCCAGGTTTCGCATGGAGTTCGGTGCTGCGGACATTGTCCTCCTGCACAGCGGTTTGAGCGCCAGCGTGCGCGCCGAAGACTGGCAAAAAATTGTCCGGGGGCAGGCTTCCATCGTCATCGGCACCCGCTCCGCCGTATTTGCCCCCCTTTCCAATTTGGGTCTGATTGTCGTTGACGAGGAACACGAACCGGCCTATAAACAGGAGGAAGTGCCGCGTTATCATGCCCGGGATGTGGCATTGTTCAGGGCCAGATGGCACAAGGGCATCCTCGTTCTGGGCAGCGCAACTCCTTCCCTGGAGTCTTATACCCGGGCAATGAGGGGGCGCTACCATCTGATTGCCATGCCCCAACGGGTCAGCGGGCATACACCTGTCACTGCAGAAATCGTGGATATGCGAGCCGAATTGCGGCAGGGAAACCGGGACATATTCAGCCGCGCACTGCGCCAGGCTTTGGAAGAGACCCTGGCCCGCAACGAACAGGCCCTGCTGTTCTTGAACAGGAGGGGCGTTGCGCCCACGGTGTTGTGCCGCAACTGCGGTTTTAAATATTCCTGCCCCAATTGTTCCACAGCCCTGACCCTGCACGGCGACGGAAAATTGCTGTGCCACCATTGCGGCGCCCGGGCGTTATTGGCTCAAAACTGTCCCCAGTGCGGAAGCAAGTACTTGCGCCAGCTGGGGCTGGGCACCGAAAAGCTGGAAGCCCGCCTCAAGGAGATTTTCCCCCATACTGCGGTGTGCAGGCTGGACCGGGATACCGCGGCCAGCGCCGCCGACAAAGAGCGGTACCTGTCGGGATTTTACCGGCAGGAATCCGGGATACTATTGGGGACGCAGATGATTGCCAAGGGTCTGGATTTCCCGCGGGTAACGCTGGTGGGCATTGTCCTGGCCGACTTGAGTCTGGGCATGCCGGATTTTCGCGCCGGCGAGCGCACTTTCCAGCTTATTACCCAGGCTGCCGGCCGCACCGGCAGGAGCAAGCGCAACGGGCGGGTTATCGTTCAGACTTATCAGCCGGAGCATTACAGCATAAGATTTGCCCTGGACGGAGATTATGAAGGTTTTTACAGATATGAGCTCCGGCAGCGCAAAGCGGCAGGGATGCCGCCCTTTTCAGCCCTTACGCGGATTTTGGTCAGTTCCCCCGAACAGGAAAACCTTCTCGCCCATGTCCGCCGCATTAACGACCTGTTGGCCGGCAGCAATCTGGAGTTGCTTTATTCGGGGCCGCCGCCCCTGGAAAAACTTAAGGGCAGGTACCGTTGGCACTACCTGTTCCGCCATTCCGGTTCCAGAGCCGATTGGCTGGCAGTCCATGCCCTGCATCGTGAGATAAGCACTGACAGGCAGTGCCGGGTGGTTATTGACAACAATCCGTACAACTTTATGTGAGTAGGTGAAGCCAATGACTGTGCGCAACATAAGGAAACTGGGTGATCCAGTTTTGCGCGCCAAAGCAAAAGAGGTTACCGAGTTCGATGAAAAAATCCACGGCTATTTGCAAGACATGGCCGAGACCATGGCCCATTATTCCGGGGTTGGTCTGGCAGCCCCGCAAATTGGCCTGGATGTGGCAATGGTTGTTATCAAACTGGGGGAAGATTTTCCTTTGCTGGAATTAATCAATCCACGCATTGTCGAAAGTTCCGGCGAGGACATAGCTGTGGAAGGCTGCCTCAGCATTCCCGGAGTGCACGGCGAGGTCAAGCGCAGCGCCGAAGTGGAGGTGCAGTTTCAGGATCGCATGGGGCGAAAAAAGACCATGCGCGCTTCCGGTTTCCTGGCCAGGGCTGTTCAACATGAGTTGGACCATCTCCAGGGGGTGCTGTTTATAGACAAGGTCATCCGGTATGTAACCGAGGAGGATTGACCATGACGCTGGTCTTTATGGGAACTTCAGATTTTGCCTGCCATTGCCTTGCCGGCCTTAGGGACGGCGGGTTTATGCCCGACCTGGTGATAACCCGGCCCGACCGCTATGCCGGCCGCAACCGGCGCCTGTCCAGCCCCCCGGTAAAAAAATGGGCGCTGCAACACGGCGTCGAGGTATGGCAGCCGGAAAATATTAACTCCGGCGCCAGCGTGGCCAGGCTGGAAGCCTTGAAGCCGGACCTCTTTGTAGTGGCTGCATACGGCAAGATTCTTTCCCCAAAAGTTTTGGCAGTGCCAAGGCTGGGTGCTGTCAATGTCCATGCTTCCCTGCTCCCCGATTTGCGGGGCGCCGCCCCCATTGAGTGGGCTATAATTTTGGGGTATACTGAAACCGGCATCACCACCATGTTTATGGATGCCGGCCTCGACACCGGCGACATAATCCTCCAGCAGCCGGTGGCCATATATCCCGAAGATAACGGCGCCACGTTGCGGGAGCGCCTGGGCAAAGCTGCCCAAATCCTGTTGCCCGAAACAGTGCGCCTGGTTCTGGACGGCAAGGCGCCGCGCATTCCTCAACCTCCGGGAGAATATACTTATGCGCCGGCCCTGAGCGAAGGGCTGGAAAAAATTGACTGGCAAAAACCGGCCAGGGATATTGCCAACCTGGTTCGCGCTTTGGCCCCCAAACCGGGATGTTACTGTATTTTTCGGCAAAAGAGGCTGAAAATATTGAGGGCTGCCCTTCATTCCGGCCAGGCTTCTCCCGGTCTGGCGATTATCGAAAACAAAAAACTGCTGGCAGGAACGGGCCGGGATCTGCTGCATCTGCTGGAAGTGCAGCCCGAAGGCAAGAGGCCCATGTCGGCTCAGGATTTTATCAACGGATACAGGCTGCAGGAGGGAGAAATATTTCAGTAAGTACCGCTGCACAGTTTTTTGTCCGGTTACGGTACCGGTTGTTGCGGCTGACGCTTGCCTCGGCAGTGCTGGCGGTGCTGGCGTTGCTTGCGGCCGGGTTGGTTTGGAATACGTCGCCATTGTTGGGCTTGTCCCTTTTGCTTGCGGCGTTGTTGGCGGCATATTTTCACCTGCCCATGCTCCTGCTGCTCAGGGGTGTCGCCTTGTTCCCCCGCCCTTTTCCGCCCTGGACGCTGCGGTTTTGGCTGGCTGTTTTCGCGGCGTTAAATTTGCCCAAAGGGGCGCTGATCCGGCTTAACAACCTTGTGACCGGCAATATGACTGTCCGGCGGGAAGAGGCTCATATACTGGTTGCCCGATGTCTGCAAAGGTCGCAATGCTCTCATCCGGTTACTGCCGACATCAGTCACTGCAGGGAGTGCGGGCGATGCAAGATCGGGGCCGTCAAGGCCATTGCCAGGACCCTGGGTGTTTCCGGCACCGTAGAGGGCGGAGGCACTTCGGCCCGGCAGCGCCTGCAGAGCAGAAAGCCTCGCCTGGTCGTGGCCGTCGCCTGCGAAAGGGAGTTGCTGGCGGGCATCATCGACGCGCGGCTTCCCGTGGTCGGCATCGCCATCACACCCGGTCCGCGGCCTTGTGCCGACAGCGATGTGTCCATCGCTGAATTGCGTCAAACGCTAAAACGAATCATCGAGGAGGTATGAAAATGCCCTTTTTCCTGGCCATGGATACTACTGTATTATTGGTGATTCCGGCCATGCTTTTTGCCCTGTATGCCCAGAGCAAAGTCAGAAGCACGTATGCCAGGTTTTCCCGGGTCCCGTCTTTCCGGGGGCTGAGGGGCGCCGATGTGGCGCGAACCTTGCTGGATCGCGCCGGGTTGCACGGGGTGCGTGTGGAAATGGCGCCTGGCCACCTCACCGATCACTACGATCCCCGGGAGCAGGTAGTGCGCTTGTCCCAGCCCGTTTACGCAGGCAGCTCGCTGGCTGCCCTGGGCATAGCCGCCCATGAAACGGGCCATGCCGTCCAGCATGCCTCCGGTTACTTTGCCCTCAATTTGCGCAACAGCTTTTTCCCGCTGGCGCAACTGGGCTCCAGCATGGCCATGCCCCTGTTCCTTTTGGGTTTTCTTTTTGCCGGGACCATGGGGGTCCTGATGGACATCGGCATTTTGCTTTTTCTCTTTGCCGTTTTGTTCCAGGTCATCACGTTGCCGGTGGAATATAATGCCAGCTCCCGGGCGGTGCAGCTGCTGGCAGAGAACGGCCTGATTGTCCGGGACGAGGAAGCCGGCGTGCGCAGCGTGCTCAGCGCCGCCGCATTGACCTACGTGGCAGCCACCGCCGTTGCTGTCAGCTCTCTCTTGCGTCTTCTGCTTTTGCGGGGGAGCAGGCGGCAATGAAAAGTGATATTTCTGCCGCCAGGGAAGTGGCCCTGGCGGTTTTACTCAATATAGAAAAGAATAAAGCATATTCCGGCTTAAGCCTGGCTGCGGAGATCCCGCGCCATTCCCTGAAGGAGCAGGATGAGCGCCTGGTCCGGCGCCTGGTCTATGGAGTGGTTTCCCAGCGCCTGCGCCTGGATTATGTACTCAACCAGTTTTGCCGGCGGGAAGTAGGTACACTTTCGCCCAGCTTGCGCAACATACTGCGGCTGGGCTGTTACCAGTTGCTGGACATGGACCGAATTCCCCAATTTGCTGCCGTCAGTGAAGCCGTCGCCCAGGCGCGGCGGGTAGCCGGGCAGCGCATGGCGGGATTTGTCAACGGTGTGTTGCGCAACATAATCCGCAACCGGGACCACTTGTTTCAAGACCTCAAACCCGGAACAGTTGAAGCCGTTTCCATTGCCCAATCCCATCCCCGCTGGCTGGTGGAAGAATGGACTGGGCAGTGGGGCCTAGATTTTACCGCCGCGTTGTGCGCAGCAAATAACGAGCTCAAACCGCTGGCCATCCGGGTAAATACCTGCAAAATCGGGGTGGATGAGTACCTTGCCGCTGCCGCCGCACAAGGCCTCACCGGCGCACGCAGCCGCTTTGCTCCCCAGGGCGTGGTTTTTCCTGCGGACACTCCTTTTGCCCGCCTGCCCGGGTACGCCGAAGGATGGTTTATTGTTCAGGGCGAAGCCTCCATGCTGCCCGCCCTTTGTCTGGGAGTGGAGCCGGGCCAGGCTGTCCTGGACATGTGCAGCGCCCCCGGGGGCAAGGCGACGCAGCTGGCGGCCATGAATCCCCGGGGATATGTAACTGCCTGTGATATATCTGCTGCTCGTCTGAATTTGGTCCGCCAAAACGCTGCCCGGCTGGGCCTGAACAACCTGGAATATGTCGAGGCCGATGCCGCCCGGCTGGACCGGGTGCTTGCCCGGCGTTTTTCCAGAATCCTGGTGGATGCTCCCTGTTCGGGGCTGGGGGTCATTGCCCAAAAGCCGGAAATTAAGTGGCTGCGAAAGCCCGCGGACATTGGCAGACTGGCGGAGCTGCAACTGCAGATTCTCCACGCCGGGTGTAATTTGCTGGAACCCCGGGGTATTCTGGTATACTCTACATGTACGTTGCTAGAGGACGAGAATCAGCAAGTGATTCGCACCCTGTTGGCGCAACGCAGGGATGTGGTTGTTGTCGATCCCGGCATGCCTGAACTGACCAATGAAGAAGGATTTATCCAGACTTTCCCCCACATCCACGGTCTCGACGGTTTTTTCATTGCCAAACTGATGAAGGTGGAATAACCATGTTTGCATTGGATACAGATGACTTTGCGCATATTGTCCGGGAATATGACCTGGCGCCTTTTCGTCTCAAACAGATCCGGGAATGGATATTTGGCAAATACGCCGATGATTTCAGGCAAATGACCAATTTGCCCGGCGCGCTGAGAACAGAGCTGGCGGCCAGGTACCAGGTGACTGAATCCAGGATTGCCGCCCACCGTAAAACGGGAGACGGGACGGTCAAGCTGCTTGTCCGCTATCCCGACGGTGCCGCGGTGGAAGCTGTGCTCATGGAATACCGAAACTGGACCAGCGCTTGTTTGTCAACGCAAGTGGGGTGTGCCATGGGGTGCACGTTTTGCGCCACCGGTCCCCTGGGGTTTGTCCGCAATTTGTCCTGGCCGGAGCTGGCGGAAGAGTTGTGGCATTGCCATTGGTTTGCGGCCAGGCACGGCCTCAAACCCCTGCGTAACATGGTGCTGATGGGGATAGGGGAACCTCTGGCCAATTTGGACAACGTCGTCAAACTGGTGGAGACTGCTTCGTCTCCGGAATTCTTTAACATGGGCCAGCGGCGGATAGCCATATCCACCGTTGGACTGATTCCTGAAATTTATAAACTTGCCCGTTGCAAACTGGCCATAACCCTGGCGGTTTCACTGCACGCTCCCAACGATGCACTGCGTAACAAGCTGATGCCAGTTACTGCCAGGTACCCGTTGCAGGATTTATTGGATGCATGTAGAAACTATACAGTTATGACCGGCCGCCGCATCACCTTTGAATACTTGCTCATAGACGGCGTCAACGATTCTTCGGAACACGCCCGGGAATTGGCCGATTTGCTCAAGGGCTTCAATTGCCTGGTCAATTTAATTCAGCTCAACAGAGTACCCGGCACCGCATGGCGCCCCAGCACCCGAACCGACGTTTTTAAAAAGGAACTGGAGCAACGGGGTATAAATGTCACTGTGCGCCGCAGTCTTGGCGCAGAGATAGATGCCGCCTGCGGTCAATTGCGCCGCGGCACTTTGCAAGCGTAGGGAGGAGTTAAAATGAAGGCGTACGGCGTTTCCCGCCGGGGGTTGCTGCGGACCAACAATGAAGACTGTTTTTATGCCGACGAGAGCCGCGGCATTTTCATAGTTGCCGACGGCATGGGCGGCCATGCCGGCGGGGAGGTCGCCAGCCGCCTGGCTGTGGAAACGGTGAAGGAGGGACTGGCCGATTTTCACCGCGACCCCGAGCGGGCGGTGGAAACGGCAATCATGTCTGCCAACGCAGCCGTCTTGACCAAGGCCGCAGCAGTTCCTGCCCTGGCGGGGATGGGTACCACCCTGACCATGGCTGTAGTGCTGCCTGGTTTTCTGGTCACCGGTCATATCGGCGACAGCCAGGCCTACCTCATAGGCTCCGAAGGAAGATGTCTTACCAGCGACCATTCGGTGAGCGGGATGTTGCTGGCCGCCGGTAAAATTACGGCTGCAGAAGCCCGCTTGCATCCGCAGCGCCACATCTTGACCAGGGCTTTGGGTATAGATGAGCATGCCGAAGTCGAAGTCTTGCGTCATTCCTGGAGCCCGGGGCAGCGGCTTTTGCTATGTACCGACGGGCTTACCGAGGTGGTGACGGCAAGGGAAATTTTCTCGGTGGTTCGGGAAGCCGGCGCCATAAAAAATGCCGTCGACGCTTTGGTTGACATGGTATACCAGCGAGGAGCGCCGGACAATGTTACCGTTATTTTGGCTGAGTTATAATCGAAAGGGGTGACAGAGTGATCGGCAACAAACTGGTAGACAGATACGAAATACTGGAACGCATTGGTGGCGGCGGCATGGCCGTCGTTTACAAAGCCCGTTGCACCTTGCTCAATCGCATCGTAGCCATCAAGGTGCTCAGGCAACAATTTGCCGTGGACGAAGACTTTGTCCGGCGGTTTCGCAGAGAAGCTCAGGCCGCAGCCAGTTTGTCCCACCCCAATATTGTCAGCATCTTTGATGTTGGCCAGGACAACGACACCTATTTCATTGTGATGGAATACGTCGAGGGCGAAACTCTCAAAGATTTAATTAAGCGGGAGGCTCCGCTGGAGCCGGCCCGGGCTGTGGGCATAGCGCGGCAAATTGCCAACGCCCTGCATCACGCTCATATCAACAAGATAATTCACCGGGACATCAAACCCCACAATGTCCTTATCTCCAAGGACGGGCGCATCAAGGTCACCGATTTCGGCATAGCCAGGGCTGTTACCGCCACTACCCAGACTTTTTCGCCCCACTCCATCATGGGCTCGGTGCACTACTTTTCGCCGGAACAGGCCAAAGGCAAATTGGCCAGCGAACAGTCGGACATCTATTCTCTGGGCATCGTCCTGTACGAAATGCTGACCAGGCAGCTGCCCTTTGACGGGGACAGTCCCATCAGTATTGCCCTTAAGCACCTGCAACAGGACATTCCGCCGGCCAGGAATTACAACCTTAATGTAACCGACAAACTGCAGGACATTCTGGACAGGATGCTGGAAAAGGATCCCGCTTTGCGCTATCAGAATGTCGCCGAGCTCCAGGCCGATTTGCGGGCATGGAACAGCCAGGATGACAAGGACATGGTCTCTGCGCAATCAGATGAGGATCTGGAAGCGGATATTGCGGAGCATACCCGGGTCTTTGCGCCCGTGCCGCAGCAACGCGATAAGAAAAAAGAGTTGCGCGCCAGACTGATCAAATGGGGAGCCATTTGCGGCGCACTTTTCCTGGCGGTTTATATAAGCATACTCGGGGTGCGTGCTTTAAGCGACATGTTGCGGGTGGAAGAAGTCTATGTGCCCGACGTCACCGGAATGTCTCTGGAGGAGGCCGCAGCCAGGCTGGAGGAAGCAGGGCTCAGGAATTACCATGTGGCTGCCGAGGTATTCCACGATACAATTCCCGAAAACCACGTGGTAAACCAAAAACCGGCAGCCCATCAAAAGGTCAAGGAAAACCGGCTCATCGAGCTGACCGTCAGCAAAGGGCCCGACATGGTTGCCGTCCCTTCTTTGGAAGGAAAGGATTTCCGGGAAGCGGAAAGTGAGCTCATCGCGTTGGGTTTGGAAGCGGAGATTGAGTTTGAATTCAGCGAACGCTATGAATACGGCATTGTGATGCGCCAGGACCCTGCCACGGGCAAATTGCCCCGTTCCGGCAAAGTGCGTTTGACGGTCAGCAATGGCACACGCCCGATTATTATGGAGGACCTGGTGGGCAAGACCCTGGATGAGGCTTTAACTATCATTCACCAGTTGATGCTAAGTGAAAGGGTGGTGCGCTGGGAGTCACCCCAGGGTTCTTCGCCGGGAGGTATTGTCACCCGCCATGTTCCCGAGGCCGGGGAGGAGGTGCGGCCGGGGGACCAGGTCGACCTGTGGGTGCGGCCCTTTAACAGGATCAGCCTCAATGTAGAGCTCAAGGAACTTAAACCTGACAGCCAAGTCAGAATCGAAGTCTGGGATATAGCGGCGGACGCCAGGGTGGTTTTTAACGACCGTGTCGGAGATGAAGAGTTCTCCATGACTGTCAGCGGTTGGGAAAAGGGCAAAATAGTGGTCTATGTCAATGGCGCCAAAATAAAGGAGATTCCCTTCTGATGCAGGTGATGGGATGAAGGAAGCCACGGGAATTGTTGTCAGCGTTGTGGCTGGATACTATTTTGTAGAGCACGGCGACAAGGTTTACCTGTGCCGGGGCAGGGGCCGGCTGCGCCGGGCCGGCGCCAGCCCGCTGGCCGGGGACATTGTCCGCTTTAATTTTGACAAAGGAGCGGAAACCGGCGTAATCGAGGCCGTTGAACCGCGGCGCAATCAGTTGCAACGGCCGGCGGTGGCCAACGTCGATGCTGTCGTCGTCGTCCTTGCCCCCCGAAGTCCCCAGCCGGATTTGTACACCGCCGATAAATTGTTGGCCCATCTGTCTTTCCAGGGTATCCCCGCTGTTGTCTGCGTTAATAAAAGTGACCTGGACCCCGGCGGGGCAGCGAGGTATGCCGAATTGTACCGGAAGGCCGGATACCCTGCTTTGTCCTGTTCGGCCGAAACGGGGCAAGGTCTGGAACAGCTCAGCGCCTTGCTGGGCGCCCGGACGGTGGTGCTGGCCGGGCAGTCGGGAGTCGGCAAAAGCAAAATTACCTCCGCCCTGGCAGTGGGAGAATTGGCTGTTCCCTTGCAAGTCGGCCAGCTCAGTGCCAAAATTGAACGGGGCAGGCAGACTACCCGCCAGGTTTCTCTGTTGCCCCTTGCTGGCGGCGGCAAAATTGCCGATACGCCCGGTTTCAGCGTATTTGAGCTGGATATGGACAGCCGCGAACTGCACAGGATGTACCCGGAATTTTTGCGCCATGCTGCCGGCTGCAAGTTTTCCTCTTGCCTGCACATTCATGAACCGGATTGCGCCGTCAAAGAGTATGTGCGCCTGGGAGAAATAGCTCCCGGCCGGTATAATAATTACCTGCGTATTTATCAGGAATTAAGAGAAAGGGAGGCCCAGCGTTATTAAACCACTAGTTTCTGCTTCTGTCCTTGCTGCCGACCCCCTGCATTTGGGTCGGGATGTGGACTTTATATTGTCTTGTGGGGCTGATTGGCTGCACATTGACGTCATGGACGGCTGTTATGTGCCCAACATTACCTTCGGTCCCGACCTGGTCAGGGCCTTGCGCCAAAGGACTGAGGCGCCGTTGGACGTTCATCTCATGATCTGCGAACCTGACCGCTACATACAGACTTTTGCTCAGGCCGGTGCTGATTATCTTACCGTCCATCCCGAAACGTGCCCTCACCTCCACCGCACTTTGGCCGGCATCCGGCAAGCCGGTTGCAAGGCGGGAGTGGCCCTCAACCCGGCAACTTCACCCCATGTGCTGGAGTACGTCTGGGATCAGGTGGATTTGGTGCTTCTGATGTCGGTAAATCCGGGTTTTGGCGGCCAACAGTTTATCGACAGCACCTTGACAAAGTTGAAAGTACTGGCCGAGCGCACAAACCGTTTGCCCGGCCAAGTGTTGCTGGCCATAGATGGAGGGGTCAATGCAGAGAACAGCCCCGCCCTCGTTGAGGCCGGCATCGACGTGTTGGTGGCCGGCAGCGCAATTTTCCGGAGCCAGGATCCGGCGGCAGTTATCCGTACAATGAAGGGGACCGCACTTTAAGTGCGGTCCTTATTCCAAGGGGGATGGCAATGGTTACCCTGGTACTGAACAGTCCCAGCATCGACCGGGCCATGCTGCGCAAGCTGGCCGCGCGGTCTGTGCTCATAGGAGTTGACGGCGGCCTAAATGCCATTAGGGAAGCGGGCCTCGTTCCCCACTGGGCTGTGGGCGATTTTGACTCGGTCCGGCCCGAGTTGCTGGCGCAATTGCCCGGGCGGACCCGCCTGGTGCGGTGCCCGGTGGAAAAGGACTTCACCGACCTGGAGCTGGCGCTGAAGCTGGCCCTGGCCTGCCGGCCAAAGGAGATATACGTGCTTGGCCTGGGCGGGGGCGTGCGCTTTGACCACCAGGTGGTCAACACCCTAATGCTCGCTGCTGTCGCTGCAGCGGGATGCAAAATAACTGCCTGGCATGGGGCGCAAAAGCTGGTATTTACCGATTCTGCCGTTTTGCTCCGGGCAAAGCATGGGCGGATGTTTTCTGTATTTTCCCTGGAGGGAGCAGTTTGCGTAAACATATACGGCGCCAAATATTCCGGCGCCGACATAGTGCTCCGGCCGGGCAGCGGTTACGGCCTGGGCAACGAAATCAAGGGTTCCCGGGCTGCTGTGGCTGTCAAACGCGGCGTGGCAGTGATTTGCCAATGGGGAACACATTCCGGGCTTTTGCATAGTATGGAAGCGTAAGGGGTGATGGCAATGTTGCGCGCCGGGCTGAAGGGGGGAAGGAGGAGCCTGCCCAGGAAGGTTGCCGGCATTGTCCTGGCGGTGGCGGGCATTGCTTTAATTGTCAACAATTTGCCGCCGTTTCTGTGGTGGGTATGCCTGGGAACCGCCCTGGTTTTCGCCGGCTGGAGACTATTTACGGTGTGAGGAGGTAATGACCTGTGAAAATCCGGGCCGTAAAACTGCCCCCTGTTATTTCCGCCCTGGTCAGGGTGTTCTTCCGCAAAGCTGTTTTAAAATAAAAAAGCGCATTTGCGCTTTTTGTCTATATAGCCCGCTTTACCTTGCCCGATTTAAGACAACGGGTGCAAACCCTGATCCGCCTGACAGTACCGTCCAAATCGGCCTTAACGCGTTGCAGGTTGGGCGCCCATTTTCTCTTGGTGCGGATATGGGAGTGGCTGACCTGGAATCCGCTGCGGACGCTTTTTGCACAAATGGCGCATTGCCTGGCCATGTTTACACCTCCTTGTTCACAAAGAGTATTCTAGCATACGGTGCAGGAATTGGCAAGGCAAAGGCGGCAGGCTTTTTTTTTGCCTGGATTTATAGTACAATTAGACTTATGCAAAGGAGGTGTCGAGTGCATGCGTATGGAGACGGAACTGGGGACCATTGAAATTTCCAGCGATGCCATCGCAACTATAGCCGGAATTGCCGCGGTGGAGTGCTATGGCCTTGTGGGCATGGCTTCGCGCAAGCAACTGAAGGACGGACTGGTGGAGTTGCTGGGGCGGGAAAACTTGAGCCGAGGCGTCGAAGTCAGGGAGGCTAATGGAGAGCTGATTATCGATTTATATATTATAGTGGGATATGGCACCCGGATTAATGAGGTTGCCAACAATGTCATATCCACTGTGAAATATTCCGTTGAAAAGTATACCGGCCTCAGAGTGGGAGAAATCAATGTCAATGTGCAGGGAGTTCGGGTTACCAACGGCAAGTAGAGGAGGAACATATCTTGAAGTATACCGCCTTAAATGCTGAACAGTTAAAGGGTATGTTGATGGCCGGTGCCGCATCCCTGGCACGTCACAAAGAGGAAATCAACAGCTTGAACGTCTTTCCTGTTCCCGACGGAGATACCGGAACCAACATGAACCTAACCATGGAAGCAGCCAACCGGGAAATGAACAAGGATGGAGTCACCACCATCAAGGACGTGACTGATGCTCTGTCCATGGGTTCTCTGATGGGAGCGCGGGGAAATTCCGGCGTCATTCTTTCCCAGATATTCCGCGGTTTTGCCAAAGGTCTTTCTGAAGCCAGGAGCATTACCCCTGCCGTATTTGCCAACGCACTGCAGACAGGCGTGGAAACTGCCTATAAAGCGGTGATCAAGCCGGTGGAGGGAACCATTTTGACCGTCGCCAAAAGTTCGGCCCGGGCGGCGGTTCGCTACGCCCGCAGCGGCGATTTTGCCGTCATGATGGGGCATGTCCTGGAAGAAGCCAACCGCGCCCTGGCCAATACTCCCAACATGTTGCCGGTCTTAAAGGAAGCGGGGGTAGTGGATGCCGGCGGCAAGGGCCTGTGCTATATCCTGCAGGGTTGGCTGGATTACCTGGAAGGCCGGGTATCGGAACAGGCTGAACTGGTTGTTGACTCCCGGCGGATTCCGGAAACCAGGGTTGATTCTGATCTGGAATACGTTTACTGCACCGAGTTCATCGTTACCGGTGACAATCTCAGCGAGGAAGTCTTCAGGAATCATTTGGCGCCGTTGGGTGATTCCTTATTGGTGGTTGGCGCCAGCGGATTAATAAAAGTTCATATTCATACTAATAACCCGGGTTCAGTTTTGGAATTCGCTCTTTCCCAGGGGAAAGAGCTTCAGGATATAAAGATTGACAATATGCGGTTCCAACATAATGAAGTTATGTCTGCTCCGGCAGAGGAAGAGGTTCAGGAACCGAGCCAAAACGGCGTCATCGCCGTGGCGGCGGGTTCCGGCCTGGCGGAAATATTCAAGAGTATGGGCGCGGATTACGTGGTCATGGGCGGCCAGACCATGAATCCCAGTACCGAAGATTTTTTGCAGGCCATTGACAAAGTCAGGGCCAGGCAGATTATCATTTTGCCCAATAACGGCAATGTGATAATGGCCGCCCAGCAAGCTGCAGAAGTGGCTTCCCTGCCCGTTGCCGTCGTGCCTTCCAAAACTATTCCCCAGGGCTTTGCTGCACTGCTCAACTACTCTCCTGACGAGCAAGACCTGGCGAAGGTTGCCGCCGATATGGAAGCCGGGATGAGCGGCGTCAAGACGGGGCAGGTTACTTTTGCCGTCAGGGATTCTGTCTTTGAAGGCAAGCCCATTGCCGAAGGCAATATTCTGGGCATTGCCGACGGCAAAATTGTCACGGTAGAGGACAATGTCTTTGCCACCACCGTAAATCTGGTCAATCTGATGAAAGATGAGGATACGGAAGTTATCACGCTGTTTTACGGGGAAAACGTCGACCAGGATGAAGCGGAAAAAATTGCCAGCCATCTTGCCGAGGCTCACCCCGATTGTGAAATCGAACTGCATTATGGCGGTCAGCCCCTGTATTTCTTTATAGTTGCTGTCGAGTAAAACCAGGCGCCTGCCTGGTTTTTTAGGGGGGAAAATGCGTGAGCACAGCTGTTCAGTATCTAAAAGGCGTAGGTCCCGCCCGGGCCAAACGTTTGGCCAAACTGAACTTATATACAGTCGCTGATTTGGTTCACCACTATCCCCGCTCTTACCAGGTCCGCCGCCGGGCAAAAATCGGCGATTTGCCTGCCCACTCAGGGGAAACGGTGTTGGTGCGCGGCACAATTGCGGGTACGCCGGAAGTGAGGCTGAGCAGGGTTCCCCTGTTGCTTGCCGTCATTGCCGATGAAACCGGTTCAGTTCGCTGCACCTGGTTCAATCAAAACTACCTCAAGTCCCGGCTGAAGCCGGGCATGCACATTACCGTTGCCGGCAAGTATTCCGGCGAGTACAGAAATATAGTGGTGGAGCAGTACGCCCTGGAGCAGGATTTGCCGGAAATCCTGCCCCTGTATAATCTGACCCAGGGCATTTCCAATGCTGTAATGGGGCAAATCATTGCCGCGGCTATGCGGGAACACCGGGAAACGGAACTTTTCCCGGCGGATTTTCGGCAAAAATACCGGCTGTTGCCGGCACAAAAAGCGCTGGAGGTCATTCACTTTCCCGCGGCCCAGGGAGAATTGGAGCAGGCGCAGTACACCATAAAATTTACAGAGCTTTTTGTGTACCAGCTGAGTTTTTTGTACTGGCGCAAAATCAAGCAACAGCTGCGCGGTTATTGTCTTCAGCCCTGTCCGGATTTATTGACTCGCCTGGAAACCGCCTATGGCTTCAGGTTTACTCCCGATCAGGCTCGGGCGATGAAGGAAATAGAGGACGACCTCAGCAGGCCGGTACCCATGAACCGGTTATTGCAGGGCGATGTGGGCAGCGGCAAGACGGCAGTAGCCAGCTACGGACTGTTTACCTGTGCTCTCAACGGCTACAAAGCCGTTATGATGGTCCCCACCGAGATAGTTGCCCGGCAGCACTATGCCACCCTGAAGCAGGTGGCAGCTTCCTTTGGCATTCCAGTGTTCCTCCTGACGGGGGCTGCAAAAAAATCGGAAAGGGAGATGGTCCAGGCCGAATTAAACAAGAACCAGGGGCTGGTGCTGGTGGGAACCCATGCCTTGTTTCAGGAAGGAGTTAGCATCCCCGGGCTGGCATTGGTGGTTACCGACGAGCAGCACCGCTTTGGCGTGCAACAGCGCTTTGCCCTGACTGAGAAGGGCGAAAACCCTCATGTTTTGGCGATGTCCGCCACCCCGATTCCCCGCACCCTGGCCATGACCATTTACGGCGACCTGGACATCTCGGCGCTCAGAATGAAGCCCGGCGGGCGCAAAAAAATAATAACCCGCGTCCTCCACAGCAGCAGGAGGCAGCAGGTTTTTGACTTTATCAGCGGAGAAATAGCCAAGGGCAATGTGGGGTACATTGTGTGTCCCCTCATTGAAGACTCGGAAAAAGTGGATGCCCTGTCCCTGGAAAAATACCAGGCTCTGTTGAAGCGCGGCTTGCCCCAGTGGTGCAAATTTGGCGTCCTCCACGGCAGAATGAGCGGCGAGGAAAAGGAACAGATTGTCGCCGCGCTAAAAAAGAGAGAGGTGCACATCCTGCTGGCCACTACGGTGGTGGAGGTGGGGGTGGATGTGGCCGACGCGACTTTTATGGTCGTTGAAAACAGTGAACGCTACGGTCTGGCCCAGCTCCACCAACTCAGAGGGCGCGTAGGCCGCCGGGACCGGCAAAGTTACTGCTTTTTGCTCACCGACGGCCAAGACCGGGAAAGGCTGAAGATCCTGGAGGAAACTGACGACGGCCTGGCGGTGTCCATGGCCGATCTGCAGATTCGGGGCAGCGGCCAGTTATTGGGGCTCAGGCAGCATGGGGTCAACGAGTTTGTGCTGGCCGACGTCGTCAGGGACGGTGATATCGCCCGGGTTTCCCGGGCGGCGGCCCGGGAAACGGTACCTGTCCTGGATACTGCACCGGAGTGGCAACAGGTTTGGGAAGTTGTGCAGGAAAAAATTAGAAACTTAAAAAGCTAGAACAAAATAATTCTAGCTTTCTCTTTTTTTTACTAGGAAATGAATACTAGTATACAAAATTTCTCCTCTGCAATAATAAAAGTAGACCAACGAAGGAGGTGAGGAGATTGGCACGTCGTCGCAGACGCAGAACTGTTGTGCCTGGTGCAGAACAGGTTCTGGACCGCTTTAAGTATGAAGTTGCCAACGAACTGGGGATTGCCAACCAGATTCAATCCCAGGGTTGGGAAAATATGACTACCAGAGAAGTCGGTACTGTCGGGGGCATGATGGTCAAGAGAATGCTTCAGGAAGCTGAAAGGACACTGGCCAGCCGCGGCCAACTTCGGTAGCTGAAAATATAAATACAGACCTGTGGAGGTGAAATCGATGCAATATCAACCCGAAAGGAATCAGGGTTACGAAACCAAGCGCATTCTTGTGCCAGAAGCTGAACAGGCTATGGAAAACTTCAAGAATGAAATCGCCTCCGAACTGGGGCTCAGCCAAAGAATCCAAACCGTCGGCTTTCCCAACATGACTCCCAGGGAAACCGGTCAAATTGGCGGGCAAATGGTTCGCAGGATGATAGAAATGGTTGAAAGCAGCATGTCCGGCGGCACAAACAGCCGGTAAGTTTAAACGGGGCATTTGCCCCGTTTTATTGTACTTGGTTACTGGCGACCCGGGGGAGGATCGCCAGCCTGGGAGAGGAGAAACCGGAGGAGAAAGGGTAGTCTGGAATTTTTCCGGGAATAATCTTCATCCTTTGGAAAAATTCCCTTGACTCCGGCTCACTACTAGTTTGGTTTTTTATCTGCAGTTTATTCATTCCCGGTAAAAAAATTTTATATTATTTGCCGGGATTTTTTCATTTGTGGTATCATAGGGGCGGTGAACGGCAATGCGCGTTATCGCTGGAGAATTCAAGGGCAGAACCCTGCATACTTTGCCGGGGGAACGCTCGCGGCCCACTACGGGCAAGGTGCGGGAAGCTGTATTTAGCCGCATCCAACATCTTGTTCCGGGCAGCACCTGGCTGGATTTATGTGCAGGCCACGGAGGCATGGGTATCGAGGCTTTGAGCAGGGGCGCAAAGTTCTGCTGGTTTGTGGACAATTATCCCCCGGCCTGTCGGGTAATTGCCAGAAACCTGGCGCTTTTGTCTCTTGATGCCAGGGCCGGAATCATCTGTGCCGATGCAGGGAAAGCCTGTCGCCGCCTGGCCAAAAGCTGCGGCCGCTGCATCGATATTGTATATCTGGATCCGCCTTACCGCCAACACGATGTATATGCCGATGCCATACGCAACCTGCCTTTGCTGCTGGTTCCCGGCGGTCTGTTGATAGTGGAACACAGTGCCGATTACCTGCCGCAGGTGGAATTTGCCCGGCAGGCGGTGACCAGAACATACGGTTCTACTATAATCAGCTATTTTGAAATGGGGGAAAGCCGATGACTACAGCCATCTATCCCGGCAGTTTCGACCCTGTTACCATGGGGCATTTGGATATTATTCGCCGATCGGCGCGGATTTTTAGCCATGTATACGTCGCCGTTGCCCAAAATCCCCATAAGAAGCCGGATTTTTCTTTGGAGCAGCGCCGGGACTATTTGCTCAAGGTTACCAGGGACCTGGACAATGTGGAGGTCATAACCATCGATGGGCTGTTGGTGGAAGCGGCGCAAAAAAGAAATGCCCGCATTATCATCAAAGGGTTGCGGGCGATGACTGATTTTGAATATGAATTTCAAATGGCCTTGATGAACAAGAAATTGGGCAATGATGTGGAAACGCTGTTTATGGCCACCAGCACCAAGTATTCTTTTCTCAGCTCCAGTTTGGTTAAGGAAGTGGCCAGGCTGGGCGGGTGTATCGACGGTTTGGTCCCCGAGGAAGTGCGCGAAGATATTTTGGCTCAGTTGCGGCGCTGATGGACGCGGAAAGCGGCCAGTTTGCAATTGGCGCAGAAGGAGAAAATGAGGAGGAGCAGGCCTGCCCCGGCCCATATTAGCAGGGCCGAACACATATTTTGAGCGGCCAGCCAGTAACGGGTTGCCAGGCCGGCGCCGGAATATTGCGCAACCCAGGCCGGGAGGGACGGAACCCAGCCCAGTTTAAAGAGGAGGGCTGTATACAATGCCGCCAGGGCGGCGTGCACAATACGGGCAAAGACATAGGGCCTGATGGACATGTCGGTTTTGCTGATAAATGCGGCCACCTGGCCGTGGACCGACAGGCCGCTCCAGGCAATGATGGCGCTCATGGCTATTATTTTGCCGCTCATGGGCAGAGCAGAGTGGGCCGCCTGCTGGCAGCCGATGGTAATTTCCAGCAGGCCGTTGACCGCCAGCAACACTGCTTGGGAGGACAACGCCAGGGCCGACTCCAGGTAACCCAAAAGGCCCGACGCGTTCAGCATTTCAATGGCCACCGAGAAACTTATTATAAAGCCGCCGATGATCATCAGGGATTGCATGGACTTGCCGATGGCATCGCCCAGCAATTTTATCAGCGTCCGGCCGTCTTGTTGCCGGGTTCTGAGCAAAGCGCGGGCAGCCCGGGCCAGGATAAATTCTTTGTCTTCGGGGGCGCGTTGTGACGGAATTGCCCCGGGCTTGTGGAAGCGCATAATTATCCCGGTGGTCAGGCAGGAAAGGTAATGAGCTGCTACTAAAATCATGCCCGCTTGCGGCCAGCCCAGCATTCCCACTGCTACAGCTCCGGACATGAACAGGGGGTCGGCGGTATTGGCAAAGGACATCAGGCGTTCCCCCTCTTCTTTGCTGAGATCGTTGCGTTCCCGGTATTCGGCGGTCAACATTGCCCCAATGGGGTATCCTGATGCCAACCCGACAGCAAGAACGAAGGCCCCGATGCCGGGGACCCGGAACAACGGCCGCATCAGGGGTTCCAGCAACGTACCCACAAAGTGCACCACTCCCAGCCCCGTCAATACCTCGGCGACGATAAAAAAGGGGAGCAGGGCGGGGAACACGATGTTCCACCAGACGTCGAAGCCGCGTACCGAAGCCAGAAAGGCCTGTTCGGGAAAGGCAATCAGGGCTGCTGCAATTAAAAAACCGCCCAAGGCAAGCATATAGTATTTTATTTTTGTCCTTTTCTGGATTTGCACACCCATTCCCTCCACTAAACATTGTATTAGAGGGAAAAAAATATATAACCGGGGAGGCGAAAAGTATGGCGACGCGTCCCAAGATCGGTTTGGCCCTGGGGGCGGGGGCGGCCAGGGGGCTGGCCCACCTGGGCGTGCTCAAGGTCCTGGAAAAATATAAAATCCCCGTCGACTTTGTCGCCGGGTCCAGTATGGGCGCCTTGGTGGGGGCGCTGTATTGCGCCGGCCTCGAGGCGGATTTCCTTATCAAGTTTGCCAGGGAACTGCCGTCCAGATCCTGGGTAGATTTGGCTCTGCCCAGAAGCGGTCTGATCAGCGGCAAAAAAGTGGAGACGATGTTGCAAATGCTGACGCGCAACCGGGATTTTTCCCAACTGAAAATTCCCTTTGCGGCAGTAGCCACAGATATTGAACGGGGGGAAGCGGTGGTCCTCAAAGAGGGCAATGTGGCGGCGGCGGTCAGGGCCAGCATCAGCATCCCCGTCGTTTTTAAGCCGGTGCGCCTCGGTCAGCGCCTCCTTGTGGACGGCGGCGTGGTCGACCGCGTGCCGGTTTCGGTGGTGAGGGAAATGGGCGCGGATGTGGTTATCGCCGTGGACGTCAACAAATTTGTCAGTTATCAGCCGGTAAAAAACATAATCGATGTCATGCTGCAAACCCTGGACATAATGGAAAGGAAAATCCTGGATGCCCGGGTTCTGGACACCGAAGTGCTGATTCGCCCCAAAGTTGGGCATATCAGCCCGGCTCATTTTCACCGGGTGGACGAACTGGTGCAGGCGGGAGTGGAAGCGACGGAGGCGGCCATCAGCAAGATTGGTTACGTTTTGCGCTGCAGGCTCCCGGCTCCGGCCGCTGAAGGCGGGGCTAAATCCGGGCAGGAGTCCTGAGCAAATCGGGAAGGTCCCGGCGTGCGCGGGGCAGCTGGTAGACTGCGGCGGCCCTTTGGTCCAAGGCCAGCAGTTTGCGGGCCCTGCTGTTCAGGCGGACCACATCCCTGGCCGAGTACAGCAGGGGAGGCTTGCCGGCTTTGGCCAGAGCCGGCAACAGTTGTTTGCCTCTGGCTGAACAGGCCAGGATGCGCAGGTAGGGAATTGCGGCGCCGCGGCAGGACACCCGGTGAAACTGCAGCAGGGCCTGCATCAGCAGGCGTTGCAACCGGGTGCGGTGGTACCTTTTGGTCTTTACCGCTTCCAGCAGGCTTTCGATGTCGCTGCTTGCCCGCAACGCATTTTTGAGCCTGTTTTCCAGGCCTTCGGAACAGGCCGGCAGGGCGCCGATTTCTTCGGTGGTCATGGTGGTCAGCGCATAAAACAGCGCCTGGGCAAAATCGTGCAAAAAAACGGGTTTTTGTTGCAGGGCTGCGGCAAGAAGCGGATGCAGGGGGGCGGGTATGTAATTCATTATTTCGTCGGCCCTTCCCCCAGCCAGCATTTTCCTCAGGTGCGAGGCACTGGCGTAGGCGCCCTTGTCCAGGGCGTGATTGGCGGCAATGCGCTTTATGGGGTGGGCTTTGATATGGGGAGCGCAGGCGGCTATTGCCCGGAGGTATTCGATGGCCAGGATGTCGTTGGCGCCGGTTAACACCGCCGCCAACCTGTCCAGCCCCGGCACGCTTTCCACAGCACTCTGCACCGCTGCAGCATAGCTGATGCCCCGGCGCAGTTGCACTTTGATTTGATGTTGGGCCTGTTTCGTACTTAACCAGGCGGCCAGTTCCTTGAGCGGGCCGATATTGCCGGTTTCACTGCCAAAGCTGAGGTGAGTGACGCCGCAATGGTTGAGGAGGGCGACACCCGCCCGGGCGAATCCTTCGGCGCTTTGCAACACAAACCAGGTGGGGATTTCCACAACCAGATCTGCCCCTGCCGCCAAAGCCAACCGGGCCCGCGTCCATTTATCAAATACCGCCGGTTCCCCTCTTTGCACGAAATTGCCGCTCATGGCAATGACTGTATACGCGCAGCCTGTCTCTTCTTTGGCCTTTTGCAGGTGGTAGTAATGGCCCAGGTGGAAGGGGTTGTACTCTGCGATGATGCCCAGAGTGCCCTGCACAGCAAACCACTCCCTGTCATTGACTTCCCCAAACATATTGGTAACATTAACTATAGCACTATAATAATACGGAGGTAAAGTTGTGAAAGTATTGGTCATCAATTGCGGCAGCTCGTCTTTGAAGTACCAACTTTTTAACATGGAGACCGAGTCGGTGCTGGCCAAAGGGCTGGTGGAACGCATTGGACTGGACGGCTCGGCCTTGATTCATACCGTAACCGGCAAGGAAAAGGTCAGGTTGGAACGGGATTTGGACAACCATAAGCAGGCCATTGCGCTGGTTTTGGAGGCGCTTACAGACCCTGAGCACGGAGTGATCAGCAGTTTTGCTGACATCGATGCTATTGGGCACCGGGTTGTCCACGGCGGGGAAACCTTCTCAGGTTCGGTTAAAATTGACCGGGAGGTAATGGCAGCCCTGCGAAGCAACATCGATTTGGCCCCGCTACACAACCCGCCTAACATAATGGGTATAGAGGCATGTACTGAAATATTGCCCAATGCGGTGCAAGTGGGGGTATTTGATACCGCCTTCCATCAGACCATGCCCGATTATGCTTTTATCTACGGGCTTCCCTATGAACTGTACAAAAAACACGGCATCCGCAGGTACGGGTTCCACGGCACTTCCCATCAGTATGTGGCGCAAAGGGCGGCAAGTCTGTGCGGCAAGTCTTTGGACGAGGTCAAGATAATTACCTGCCACCTGGGCAACGGCGCCAGCATTACCGCGGTAGACCGGGGCAAATCTGTGGACACCAGTATGGGCTTTACCCCCCTGGAAGGCCTTATCATGGGCACGCGTTCCGGAGATATTGACCCGGCCATTCCCTTTTACCTCATGAAGCAACTGAACATGTCTTACGATGAAGTCAACGATCTCCTGAACAAGCGGTCGGGAGTACTGGGTATTTCGGGGGTAAGCAGTGATTTTCGCGATATCGAGGAGGCCGCCGACAGGGGCGACCAACGGGCACAATTGGCCCTCCGGGCTTTTTGTTACCGGGTGATCAAGTATATCGGCGCTTATGCCGCTGCCATGAACGGAGTGGACATCATCGCCTTCACGGCCGGCCTTGGCGAAAACTCTCCCCCGGCCAGGGCGGAAATATGCAAAAGTCTTACCTTTTTGGGAGCGGAGATCGACGAGCAAAAGAACAATATCCGCGGCAAGGAAGCCGATATCAGCGCAGACACCTCCCGTGTGCGCATTCTGCTGATTCCCACCAATGAAGAGCTGATGATTGCCCGGGAGACAAAAGCCATCGCAGCCAATGCTTGACAAACTGTCCCGGTTTGTAATAACATCAGTATTGGCTTCGGCGCGGGAGTGTTGTTATGGGCCTGAAAATCCACATCCACGATCTTAAAGTTCAGAAATGTGCCGAACTCAAAGGCAGCATCGTTATTATGCCTTCGGAACTGGAACTCCCTGAAATGCGCGGAGTGGAATGGCATCCCTGGTCTTTGGAGTATCGGCTGACAAAAGCAGGAAATCTTTTTCTCCTCAGCGGAGAGTTAAAGGCTCCGGTATCCCTGGAATGCAGCCGTTGTCTCAAGCCAACGGACACCGAACTGAATATTGAAGTTAACGAGCAGTTCAGCAACCAGGAGCTGGAAGATGACGAAATCCATGTTTTTCGGGGCGATGATCTGGATTTGACCGGAGTGCTGCGGGACAGCATACTCCTCAGCCTGCCCGAAAAACCTCTATGCTCTCCGGAATGTCGAGGGTTATGCCCCTATTGTGGGACCGACCGCAATCTGCATAATTGTACTTGCGCTCCGCGGGAAACTGACCCGCGTCTGGCAGTGCTGGAAAAACTCATCCGCAAGTAGTTAGGAGGTGCAAACCATGGCAGTTCCAAAGCGCAAGCATTCCAAGGCCCGGCAGGCCAAGAGACGGGCAAACTGGAAGCTGACAGGCCCCAACCTGATCCATTGCCCTCAGTGTCACGAACTGAAATTGTCCCATCGTATTTGCCCAAGTTGCGGTTACTATAAGGATAAGGTGGTACTCAGCCAGGAATAGGAAGTTTTCACTTCCTTTTCCTTTTTTTTATTGCCAAAAATGCGTGCAACGGTTATAATTAGTACTAGGTGTTAGCATCTAGTATTGGTTGTTGGGGGGAAGACAGTGCGTGCCAAAAAGCAAGCGAGGCAGTCGGAACTGCAAAGAGTCCTGGACAGCAATCCCTTTTTGACCGATGAAGCCCTGGCGGCACAGTTTGGGGTCAGTGTGCAGACCATCAGGCTGGACAGGATGGAACTGGGTATTCCCGAACTGCGGGAGCGGGTAAAACTTGTGGCTCACGAGTCCTACGCGCAAATCAGATCTCTTAGCGAGCAGGAGCTCATCGGGCAGTTGTGGGAACTGGAGCTGGGAGTCAAGGGGGTTTCGGTCCTGGATGTAACCATGGACATGATTTTTGCCAAGACGAAAATAATGCGGGGTCACCACCTCTTTGCCCAGGCCAATTCTTTGGCCGTCGCTCTGGTGGATGCGCCTGTGGCTTTGACGGCCGGCGCTGAAGTCAAATTCATCCGTCCGGTTTACCCTGGAGAACGACTTGTCTGCACTGCCGAGGTCAAGGAGAAAACTGAATCCAGGGTTTATGTCGAAGCCGTGACCACCAGCGCCGGCAATGTAGTTTTTACCGGCAAGTTTACCATTGCCGTTGTTGAGCAAAATAACAAGGAGGGTGAAGCATGAGAATTGCCGTAGATGCCATGGGTGGTGACAACGCCCCCGAGCAAATCGTTGCCGGGGCAATTGCCGCTGCCGCCTGCTGTGAGGACCTGGACCTGGTATTGGTTGGCCAGGAAGACAAAATTCGCGCAGTGTGTACGATGCCGGATAACGTTGAGATCGTTGCCGCGTCGCAGGTCATTGAGAACGACGACAAGCCTTTGCTGGCTTTGCGCCGCAAAAGGGATTCTTCCCTGGCCGTCGCCCTGCAAATGCTGAAAGACGGCCAGGCGGATGCAGTGGTAAGCGCCGGCAATACCGGGGCACTGATGGCGGGCGCCAGTCTGTTGGTGGGCAGAATTCCCGGGGTCACCAAGCCCGCGCTGGCGCCGATATTGCCGACCCAGGACGGCCAGGGCGTTGTGGCGGTGGACATCGGGGCCACTATGGATCCCCGGCCCGAAAACCTGTATCAATTTGCCGTCATGGGGAATTTGTATGCGCAGACTATCTTTGGTTTGGACCGGCCCAGGGTGGGCCTGCTCAACGTGGGGGTGGAGCCGGAGAAGGGCAACGAGCTGGCCAAGCAAACTTACAAGCTTCTTTCCGAATCCCCGTTGAACTTTGTCGGCAACGTCGAAGCCCGCGACATCATGCAGGGAGTATGCGACGTGCTCGTCTGTGACGGTTTTGTGGGCAATGTGCTGCTAAAATCCATGGAGGGGGTGGCGCTGACGCTGTTTGCTGAGATTAAACATGCAATTATAGCGGGGGGTGTTAAAGCGAAACTGGGTGCAGTGTTGCTGAAGGACACGTTGAAGGGCCTGAAAAGCAAACTGGATTACGCGGAATACGGCGGTTCGCCGCTGCTGGGCATCAACGGCGTTTGCATTAAATGTCACGGCTCCGCCGATGCCGTCACTGTTAAGAACGCCATTCTCAAGCAAGCCTGCCTGCTGGTGAAAAACAAGACCATTGAGGGAATGGCAAAAACACTGGAGGTATAAGATCTTGAGCAAAATCGCCATTGTCACCGACAGCACTGCAGATTTGAATGCCGAAATGATTCAGCACCATAATATTACTGTGGTTCCCCTCAATGTCCATTTTGACGAAGAGGTCTATAAAGACGGCGTAGACCTGACGCCGGATGAGTTCTTCGTAAAGCTGGAAGGCAGCCCCGTTCCTCCCCGCACTTCGCAGCCGTCTCCCGGGGACTTTCACCAGGTGTACAATACTCTGCTCAGCCAGGGCTATACCGGAATCATATCTATCCATATTTCCAAGGAGCTGAGCGGAACCTGGCAATCTGCATGTATTGCCAGGGACATGTTGCCGCAGGCAGATATACAGATTGTCGATTCCAAATCGGCGTCGCTGGGAGTGGGGTTGATTGTCCTCAATACGGCGAAGCTCATCCAGAAGGGCGCTTCTCTGGACGAGGCTGCAAATTACGCCCGGCGCCTTGTCCACTCGCAGAAAGTTATGTTTGGCGTCGCCACTCTGGAATACCTGCACCGCAACGGCCGAATCGGCCGTGCAGCCAAGCTCATGGGCGAACTGTTAAATGTCAAACCCATTCTGCACATCGATGAAGACGGTTTTGTCGCGGCCCTGGGCAAAATCCGCGGCAAAAACAAATTCGTTCCCTACCTGATGGAACAGGCGGAAAAGTACCTGGCGGGTTATGACCGGCCGGTGGACGCAGCCGTGGCCCACGCCCAGGACCCGGAACTGGCTGCCCAGCTGGCAGACAACATCAGGTCACGGTTGAACGTGCGCAATCTCTACATTTCCGAGCTAGGTACGGTAATCTGTACCCATACCGGCCCGGGGACGGTGGGCATGATTATTCAAAAATTCGACTTGCCAATGCCGGGAAATCTTAGTAAAATAGCTGCGAAGGGAGGGTTGGAAAATGAGTGAAGCACTCAAAGATAAGATTATTAAGCTTATTGCCGACCAGGCTGGTGTTCCGGTTGAGGACATCGACGGTGAGACCAGTCTCCAAGGCGATTTGGAATTGGATTCCCTGGACATCATGGATTTGCTCCTGGTGCTGGAAGAGGAATTTGATATTCAGATTCCCGATGAGGAGCTGAGTAAGATCCAGACCGTCAATGACGTGATCAACTACATCGGGAAGCTGGAATAAAGTTGCAAAGGCCCCCCTGGGGCCTTGCTTGATATTGGAGGTGTTTTTTTTGGACGCAGTTCAATTTTCGTTGCGGGACATCAAGCCCCCGCTGCTCCGCCAGGCTCTGACCCATCCCTCCACTGAGGAAGAAAGCAACAACCAGCGCCTGGAATTTTTGGGCGACGCGGTGCTGAGCCTGGTCATCACTGATTGGCTCTATGGCCACGAGGAGGGTTTTGCCGAAGGCAAAATGTCCCAGATCAGGGCTGCAGTGGTCAAAGAGGAAACTTTGGCTGCGGTGGCTCGCAAGCTTGGTCTGGGCGAAATTGTACGCCTGGGAAAGGGAGAAGAAAAAACCGGCGGCCGGACCAGGGCGTCGTTGCTTGCAGACGCCTTGGAGGCAGTTATTGCTGCTTATTATCTCTCGGCAGGATGGGAGCAGACCCGGGCGGCGGTACTCGCGCTGTTTGTGCCGTATTTGCAAAAGGTTTGTTCCGCCAGCTTCATCGGCGATTATAAATCCCAGGTTCAGGAAAAATTTCAGGCGGCGGGATTAAACGACATCAAGTACACGGTGATAAAAGACTGCGGCCCCGACCACGACAAGACCTTTTGGGTTCAGCTTTCGGTGAGGGGCAAAGCCCTGGCAACGGGCACGGGTAAGACCAAGAAACAGGCCGAGCAGGATGCCGCCCGCAAAGCCCTGGCAATCGACTTTGAAAATCGCCCGTGTTAAAATGACCTGGGAGGAATGTCAATGCAGCTGCTCCGACTGGAGATCTACGGTTTTAAATCCTTTGCCAACAGGACTGAGCTCACCTTTTCCCCGGGGATTACCGCCATTGTAGGTCCCAACGGCTGCGGAAAGAGCAATGTGGTGGACGCCGTCCGCTGGGTGCTGGGCGAACAAAACCCGCGGAATTTGCGGGCAAATAAAATGGAAGATCTGATTTACGCCGGCAGTGAAAACAGTGCGCACAAAAACTTTGCCGAAGTAAGCATAGTTCTGGACAACAGCGACAAGGTAATTCCCCTGGATTATGAAGAAATAACCATTACCAGGCGCTACTACCGTTCCGGCGACAGCGAATACTTTCTCAATCGCGTCCCGTGCCGCCTCAAGGACATCCATGAGGTACTGGCCTCTTCTCCTTTGGGAAAGGGTACATATGCCATCATCAGCCAGGGGCAGGTGGAAGAAGTTATAAACAGCCGCCCCGAAGAGCGCCGTCTCATGTTTGAAGACGCGGCGGGCATTGCACTGTACAAGGTGCGCAAACAGGAAGCTTTGAAAAAGCTGTCCGACACCAGGGCCCATTTGACCAGGATTGAGGACATCATACACGAGCTGCAAAGCCAGGAAGAGGAAATCAGGGAAAGTGCCGCCCGGGCCCGGGAATACCTGGATTTCAAACAGCAGGCCGACGCCATTGAGATATCCCTCTGGGCCGGCAAGTACCACGAACTGCAGAATCGCCTGGAAAAGCTGGAAGCGCGCCGGCAAGAGCTGGAAAGGAGCAGGGAAAACTGCAGGGCGCAGCTCCAGGCTGCTGAGGCCGCGCTGGCGGTTGCGGCGGGAAAATTGCAGGAATGCAGCGATTGCATCGCTGCGCTGGAGAAAAACAAAGCCCAGCTGGCCGGGCGCAAGACCGAGCTCGAGTACGATATGCAACTGGCGAGACAGCGCCAAGCCGATTATCAGAGCATGATTTTTGACGCCCAGCAGCAAGTGTCCCGCCTCACTGCTCAGCTGGAGGAGGCCAGGGGCGGAATCGCCCGCCTGGATGCCGAACTGGCTGCCTGCGGGGAAAAAACTGCTGTGCTCAGGGACCTGGTCCAGAGGCGCAATGCCGGTTTACGCATGTTGCGCCGCTTGTTGGCTGCCGCTGAAAGATACCGCTCCAATGCGGACAGCCGAATTCTTGCCGTCGCTGTTCAAAGCAAAGAATTTGCAGCCCAACGGGAAAAGGCCGCGGCTACGGAGGCGGAGCTGGCGGAGCAGATAGATTCCGCGCGCCGGGAATTGCAGACCCGGGAACAGGAGTTGGCCCAGTCCAAGGCCGAAATTGCCCGGTTGGAAGAGGGGCGCGAGCGGGTCCGGGGGCAACTGCAAAGCCTGGCTGAGCGGGAAGCGCAATTGGCCAAGGATGTCAGCCTGGCAGCCAAGCTTAGGTACGATGAGGCCAACGCCCTGGTTCGGGCCCGCGGGGCGCTCCAGGTATTGACACAAAAACTGGAAATGCTCCAGACCATGGAGGAAGAACTCCAGGGATTTTCCGCCGGCGTGCGGGCCATCCTCCGGGCCGGCGGGGAGGGGAAACTGGACGGCATCCTGGGGGCGGTGTCCCAACTGATCCAGGTGCCCAATCCCGCTCACGCCCTGGCGGTGGAGACGGCCCTGGGCGGCGCCCTGCAATATGTAATTTGCCTTGACGACGAGCATTGCCGCCTGGCTATTGAAATGCTAAAAAGAACGGGGCAGGGCCGGGCCACCTTGGTGCCGGTTAGTGCAGCGCGGATGCGGTCCTGGGGAGCAAGGCCGGAAAGATTTGCCCAGCCCATTGTCGGCTGGGGCGACCAGCTCGTCCGCTGTTCGGAACAGATCAGGCCGGTTGTCTCCATGCTGCTGGGCAACGTACTGGTGGCAGAAAACTTGAGCATCGCTGCCAAACTGGCGACGGAAACCAAGTACCGGTATAAAATTGTTACTCTGGAAGGGGACGTGGTCAGCCGCGGTCTCTACACCGGCGGCTCCGTCCCCAAGGGACAGCCGGGCTTGATGCGCCGCAAGGCAGAGCTGGATGACTTAAGCCGGCGTTGCCGGGAAAAGGAGCAGGAAATCGAAGCGTTCAGCAAGCGCTGCCGGGCGGCAGAGCAAGACCTCGCAGAACTGGAGAGAAAAAGGCAGCAAACCGCTTCCCTGCGGGAAGATGCCGAGCGGGAGCTGTACCAGCTGGAGGCGAAAATCGAACAGGCGCGAATGCGCTGTGCGCAAGCCAGGGAAAGGGCGGAGGATTGCCGCCGGCGCCTGGCAGAGCAACAACAAAAACTGGCTGACATTCGCTCGGTTTTGGCCGGCGTCACGTCCCGGCTCCGCGACGATGAACAAGACCTGGAACTTTTGCAGGGCCTCAGAAATGATTTGCTCAACCTGGCTGAAAAATGCAAGGAAATGGATTCTCTGTGGACTTCCCGGCAAAACAGCCTGCAGCTGACCCTTTATTCCCTGCAAAACCAAGCCGAGGAACAGGGCAGGCAGCGCCAGTACCTGGACCGCCAGGCCCGGGAAATACAGGAACAACTGGAGGCTGCCCGGAACGAAGTTGCGGCAAAGCAGGAGCAGCTGGCGCAGATGCAGGCCAAAATGGAGCAAAGCCACCATGCCCTGGCTGAACTGGTCCAAGGGCTTGAGTCAGTAGCCGCCAGCCTCGACGGGCAGATGAACATCAGGGCGGGTTTACAATCTGATATTGCCGACATCAACAAGCGCATTACCGCTCTCAAAGAGGAATTGGAGGCAACCAACGCGGCCTGGCATGAAACGGATTTGCGTTTCACCCGCTGGCAAACGGAAGCTGAGGCCATGGTCCGGGAATTGGCTGCCCAGTTCGGGAAAACGCCGGAAGAAGGGCTGGCCAGTCTGGACAGCCGCTATTCCCTTGGCGAATTGTCTTCGCGCCTGAAAAAATTGCGGGGAAGGATGGAAGAGCTGGGCGAAGTTAATCTGGCAGCTATTGCTCAGCACCAGAAACTGGTGCAACGCCTGCAGTTTCTGACGGAGCAAAAACAGGACCTGTTGCAGGCCGAAGGAGATATCATGCACCTGGTGGAGGAACTGGACAGCACCATCCGCACTTTATTTATGGAAACCTTTGAAGAGGTGCAGGGCCATTTCCGCCGGATTTTCCAGACCCTGTTTGAGGGCGGCAGTGCCTACCTTGCCCTCGAATCCGGTGCGGATTTACTGGAAACGGGGATTGAGATATTTGCCCGCCCCCCCGGCAAGAAAACCCAGGCCTTGTCCCTGCTTTCCGGCGGCGAAAAGTCCATGACCGCCATAGCCTTGCTCTTTGCCCTGCAATCGGCGAGGCCGTCTCCCTTTTGTATACTGGATGAAGTCGAGGCGGCGCTGGATGACGTCAACATCCTCAGATTTAACAAATACTTGCAGGAGCTGGCTCAAACCATGCAATTTATCCTCATTACCCACCGGCGGGAGACTATGGAGCATGCTGATTCTCTGTACGGCATCACCATTTCCGGCCAAGGCTGGTCGCAACCGGTTTCTCTGGCCCTGAAAAAAGAGGCGTGAGGTTGAAGCCCATGAACTTGATTGAGAAGCTGTCCAAGGGACTGAGCAAAACCCGGGAAAGAATGGCCGCGACTTTCGCTACGGTATTTGGCGGCGGGGCCGAAGCGGCCCGGGAGCTGGAATTGATGGAAGAATACTTGCTGCTGGCCGATGTCGGCCCTGTCGCCACCGCAAAGATACTGGCGGCAGCGGCAGAGAACCGGCGCACCGTTGGACTGTTGCCGGCGGTGCGAAATGAGCTGTTGCGCCTGTTGAGTTTTAATGTCCGGGATGACAAAAAGGTCAAAATTTTTGCCGGTGTAAACGGAACCGGCAAAACAACCACGGTGGGAAAGCTGGCCCATTTTTTCCGGCAACAGGGCAAGAATGTCTTTGTCATTGGCGCCGATACTTTCCGGGCGGCAGCCGATCAGCAACTGGAAGAGTGGTGCCGCAGGACCAATACGCCGGTTTTTGCGGGCAAGCCTGGCAGCGACCCTGCTTCGGTGGTTTTCGACGGGCTACATTCCAACCTGGCCCGCACCGCCGATTATGTATTGTGCGACACGGCAGGCCGTTTGCATGTCAACAAGAACCTGATGCAGGAACTGGCCAAGCTGGTGCGGGTCGCCGGCAAAGCGTGCCCGGATCAAATTGACGTTTTCCTCACCCTGGATGCGGGAACGGGACAGAATGCCCTGGCCCAGGTGGACATGTTCAGTCAGTGGGTTCAGCCCACCGGACTGGTGCTTACCAAGCTGGATGGTACTGCCAAGGGCGGCATTGCTGTAGCTCTGGCGCAAAAATTTTCCATTCCCATTCGCTATGTCGGGCTGGGCGAGGGGCCGGACGATCTGGTGCCTTTCTCTCCCGAGGCCTATGTCGATGCGCTTTTGCCCCAGGTGAAAAATGACAACCGCCGCCACTAACGGGGGCGGTTGTTGTTGGTGGCGGCGGAAGGGGTGTTTTTTCTCAGATCTTTGGCGATTTCTTCTGCAACTTCTTGTTGAAACTTCTCTTTGGAAAAAACGTCTTGAATTCTTTTCACGGTTTTACCTCCTCTCTTATTTAAATTTTGCTCCCGGGCGGGCAATAATATGTTTATAAATTTTTGTTGTGGCAGTTGACTTTTGGTGCAGCACCCAGTAAACTATCACCTGTAAAGTAATTTTCCTTTACAGCGAGTGGGTGCAATGGATAACAGAACCAGGTTGATATTGCTTTATGACTTTTACGGGCCGTTGCTTACCGACAGGCAGCGGGAATTGTTTGAGTTGCACCATCAGTATGATCTTTCTTTGGGCGAGATAGCGGAAAACTTTCAAATCAGCCGCCAGGCCGTCCACGATTTGTTGCGCAGAACCGTCAGCCAGTTGCATCATTATGAAGAAAAATTGCAATTAATGGTTAAACATTTCCAGCGCCAGGCGCTTCTGCAACAGTTGGAACAGGCCCTGGCCGGCGGGAATGTGGATGCCGCCAGGGCCTTGGCAGGCCAATTGAAAAACTCTTGAAAGGAACCGGATAGAATGCTGTTGTCAGGATTATCCCAGCGGTTGCAGGAAATTCTGGGCAAGCTGCGCGGCCGGGGCAGGCTGAGCCAGGCCGACGTCCAGGCTGCTATGCGGGAGATTAAACTGGCTTTGCTGGAAGCCGATGTCAACTATAAAGTGGTCAAGGATTTTGTCGCCGGTTTGCAGGAAAAATGTTTGGGCGCCGAGATTCTGACGTCCCTCACACCAGGCCAGCAAGTTATTAAGATTGTCCGCGATGAACTGACAGCATTGCTGGGTGGCGCCGCTTCCGCCCTGGCCGAAGCAGACCGCGGCGGCGCCGTGTACATGCTGGTGGGCCTGCAGGGCGCAGGCAAGACGACCACAGCAGTCAAGCTGGCCAAACGCCTGCAAGCCAAAGGCAAAAAGCCCCTGGTGGTCAGCCTGGATACCCACAGGCCCGCGGCCAGAGAACAGTTGGCCATTGTCGCCGAGGCGGCGGGAATTGCCTGCCACCGTCCCCAGGGGGAGGAACCCCTTGCCCTGGCCCGGCAGGCTGTGGACTTCTTTGCCCAATCGGATTATGACGTGCTATTCCTGGATACCGCTGGCCGCATGCATCTGGATGATGCGCTGATGGAAGAACTGGAAGCTGTAAAAGCTCTGGTCAAGCCGACGGAGATTCTCCTGGTGCTGGATGCCATGACGGGTCAGGATGCCGTCAATGTTGCCGAAGGTTTTTCCCGCCGGGGGCTGGCTGACAGCATCGTGCTCACAAAGCTGGACAGCGACACCCGCGGCGGCGCCGCCCTTTCGGTGCGAGCTGTCACCGGCAAACCCATTAAGTTTGTCGGCGTCGGCGAAAAATCTGAGCAGCTGGAAGTTTTTCATCCCGAACGCATGGCGTCGCAGATTCTGGGCATGGGTGACGTCCTGACCTTGATTGAGAAGGCAGAGGCCGCTTTCGACCGCGAGCAGGCCATGAAACTGCAGGAAAAGCTGCGCAAGCGCCAGTTTACCCTGGAAGATTTCCGCAGCCAGTTGCAACAATTTCAACGCCTGGGCTCTGTGGAAGAAATTATCGGCATGCTTCCCGGCGCCGCAAGATTGGGCAAGCTGCAGTTTGACGAAAAAGAAATCAGCCGCTTTGATGCAATTATATCTTCAATGACGCCAGCCGAGCGGCAAAACCCGGACATTATCAACGGCAGCCGGCGCAGGCGCATTGCCAGGGGCAGCGGGACTTCTATCCAGCATGTCAACAAGCTTTTAAAGCAGTTCGAGCTGATGCAAAAGCTTTTTAAACAATTTGATGCCAAAATGGCCCGCAAGGGAAGATTTAATTTTCCTTTCAAAATATAATATAATCCTCAGGAGGTGAAAGAACATTGGCAGTCAGGATTCGGCTGAGAAGAATGGGAGCCAAGAAGCGTCCTTTTTACCGTATTGTAGTGGCAGATTCCCGTTCTCCCAGGGATGGGCGTGTGATTGAGGAGATTGGATATTATAATCCCATCAGCGATCCCGCCGACATCAAGGTCGATGTCGAGAAGGCCCGGAAATGGCTTTCCACCGGCGCTCAACCCTCGGACACCGTAAGAGACCTGCTCAAAAAGCAGGGCGTTATCTAGGGGGTATAATTTATGGATGAACTGTTGGCGTACATCGCCAGGTCTTTGGTGGATAATCCCGATGCAGTGAAGGTTACCAAAAAAATTACCAGCAGTGACATAACCCTCGAGCTGTCCGTTGCCCCCGAGGATGTGGGCAAGGTGATTGGCAAAGGAGGAAAGATTGCCAAGGCCATCCGGCTTCTGGTTTCAGCTGCCGCCGTCAACGCGGATAAAAAGGTCAATGTGGATATCCTCGGGTAACCGGGGTGGTTGACGTGCTGAAAATAGGCGAAATAATCGGCGCCCACGGCATCCGGGGCGAAGTAAAGGTTTACCCCTTTACTGATTTTCCCCAGCGCTTTACCGACATGCAGGTGATAACGGTGCAGAAAGGCGCGCAAAAGAAGCAATTGCATGTAGAAAGGGCGCGCCGGCACAAAAACATATTCATCCTCAAGTGCAGGGAAGTAACTGACCGCAATCATGCTGAGTCGCTCAAGGGTTGGGACGTGGTGGTGGACTACCGCGATGCCATGCCCCTGCCGGAGGATGAGTATTATGACCATCAGCTGGTGGGGCTGGAGGTGTGGGATCTGCAAAGCCAGACCCCGGTAGGCGTTTTGACCGAGGTCCTGCACTTGCCTGCCAACGCCGTTTTCACAGTGGTCAGAGAGGACGGCTCGGAAGTGCTGATTCCCGCTTTGAAGCAGGTGGTCAGGCGTGTGGATGTTGAGAAGGGGCGCATGGAAATCTGGCCTTTGGAGGGAATGTGGGAATGAGGATTGACATCGTCACCATATTCCCGCAGGTGGTCTCGGTGCTCTACGATTACAGTGTTATTGGCCGGGCCATAGCCGGAGGCATATTAACCGTCAATGCCGTCAACCCCAGGGATTTTACCGAGGACAAACACCGGCAGGTGGACGACTACCCCTACGGCGGCGGGGCGGGCATGGTTTTGAAGCCCGAGCCCATGTTCAGGGCGGTGGAACATATTTGCGCCCAATCTTCCCCCGACGAGGTCATCGTCATGTCCGCCGGCGGCAGGATGTTTAACCAGGAAGTTGCTAAAGCCCTGGCCGCCAAGAACCATTTGATTCTCATCTGCGGCCATTATGAGGGCATCGATCAGCGCGTCATCGACCAATTGGCCACCATGGAGCTTTCCATTGGCGATTATGTCCTTACCGGCGGCGAATTGCCGGCGCTGGTTGTGGTCGATGCCGTTTCCCGGCTGTTGCCCGGCGTTTTGGGCAACAGGCAATCCGTTGCCGAAGAGTCTTTTGAGGGAGGACTGTTGGAATATCCCCAATATACCCGGCCCGCTGTCTTCCGCGGCCTGGAGGTGCCGCCCGTCCTGTTGTCGGGAAATCACCAGGAAGTGGCACGCTGGCGCCGGGAGATGGCCGTGCAGAAAACAAAGTCCAACCGGCCCGAGCTGTTGGATAAGACAAGGAGGCGAGAAAGGATATGAGCAATATAATCCAGGAACTGGAAAAGCAACACCTTAAGACCGATGTTCCCGATTTTAAGCCCGGCGACACCGTCCGCGCCCATGTGCGCGTCGTGGAAGGTTCCCGGGAGCGGGTTCAGGTTTTTGAAGGTGTGGTAATTAAACGCCGCGGTTCCGGGTTGCGCGAAACTTTTACTTTGCGCCGCGTTTCTTACGGAGTGGGCGTGGAGAGAACTTTCCCCATTCATGCTCCCAAGCTGGAGAAAATTGAAGTCGTTCGCCACGGTCGCGTGCGCAGGGCAAAGCTGTACTACCTGCGTCACCGCATTGGCAAAGCAGCTCGCATTAAAGAAGCCAGACGTTAACTGCCAAAGGGGACGGTTCCTTTTGTCCACTTCCTGGACAAAAGGAACCGTCCCCTTTGGCCAGGATTAAGGGGGCGATCGGTATGCATATTCACTGGTATCCCGGACACATGGCCAGGACCAGACGCATGATTGTCCAGTCCCTGAAATTGGTGGACGGGATTATCCATCTGGCTGACGCGCGCCTGCCCCGGAGCAGCCAAAATCCCCTGCTTTATGAACTGGCGGGGAATAAGCCAACCATGCTGGTTTTGGCCAAGGCCGATCTGGCTGATGTCAGGGAAACTGAGGGCTGGGTTGCCAGGGGCGCCCTGGCTGTGTCTTTGCTGGACAACACCCAGCGCCAATATTTGCTGGACTCTGTTCACGCTTACCTGGCAAGCAAACTCACCTTGCGCTACACCCGGCCGTGGCGGGTGATGGTGGCGGGCATTCCCAATGTGGGCAAATCGACGCTGATTAATTTCCTGGCCCGGCGCCGCTCGGCCAGGGTGGGCAACAGGCCAGGCATAACCCAGGCCAAACAGTGGATAAAAGTTTCCCCGAAGCTGGAAATGCTGGATACGCCGGGTATCCTTTGGCCCAAAATTGAGGACAGAGAAACGGCTTACAAGCTGGCTGTTTCCGGCTGCATCAAGGACGAGATCCTGCCGCTGCCGGAAGTGGCCCAGTGGCTGTTGAAATTTATGGGCGACTATTATCCCGAAGCATTGGCGCAAAGGTACGGCGACGGCCAGCTGACCCTGGCCGAGGTCGCTCAGCGCAGGGGCGCCCTGGCGACGGGGGGCCTGCCTGATATGAACCGGGCGGCTGAACTGGTATTGCGGGACTTTCGCGCCGGCCGCCTGGGCGCTGTAACATTGGATCGGGAGGGCTGAAAGTGGCTGGCTGGGAGAGGGAAGAGGTATTGTGGGGGCAGGGCTATCGGCTCATCGGCGGTTGCGATGAGGTGGGCAGAGGGCCGCTGGCCGGCCCCGTGGTGGCAGCCATTGCCGTTTTTGACCGCCGGCTGCCGTTGCAACTGAGGGATTCCAAGACGCTGACGGCTAAACAACGTTTGCGCCTCAACAGAGAAATCCTCGCCGGCTGCGTGGCCGTGGGCATTGGCGTGGTGGACAACAGCACCATCGACGAGCTCAACATCCTTAACGCCACTAAGCTGGCCATGCTCAGGGCATGGACTAAATTGCGGATCAAGCCCGACTACTTGCTGGTGGACGCGCTGGAACCCGAAGCGCTGGCTGCCAGGGTGAGGCTGGAGGGCCTGGTCGACGGCGATGCCAAGTCCGCCGTCATTGCCGCCGCTTCCATAGTGGCCAAAGTGTATCGCGACCGCCTTATGGCCAATTACCACAAACACTTTCCCCAATACAATTTCATCAGCAACAAGGGCTATCCAACCCGGGAGCACTTGCAGGCTTTGCGCCAACATGGCCCATGTTCCCTGCATCGTTTCTCCTTTCGCGGGGTCAACGGTGGATAAGCTGTCCCTGGGCAAGGGCGGGGAAGACGTGGCGGTAGCCGCCGCCCTGGCCGAAGGTTATCAGGTGCTGGCCCGCAACTGGCGTTGTGCTTTAGGGGAACTGGACTTGGTGTTGCGCAAAGGAAAGACCATTGTCTTTGTGGAGGTCAAGACCCGCACCGGGAGACATTATGGCGAAGCGTGGGAATCTGTTACATATGCCAAACAGGCCAGAATCCGCAGGGTAGCCCGGTGGTATGCCAAAGAAATGGCCATTTCTGAGCATTCCTTTCGGTTTGACGTATTTGCCGTGGAATTCCGCCACGGTCGCTGGCAGTACCGCTGGTTTAAAAACGCGTTTTAGCAAAAAAAGCGGGGAAATGTGTCGAAAAATAACATTGCCCGGGCAAGGTGTGCCAGACCGGGGGAGGGGTACGATGCTGGCGATATTGAAGAGCTGTACCATATCGGGATATCAAGGGGTGCTTACCCAGGTGGAAGTGGATGTAACCCGGGGGTTTCCCCATTTTGATATTGTCGGCCTGGCCGATACCGCCGTCAAGGAATCCCGGGAACGGGTGCGGGCAGCACTGGGCAACAACGGTTTCAAATTGCCTGCCGACAGAATCACCGTCAATCTGGCGCCGGCGGCGATACAAAAACACGGTCCCGTGCTGGATGTGCCCATAGCCCTTGGCATCCTGGCCGCCAGCGGCCAGATTCCGGCATCTCCGCGGTTGCTGGACACGGTGGTGGTGGGCGAGCTGTCTTTGGAGGGCAAGATTCGCCCTGTCCGGGGCGTCCTCTCCATGGCCATCACTGCCCGGAAAAACGGGTTATCAGTCATGGTGGTGCCCCGGGAAAATGCCGCCGAAGCGGCGGCAATAAAGCAACTGACGGTTATTCCCGCCTCCACCCTTCGGGAACTGGTGGCCTGGTGCCTGGGCAGGGAAATTGAGCCTGCTCAGGCCCGGCAGGAGCATTCACCCGACTATTCTGCCTGTGTGGATCTGGCAGAGGTAAAAGGACAGCAAGCGGCCAAGCGTGCCCTGGAAGTGGCTGCTGCCGGCGGGCACAATATTCTCATGATCGGCCCTCCCGGATCGGGCAAAACAATGCTGGCCAATTGTATTCCCGGGCTGATGCCGCCTCTCACCGATGCCCAGGCGCTGGAAGTCAGTCAACTGTACAGTGTGGCCGGGCTGCTCCGCCACGGGCGCCTGATTACCGCGCCGCCTTTTCGCAATCCCCACCACTCAGCCAGTCTTGCGGGCATAGTGGGCGGCGGTTCGGTGCCCCGGCCGGGAGAGATCAGTCTGGCGCATCACGGGGTCTTGTTTCTGGACGAATTCCCCGAGTTTCGCCGGGAGGTTATTGAAGTGTTGCGGCAGCCTATGGAGGAAGGCTGGATTACCATTGCCCGGGCCCGGGCCAGCTACCGCTTCCCGGCCCGGTTCCTGCTGGCTGCAGCGGCCAATCCCTGTCCTTGCGGCTATTACGGTGTGGACGGTGGCATTTGCACCTGCACTCCTGGTCAGGTGGCCAAGTACCGCAGCAAATTATCCGGTCCCATCCTGGATCGAATCGATATCTGGGCAGATGTTCCCGCCGTCAGTTTTGAAAAACTGCGCCAACGCCAGCAGGCGGAGACATCCGCTGTGGTCCGGCAACGCGTGCTGGCCGCCCGGGAAAGGCAAAGACGGCGGTTGGGCAACAAGCTCAATGCCGATATGGACAATCGCCAGGTGGCGCAACATTGCACCCTGGACAGCGCATCGGAAGAGCTGCTGGCTCGCGCATTTACCCGCCTGCGCCTGAGCGCCAGGGCATACCAGCGGGTGCTTAAAGTGGCCCGGACCATCGCCGACCTGGCGGGCCGGGAGAAAATCGCCAGCGAAGATGTGGCTGAGGCCCTTTCCTACCGGAGCATGGAAGGAGATGATTTCTATTAATTCAATCGTTGCCGCCAGTCACCATTTTGTTCGTCAATATTTTCGGCCCGGAGGCGTAGGCATTGACGCCACGGCAGGAAACGGCCACGACACATTGTTTCTGGCCGAGCTGGCCGGGGAACAAGGGCTTGTCCATGCCTTTGACATCCAGCCCGTCGCCCTGGAACGGACCAAGGCCCTACTGGAGAGCCGCGGTCTTTTGGGGCGGGTTCGCCTCCATTTGGCGGACCACGTCGACGTGGCCAAGCTAGTTGCTCCTCCGGTGCAGGCGGTGATGTTTAACCTGGGCTATCTTCCCGGCAGCAACAAGGAAGTCAAAACTGCGCCTGCCAATACCATCGCCGCCCTGGCCGCCAGCCTCAGCCTTCTCGCTCCGGGCGGTATTATTTCGGTGGTGACCTATTCAGGGCATCCCGGCGGTGAAGAGGAGGAGAAGCAGGTTTCCGATTGGGTAAGGGGATTGGATTCCCGCCTTTATACTGCTGTGCGCTACAGCCTGGAAAACAAGCCCAACAATCCCCCCAAACTGTGGTTGATACAAAAAAGCAACGGTTGAAAGAACGGCTTTTGCCCTGGGTGCATAATCTGTAGCACAGTAAAGTTTTAGGGGGATGCAGCATGCTGATTGAAGGTCAGGTTTGGGACGTGCACACCGGTTGCCCGCTGGCGGGCGCGGAGGTCAGCTGTACGGGACCCGGCGGCCGCGTCCGGGCAATGAGCGACGGCAAGGGTTATTTCAGGCTCCGGCTCATGGATGCCGGGCCGTGGCAGGTCAATGTGCACCGGGCGCCGTACAGAGAGGAGAGCATCGGCGGCGTGCTGGTCCGCGACAAAGTTTTCCTCACTTTTGACCTGCAAATGGAGGGACTGGAAGACGGGCCGGTGACCGCTTAATAGCCTACTACTACTAAACTTTCCAGATGGTGCAGGAGATTGTGGGCGTTGTCGCGCAGCCGCTTGCAGGTCAATTCGTAGGAATACTCGGGGTAGTTGCGGACTATCCTGCGGGTGGGTACAAAAATCAGGCCGTGCTTGATTATGTTCGACTCCAGCATTTTGTACAATGCCAGCCAGACCTTGGTATACAGGTTACTGCGCTCAATTTCAATGGCTGTTTCCGTCCTGGGATTGTAAAAATCTATTTCAAACTGACTGCCCCTGACAAACAAGGGGTAATCTTTATTGGTGGCGGAGTGGATAAAACCCAGTTTTTTTAATTCGGGCTTTAAGACCAACTCTATTTTGCGGCTCTTTTCGTTTTTTGTGTCCCGGATTTGCTCTATGTAGGTTTTGTGCGCTCTTACTGCGCTCAGGATTTCTGCCAGCTGTTGTTGAGCCATGGCGGTTTTAATTATATAATATAGCGGATAATTCATTTTCCATCTCCCAATGTGTCAGAGGTGTGGTTATGCGGATTGCAGCGCAACAGGTCTTTACCGGCCGCAAATTGTTGCCCAACATGTCGGTTCATTTACAGGGAGCAGAGATTGTCGGGATTGGCCCCGGAGACGAGCCGGGTTCCGGCCCCGCCCTGCTCATGCCCGGTATTATAGATTCCCATGTTCACTTGCTCGGCCTGGGCATGTCGCTTACGGCGCTGAACCTCAAGGATTGCAACAGCCGGGAAGCGTTTTCCCGCGCGTTGCGGGAATACGCCTCCGGCTTTGCCGGGCAATGGATAATTGGCCGGGGCTGGGACCAAAATAAACTGGGCTTTACTCCCGACCGGCATTTCCTGGATGAAATCTGCCCCCAGCGCCCGGTCTGCCTGACCCGCGTTTGCGGCCATGTGGCGGCGGTGAATTCCCGGGCATTGGAATTGGCCGGTATTGACGGCAACAGCGCCGATGTTCCCGGGGGAGTCATTCGGCGCGACGCCACCGGTCAGCCTACAGGGATACTGGAAGAAAAGGCTGTGGCATTGGTGCAGCGGGCTGTGCCCCGCCCCGAACCCCCTGTTCTATATAGTGCCTTGGAAAGGGCGATAAAATACGCCCACCGGCGGGGAATTACCGGCGTGCACACCGATGACAGGAGTATTGTCGGCGATTACTTCCGGCTGTGGCAACTGTATGTCAAAGTTACAGAATCCTGTCCCCTGCGAGTTCAGCTCCACTGCCAAATTGATTCACTCCAGGCCCTGAACGAGTTCATCGCAGTCAGAGGCGAACTCCGGGATACAGAGCTCGTTCACATCGGCGCCGCCAAGCTATTTCTGGACGGCTCACTGGGCGCGCGCACTGCGGCCTTGCTGGAAGACTACAGCGACGACCCGGGCAACCGGGGTGTACTGGTATATCCCGACGCCGAAGTCCGCGCCGTGATGGCGACGGCAGAGGAAAAGGGAGTCCAACTCGCCCTGCATGCCATAGGAGACGCCGCCGTCGAGCAGGCCCTCACCCTGCTGGCGGAAGTGCGGGGCGGGTACCGCCGGGGCCGCATCAGGCATTGCTTAATTCACTGCCAGGTCGTCAGCCGGGAACAATTGGCCCGCATGGCCGCCTTGGGTTTTATTGCCGAAGTGCAACCGGGGTTTTTGCGCACCGATATGCACTGGGCTAAAAGCCGGCTGGGAGCGGAGCGTTTGCAGGCCAGCTATTGCTGGCGGACCATGGCGGACGCTGGGGTATTTATGACCGGCGGTTCCGATGCGCCGGTGGAGGATATTAACCCGTGGTTAGGCATTGACGCCGCGGTGCTGCGCCGGGACGGCAACGGGACTTATGCCGGCGATTGGCGCCGGGACGAGTCCCTGACCCTGGAAAAGGCGCTGGCGCTGTATACCGCTGCCGGCGCCGAAGCCGCCGGCTGGGAAACCGGTGTCATCGCCGGGGGCAAGGCGGCGGATCTGGCGGTGTATGAATGCTTTTCTGCTGAAAATCTGTCTGCCAACAGCCCTGCGCAGGTTTTTGTCAACGGGATTAAAGTTTACCAGAGGTGAGAATATGGGCAAACCCAAAGTAATGGTGGCCATGAGCGGCGGCGTGGACAGTTCGGTAGCCGCCGCGTTGCTTAAAGAAGAAGGGTTTGACGTCACCGGCGTCACTATCAAACTTTGGCCCAAGTACATCGATCCCGCCGAAGACGGCAGCGGTTGCTGTTCCCTGGCTGCGGTGGAAGATGCCCGCAGAGTTGCCCAGCTCCTGGAAATCCCTTACTATGTGCTGAACATGCAGGAAGAATTTCAAAAAAATGTCATAGACAAGTTTTCCAGGGAGTATATGTTAGGGAGAACCCCCAACCCGTGCATTGAGTGCAACCGGTCCATTAAATTTGGGCGCCTGTTGGAAAAAGCCGTGCAACTGGGCATGGACTATATTGCCACCGGGCATTATGCCCGCATTGTCAAAGAGGGCAACGTATACCGCCTTTTCCGGGGCCGTGACGCTGCCAAAGACCAGAGTTATGCTCTTTATGCCCTGACTCAGGACATGTTGAGCAGGACCCTGTTTCCGGTGGGGGAGTACCGCAAAGAGGAAATCCGCGCCCTGGCCAGGAAGTTTCAGTTGCGTATTGCCGCAAAACCTGACAGCCAGGAGATTTGTTTTATTCCCGACAACGACTATAAAGGATTTCTTACCAAGTACGCTGGGGTCCAAAATACCCCGGGGAATATTGTCGACCTTCGGGGCAACGTCCTGGGCACCCATACGGGGATATTCAATTACACCATTGGCCAGCGTAAAGGATTGGGCCTGGCTGTAGGTGAGCCTTTGTATGTGGTGGATATCAATCCGGAGAACAACACGGTGGTGGTGGGACGCAACGCCGATGTTTTCAGCCGGGAATTTACAGTAACTGATTTCAATTGGATCAGCGGCGCTCCGCCGGCGGAAGAATTTGACGCCTCCGTCATGATTCGGTATAATGCACCCACACACCCCGCCCGTATTTACGTGTCCCGACAGGGCCAGGTGCGCATCGTATTCGCTCAGCCGCAGCGCGCTATTACGCCGGGACAATCTGCTGTTATTTATGACGGCGATGAAGTCCTGGGCGGAGGTATTATCTTGTCCCGCCAGCTTATCTCTGACGTAAAGGAGCCAAAAAAATAACATTGAGGAGGTGAGAGGATGACTGCAGGAAACAAGCCGGCTGCGGAGGAAAGGCGTCAGGCAGCTCTTGCCCGTGCCGCGCAACTGCGCCGGCGCATCGCCGATTACCTGGAAGCCGAAAAGCAAATTCCCACCGGCGCCCGTATCGGGGACAGAATCAGGGCGCAAAAGCGCAAGATCCTGCAGATTCTGAACGGAACAGAACAAGATTGGAATGACTGGAAATGGCAAATGCGTAACCGCATAACCCGAATAGAAATCCTGGCGCAATTCATCAATTTAACCCAAGCTGAAATTGACCAGGTCAATGAGGCTGGCAAGCATTTTCGCTGGGCCGTTTCCCCCTATTATGCCAGCCTGATGGACCCCGACGACCCTGCTTGTCCCATCCGCAAGCAGGCTATTCCCAGCATCCGGGAAGTGGAGGATACTTGCGGCAGCCTGGACCCCATGGCTGAGCATTGGACATCACCGGCCCCTGCCATTACCCGGCGCTATCCCGACCGGTTGATTATCAACGTCACCAATCAGTGTGCCATGTACTGCCGGCACTGCCAGCGCCGCCGCAACATCGGCGAGACGGATCGCCAGACGCCGCGCAAGGATTTGGAAGCCGCCCTGGACTATATCAGGAAAAACCCTGAGATCCGCGATGTCCTTATTACCGGCGGCGATGCCCTGTTGTTGGACGACAATACCCTGGACTGGCTGCTGGCGGAACTGGACAACATCGCACATGTGGAAATAAAGCGCATCGGTACCAGGACTCCGGTCACTATGCCCCAGCGCATCACCGACAAATTGTGCGCTATACTGGAGAAACATCATCCTGTATACGTAAACACTCAATTTAACTCACCGGTGGAAGTAACCCACGAAGCTGCCCTGGCCTGCGCCCGTCTGGCCAAGGCGGGAGTGCCCCTGGGCAATCAGTCGGTGCTTCTGGCGGGCGTCAACGACAACCCCCACGTCATGAAGAAGTTGTGTCAGGAACTGTTGAAAATTCGGGTTCGCCCTTACTATATTTTCCATGCCAAAAACGTCAAAGGCACTACTCATTTTGTGACCAGCATTCAAAAGGGAATCGAAATCATGGAAGCTTTGCGGGGCCATACCTCAGGCCTGGCGGTGCCTACCTATATTCTCAACGCTCCCCACGGGCAAGGCAAGACTCCCATTCTGCCGGACTACCTGCTCTGGCTTACCAAAGAAAAGGCAGTATTGCGCACCTGGGAAAACGTTGTCTTCGAATATCCCAATGAAAAATGAAGCCATCCCCGCCGGGCGGGGATTTTAGTTTGACAAATGCTTTATTTCTTGATACTTTAAAGAAAATTTTGGGACGGGGGCGATAGTATGGGCGAACCGGCTGAGTGGATTGCTCTGACGCTGGCTCCGAATCTGGGTCCGCGGCGTATTGCCAGAGTGTTCCGGGAGACCGGCAGCATCGACAGTTTTTTTTCGGCCCAAACCGAAAGCCTTTCCCAAATACTGAACATTAAGCAAGATGCAATCAAGGCGGTGCTGAGGGCCATAGACCTGCAAAAAGGAAGAGCTCTGGTCAAATTGTGCCGCGACAGGGGGGTTGCCGTTACCACCCTGGACTCTCCAGATTATCCGGATTTGTTGCGGGAAATTTACGATCCCCCGCCTGTACTCTATTACCGGGGCCAGCTGCCCGGCACAAACCTTGTGGCGGCGGTGGGGTCCCGCAAAGCAACCCGGTACGGACGGACAGTCACCGCGCGCCTCATCCCAGAGTTGTGCAGAGCAGGCCTGGGCATTGTCAGCGGGTTGGCGGTGGGCATAGATGCCTGCGCCCAGTGGGCCGCGCTCAACGCCGGCGGGTATACCGCTGCCGTGTTGGGCAATGGGGTGGATATTTACTACCCTGCGGTCAATACTCAATTGCAAAACGCCATAGTGGAGAAAGGCGGCTGCCTCCTCAGCGAATTCCCGCCGGGCTGCCGGCCCCGGGCAGACCATTTCCCGCGCAGGAACAGAATTATCTGCGGCCTCTGCCGGGGGGTGCTGGTTGTGGAGGCCGGACTTAAGAGCGGGGCCATGATTACCGTGAGCTATGCCCTGGATCAAGGACGGGACGTCTTTGCCGTGCCCGGCAACATCGACAGCCCGCAAAGCGCCGGTACCAATCATCTCATCGGATTGGGCGCCAAACCGATCCTGTCCAGCGCCGATATCCTCGAGGAATACGGACTGGATCTGCCCCTGATTCAGCAACCCAGGCAGGCCATGGACCTGGGCGCAGAGGAAAAGAACTTATTGGCATACATCGACGAGCAGGGGGTGAGCGCCGATGAATTGTGCTACCTCACCGGGCTTCCCGGAGGCGTAATTATGGCCAAGCTGGCAAGCCTGGAATTGAAGGGCGCCGTGGCGCGGTTGCCCGGTTTAAAATACGTTCGTCGTGCCGACACGGAGGTGTAGTTTTTGTACTTGGTCATTGTAGAATCGCCGACAAAAGCCAAAACAATCAACAAGTTTCTGGGCAAACAGTACTCAGTTAAGGCGTCAATGGGGCATTTAATCGACTTGCCCAAGAGCCAGCTGGGCGTCGATCCGGATAATGACTTTTCTGTCAAATACATCACCATTCGCGGGCGCGGCAAAGCTTTGGCTGAACTGCGCAAACATGCCCGCAAAGCTGAGCGGGTGTACTTGGCCACCGACCCTGACCGAGAAGGCGAGGCCATTGCCTGGCATTTGCTGCGCGATTTTAAAATCCCTGCAGACGTTCCCTGTCGAGTGGTTTTCCATGAAATCACCAAGGACGCCGTCAAAAAGGCCTTTGCCAATCCGCGTACCCTCAACTTCCACCTCGTCGATGCCCAGCAGGCCAGGCGCGTGCTGGATCGGCTGGTGGGTTACAAAATCAGTCCCCTGCTCTGGGAAAAGGTAAAGAAGGGCCTGAGCGCCGGCAGAGTGCAATCGGCGGCTTTAAATATGATTTGTTTGCGCCAGGAGGAAATAGAAGGCTTTACACCCAGGGAATACTGGAGTGTTGAAGCGGATTTTTATTGCGCTCCCGACATCCTGGTGCGGGCCAAACTGGCCCGGGTGGACGGCGTCAAGCCCGAACTGGCCAATGCCGAGGACGCCGACGCCATGGTCCATCGCATCAAACGGGCCCAATTTACCCTCAGCCAGTTGCAGACCCAGGACCGGATGAAAAAGCCCGCCCCGCCTTTTACAACCAGTACTTTGCAGCAGCAGAGCGGCAGGAAGCTCAATTACAGCGCGCGCAAAACCATGGCCATCGCGCAGCAGTTGTACGAGGGGATCAGCCTGGGCAGGCGAGGAACGACGGGGTTGATAACGTATATGCGCACCGATTCGGTGCACGTTTCCGAGGACTTCCAACGCCTGACGCGGGATTTTATCGCCGCCCGCTTTGGCGACCAGTACGTTCCGGCCAAACCGCCCAGGTATACAGCCAGAAAAGGCGCCCAGCAAGCCCATGAAGCCATACGGCCGACCGATGTCAGCCTTGTTCCCGAAGAAATCCGTTCTTATCTGACGCCCGAACAGTATGCCCTGTACCGGCTGATTTGGCAGAGGTACGTCATGAGCCAGATGAGTCCCGCCCGTTGCAAACAGCAAATTGCGACCTTCAGCGGAGACGGCCTGGTTTTCAAAGCGGCTCAACAAAAATTGGTTTTCCCTGGCTTTCTGGCCGTCGACGGGCAGGAGAACGGCGAGCCTGATGCGGCCGATTTGTCCGGACTTGCCCCGGGTACGCCTGCCGAGATCAAAGATGTACTGCCGCAACAACATTTTACCCAGCCGCCGCCGGCTTACAGTGAAGCCTTGCTGGTCAAAGACATGGAAGAAAAGGGAATAGGCCGGCCCAGTACATACGCTCCCACTATCGAAACTCTGCTCCAGAGGGGATATGTCCATAAAGAGAACGGCAAACTCATCCCCACCGAATTGGGAAGAACCGTAAACGACCTGTTGCGCCGCTTCTTCCCGGATATTATCAACCTGGATTTTACCGCTGCCTTGGAAAGCAAACTGGATACCATCGAAGAAGGCCAGTTGGCCTGGAAAGAAGTTGTCCGGGAGTTTTATGACAAGTTCAGCCGCGATGTGGCAGTGGCGGAAAGGGAAATGGCTTCGGTCCAGGTCCGGGAAGAGGTCAGCACCGAAATCTGCCAGTACTGCGGCAGGAATATGGTGGTCAAGGCGGGCAGGTATGGCAAGTTCCTGGCTTGTCCCGGCTATCCGGAGTGCAAGAATACCAAGCCGCTGTTGCAAAAAATCGGCGTCCGGTGTCCCCGGTGCGGTGGTGAGATAGTAAAGCTGAGAAGCAGGAAAGGGCGCTGGTTTTTTGGGTGCGAGAATTATCCCGATTGCGAGTTCCGTTCCTGGAAACAACCTGTTGCGGAAAAATGTCCCCAGTGTCAGTCCCTTCTGGTGATCGGCCCGGCGAATACCCTGGTGTGCAGCAATGCGCAGTGCCAGTACAAGAAAAAGGAAGATAAGAATGACGGAGATTAATGTGGTTGGCGGAGGACTGGCCGGGTGTGAAGCGGCCTGGCAGCTGGCCAACCGGGGCTGCCGGGTTATTTTGACAGAGATGCGTCCTTTGACCATGACTCCGGCGCACAATAGCGGCAATCTGGCGGAATTGGTGTGCAGCAATTCTTTGGGAGCGGAAAACCCCGACTCGCCGGGAGGCCTGCTCAAGGCCGAACTGCGTGCCCTCAATTCCCTGATTATGGAGTGCGCCGACGCCGCCAGGGTTCCCGCAGGAGGAGCCCTGGCGGTCGACCGCAACAAGTTTGCCCAGCTGGTCACCCAAAAAATATCCGGTCACCCCAATATCCGGGTGCGGCGGGAATGCCGGACCGATTTTCCCCCTGCGCCGGGCATTATAGCTACCGGCCCTCTGACCCACGACAGCCTGGCCGGGGCGTTGCGGCAAAAACTGGGGCATGACATGCTGTTCTTCTATGATGCCGCTTCGCCCATCATTGCCGCCGACAGCATTGATATGAGCAAAGTTTTTCGCGCCTCGCGTTACGGCAAGGGCAGCGCCGATTACCTCAACTGTCCCATGAACTATGAAGAATATCAGCGGTTTTACCGTGCCCTGGTTGAAGGGGAAACAGTGCCCCTTAAGGAGTTCGAAGCGGAAATTTACTTTGAGCACTGCCTGCCCATAGAGGTAATTGCCAAGCGCGGTCCCAGGACGCTGGCCTTCGGTCCCTTGAAGCCGGTGGGGCTTGTCGACCCGCGGACGGGCAAGCGGCCCTATGCCGTGGTACAGTTGCGCCGTGAGGATGCAGATGGCCAGTTGTACAATCTGGTGGGCTTCCAAACCAATTTGACGTGGGGGGCACAAAAACGTATATTTCGCCTCATTCCCGGTTTGGAGAAGGCGGAATTTGTCCGCTATGGCGTCATGCATCGAAATACCTTTATCGATGCGCCCAAGGTGTTGGTTGCCAATTTCCGCCTGCGCGATTTCCCCGGCTTATATATAGCCGGCCAGCTGGCCGGCGTGGAAGGGTACCTGGAATCTGCGGGTTCGGGGCTGGTTGCCGCCCTGGATTTGTGGGCCAGGTTGCAGGGCAAGACTGTGGTTTTCCCCCGGGAAACATTGCTGGGCAGTCTCACTGATTATGTCACCAGACCAAACCCAGACTTTCAGCCCATGAATGCCAACTTTGGCCTGCTGCCTCCGGTGCCGGGCAAAACCAAACGCCAACGCCGACAGAACTACGCTGAGCGTTCACTGGCCTGTATATCTATGTTCGCGAAAAATTTGAATGACTAACTTGTTTTCCTATTTAGACTTTGTTATTATAAGTGAAAGGGTGCTAAAAAATGGGGTAATGACAGAATATACTTCCTGGTTGCGGGTAAACGGCTTTTCTCCGGAAACCATTAAAGCGTACACAAGGGATCTGGAGGAGTTTTTCCGGTCCCTGCCGGAGGGCCGGGAAGAAATCGACCGCAATCAAATCAGAAGGTTCCTTGCCCTTGTTCAGGCCCGTGGTTGTTCCAAGCGGACAGCGGCCCGGAAGTTGGCATCTTTGCGCAGTTTCTTCCGGTTTTGCCTGCTGAGCCAAAAGGTTTCTGCCAATCCTGCCCATACCATCAGAACGCCGCGGTTTGGCAGGCCCTTGCCCAAGTTCCTCTACCCCGATGTGGTTGTGCAGTTGCTTGAACTGCCGGGAGATTCTCCTTTGGGACTTAGGGACAGAGCTATCCTGGAACTGCTGTATGCCACGGGAATCCGGGTGGGAGAACTGGTCGCCCTGGAAGTCAACGACTTTCACCGGGACAGCCAACAGCTTTTGGTTACCGGCAAAGGAAATAAACAGAGGCTGCTCCCCGTGAATTTCCAGGCTGCACAGGCTCTGGAACATTACCTCCATGAGGGTCGCCCCCGGTTGCTGTCCGCCGCGACAAATAAAATGTGGCTTAACAAGGACGGCGGCCCATTGGGGCAGCGCGGAGTGCGTTGGATACTGAACAAGTATTGCCAGCGTCTTTCTGTGCAACATTCAGTGTCTCCTCATGTTATCCGCCACAGTTTTGCCACCCACATGCTGGAGAACGGTGCCGATTTGCGGACTGTTCAGGAACTGTTAGGGCATTCCAGCCTGTCTACGACGCAAATTTACACCCACGTCACCAGGGAACGCCTTAAAGCTGTTTATCAGGCCAGTCACCCCAGAGCTTAGCACCAAGAATTTAAATTTAATAGAAGGTGGAGGTATCACAACATGCAAAATTTGCTTCAAAGGTCGCGCCGGCTCATCAAAACTCTGCAGAGTGCAGGAGGCCAGCCCGTTGATTTCGGTGAAGTGGCTGAGGTCCTGCAGGACATTCTCCGTTCAGACGTCCTCATAGTCGGCAACAAGGGCAAAGTCCTGGCCAGGGCAGGAGAAAGCTTTCCGCAAACCGATCTGGATCAGGATACCAACAGGGATCTTCTCGACCTGGATATTTCCGAACTCAATGCCAAGGGAGCTGACATCAGCAGCACCTTCAGTCACAGCAACCTTACCGTTGTGCCCATTAACTGCGGCGGCCAGCGGCTGGGCACCTTGCTGATTGCCCGGGAGGCCAAACACGACGAAGATGAACTGGTCATTGCCGAATTTGCTGCAACTGTCATCGGCATGGAAATTCTCAAGACCCGGGCTTCGTTGGCTGATGAAGAAGAGCGGAACAGAGCCATTGTAAAAATGGCCCTGGATACCCTGTCCTATTCTGAGCAAGAGGCCGTTGAACATATCTTTAAAGAACTCAACGGCCGGGAAGGTTTGCTGGTGGCAAGCAAAATTGCCGATCGCGTCGGCATAACCCGCTCGGTAATCGTCAACGCCCTGAGAAAGTTTGAAAGCGCTGGGGTCATCGAATCCCGCTCGCTGGGCATGAAGGGCACCTTTATCCGGGTTCTCAACGATCAGCTCTTGCCTGAACTGGAGAAATTAATGAACAGGTAACTGAAACCCTCTCTGAGGGTTTTTTTTATTCCACGCTTTAGCAGCTTTAGCAGGAAAAGGTAATCATCCTGTCGAACTGTGTAGGTATCACGGGAACAAGGGGGAGTACCGGATGGAGCAAAAGAAACGCGTGCTCATTGTTGACGATGCAGCATTTATGCGCATGATGATTCGTGATATATTGAGTAAAAACAATTTCGAGGTAGTGGGCGAAGCCACCAACGGCGATGAGGCGGTGGCGATGTATAAAGAACTGAAACCCGACCTGGTTACCCTGGACATTACCATGCCGGGAATGGACGGAGTAACGGTACTCAAAAAAATACGCCAGATTGACTCCTCGGCCAGGGTTGTAATGTGTTCGGCCATGGGCCAGCAGGCAATGGTTGTGGAGGCCATAAAAAACGGCGCCCGGGATTTTATTAACAAACCATTCCATCCCCAAAAAGTTGTAGAGACTTTGCGCCGGGCTTTGCAATAGGGGGCTGGCTTGGTGGAAAGCATGGATTTAAAGACATACCTGCCTGTTTTTATCGAAGAGAGCAAGGACAATATACAGCAAATGTCTGAGAACCTGCTCCGCCTGGAAGAAGATTACGGCGATGCAGAAGTCATCGATGAAATCTTCCGCGCCATTCACACCATCAAGGGGATGTCCGCCACCATGGGTTATACCCAGCTCAGCAACCTGGCTCACCAGGCCGAAAACTTGCTGGACGAGGTCCGCCATGGCAGAATCGCCGTTTCTCCTGCCATGATTAACGGTTTTTTCAAAGTTATCGACGAAATTGAGGAACAATTGTCGGTCCTGGGTCAAACCGGAGAGCCCAAAGCCCTGGATAACCGGCGCCTGGAAGAAATCAAGGCTCATTTTGCGGAAGCCCGGCGTGCCGACGCCGGAGCAGCCGGGAAGTACAGAGTGGAGATTGTGTTCAGCAAAGATTGCCTGTTGCGGCCTGCCAGAGCGCTGGTAGTGCTCAATCAGCTGGCCGGAGTCGGCAATATCCTGCATTCCGATCCCCCCCAGGACAAACTGCCTTCCCTGGATAATCTGGACAAGCTGGTGTGTCACATAGCCGCTGCCAGCCCGCAGCAGGTGCATGACGTTTTGGCCGGCGGTGTCGAAATCGACTCCTACACCCTCGAAGAACTGCGGGAAGAAGCGGGACAGACAAGCGCCGCCAAACCGGCTGAGCCCCAGGTCAACCGCAATATTTCCACCGTCCGGGTGGATACCGAAAAACTGGACCACTTGCTTAATTTGGTCAGCGAACTGGTCATTAACAAGACTTCTTTGCAGGAAGCCGTGGCCTCCTTTCCCAGCCTGGCTGACGATGTGGAACACCTGCACCGGCTGACGTCGGAATTGCAGAACATTGTGATGAACATGCGCATGATTCCCCTGGAAACTGTTTTTAACCGCTTCCCGCGCATGATTCGCGACACTGCCAAAGCTTTGAACAAATCGGTGCATTTTGAGATTGTCGGCGCCGACACCGAGCTGGACAGGACCATCATTGAAGATATAGCCGACCCGTTGTTGCACCTGTTGCGCAATGCCGTGGACCACGGCATTGAGCCTGTGGCGATTCGGACCAGTCTGGGCAAACCTGCAGCAGGCAAGATTGTTCTCCGGGCTTACCAGACCGGCAATCAGGTCGTAATCGAAGTGGAGGACGACGGGGCCGGCCTTGACCTGGACAAAATCAAGGCCAAAGCCAGGGAAATGGGGCTTTGGCAGGGTCAGGAACCTGATGATGCCGAGGCGGCCAACTTTATCTTTGCCCCGGGCTTTACCACTTCCGACCGGGTGACGGATTTGTCCGGCAGGGGAGTTGGCCTGGACGTTGTTAAGAAGTCCATCGAAGCCCTGGGCGGCAATATCGAAGTCATCAGCAACAAAAATGCCGGAAGCACTTTCCGCATCTCGTTGCCCTTGACTCTGGCCATTATTCAGGGCCTGTCGGTGAAATGCGGCGACGAGATTTATGTCATTCCCCTGAGTTATATTCAGGAAACGGAAATCATCAACCCCGATTCCATTCAAACGCTGGGCCAGCAACAGATTTACATGCTGCGGGGACAGGTTTTGCCCGTAGTCTTCCTGGCCGACTTGCTGGGATTTCGGGATTATGTCCCGCCCCAGGAAATGAGCCTGGTGGTTGTGCATTTCGGAGAGCGGCTGATTGGCATCATCGTCGATGACCTCCTGTCCCAGCAGGACATAGTTATCAAGAATGTCAGCTGGGGCCAGGGCTATTTTTCCAGCTTTTTGGGCAGCACCATCCTGGGTAACGGCAGGATAGTGCTGATACTGGACATCAACAATTTATTGGCCGGGGTGAAAGTGAGGGAGGTAAAACATGCTTAACCAATACGTTGTATTTCAGCTGGAAGATGAACTATACGGCGTCAACATTCTCCAGGTCCGGGGAATCGAGAAAATGCTTCCCCTGACCAGGGTGCCCAATGCCCCGCCTTTTGTCAAAGGAGTATGCAACCTCCGCGGCAGTGTAATACCGGTTATTGATTTGAAGAAGAAATTGGGTTTGCCGCAGAAGGAGGATCCAAACGCCAAAATCATCGTGGTTAATGTAGGCAAACATACCGTGGGCATGACCATCGATGAGGCGGCCGACGTGGTTACCCTGGATGCTTCGGAAGTGGAACCCTCTCCTTCACTGGTTGCCGGCATTGATGCAGAGTATATTTCCGGCGTTGCCAAGGTCCACAACAGGTTGCTGATTATCCTGGATATGGAGCGCATCCTTACTGCCGACCAAATAAATCTGCTCAATGAATTGAGGTGAGCAGATGTTTAAGAAACTCAGCTTCAGCCAGCAGGATTTGATGACCGAGATCGGGACCATTGGCACCGGCCATGCCGCCACAGCCATGGCCAATATGTTGGGCAAGAAAATCACCATTAACGTTCCCCAGGTGGACTTGGTTACTTTCGATCACGTTTCAGACTTTGTGGGCGGGCCGGAGCAGGTGCTGGCCTGTGTGTACCTGGAAGTCTTGGGCGATTTGCCGGGCACCGTGCTGGTAATGTTCGACGGTCCTGCTGCCAACAGGCTTCTGACCAACCTCAATATCGGGGAAAAAGCCGATTACTTGAACCTGACGCCGTTGCAGGAATCGGCCCTCAAAGAGATCGGCAATATCCTGGCCGGTTCGTACTTGTCGGCCCTGGGGGATTTTACCAACCAGCGCATTTTCACCAGCGTGCCCAATTTGGCGGTAGACATGGCCGATGCCGTTTTCAGCGTGCCCATGATTGCCCTGGGCAGAATGTCCGACTACGCCCTGTTGATACAGGCCAAGTTTTTTCAAGAACAGCAGAACACCGGCTACATCTTGTTTATTCCGACTCCGGATGCGGCCGTTAAACTCCTGAAGATTTTCGGAGTCGATGCCCATGAATAGCCAAATCGGCATGGCGCAATACCTTGTCCTCAAGGCTCCCGGGGTAATTCGCTCCTCGGGGCTGGGCTCCTGCATCGGCATTGCCCTTTACGACCCGTTTACCCGGGTAGGCGGGCTGGCCCATGCCATGTTGCCCAAGCACCGTCCCGGGCGCGATGACAATAAGGGGAAATATGTGGATACAGCCATAGACGCTATGCTGGCAGAGATGGAAGCCATGGGCTGCAATCGGCAAAACATCGTGGCCAAGCTGGCCGGCGGAGCACAGATGTTTCCTGAACAGGACAAAGAAGGAAAGGTTTCGGTGGGGGAAAAGAACGTCGCCGCCGCCCAGGAATACCTCAGGGAATTGGGTATTCCCATTGTGGCGGAAGATGTCGGCGGTCACTCGGGGCGAACCATTGAATTGTACTGCGAAGACGGTACGCTGTATATCAAGACCATCAACAGCGAAACCAAAATTTAACAACCGGCGTAATAACCTGCAAGTAAATTGATATACTACTCTAGGGGGTGTATCAATTGAAGGGTAAGAGGCGCTGGTTGTTCTTTTTTGCCGGAGTATTTACAGGAATGTTGGTGCTGGCTGTCGTCGCAGCCGGGTTGGTTTACCTGGGCAGCAGCCGGACCTGGCTGTTGCGGATTAATACCAACGGCATCGCGGCCAAAATAGAAGGTGCGGCCCAATTGAAAATCTCCCAAATGCTCCCCGGCTATATTGAATCAGTTAAAGGCTCAGTGCCGGAACTGGTGGCCAACCGGGCGGCAAATCAGTTCGGCGACCTCAAGTTTACGCTGGGGGGAGAAGAATTTGCCCTCCCCCAGGAATTTGTCAGCCGTCTGGAAGCCAATTATCGCGCCAGTTTGATCCGCGCCATTAATGATTTGCTGGACACCATGCCTGTGGAAAAAATGAGCGCTGAACTGGGTAAAGAAATTGCCGACATCGTGGAGAACTCCCTGTACGCCGAGTTTAACTCCCGGGAAGTCGATGTCGGCGTCTTTCGGGACAAGATTTCCATCCCCGTCATGATTGAGCTGGTCAATCAGCCTGGTCACCGCGATTTTCAGTTAATACTAATGTCCAATGAGGTCTTGGAACAGTAATTGTTGCCAAGCGCTCTTTTTTTTGTTATACTTTCGTGGTGAAAATACACACACCCGGGGATGCACGTTTTCAGTGCCCTTTGGGTTAGACGTGCAGTTGAACCGGGTGGAGGCCAAACTGAGAGGAGGTGCTCAAGGTGTCTGTTGTGACCATGAAGCAGTTGCTGGAAGCAGGTGTGCATTTCGGGCATCAGACCCGGAGATGGAATCCCAAAATGGCGCCCTATATTTTTACTGAACGCAACGGAATCTATGTAATTGATTTGCAGAAGACCGTGCAAAAGCTGGAAGAGGCGTATAACTTCGCCAAGGAAGTTGCCATGAACGGCGGTTCCATCCTCTTTGTCGGGACCAAGAAACAGGCTCAGGAAGCCATTGAGCAGGAAGCTGTCCGCTGCGGCATGTTCTATGTCAACCAGCGCTGGCTGGGCGGGATGCTGACCAACTTTGCCACCATCAGCAAGCGGGTGCAACGCCTCAAGGAGTTGGAGGCCATGGAAGAGGACGGCAGTTTCGACGTCCTGCCCAAAAAGGAAGTTATTCGTTTGCGTCACGAAAGAGGCAAGCTGGAAAAATTCCTGCGCGGCATTAAAGAGATGCACAAACTGCCCGACGCTCTGTACGTTGTTGACCCGCGCAAAGAACGCATTGCCGTGGCTGAGGCCCGCAAGCTGGGCATTCCCATCATCGCCATTGTGGACACCAATTGTGATCCCGACGAGATTGACTACATCATCCCGGGCAATGATGATGCCATCCGGGCCGTCAATTTAATCACGGCCAAAATTGCCGATGCCGTTTTGGAAGGCAAACAGGGCGAGCAGTTGCCTGCAGAATAGCACCACAGGCGAGGGTAGAAATTCCCTTGCCTTTTTCCAATACCCAAGTTGAGGAGGCGGAAGCATGTCAGCCGAGAGAATAAAAGAGTTGCGCGCTTTGACCGGAGCCGGGTTCCTGGATTGCAAAAAGGCCCTGGCCGAAGCCGGAGGCGATTTACAGAGAGCAATTGACCTGTTGCGCGAAAAGGGACTGGCCGATGCAGCCAAAAAATCCGGCCGGGTTACCGCTGAAGGGGCGGTCGGTTGTTACGTGCACGGCAACGGCAAAATCGGCGTTATGGTGGAAGTCAACTGTGAGACCGACTTTGTGGCCAAAACTGACGAGTTTAAGGCTTTGGTCCACGACATATGCCTGCACGTAGCGGCGTCAAATCCCAAGTATGTTAGCAGGGACGAAGTGGACGCTGAAGTCCTGGAAAAGGAACGGCAGATTCTGTATAACCAGGCCATCAACGAAGGAAAGAAGCCGGATATCGCCGAAAAGGTTGTTGCCGGTCGCCTGGAAAAGTTTATTAATGAAATTTGCCTGCTGGAACAGCCCTTTGTCAAGAATCCCGACATTACAGTTAAGCAACTCATCCAGGAAAAAATCGCCAAATTCGGCGAAAACATTACCCTGCGCCGGTTTGCCCGCTTTGAAATGGGCGAAGGGTTGCAGAAAAGACAGGACGACTTTGCTGCTGAAGTAGCTAAGCTGCAGCAAAAATAGCGTTACAAGAGCACTCAGGTGCTCTTTTTTCTGAAAAGAGGAATTTGGCATACGGATATAGAATACAACTGGAGGGTGCTTCATGCAGGTCAAGTATAAACGGGTGGTCTTAAAGCTCAGCGGCGAAGCCCTGGCAGGTTCCAAGGGCACGGGCATAGACGGCGATGTCCTCAGAAATGTCGGCAAACAGATAAAGGCCCTTACCGAAATGGGCGTGCAGGTTGCCTGCGTGGTGGGGGGCGGCAATATCTGGCGGGGGGCGCCTGCCAGCATGGAAGGCATGGACAGGGCCACAGCAGATTATATGGGCATGCTGGCCACTGTAATAAACGCCCTGGCGTTACAGGATGCCCTGGAGTCTCTGGGGGTCACCACCAGGACGCAAACGGCAATTGAAATGCGCCAGGTGGCAGAACCGTACATACGCCGGCGGGCCATTCGTCATCTGGAAAAGGGCAGGGTGGTCATCTTTGCCGCCGGAACCGGAAACCCTTACTTTTCTACAGATACAGCCGCCGCTCTGCGCGCTGCGGAAATTGAGGCTGACGTAATCCTCATGGCCAAGGGCAATGTGGACGGCGTCTATGATCGCGATCCCTTAAAGCATCCCGACGCTCGCCGATTCTCGACCTTATCCTATTTGGAGGTGTTAAAACGGGGGTTGGGAGTAATGGATGCCACTGCCGCTTCCCTGTGTATGGACAACAACATTCCCATCATTGTTTTCTCAATGGCCCAGGGGAATAATATTGTCAGCGCAGTTTGCGGAGAAAATATCGGAACAGTGATAAGGGGGTAGTATAGTGTTTACCGAGATCTATCAGGACGCTGAAGACAGGATGCGCAAGGCGATTGATGTTTTGAAAGCCGACTTCAATTCTATCCGGGCGGGGCGGGCCAACCCGGCCTTGTTGGACAGGCTGAGCATCGACTATTACGGCACGCCGACGCCGGTAAAGCAGTTGGCCACCATCAGTGCACCCGAACCCCGACTCTTGATTGTTCAGCCTTGGGACAAGTCGATACTCCCCGAAGTGGAAAAGGCAATTCTGAGATCTGACCTGGGACTGACGCCCAGCAATGACGGCGCCGTAATCCGCCTGGCCATCCCGCAGCTGACGGAAGAAAGGCGCGCCGAACTGGTTAAGGTTGTGCGCAAAAAGGCTGAGGAAGCCCGGGTTGCCATTCGCAATGTGCGCAGAGATGTCAATGAACTTATCAAAAAGATGCAAAAGAACGGGGAGATTTCCGAAGACGACGAGCGGCGTGCTCAGGAAGAGATACAAAAAATTACCGACAAGTTCATTAAAGTTGTCGATGAGCAACTAGGCCACAAAGAAGCAGAAATTATGGAAGTTTAATCTTTGTTTGCGCCCCCACCGGGGCGTTTCGACTGAAATGAAGGTGAGCTTATGCTGAATAGATGGCAATTGGCCAGGCAGCTGGAAACCATTCGCAGCGGGAAAATGCCTCACCACATAGCCATTATTATGGACGGCAACGGCAGGTGGGCAAAAAAACGGGGTCTCCCCCGGGTAGCCGGGCATCGGCAGGGTATGCAGGCCATTAAGCGTTGTCTTGCCGGCCTGAAGGGATTGGACGTCAAGTACCTTACTCTCTATGCTTTTTCGACGGAAAACTGGCGGCGACCCAAGAGCGAAGTGGATTTTTTAATGAACCTGCCCGGCCAGTTCATCGGTCAGGAATTGACCACGATTGTGGAAAATAACATTAAACTGGGCGTCATCGGCGATGTGTCGGGGTTGCCCGCTCACACCCGCAAAGCCATTGCTGAGGGTATTGAGGCAACCCGGCACAATACCGGTCTCCGCCTCAACTTCGCTTTAAACTATGGCGGCAGAGAGGAAATCCTTCAGGCTGTGCGCGCTCTTTGCCGGCGTTGTCAGCAGGGCGATCTCGACCCTTCCGCCATTACATACAGCGACATTGAAAGTTGTCTGTACACCCGCGACATTCCCAGCCCCGACCTGGTGATCAGGACCAGCGGGGAAATACGCATCAGCAATTTTCTGCTCTGGCAAATTGCCTATGCCGAGCTCTATTTTACCGATACTTTATGGCCGGACTTCAGCGAAATGCATTTGTACAAGGCCATTGCACAATTTCAGCGGCGTAATCGCCGGTTTGGGGGCGTTTAAAATTCTGACAAGGGTACTTACTGCTGCAGTTCTTATACCAATCGTACTTGTTTCCCTGTACTTGGGGGGACCTGTATTCTTAATTTTTATGGCTGTCTATACCCTGGGTGCCGTGGTGGAATTCGCGCGCCTGTTGCGCTTTTCCCTGCCCGCCAGTTGGGCAGCCGGGGCGGCCATGGTTTTGCCGTATTACGCGAACCTCTATTGGCAAATCATCCCTTGGGATATCTACTTAATTTTGTTCCTGCTTATCGCCGCGGCGGTGCTTTTTGTCTTCAACTTTACGCGCTGCTCTTTTCTGCAGTGCGCCGGGCTGATTTTTGCCGGCCTGTTTGTGCCGGTGCTGGCGTCCACTTTGTTCACAATCAGAAATATGGAGCAGGGGCTGTACCTGACGCTGGCGGTGTTTATCCTGACCTGGGGGACTGATTCCGGGGCATTTTTCACGGGCATGGCCTGGGGCAGAAAAAAACTGGCGCCAGCCATTTCTCCCAATAAGTCGTGGGCTGGCGCCATCGGCGGTCTCATTACCGGCGTTATTATAGCCGTCGGTTTTGGCCTGCTCATCAATGTCAATGTCTGGGGCATGATTTTATGGGGGTGTGTCACGGCAACGGCAGGGCAGTTGGGGGATCTGTGCGAGTCGGCCATTAAGCGTTACGCCGGGGTCAAGGACTCGGGAAATTTGTTCCCGGGACATGGCGGTTTTTTGGACCGCATAGACAGCCTGTTGTTTACCGCCGCCGTTAGCTATATTTTCTTTGGGATGGTATTATAAATATATGAGGGACCTGGCTATACTGGGCTCTACCGGTTCGGTGGGCGTTCAAACCCTCAATGTTCTGGACCGGAATCCGGGAAAATACAAAGTCCGGTTGCTGGTTGCCCGTGCCAATTGGCGCCTGTTGGAAGAACAGGCGCGCCGGTACACTCCCGAGACCGTTGTCCTGACCCAGGAAGACGCTGCCAAAGAATTGCACTATCGTCTCCGGGACATGCCCATTAAAGTGCTGGCCGGTGAACAGGCCCTGGCGGAGCAACTGGAAAGCGTGCGGTATTCCATGGTGGTCGCTGCCATGGTCGGTCATGCCGGCCTGTTGCCCGTCTTGTCCGCCATCCGGGCGGGTTCCGACATTGCCCTGGCCAATAAAGAGGTTCTGGTGATGGCGGGTCACCTGGTTACGAAGCTGTGCCGGGAGAAAGGGGTCAACCTTATTCCCCTGGACAGCGAGCATTCTGCTATATTCCAGTGCCTCCGGGGGCACCCCCGCGGCGAAGTCCGTTCCATCATTCTCACTGCATCGGGAGGCCCTTTCCGCGGAATGTCCGCCGCTGAACTGGAGCACGTCACACCGGACCAGGCTGTGCGGCACCCCAACTGGCGCATGGGGGCCAAGATTTCTGTGGATTCCGCCACCCTGATGAACAAGGGGCTGGAAGTTATTGAAGCGCACTGGCTCTTTGGCATCGAGCCTGAGAAAATACGCGTAGTAATACACCCCCAAAGCATCGTCCATTCCATGGTAGAATTTATCGACGGTTCGGTCCTGGCGCAACTGGGTGTGGTTTCCATGGAGCTGCCCATTCAGTATGCTTTGTCCTGGCCCCGGCGGTGGCCGGGCGCCCGGGAGCATTACATCGATTGGCTGCAACTCCCTCCATTGCATTTCGAAGAACCCGACCGGCTTGCTTTTCCGTGTCTCGACCTGGCGCGCGCCGCTTTGACCGAGGGCGGCAATGCGCCGGCAGTGCTCAGTGCTGCCAACGATCTCTGCGTCGAAGCATTTTTGCAGGGCGCCATGGGGTTCAATGAAATCCCCCGGGTTATTGCCGAGATCAGGAAGCGGGTGCCCTGGCGTCCCAACCCCGGCGTTGAGGAGATTTTCGAGACGGTGGCACAGGTGAAAGCAGAGTTCAGGGATATTCTTAAGGATTCGGAGTGATACGCATGACCATATTGGTGGCATTGGCTGTCTTCAGCTTGATTATTCTCGTCCACGAGTTGGGACATTTCCTCGTGGCCCGGCGGGTGGGCATCGATGTTGAGGAGTTCTCCATTGGTTTTGGGCCCAAACTGGCCGGTTTTAGGAGGGCGGGCATTTTATATTCGCTGCGCATAATACCCCTGGGCGGTTATGTCAAGATGCTGGGGGAAGAAGGCGACGATGTCGAAGAGTGGAGCGACAACCCGGCCAGTTATCAAAACAAAACTCCCTGGCAGCGCATGGCAGTGATTGCCGCCGGTCCGGCCATGAACTTTGTGCTGGCCCTGGTCGTGTTTGTCTTGATTTTCGGAGCTATCGGCCTGCCATCCGACGCTCCCAAAATCGGCGGCGTGTTGCCCGGTTATCCGGCCCAGGCGGCGGGTCTCAAGGCCGGAGATGAAGTGGTGCAAATCGACGGCCAGGCGATGGAATCCTGGGCGGACATTCTGCGCTACATTCAAAACAGCGATGGCTCGGCCCTGCTTTTTACGGTGCGCCGGGAAGGGAAGCTGTTGAGTATCCAGGTAATCCCGAGTGTGAATGAGGAGCATCCCTTTGTGGGCATTTCCCAGGCCAAGGAACGCCTGTCCGTCCTGACCAGCATCAAAGAGGGCTTTCGCCAGACCTTTTTGCTGACCAAGGCGGTGTTGAGCAGCCTGGCGGGCATAGTGACCCGCAAAATTCCCGCCGAAGAATTGACCGGGCCCATAGGAATTGTGCACTATGTCGGCCTGGCCGCCCAGCAGGGGCTGACATCTGTGCTCTACCTGGCTGCTTTAATCAGCGTCAATCTGGGTTTGTTTAATTTATTGCCCATCCCTGCCCTGGACGGCAGCAAGCTGGTTTTTTTGGGCGTTGAACTGGTACGCAAGCGGCCTCTGGACCCCCGCAAAGAGGGTCTGGTCCACCTGGTCGGCTTTGCCCTCCTGATTTCCCTGATGCTGGTCATTATGTACCGCGATATAATTCGCTTCATCCTGTAGGGGGCCTGGCCATGCAACGCAGAGTGACCAGGACCGTTTGGGTCGGCAACGTGCCCCTGGGCGGTGAATATCCAATAGCAGTTCAGTCCATGACCAATACCGATACCAGCGATATCCAGCGTACGTTGCAACAGATCCAGCGTCTGGCCGAGGCCGGGTGCCAGCTGGTTCGGGTAGCGGTGCCCGACGCAGACAGTGCCCGGGCGCTGTCGAAAATATGTGAGAAAAGCCCGGTTCCCCTGATAGCCGATATTCACTTTGATCACAATTTGGCCCTGGCCGCGTTGGCGGCTGGCGTAGCCAAACTGCGCATAAATCCCGGCACCATGGCCAGTTCCCGGGCGGTGGCCAGGGTGGTTGCCGAAGCGGCCCGCCTGGGAGTCCCCGTTCGTGTCGGAGTCAATTCCGGCTCCATTCACGGTAAGTACCGCCATATGCCCCGCGCCGAAGCCCTGGTCAAAAGCGCCCTGTATTATTGCCAGGTCATAGAAGATTTGGGTTGCCGCGACATAGTTGTTTCCTTGAAATCTTCCTCGGTCCGGGAGACTTATGAGGCTACGGAACTGTTTGCCCGCAGCACCGATTATCCCCTGCATTTGGGGGTCACCGAGGCGGGTACTGAGCTGTCCGGCATCATCAAATCTTCCGTAGGCATCGGCGCTCTTTTGCTGCAGGGCATCGGCGACACCCTGCGGGTGTCGGTAACAGGACCGCCGGAAAAGGAAATTCCCATTGCCCTGGGTATTTTGCAAGCCCTGGGTCTGCGGGAAGGACCGGAAGTCATCAGTTGTCCCACTTGCGCCCGCACCGGTCACGATGTCCTGCAGGCAGCCCGGGAAGTGGAGAGGCATCTGGCTGGCACCAAGCTGCCTTTACGGGTGGCAGTGATGGGGTGCGCCGTCAACGGACCCGGGGAAGCCAGGCACGCCCATGTGGGCATTGCTTTCGGCCCCAAACAAGGGGTACTGTTTCGCCGGGGGCAGGTGGTTGCCGCTTTGCCCAATGCGCAACTGTTGCCCGCACTCCTGGCCCTCATCGCCCAGGAAGGCGCTGGGCTGCTCAAGGATAAGGAGGGGGAGCAATGAAGATTGCCGCCGTCGTACCGGCATATAATGAGGAAAAAACCGTCGGGGATGTGGTGCGCGTCCTCACTGCCTGTCCCCTGATCGACCACGTCATCGTCGTCAGCGACGGCTCCCGGGACAATACCGCAACGGTGGCGGCCAAAATGGGCGCCATTGTCGTCAATCTGCCCCATAACCGGGGCAAGGGCGGGGCCATGCTGGCCGGAGTCAAGCAGACCGACGCCGATTACATACTGTTTTTGGACGCCGATCTTATCGGCCTGAAACAGGCGCACATAGAGAGTATGCTGGAACCAGTGCTCAGCGGCAGGGCTGAGGTGACCCTGGGGGTCTTTAAAAAGGGCAGAGTAACAACCGATTTGGCGCAAAAGTTTGCCCCTTATTTGTCGGGGCAAAGGGTGATAAAGGCTTCCCTTCTGAACCAGGTTCGGGACATGGACATCGCCCGGTTTGGAGTGGAAATAGCCCTGACCCGTCTGGTGGAAGAAAACAACATCAGATGTGAGACTGTGGAGCTTCGGGATCTCAGCCACATTATGAAAGAAGAAAAGCTGGGATTTTGGAAGGGATTGCGCGCACGGCTTAAAATGTACAGGGAAATCATCGCTTATCTGCTGAAATACTGAGCAGGGGGGATGTTGTGTGGCAGATAGCGCCCTGCGCCTGGTGCTGGCCGTAGTTTACGGCAGCGTCATCGGGCTCGAGCGGGAAAAAAACAAGCATCCGGCCGGATTTCGTACCCATGTCCTGGTGTGTATCGGAGCTGCACTGATTACCCTGGTGTCCGTTGCCGGTTTTGCCGGCGGCGACCCTGCCCGGGTGGCTGCCCAAATTGTCAGCGGTATCGGTTTTCTTGGGGCTGGTACCATCATGCGGGAAGGCACTACCATTCGCGGCCTGACGACGGCTGCCAGCCTGTGGACGGTGGCCGGTATTGGCATGGCCATAGGCGCCGGGTATTACTGGGGGGCGACCCTGGCCACTTTGCTGGTAATTGTGGTTCTGTTTTTATTCCCGGCGCTGGAGAAGAAAATTCTGCGCGGCCAGTACCATGTCCTGGATTTAACTGTGGCGGACGTTCCCGGCCAGCTTGGCCAGATTGGCGTGAAACTGGGCCAGCTGGGCGTCTCTATCAAATCCATTCAGATAGCGCCCGGGAAAGGCGATCATGCTCTGGTTGAAATCGGAATCAAAACCCCTGCGACTCTTCAGTTGCACGAAGTTGTCAATCGTTTGGCGGAACTGGAAGGCGTGTACACCATAAAGTTTGAGGATTCATGATTGCGTTTGCATTTGCATTGCTTTGCTCACCATGTTATTATTTTCAGCGAGGAGTGGCACGCCACTCCTTATCCTTATCCTGATTGGAGAAATGAGGTTGGCCGATGAACAAACAAGTTATCAAGGAGCGCATAGAAGAGTACCTGACCGGCAATTACGACATTGAGGTTGTGGACATCCGTTTCGGTTCCATGGCCGGCAAAATCCTGGTGCAGATCCTCGTGGACAAAACAGGAGGAATTACGCTGGACGATCTCTCCGAAATTAACCGCAACCTGAGCCGGGAAATGGACGCCTGGGATACAGGGCCGGATGCTTTTGTCCTGGAAGTATCTTCCGCCGGTGTGGAGCGCCCGCTGACCAAGCTCGAACATTTTGCCCGGTTTCGGGACAGAAAGGCAAAGATTGAGCTGCATGCTCCCCTGGAAGGCAACCGTCGCCGGTATGTCGGCGCCATACGGGATGTGCAGGGCGATGTCATTGTCTTGCACTGCGATGCCGGAGACATTAAGATACCTTTTTCCCGGATAAAGAAAGCCAATCTGGTTTTCGAGTTCAGTTAAAGGAGGGCGAAAGTATGGATGTCGCTGAGTTTATTGAAGCTGTTCAACAGCTGGAAGAGGAAAAGGGCATTCCCAAGGAAGTATTGTTTGAGGCAGTGGAAGCTGCGTTGGTGTCTGCCTATAAAAAGAATTTCTGTTCTTTGCAGAATGTGCGGGTGGAGTTGAATCAACAGACCGGGGCAATCAAGGTGTTCTCCCAAAAGAAGGTTGTGGAAAAAGTGGAGAATCCTATGGAGGAAATATCCCTGCGCGACGCATTGAAATTGAGTCCTATTTACACCATCGGCGACCTGGCGGAAGTGGAAGTTACCCCTAAGAATTTTGGCCGCATTGCCGCTCAGGCAGCCAAGCAGGTGGTAATTCAAAAAATCCGGGAGGCTGAACGGGAGAAAATTTATGAGGAATTTGCCAACCGGGAGAGCGAGGTTGTCACCGGCATCATCCAAAGCGTGGAGCAGGGCAACGTCTTTGTGGATATCGGGAAAGTTGAAGCTGTTTTGCCGCCTTCGGAACAATTGGAAGGAGATAAGTACGAACCCCAGACCAGGTTGAAGGTATACGTTTTGGAGGTAAAAAACTCTCCCAAGGGTCCGCAGGTATTTGCGTCCAGAACCCATCCCGGTCTGATTAAGCGCCTGTTTGAGGCAGAGGTGCCGGAAATATACGATGGAGTTGTGGAAATCAAGGCGGTTTCCCGGGAGGCGGGACAGCGGTCCAAGATAGCAGTCTGGTCTGACAATCCCGATGTCGACCCTGTTGGTGCCTGCGTGGGACCCAGGGGAATGCGGGTACAGGCTATCGTCAACGAGTTGCGCGGCGAAAAAATTGACATTGTGCGCTGGAGTGCCGACCCGGCAGAATTTGTGGCCAACGCCCTGAGCCCTGCCAAAGTCACCAGGGTTGAAGTGGATGAAGAACAGAAGATCGCCAGCATCGTGGTACCCGACAACCAGCTTTCCCTGGCCATTGGCAAAGAGGGGCAGAACGCCCGGCTGGCTGCCAAACTGACGGGCTGGAAAATTGACATAAAGAGCGAATCCCAGAGTGCGGAGGAGGCCGGCGATGAAAGCTAAAAAGGTGCCTTTGCGTCAGTGCATTGCTTGCCGCACCCAGCGCCCCAAACGGGAATTGTTGCGCATTGTACGTACCCCCGACGGGGTTTTGCAGTTTGATCCCAAGGGCAAGATGTCCGGCCGCGGCGCCTATCTTTGCGTTTCCCTGGCCTGCTTGCGCAAAGCGCTTAAAAACAAGCTGTTTACCCGGCATCTGCAGGTGGAGCCGGATGCCGCACTGGTAAACCAACTGGAATACCTCCTGGGCGATGACCCTGACCAGGATTAAGGGCTTGCTGGGAATTGCTCAGCGGGCCGGATTCCTTTGCTCAGGCAGCAGCCAGGTTCTGGACCAGGTAGCCAAAAGCCGGGGCAAGAAAGACAAGGGCCTGGTGCTGGTGGCCGAAGACGCTGTAACTGGCACAGGCATAGATTTGATAAATACTTGCCTAAAGGCGGGAATCACCGTAGTCAAGGTGCCTGTCAGCATGACAGATTTGGGCCATGCCATTGGCAAAAATCGCCGCGGCTATGTTATGATTAAAGACAGCAGTATCGCCAGGAGAATTCTGGAGTTACTGGAAGAAATGGAGGTGCAGCCCCTTGACCAAAATCAGGGTTTATGAATTGGCACGGGAGCTCGAACTGGAAAGCAAGGACGTGTTAAAATTTGCCGCAGATTTGGGCTTTGATGTAAAGAATCACATGAGCAATCTGGAGCGGGAGCAAGCTGAGCAGGTTCGCCAGGCGGTCCGTCCCGCGCCGGCCGGCAAGAAAGCTGCCCAGCCCGAACAGAAAAAAGCCCAACCGGCGCCCAAAAAGGCCGAACCGGAAGGGAAGAAGGCGCAGCCGGAACAGAAAAAGCCGGCCGCAGTGCAGCGTAAAGCTGAAGCGGAGAAGAAAAAAGCAGAGCCAGCCGCAAAAAAGCCGGAGAAGCCCAGGGCTAAAGATGCAGGCAAGCCCAAGCCGAAAAAAGAACAGGAAGAGAAGAAAATTGCCGCCGGCAAGCCGGTGCAAATATCCGCCCACGGTCACACAGTTGCAGAGCTGGCGAAGCTTTTCAACATGCCGGCTGCCCAACTCATCAAAGAACTGATTGCCTTGGGCGTAATGGCTGCCATCAATCAGCACCTGGATGCCGACACCGCGGAAATCTTAGCCGCGCAATTGGGCATTGAGGTTTCCCGGGCTGCCGAAAAAGAGCAAAAAGAACCGCCCAGGGTTAAGCGCGCCGCTGCCAAAATGGAAGAACGCGCGCCGGTGGTGACCGTTATGGGCCATGTCGACCACGGCAAGACTTCGTTGTTGGATGCCATTCGCAACGCCAACGTCACCGCCAGTGAAGCCGGTGGCATAACCCAACACATAGGTGCTTACCAGGTGGAACATAACGGCAAAAAGATAGTCTTTCTGGATACGCCTGGTCACGAAGCCTTTACCGCCATGCGCGCCCGCGGCGCTAAAGTGACCGACATCGCCGTATTGGTGGTGGCCGCCGACGAAGGCGTTATGCCCCAGACCATCGAGGCGCTTAATCACGCCAAGGCTGCAAATGTGCCTGTCATCGTCGCTTTGAACAAGATGGATAAACCGGCGGCCAATCCCCAGCGCGTTCAGCAACAACTGGCCAATCACGGCCTGATGCCTGAAGAATGGGGCGGCGACACTATATACGTCGAAGTATCGGCCCTTACTGGCCAGGGCATAGACGATCTCCTGGAAATGATTCTGCTCAGTGCCGATATGCTGGAACTCGCAGCTCCAGTGGACATTCCGGCCACAGGCACAGTTATCGAAGCGAAACTGGACAGGGGGCGCGGCCCCGTGGCCACCGTTCTCATTCAGGAAGGTACCCTGGCGGTGGGCGACGCCGTGGTTTGCGGTTCTGCGTACGGAAAGGTCAGGGCGATGTTCAACGACCGGGGGCAGAGAATTGAAAAATCGGGCCCGTCTGTTCCCGTGGAAATCCTCGGGTTGTCTGATGTCCCGCCGGCAGGAGAACTGTTGCAGGTGGTGGAGGACGACAAAACGGCCAGACAAATGGCCCAGGATTACAGCGAAAAGCAAAGAGCTGCCGCTGTTTCCCGGACCCGGGTCACCCTGGAAGACGTCTTTAAGCAGCTGGAGGATGCCCAGAACAAGGAGCTCAGGCTGCTCTTGAAGAGCGACGTTCAGGGCACCACTGAAGCCATAAAGCATTCTCTGGGCAAACTGGCTGTCAAGGACATTAAGGTTAACATCATTCACGACGGCGTAGGCGCCATCAACCAGTCAGATGTCATGCTGGCTTCAGCTTCCGACGCCATTATCATCGGATTCAATGTTCGTCCCGACGCCCAGGCTGCAAAGCTGGCGGAAGAAGAAAAAGTGGACATTCGCCTGTATACGGTGATCTACGAATTGCTGGACGATGTTAAGCTGGCCCTGGAAGGATTGCTGGAGCCGGAGTATACCGAATCGGTAATTGGACGGGTGGAGGTCCGCAATACCTTCCGTCATTCCAAACTGGGCACCATTGCCGGGTGTTATGTCATTGACGGAAAGGTGACCAACAAGGCCATGGCGCGTTTGTTGCGCAACGGCGTAATCATTTTTGACGGCAGGATCGCCTCTCTGAAGCGCTTTAAAGACGATGTCAAGGAGGTCAGCAGCGGCTACGAATGCGGCATGATGCTGGAAAACTTCAATGACATCAAAGAGGGAGATCAAATTGAGGTTTATGTTATGGTGGAGGAAAAATAAATGAACAGGGCCCGGTTCGCAAAAAAGGCTGAGGAAGTCAAGGAAATAGTCAGTTCCATAATCGCTTCCAGGCTCAAGGATCCCCGGGTGGGCTTCACCACCGTTACTGCCGTTGAACCCAGCAAGGATTTTCGTTACTGTACCATACGCGTCAGCATTATGGGTACGGAAGAGGAGCAGAAGGAAACCATGAAGACTCTGGTCAACGCCGCCGGATTTATCAGAACAGAACTGGGTTCCCGTATTCGCATCCGCCATGTGCCTGAATTGCGGTTTGTCCAGGACAAGTCGTTGGACCATCATGCGGAGATTGACAAGCTGCTGAAGGAAATCAAGGAAGGAAAGTCTCATGGTGAATAGGGCGGACGCGGTCAAGGCCAAGGAAGTCCTGCTCAATTCTTCCCGGCCTGTTGTCATCCTGTCCCATCCCAATCCCGACGGCGACAGCGTGGGTTCTACCATGGGCCTTTACTACCTGTTGCGGGATGCGGGCAAACAGGCAACGCCGGTATTGCCTGCGCCTGTGCCGGGTATTTATAAGTTTCTCCTGGGCGATGTCGCCGTCGTCAATCCGCCGGCGGATGTCACGGGTAAAATAGCTGTTGTCCTGGACTGCAGCGATGTAAGGAGACTGGCTGAGAGCGGCCAGCACCTGCAGGGCGCCGGTTGCGTAATCAACATCGACCATCACCTGCACAATGAGTTGTTTGGTGACATCAACCTGGTGGACTCTTCGGCGGCGGCAGTGGGCCAGATTCTGTTTGATTTGTTTTACCCGGAACCCATTCCCCCGCCAGCCGCACTTGCTTTGTATACTGCTTTGTATTCCGATACCGGGCGTTTCAGTTACAGCAATACCCAGGCCAAGACCCTGGCCACGGCAGCCAAGCTGGTGGAATTGGGCGCCGACCCGCATTTGGTTTACAGCCACATCCACGGGACGCGCTCGGAAGCCTATATTCGCTTTTTGGCCCGGGTGCTGGGCGATGTGCAGCTTATGTGCAACGGCCGCGTTGCCTACCTGGAAATCAGCAGAGAATTGCTGGCTGAATATGCGTTGCAGGAATGGGAACTGGAGGAACTAAACGACTATCCCCGCAGCCTGGCGGGGGTGGCGGTCTCGGTGGTGGCCAGACAGGGTCAGGGGGACAGCGTAAAGGTTTCCCTGCGTTCCAAAGGCCGGTGGAATGTAGCCCAACTGGCCAGGGACCTGGGCGGCGGCGGCCATCAAAATGCCGCCGGAGTGACGCTGAATATGCCTTTGCCTCAGGCCAGGGCCCTGCTCCGGAAACGCCTGGAGGAGGTATTTGCCCTGTGCTGAGCGGATTTATTCCCCTTAATAAACCCCCGGGCATTACTTCCCAGCAGGCAGTGGCCAGGATACGGCGGTTGCCCGGCGTCAAAAAGGCAGGGCATACCGGTACTCTGGATCCAGCCGCCCAGGGGTTGTTGCTGGTAGCAATTAATCGCGCCACCAGGCTCAGCGAATATTTCCTGCGCAGCGACAAAGGCTACCGGGCGGAGATTTTCTTCGGCGTTGCAACTGACACCGGGGACCGGGAGGGAAACGAGGTCGCTCGTCAGGATGATTTTTTCCTCAGTACCGACGCCGTTGCCGCTGTCCTGAAGCGCTTTCAGGGCACAATTACCCAGGTCCCGCCGGCTGCTTCGGCGGTAAAAATAGCCGGAAAAAGAGCTTACCAGCTGTTCCGGCAGGGCAAAAAGCCTAATTTGCCGCCCCGGCAGGTACATATTAAGTCCATAGTTCCGGTGCATTTGTCTGCACTCACCCCCGCCGCCCCCCTGCTGACGGTGGACATCGTGTGCAGCAGCGGTACCTATATACGCAGCCTGGCCGCGGATATCGGCAATGCCCTGGGGGTTCCCGCTCACCTGGCAGCATTGACCCGCACCCGCATCGCTGACATCACCCTCGGCCAGGCGGCTACCTTTGCCGATCTGGAGGAAGACATTGCCCCCTGGCTGTTGGAGATGGAAACGGCGGTGGCTTCCCTGCCGCAACTGAGGCTTTCCGGCGACCAGGCAACACGGTTTGTGCACGGAGGCCAGCTGCGGGCGCCCGGTTTCCAGGGGGAAGTGGCTGTGTTTTGGGGGACAAAACTGCTGGGCATAGCCCTGGCGCAGGGTGAAATTATCAAACCCATCAAGGTTTTGACACAGGAGAAATGCCAGTGAAGATCTACTTTGACTACAATAAAATACCGTCCCAGGCGGGGACGGTGGTCACCCTGGGCAACTTTGACGGTTTTCATTTGGGGCACCAGAAAATTGTGCGGCAGACCATTGCCATGGCCCGCACATTGCGATTGCCTGCCCTGGTGATTACCTTTCATCCCCATCCCCGCCAGCTCTTGTCGCAACAGATTTCTGTGCTGACTCCCCTGGAACGCAAGGTGGAACTTTTTCGTGCTGCCGGCGCGGACATGGTCCTGGTTCAGCCTTTTACCCGCGCGTTTGCAGGGACTGATCCCCGGGAGTTTATCCGGGATGTGTTGTTTTATGCCCTGAACTGCCGGCACGTCGTCGTCGGGTACGACTATTCCTTCGGCAGGGGCGGGGCAGGGGACACAAACTTAATGAAGGCCATGGCCGCCCAGCTGGGAATTGGCTGCGAAATTGTCCCGCCGGTGACCAACGGCGGAGAGGTTATAAGCAGCACTGCGGTGCGCAAATACTTAAACCAGGGCGATGTGGAAACTGCGGCCCGGTACATGGGCCGTTACTATGCCCTGTCCGGCCGGGTGGAAGCCGGTGAAGGCCGGGGGAAGCAGCTGGGCTTTCCCACTGCCAACCTGTATCCGGCCAGAGCTGTTGCCCTGCCGGCCTTTGGCGTCTATGCAGTTAAGGTGGAAATTGCGGGTCGGGAATACCGGGGAGTTGCCAATATCGGCCTCCGCCCCACCTTTCCGGCACAACGCCCGGCCCTGGAGATCCATATCCTGGAGTTTTCCGGCAACCTGTACGGCCATTGCCTGACAGTGCACTTCCTCAAAAAACTGCGCGATGAAATAAAGTTCCCCGACGTCGACAGTTTTAAACGGCAGGTAAAAGAGGATATCCGGCAGGTTGTCGCTTTACTTGGCAATTCCGATATGCTAAAATGGCAAAGGATTTAAAACCATTTGCTCTGATAGCCGGTGACTCCGACGGCTTTCTGGGCATATGGCGTTTTACCAACGAGGAGGTGATAGTCATGACCATGTCCCGGGAGGAAAAGACCAGGATCATCAAACAGTTTCAGGTTAATGAAAATGACACTGGTTCGCCGGAAGTGCAAATTGCTCTTCTGACCAGCCGCATTAACCATCTTACCGAGCACCTCAAGGTGCACAAGAAGGATCACCATTCCCGGCGCGGGCTCATGAAAATGGTTGGCCGAAGGCGCAAGTTGCTGGATTACCTGATGAAGGTAGATATCAACCGCTATCGGGCTATCATTGAACAACTCAATCTGCGTAAATAAAAGCGGGGAAGCCCGCTTTTATTTAAGCGAGTTTTGCTTGGAAAGGAGGATTTTTTTGGACTTTACCTACAACATGTCGGGCCGACAACTGGTCATTGAAACGAACAAGTACGCCAGACAGGCCAACGGCGCCGTTATGGTGCGTTATGGAGATACAGTGTTGCTGGTTACCGCCACTGCCTCCAAAGAGCCCCGGGAAGGAATCGATTTTTTCCCGCTGACGGTGGATTATGAGGAAAGGATGTATTCCGTGGGCAAAATTCCCGGCGGATTTATCAAACGGGAAGGCAGACCCACCGAAAAGGCGATTCTGGCTGCGCGTTTGACCGACCGGCCCCTGCGGCCCCTGTTTCCCAAAGGCTTTCGCAATGCTGTGCACGTGGTGGCCACTGTAATGTCCATGGATCAGGACAATCCGCCGGAAATCGCCGCCATCAACGGTGCTTCCATCGCCTTGTCCATTTCCGACATCCCCTTTGACGGACCGGTGGGCGCCGTAATGGTGGGTTATGTCGACGGCCAACTGGTGCTCAACCCGGATATGCAACAGCGGGACAAAAGCCTGCTCCAACTGGTGGTGGCGGGGACTGAGGACGCGCTGATGATGGTGGAATCGGAGTCCAATGAGGTCAGCCAGGAAGTAATCCTCGACGCCCTGATGCTGGCCCACGAAGAAATCAAGAACCTGGTTGCTTTTCAGAAGGAAATTGTCGCCGCAATAGGCAAGGAGAAAATGAAGGTCAACCTGGTCAGCGTGCCACCGGAAATGGAAGAGGCCGTCGCAGCTTTTGCCACCGGGAAGATTCTCGACGCGCTTAATGTTACCGAAAAGCTGGCCCGGGAGGACCGCATAGAGGAAATCCGGGCAGAATGGTTGGCTCAGTTTGAGGAAGATTCGGAAGAATACAGTCTGGCCAAAGAAGCCTTTTCCAGCGTGTTGCGCCAGGTGGTGCGCAAGCGCATTCTCGAGGAGGGCATTCGCCCCGACGGGCGCAAGCCCGATGAAATCAGACCGGTCTATTGCAAAGCCGGGCTGATGCCAAGGTTGCACGGTTCTGCCCTTTTTACCCGCGGGCAGACGCAAATATTCAATGCCTGCACCCTGGGGGTTCCCGGCGATGTCCAGATCCTGGACGGTTTGACCCTGGAAGAATCCAAGCGCTTTATGCACCATTACAACTTCCCGCCATACTGTGTCGGTGAGCCCGGTTTTATGCGCGGGCCAGGGCGCAGGGAAATTGGTCACGGGGCCTTGGCAGAACGGGCGTTGAAGCCGATGATTCCCGACGAAGAGGAATTCCCTTACACCATCCGGCTGGTTTCGGAGGTATTGGAATCCAACGGTTCATCTTCCATGGGCAGCGTCTGTGCCGCTTCCATGGCCTTGATGGATGCCGGCGTGCCCGTGCGTGCTGCCGTTGGCGGCATTGCCATGGGGCTGATTAAGGAAGGTGACAAATACGTCATTCTCACGGACATTCAGGGCATGGAAGATTTTCTCGGCGACATGGATTTCAAGGTTGCCGGCACCCGCAAGGGCATTACCGCCCTCCAGATGGACATTAAGGTACACGGCCTCAACCGGGAAATCCTCCGCCAGGCTTTGGCCAGGGCGGTGGAAGGCTATAATTACATTTTAGACAAGATGGACGCCGAAATCTCCAAGCCCAGACCGGAGCTGTCCCCCTATGCTCCGCGCATCCTGGTCATGAAAATTGACGTGGACAAAATCCGTGAAGTCATTGGCCCCGGCGGCAAGATGGTCAATAAGATCATTGCCGAGACTGGCGTTACCATTGACATCGAAGCCGACGGCACCATTTACATCGCTTCTCCCGATGAGCAAGCAGCCGCCAAAGCCAGGGGCATGATCGAGGATTTGGTCCGGGATGTAGAAATCGGCGACGTGTACATGGGCACTGTGGTCAGGGTGGAAAGTTACGGCGCCTTCGTCGAACTGCTCCCCGGCAAGGACGGCTTGGTCCACATTTCCCAGTTGTCCCGAAACCGGGTGGCAAAGACCGAGGACGTCGTCAAGGTGGGCGACAAAATCCAGGTCAAGGTCATCGATATCGATGACAAAGGCAGGGTTAAGTTATCCCACAAAGCCTTGCTGCCGCCCTTGCCCGAGGAAGAAGAAAAGAAAACACAAAGGCCGCGGCGCCGGCGCTAAAAAAGCATCTTTCCGGGATGCTTTTTTTATTGCCGTGACATATCCCGCTCCTTTTCCCTGTAATTATTAAGGGGAGGGTGGCTTATGAAGATCTTTTGGGTTGTTAAGGCGCGTAAATTGTTGCTAATGCTGCTGGCCTGCTTTGCGGCCGCGGTGCTGATTTACTCCTGGCAGTTTGCAGCCGGGGCTTTCCTGCCCTGGGGAAAAAAGGAAGTGCTGTTCATGGGGCATGTCCTCGACCCCAAATCTCCCCGGCTGGAAGAAGAGGTGGCCAGGCTGACGCAAAATCTCTGTCAGCAACCGGTGGATGCCCAATATGATCCCGTCAACAAAAGTATCATCCCGGATCTCAACGGGTTTGAAATCGATGTGGCCAAAACCGCAGAAGTAATCCGGTCGGCCCGCAGGGGAGCATATATTACGCCGGTGTGGAGAGAGACCAGGGCGGAAAAGACCCTGGAGCAAAGCAAAGAACTGCCGGTTTACCAGGGCAATCCGGCCAAAAGTCAAGTTGCCTTGGTGTTTAATGTTTCCTGGGGCAACGAGTACCTGGAAGAAATCCTGCGCATCCTGAGCGAGGAGCGGGTTACGGCCAGTTTCTTCTTGGTGGGGCGTTGGGCTGCTGAAAACGGCGAACTGGCAAAAAAAATCCATGATTTGGGCCATGACTTGGGCAATCACGGGTATTCTGACGCCCACCTGCAGGAACTGGACCCCGAAGAAATCCGGGAGGAAATTGATAAGACCAATAAAGTGGTGCATGAACTCACCGGCGTGGAATTGCGCTGGTTCAGCCCGCCGTACGGCGAAAAAGCGGAAAAAATTTTTACTGCCGCCGCACAACAGGGGATGCACACAATACTGTGGTCGCTGGATACCGTTGACTGGACTCTGCCCGGTGAGGAAGCCATAGTGAATCGGATTGTGCCCAATTTGCACAACGGCGCCATCATTCTCATGCATCCTACGGCGCAAACTCCCGGGGCCCTGCGCACAATACTTGCGGCCTTGCGGGAACGAGGCTTGCAGCCGGTTTCAGTAACGGAACTGCTTAACCCCAGTTACTGGCCGCAGAAGTACAGCAATCTTTGGTTGGGGAATTAAAATGCAAGTGGTGCGGTTTTCTGATTTGGCAGCCAAGGAAGTGATAAATTTCGGCACCGGGCGTTGCCTGGGAACCTTCGCCGATTGTGACATGCGCATCGATCCCGACACCGGGAAAATACTGGAAGTCATATTGGCCGGCCGCAGCGGTCTGCTTGCGATGTTTTTTAACCAGGTCCCGGTTCACGTTATTCCCTGGGAAGCCATTATGCGCATCGGCCTCGACGCCATCATAATTTCCCTGGAGGGTGAAAAAAAGTCATAACCCCAACGTCCGGGGGCATAATAAGCGTAGTCTTGTAAGGAGGTTGAGCGAGTGGAAAAAACTGTGGTAGCTTTTTACGATTCCCGCGACGAAGCGGAGCGGAGCATCCGGGCGTTGCGTGAGAGAGGTTTTGGCGACAATGAAATTTCCATCCTGGCCCGGGAAGAGGAGCGGGACAGAGGGCATTCCTCGGGTGAACAGATGAGCTATGCCGACCAAAACCTCAGCGACGGGACAATGGCCGGCGGCGCCTTGGGCGGGCTGGCCGGACTGGCCATGGGTGCCGGCGCCCTGCTCATTCCCGGTTTCGGTCCCCTTGTGGCGGCAGGCCCGCTGGCCGGCGTGCTCACCGGCGCGATTACCGGCGGGGTGGCGGGAGGCCTGATCGATTACGGCATCCCCGAAGAGAAAAGCCGCCATTATGAACGGCGCCTGGAAGAGGGCAGGGTAATGGCAGTGATAAAAACCGACGAAAGCCGGGCCATAGAGGCCATGAAAATCATGGATCAGACCGGCGGCAAAGAAATAGAAATGCATTGAATCATACAGGGCAGCGGAAAACAGGACCGCTGCCCTGTTGTTTTGCATATTGTGGTATGGAGAGGGTTAAAGGAGGAGATGCAAATGGGTCAGAAGCTGCTGGCATTACTGGGAGGCGACGGCAGAGAAATAATCCTGGCCAAATTCCTGGTTGACCAAGGGTTTGCAGTTCATCTCTGTGGGTTTGAAAATTATCGGCCTCTCCCGGCTCCCAATTTCGCCAATCCCGTCGAAGCAGTTCAGGGGACCGCGGCGGTCATCCTCCCCATGGCAGGCATAAGGGAGGATTTGACGCCGCCCAGCCCCTACAGCGCCAATCCGCCCAGGATAACTGAAGCTGTTTTTGCCGCCTTGCCCCCGGGCGTTCCTGTTTTCGTGGGCCGGGCCAACGCAGCGCTGAAAAGAATGGCCCGCTCGGTAAATCTAATTGAAATTGCCGACGACGATGAACTGGCAATACTCAATTCCATTCCCACTGCGGAAGGGGCGCTGGAGCTGGCCATGGCGCATACCGATTTCACTCTCCACGGCAGCCGGGTGCTGGTAGCGGGCTTGGGCCGGTGCGGGCTGACCCTGGCGCGAATGCTCCGGGGCATAGGCGCAGAAGTGACGGCGGCAGCGAGGAATCCCGCCGACCTGGCCCGGGCGTATGAGATGGGCTTGACGATATGTCCGTTTACCAGGCTGCGGGACTGTGTCGCCGACGTTGACCTGATCTTTAACACCGTTCCGGCACCGGTTATCACCGGCAGTATTCTGGAAGCGGCCAAAAGGTGCAGGTTGGTTGTGGATATCGCCTCGGGGCGGGGCGGTACGGATTTTGCCCGGGCTGAAGAGTTGGGGATCAAGGCAATTCTGGCCCCGGGTCTGCCGGGCAAGGCGGCGCCGGCGACGGCGGGAAAAGTGTTGACCCAGGTTTATCCCCGGCTCCTCCGGCAATACGGTCTCATGGAGGATGAGAAAAATGAGAAATAAACGCATAGGTTTTGGCATAACAGGTTCCCATTGCAATCTGGACAAAATTGTCCAGCCCCTGACAAGACTGACGGAACAGGGCAATACAGTGTTCCCCATTTTATCTCCCAGCGTCCTGACCAGCGATACCAGGTTTGGTCGGGCCAGGGAGTGGGTGCAAAAGATTGAGGAAATCTGCGGCCGCAAGGCGATTACCGATATAGTCGCTGCAGAGCCAATTGGTCCCGAGTTGAATCTCGATGTAGTGGTGGTGGCGCCGTGCACAGGGAACACACTGGCCAAACTGGCTCATGCCATTTCCGATACTGCAGTAACCATGGCCGTCAAAGCTCAGTTGCGCAACGAACGGCCGGTGGTGCTGGCGGTGGCTACCAATGACGGGTTGGCCGGCAATGCGGTCAATCTTGGCATTTTGCTGGTCAGGAAGCACGTGTACTTCGTTCCCTTCGGTCAAGACAATCCCTTTGAGAAACCCAGGTCGCTGGTCTGCGCCATGGACCTGATTCCCGAGACCATTGAAGCTGCGCTGCGCGGCGAGCAAATCCAACCCATCCTGTTAAGGTAGGTTGAAAGAGGTGCGGGTAGGAATAGTCGGCGCAACGGGCATTGTCGGCCGGGAACTATTGGAGCTCCTGGCCGCCGGTACGAGTATTCGCATTTCTGAGCTGAGACTTTCCGCATCTCCCCGCTCGGCAGGGAAAAAGCTTATGACCGCCTGGGGCGAACTGACGATACGCAGCCTGGACGAGGAGTTTTTTTGCGGGCTTGACCTGTGTTTTTTCTGTACCGGGAAGACCATCAGCGCCAGATGGGTGCCGGCCGCCGTGGCCCGAGGCGTCAGGTGCCTGGACAACAGCAGCGCTTTCAGGATGCAGGAAGGTGTCCCGGTCATCGTCCCAGAGGTAAACGGAAACTTGCTGAGCGCAGATCTCCGCCTGGTGGCCAATCCCAATTGCTGTGTAGCACAACTGACCCCAGTCCTGCATCCTGTCAAGGTGCACTTTGGGCTGGAGGAAGTGACGGTTAGCACTTACCAGGCAGTATCCGGGGCCGGGCAGGACGCTATGGAGCAAATGGCCCGGGAGCTGGCGCAACATCCCCGGAGTGTCGGCGCCGGGCAGTTATTGTTTAACTTAATCCCGTATATTGGCCGGCGCAATAATGCGGGCCACAGCGAAGAAGAAGAAAAGATTGTCCGGGAAACCCGCAAAATCCTGGAGTTGCCCACTTTGCCCATGGCGGTCACAGCCGTCAGGGTGCCGGTTATGCGCGGCCATGCCCTGGCGGTGACCTTTAAAACCAGAAAAGAAGCCGTCCCCGAAGAAATTGGGCAATTGCTCAGTTCTGCACCCAACCTGCGCGTTGTCGACGCACCTCAACCCATCGTTGCCCAACACACCAATGCGGTCTATGTCGGCCGAATCCGCAGCAACAGCGCCTTTGCCCATCGGTCTTTTTCCTTGTGGATTGTCGCCGACAATCTGCGCACCGGGGCAGCGCACAATGCACTGAAAACAGCGGAAGCATGGTGTCGGGCATGAAGGACATTGTGGTACACAAATACGGCGGCGCATCGCTGAAGGACCCTCGTCAGCTGCGCAATTGTGCCGAAAATATACGCAAGGTGTACTGCCAGGGTTTTCGTCCCGTTGTGGTTGTGTCGGCCATGGGACGCAGAGGCGATCCATACGCCACAGATACTTTCCTGGACTTGGCGGCAGCCATATCATCCCGCCCGGCTTTGCGGGAGCTGGACTTGCTGATGGCCTGCGGCGAATTGGTTTCGGCAACCCTGTTGGCGGTGCAGTTGCAGGAGTTGGGGTGCAGGGCCATGACTCTCACCGGCAGTCAGGCCGGTATAATTACCGATAACAACCACGGCAATGCCGAAATCCTGGCCGTGGAAATCAAAAGGATAAAACACGTGGTGGATTCCGGCATTATCCCGGTTATTTGCGGTTTCCAGGGCGTTTCGGAGAGCGGCGAGCTGACCACCCTGGGCAGGGGCGGCAGCGACATCACTGCCGTGGCGGTGGCGGCGGCTCTAAAACTGGAATCGGCCACCATCTATACCGATGTCCCGGGCGTAAAAACGGCGGACCCCAAGATAGTGGCCAATGCCCTGCCCATTTACCGCTTAAATTATCAGGAAATCCTGGAAATGGCCGTGGAGGGAGCCAAGATTATTCACCCCCGCGCAGTGGAGAGGGCCATGGCCGACGATATTCGCCTGATTATCACTTCCCTGGCCAATAACAGCCCTCCCACCGAAATTGGGCCACGCCACGGCATTCCGAGAAAAGAAGGAGATACCATTCGGGCCATCACCCACAGGCTGGGAATTACGCAATTCCAGGTCCGGCTGGAGCCGGAAAAACTGTCGGTGTTGTTGGAGGATATATCGGCCCGGGGAATCAGCACCGACCTGATCTTTTTGTCTGATTCCACCCACAGTTTTACAGTGTCGGAGCAGGCAGCAGACGAGGTGGAAAAAATCCTGCGCGCCAATAATATAGAACCCACCAGGAGGAACAGCTGCTGCAGGGTATCGCTGATTGGAACAGGCATCAGGGGCATCCCCGGTGTCATGACCAAAATCTACAAGCCTTTAACGGAAAAAAAGATTCCCGTTTACCATACCTCCGACTCGTATACGCAAATCGCCCTTTTGATTCCCGAACAGCATTTGGTGGAAGCCCTGAACTGCCTGCACCAGGTTTTCTTTGGGGAGGTGAAAGCATAATGGCTTTTAAATGGGGAAAGGTTCTGGCCGCGGTTGTAACGCCGATGAAACCGGACGGCGCCGTCGATTTCGAGCTGGCAGCCCGGTTGTGCCGTGATATCGTTGACAATGGCTGCGATGGGGTGGTGGTGAGCGGAACCACCGGCGAAGCGGCCACCCTGACCCAGGGGGAAAAAACAGAACTCTTTGCCCGGGTAAAAGAAGCAGTGGGACAGCGGGGCATGGTTATTGCCGGTGTAGGGTCCAATTGCACCAGGGACACGGTGGAATTGCTGCGCCGGGCTGAAGAGACACCGGTGGACGGCTACATGGTAATAACCCCGTATTACAATAAGCCCAATCTGTCCGGTTTGATTAAGCACTTCAGCGCCGTAAATGCCGCCAGTTCCAGGCCCATAATGCTGTATAATGTGCCGTCGCGCACCGGCCTGGACTTGACGTTGGAGAGTTATCGGGAAATTTTGGCCCGCTGCCCTCGCATCACCGCCGTCAAAGAGGCTGGTACTGATTTGGAGAAAGCCGGTCAGTTGGCTGGCGAATTTGCCGGGGTAGACTTTTTCAGCGGTAATGACAGCCTCACCCTTCCCCTGCTGGCCCTGGGTTTTAAAGGCGTAGTCAGCGTTGCGGCCAATGTCGTCCCCGGTTCCGTTGCCCGGCTGGTGCAGTTGGCCGCGGCGGGGCAATGGGAGGAGGCCAGGGCTTTGCATTGTCGTTTATTGCCGCTGTTTAAGGCGCTGTTTGTGGAGACCAATCCGGTACCTGTCAAGGCCGCCCTGGTTGCCCAGGGTTGGCCGGTGGGGGAAACCAGGCTGCCCCTGGGGTCCATTTCACCCGAGCACCGCGTCATGGTGGAGAATCTGGTCGGGAAATATACGCGGGAAGGGCGCTAGCCCTTCCCTTTTCACTTGTTTAATTGACGATAATGGGATATAATTGCCGTAATTACTGCGGTCGGGTAAAATACTATTGGAGGTGTTAAAATAGTTTGGCTAGCAGCAGTACCCGAAAAAGGACACGGAAAAAAGCCCCGGCAAATAATGCAAAAGTAAGGCTGGTTTCCCTGGGCGGCGTGGGGGAAATCGGCAAAAACATGTTTGCCGTTGAGTACGAGCAAGAAATTGTCGTTATCGACGGGGGCTTGAAGTTTCCTGAAGAAGATATGCTCGGCGTGGACATAGTCATTCCTGACATCAGCTATCTTCTGGAAAACAAGGACAAGGTCTCAGCCATCCTTTTAACTCATGGCCACGAAGATCACATCGGCGCTTTGCCGTATATCTTAAAGCAATTGCCCAAACCGGTTTACGGAACCAAGCTGACTTTGGGTCTTTTGGAAGGCAAGTTACGGGAAAAGGGCATGCTGGCAGATTGTGAGCTCCATCAAATCCGTCCCGGCATGAAATTGCGCGTCAGCAAAAATATCGAAGCGGATTTTTTTACCGTCAACCACAGTATTCCCGATGCAGTGGGCATTTGTCTGCGCACCCCGGCCGGGCTGGTGGTCCATTCCGGAGATTTTAAAATCGACCACACGCCTGTGGACGGACAGGTTATGGACTTTGCGCGGCTTGCCAGGTACGGGGAAGAGGGAGTGCTGGTCGCTCTCATCGATTCCACCAATGCCGAACGGCCCGGCTATACCCAGTCAGAAACCAAGGTGGGCGAGACTATTTCCGAAGTGTTGCGCCTGTCCGACAGCCGCGTAATCCTGGCGACCTTTGCTTCCAATGTGCACCGAATTCAACAGGTCATTAATGCGGCCGCCAGGCACAACCGCAAGGTGGCGGTCAACGGCCGCAGCATGGTCAATGTCGTCAATGTCGCCCTTGAACTGGGCTACTTGAGTGATCCTCACCACGTTTTGACCAGTCTCGAAGAAATCACCAAGCTGCCGCCCCACAAGGTGGTCCTCCTGACCACCGGCAGTCAGGGCGAGCCCATGTCGGGATTGAGCAGGATGGCTAAGTGCGAGCACCGGCAGGTGGAAATAATGCCCGGCGACACAGTAATCTTTGCCGCCAATCCCATTCCCGGCAACGAAATCTTTGTCTCGCGCACGGTGGACAATTTGTTCCGCCTTGGCGCCGATGTCATCTACGAATCGGTTTCCGGCACTCATGTATCAGGCCACGGCAGCCAGGAAGACATTAAGATGATGCTCAATTTGCTCAAACCGACGTATGCGTTGCCTGTCCATGGAGAGTACAGGATGTGCATACATTTTCAAAAATTGGCTGCAGCAGTGGGCATTCCCCGCAACAATGTTCCCATTATTAAGATCGGCGAACTCTGGGAGTTCTCTGCCGAGGGTGCCCGCCATATTGGCTCCGTCCCGTCGGGCCAGGTCATGGTGGACGGACTGGGTATCGGCGATGTTGGCAACATCGTGCTGCGCGACCGCAAGCAGCTCTCTCAGGACGGCATCCTCGTAGTAGTGCTGGCTTTGGAAAAAGGCCAGGGCACGCTCTTGGCGGGGCCTGACATCGTATCCCGGGGTTTTGTCTATGTGCGGGAATCCGAGGACCTCATGGCTGAAGCCAAGACAATCATTCAACAATACCTTTCTGAGAAAGGCACCCGGCATGAATGGGCTGTGCTCAAAGCCGGGATTCGGGATGTCCTGGGCAAATTTTTATACGACAAAACCCGCCGCAGTCCCATGATCATCCCCATTATTATGGAAATATAGCCGACAACCCTGCCAGCGGGCAGGGTTGTTGCTTACATAAACCAATATCTCCGGGGCATACTATGGCAAACAGAAGGAGATGTGATAACGCATTGACACAAAATCAAGGACTCAAAACCATTCAGCAATTGGGACAAACGGTTTTGCCGGAACCGGAACCGTCCAATATTCATGTTTTAAACATCATCGGGCAAATTGAAGGCCATGTGGTCCTGCCGCCTCAAAACAAGACCACCAAGTACGAACACATCATCCCCCAACTGGCAGCCGTAGAGCAGAATGATTCCATAAAAGGCCTGTTGGTGATTCTCAATACCGTAGGGGGCGACGTAGAGGCGGGGCTGGCCATTGCTGAGATGATCAAGTCCCTCAGCAAACCAACGGTTTCCCTGGTCCTGGGCGGAGGGCACAGTATCGGCGTTCCCATCGCCGTGGCGGCAGATTATTCCATTATAGCCGAAACGGCGACCATGACCATCCATCCCATTCGCCTGACGGGGTTGGTTATCGGCGTTCCCCAAACCTATGAGTACCTGGACAAAATGCAGGACCGCGTAGTGGAATTTGTCTGCCGCAACGCCAAAATAAGCAGAGAATCGTTTCGGGAACTAATGTTCAAAACGGGAGAGCTGGCCCGCGACATCGGAACGGTTCTGGTGGGGCAGGATGCCGTCAAGTGCGGGTTAATTGACGCCGTGGGGGGGATGGCCCTGGCGATTGAAAAACTTAACTCCATGATTCAGGGAAGGGTCAACTGAATGGTGCTGTATACTCCCTGTGACATCCAGGCGGTTATGAGCGACCCGTCCGGCGAGCCGGCGCTCAGAGAGGTTGCCCTGAGCAATGGCCTTATTCTTTTGGGACGGGATGTGGAAGAAGGATTCATGATTGAAAGGGTTATCTCCGGCAATGCCAATGCATATCTGCTTGCTTGTTATCAGCCCGGAAAGGTGGTAAAGCTCCCTTAGCCGGGCTGTTTTTTTGACCCGGCTTGTGATATTATCAGACAGAAGGAGGTTGCGCGGTGCTGGACTACATATATGCTTTATTAATTGGCATCATTCAGGGTTTAACGGAATTTCTTCCCGTCAGCAGCTCGGGTCATCTGGTTTTGTCTCAGCATTTGTTGGGTCTGAAATTGCCGGGGTTGACCTTCGAAATTTTGCTGCACTTTGGCACTCTTATTTCGGTGCTGTGGGTTTTTCGCCGGCGCTTGGCCGGAATCTTCAGCAGCTTTTGGGCTCTGCTCAAGCGGGATGAGTGGGCACGCTTTAAGACCAGTCCCAACCGCTGGTTTGGCCTGCTTTTAATTCTGGGCAGCATCCCCACAGCTGCCATTGCCTTTGTATTCAAGGAATATGTTGAACAGGCCTTTACCAGTCCCAAATTTGTCGGCATCGCCTTGTTTTTCACGGGACTGTTGCTTTGGGTCGCCGACATATTGCCCAGCGGCCATAAGGACATCAGCAAAACCGGCGTTTGGGACGCCCTGATCGTAGGCGTCTTTCAAGGGCTGGCTGTTTTTCCGGGGGTGTCCCGTTCCGGTTCCACCATAAGCGGCGCCTTGTGGCGCGGGCTGGACAGAAAAACAGCAGCGGAGTTCTCCTTTTTGCTTTCAATCCCGGCAATCCTGGGCGCCACTTTGCTGGGAGTGGTGGAAGCGCTTAAGAGCGGCGCCTGGGAAGATTACTGGCAGATATATTTAATAGGCACTGTTGCCGCTGCGGCGGCGGGGATTTTGGCCATCAAAGTCTTCCTCAAGCTGCTGGCCAACAACCGGCTGCGCTATTTCTCCCTGTACTGCTGGCTGGTTGGAGTACTGGTAATCATCTTACTGTAGGGGGTGTCGGCATGGCCAAAAAGCGCAGACACCGGCGCAAAGACAGACAGCCCCATAGCGAGATTTCCGGTCTGATCATTATAGCTGCGGCAATCTTGGCCGGAGCCAGCCTTTTGTTTACCGAAAATACGGGCTATATCGGGGGGTTGCTGAACCGCCTGCAACAAACCATAGCCGGAGAGTATGCGCTGTTTGTGCCCTTTATTCTCATCCTGTGGGGCTTGCGGGTGATGTTCTTTCCCAATTCATCTTTGTTTGCGCGCCGCAGCGTCGGGGTCATCCTCATTGTTCTGTGCGTGCTGACGGCAGTGCACATTTTGGCTGCGCCGGAAGGGGATTATTCACCGCAAACCCTGTGGGCAATGACCCGGCATGAAAATGTCCGCGGCGGCGGAGTGCTGGGCGCCCTGGGGGCCATGGGGCTGTACCAGGCCTTTGGTCTGGTGGGAGGCGTTGTTGTCCTGAGCTCCTTGACTTTTATCGGCCTTTTTTTGCTGATGAATATTTCTTTGCGGCAGTTTCTGCACTGGTGTGTCCGTTCTGCCAAGGCCGGCAGTGCAGCCATCGTCAGGACGCTGGCGAAAATTAACGCCGGCATCGCCCGGCTGGTGCGCCGGCCCAAGCCGGCAGCCGAGCCGCAAATTCCCGTAGTGATTCACGATTACCAGGCACCTGCCGCGGCGGAAGAAAAAGAGGACGGTGCACTTCTCATTCAGCCTGAGGGGGAACAACAGGCCGTTTTCCCGCGGGAAACGCAACCCGCACCGGCCCCGGCACCCGAACTGTTCATTGAAGACGAAGAAGCCCAGGAACTTGCAGAATACCAACTGCCCCCCCTGCACCTGTTGCAAAAGACCGTCAGGCTCAAGGATCCCCAGGGGCGGCGGGAACTGGTTTCTCAGGCGGATATCCTGGAAGAAACTTTGGCCAGTTTTGGCATCGAAGCCAAAGTTATCAATGTCCATCGCGGTCCTACCATTACCCGTTTCGAAATCCAGCCTGCCGCCGGCGTTAAGGTGAGCAGAATCGTGAATCTGGCCGATGACCTGGCCCTCAGCCTGGCTGCCACAGGGGTAAGGATTGAGGCACCGATTCCAGGCAAATCCGCCATTGGTCTTGAAATAGCCAACAAAGCCAAATCCACAGTGTACTTGCGGGAAGTTCTGGAAAGCGAGGCCTTTGTGCATAATGATTCCAAACTGGCCATTGCTCTGGGTAAGGACATTGCCGGCGAGCCTGTGGTTGCCGATTTGATGGAAATCCCGCACCTGCTCATCGCCGGCGCCACCGGTTCGGGAAAATCGGTGTGTCTTAACTCTATAATTATTAGCCTGCTTTACAAAGCCAAGCCCAATGAATTGAAATTCTTGCTCATTGATCCCAAGGTGGTGGAATTCAACGTCTACAACGGACTGCCGCACTTGCTCTGTCCTGTAGTCACCGACCCGCGCATGGCGGCTCAGGGCCTCAAAAACATCGTCAGGGAAATGGAACACCGTTACCAGCTTTTTGCCGCCAAATCTGCCCGTGACATCATCCGGTACAACGAACTGGCTGTGCAAAACGGCGAAAAACCGTTGCCTTACATCATCGTAGTTATCGATGAACTGGCGGATTTAATGATGACAGCAGCAGCCGAGGTGGAAGACACCATCTGCAGGATTGCCCAAAAGTCCCGGGCGGCGGGAATCCACCTCATTGTCGCCACCCAGCGCCCTTCGGTGGATGTCATCACCGGGGTGATCAAGGCCAATATTACTTCTCGCATTGCTTTTGCCGTCTCGTCCCAGGCCGATTCCCGTACGATTTTGGACATGGCCGGGGCGGAGAAGCTGTTGGGCAGGGGAGACATGCTCTATTATCCGGTAGGAGCTGCCAAGCCCCGGCGGGTGCAGAGCGCCTACATCTCCGAGGACGAAGTGGAAAAAGTGGTCGCTTATATTTTGGGTCAGGCCTTGCCCCTGCACGGTTCCGATTTCTTGGATGCCAGCGCCCTGGAAGACGAAGGCCAACTGTCGGATGTGGACGAACTGCTGCCCGAAGCTGCCCGTTTGTTGGTGGAAAGCGGACAAGCCTCAATATCCATGTTGCAACGGCGCCTGCGCATAGGTTACACCCGGGCGGCCCGCCTCATTGACGATATGGAGCAGTTGGGCATCGTCGGCGGCTACGAAGGCAGCAAGGCCAGGAAAATCCTGGTCAACATGGCGCAACTGGAGGAGATTTTATCCGGTCTGGAAAAATAAAACCCGGGTTACCGGGTTTTTTCCATTTCCAAAATGCGTTCCAGTATTTGTTGCCGGAGCATGTTGGCACAGTCAAAATCCATGTGGGGGGTGTACAGCGTCTCCAGCTCGAAGTGCCTTTGCCGGGCCTGAAACAGCGCCGCTGTAGCCTGTTGCAGACTGGATTTTATCTGGGCGGCAAGAGCGGAGTTGTCGGGTTCAGGCGGACCAAAGACTTCTCCTTGTATTTCCAGGTCGTGGAGAGAATGCACAGTAATGACGGCTATGGCGCCGGGGATAAAAATGTGCTCCAGGTATTCCGGTTGCAAGGCGCAATACAGATAAAGGGCGGAAATTCTTCTCTTCTCCAGGACTTGGGCAATTGCTTTCAGCACGTAATCGTTGTATGCTCGGTTATCGCCCTGCAGGTAAACCCGTACCGGCGCCTTTTCCTGCAGTTGGTGCAGAAAACTGACCAGGCCGGTCCCGGTTATGGCAGAAGCAAAGGCTTTGCGCCTGCCGCCGGTCCCCTGGGAAGGCAAGCGGTCAATTATTGCCGCCGCATCGGTTGCAGCCTGGCTGTAAATGATGCCGGGGCGTTCCGTGGCTTGCATCAGTTCCTTTTGCCGGGCGGCCAGGGCCAGCCATTGGTAAGCTATCTGATAATGGGCAGTGATTTCCTTTTTGAGGGTCTGTATTTCTTTGCGGTGCCGGTGCAGGGCACGGTCATCCCAGCAGGCGCCCAAGTCCACGATTTGGTGCACGGCGCCGGGCAGTCGCGGTTCCAGGACGTGAGGCGCCGTGCCGTCGACCACGGCAATGTTCAGCCGGTGGATGAAGATTCCGTCCAGGGAGTTTTCATCTGCCGAACAAAAGTACCTGTCCACAGGATGGCGGGTCTCCACCTGGCGGGCGAGTTCCCTCAGCAATGTGGATTTTCCCGTTCCCGGGCCGCCTTTGAGGATGAAGACCTTTTGATAATCATCCCTGTTTAGAAAGCGGTAAAAAGAATAAAAGCCCTTGGCGGAGTTTGCGCCGGCAAAAAGCGATATCCCAACCATCTTATTCCTCCTCCCGATATTATTTTATGCCCCCGGTGCACACGGTGCATTTGCCCTGAAAATTTGATATAATTATTTGCATGGGGTGAAGGCGATGGAATGGTACATGGAGTACGTCATTCATCAGGACCGGCCGGGCTTGCTGGGAGATGTGGCGACATTTTTGGGGCTTATGGGCGTGAATATTACCATGATTAACGGTATTGCCAGCCATAAGCGCGGCCTGTTGCTGACCTGCAACGATCCGGCGCGCATGGTGGCACTAAAAAATACTTTGTTGCGGGCTTCCAATATAAAGCTCACTGCTTTTCGCAAGCCTAATTTCGTCGACCGAATCAATCTCAAGCACGGAAAAGTCATCCAGCAAGATCCGGAGAACCCCAATACTTTCCGTTTCGTCCGTGAGGAACTGGGAATTCTGGTGGATTTTATCGGCGAGGTTCTCTCCAGGCAAAAGCCCGTCATCGGCATGCGCGGCATGCCGCGGGTGGGGAAGACAGAGGCGGCAATCGCAGCCTGTGTCCACGCCAACAAAAAATGGGTGGTGCTCTCCTCCACCCTGATGCGCCTCATCATGCGCACAGGACTGACGGAGGATGAAAGGAGTCCTGATTGTGTATATTTAATCGATGGAATTGTTTCGGGGGTGCGGGGAAACAGGGAGCACAAACAGCTGGTTGCCGAAATCCTGGAGCATCCGGCGCCCAAGATTATCGAGCACCCCGATATATTTTTGCGCGAATTTGAATTGGACAAGGGGTTATTTGACTATATCCTGGAATTGCGCCGCACCCCTGACGAAGTAATCGATTATCAACTGGTGGCCCAGTCCTTTTCTGCATTTGACATTAGTTGAGGTGAACCCGGATGGAAGAAATAATGAAGCGGTTAATTGAAGCGCGACACAAAGCAAACCTCAGCCTCCAGGATATTCATGAACGCACACGGATTTCCCTGAAACAACTGGAGCACCTCGAAGCATTGCAGTTCGACAAGATCGGCCCTGCCGTTTATGTCCGGGGCTTTATGCGCCGATATGCCCAGGAAGTGGGTATTGATCCCGATACTTTGTGGGAACCGGAAGACAGTCAGGTGGTGGTTGCTCCCGCCAGAGTGCCCCGGCATCACCTTACCCGCCGCAAGTTTGAATGGGGCCCCCTGGTGCGTGTCATTGTTATTGTGGCGATTCTGGCCCTGGCCGGGGTCCTTATCCGTGCAGCCATCTTGAACTTCCTGCAGCCTGCGCCTCCTGCTCCCCCGGCACCTCCGGAACAGCAGGAGCAAGAAGATCCCAATTTGGAAGAGCCTCAACCCGAACCAATACTCAGTGAGATAGCCGCAAATGATTCCGAAGCTGTGTATGCAGTGCAAAATGTCGACGCTTTGGAGATTGTCATCACTTATTCCGGCAATTGCTGGACCCGTATTTTTGTCGACGGCGAAAAGACCAGGGAAGGCACCTTTGGCGCCGGTCACAGCGAGGAAATCGGGCCTGCTCAGGTGGTGCGAATCAGATTTGGCGCGCCCAAATATGTCAACGTCGAGGTCAACGGCATGGCCATTGAAACCCCCGACATAACCAGGGGATTTAACCTGGAAATAAGGCTGGAGGAGGATGGGCAGGTTACTGACTGAAAACATGATGCACACAGTAGCAGTGGTTAGTCTGGGTTGTCCCAAGAATCAGATTGACGCCGAGACCATGCTGGGTCTGCTGGCGGAAAAAGGATACAGTTTGCTCAACCGGCCCGAAAAGGCGGAGGTCATCATCGTCAACACCTGCGGTTTTATCGACAAGGCCCGGGAAGAATCGGTGCAGCAAATTCTGGCCATGGCTGAATACAAGCGCGCCGGCACGTGCCGGCAGCTCATAGTCACCGGTTGTCTTGCCCAACGCTACAGCGCGGAATTGGCCCGTGAGCTGCCCGAAGTTGACGCTTTTGTGGGCACGGGGCAGGTGGACAAAATTGCCGAAGTTATAACCGCCAATCAATCCTGCCTGGGGTCGCCGGATCGCTATGACGGCGTTGCCGAAACCAGGCGCATTTTTTCCACCTTCCCTTACGGATATTTGAAAATCGCTGAAGGATGCAATAATTGGTGTTCCTATTGCGTCATTCCCCGCCTCAGAGGGAAACTGCGCAGCAAACCGCAGGATCAAATAATTGCCGAGGCCCGGCGCATGGTGGACAGCGGCATACGGGAAATTGTACTCATCGCGCAGGACACTGCTCAATATGGACTGGATTGGGGCGGCCGCAGCCAACTGCCGGAATTGTTGCGTCGCCTGGAAGCGGCGGTTGGAAATGCATGGCTCCGCGTGATGTACTGTTACCCCGACCGCATCAGCCCGGAGTTGCTGGATGTGGTGGCCGGTTCCGATGTAATCTGCAAGTATCTGGATATCCCCCTGCAACACAGCCATCCCGATATCCTTGCCAGCATGGGACGCAACCGCAGGGGAGCGGATTTGCTGAAGCTTATCGAGACTGTGCGCCGCCATGTCCCCGGAATTGCACTGCGGACAACCTTTATTGTCGGTTATCCCGGCGAAACCGAGGAACATTTTCAGCATTTGCTCGATTTCGTACGCTGGGCGGAATTTGATCATCTTGGGGCCTTTATGTATTCCCGGGAGGAAGGAACTCCTGCGGCCAGACTCAAACCCCAGGTTTCTGCCGGGGTTAAAGCAAGGCGGTACAGGGAGCTGATGGAGACTCAGCAGAAAATCGTTCTTCAGCGCAACGCCCGGCAGGCGGGCAAGGAGTTTACTGCTCTGGTCGATGACGTCCGGGGCGCCAAGGCTACAGCTCGTTCGCAATGGCAAGCTCCGGAAGTGGACAGCGCCGTCATTCTTCCTGCCGGCAGTTTTAAACCGGGCGATATGGTTAACGTCCGTTGCACCGGCTTCGACGGCTACGATTTGGTGGGGGTGAAGATCTAAAATGGAGAATGCTGCCAACAGGATTACGCTGGCCAGAATTTTTTTGGCGCCGCTTTTTATAGTTATTATTTTAACTAAAATTCCCAACGGCGAGTTCTGGGCTGCTCTGGTTTTTGTGCTGGCCGCCATTACCGACGGCCTGGACGGATATATTGCCCGCAAAAACAAAATTGTCAGTACTGTGGGGAAGTTCCTCGATCCTCTGGCCGACAAGCTTATGGTGTCAGCGGCGCTGATAACTTTGGCCTGGATGGGGCAAATAGGCCCTCTGGAAGTGTTCATTATTATCAGCAGGGAGTTTGCCGTCACCGGTCTGCGGGTGATTGCGGCGGGAGAAGGCCACGTCATTGCGGCAAGCAAGCTGGGCAAAGCCAAGACCTTTTCCCAAATTATCGCCATTACCGCCGTCACCCTGAATGCGGGCCTGGAAAAGGGTTACCCGTTGTTGCAGAAACTGTTGGGTTTCTTGCCGGTGGAAATTATCTCCCGGGTCAGCATGTTTGTTGCAGTAATATTGACTGTAGTTTCCGGCGTCGATTACTTTATAAAAAATAAAAATGTAATTTTCCAAAAGGATGGCCGCTAGCCATCCTTTTTTTGTCATGTCCGGCCGCAGTGCGCCTGTGGTATAATCGATTATGTAAACAGAGGGAGGAGGTTGTTTCGATGCGCTGGAACTTATTCGTACCACTGGCCGTACTCTGCACTGTTCTGGGATTACTGGGCAATTATTATTGGCACGTTTCCGCCTCCACCCGCTATCTGGCCAACGTCAAAGAACAAGCTGACGCTGACATAAGTATGGTTGGCGATACCCTTTTAATCAGCATTTCAGCGGGACAAGCCCTGAGTGAGTTTTTGCCCCGATTGGAAGGCGACAAACTGGGAAAACTGCTGGCGCGGAATAAAATTGACCTGTGCAGGAAGGATTCATTGCCGGTGGACGGCGGTCTGAAAAATCAAGTGGATTTGGTTGTCGCTCAGGCACTGGCCACCGAGGAATTCTATAACGCGGAGCGCATATTGAGGCAACTGGCCGAAGAGCATGGCATGACGGCGGAATTAACCATCTGGCAGGGATTGCTGGTTGCCGAGGTCAGGGATGCCGGGCACAGCTATATAGCCCACGGCCGCTTAAAGGAAGGGATCCGGCCATGATGGAACTGGCAGCTGCCCTGATGGTCGCCGTCCTTGCGGTACTGGCTTATAATGGCGTAAAAATAATGCCTTTGCTGTTGGCATTGACTCTTGCCTATATCCTGTTGAAGCGTTTTGAGATTCTGGACAAACTGGGCAGTTTTGGGCCGGTTCCCGGCGGAAAGACGCATATATCGGAAATCTGCTTTGATTGCATCGGCGGCCAGGCTGAAGCCAAGCAGGAGCTAATGGAGGCCCTGGACCTGCTGCAAAAATCCCATGCCAACTCCCTGGGTGTCCGGGCTTTGGGCGGGATTATGTTGCAGGGTCCTCCGGGGACGGGGAAAACCCTGATGGCCCGCGCGGCGGCCAATTACACCGATTCTGTGTTTGTTTCCGCAGCCGGCAGCGAATTCATTGAGATGTATGCCGGCGTAGGGGCAAAACGGGTGCGGGAGTTGTTTGCCAAAGCGAGGCGGTTGGCCCGCAGGCAGAAAAAAGCTTCAGCGGTGATTTTTATCGACGAGCTGGATGTGGTGGGCGCCAAGCGGGGCAAGGTCGAAAGCCACATGGAATACGACCAGACCCTTAACCAGCTCCTGGTGGAACTGGATGGAATCGAAGACCAGCAGGATGTCCGCCTGTTCGTGCTGGGAGCCACCAACAGGATTGACCTGCTGGATGAAGCCCTGCTCCGCCCCGGCAGGTTTGACCGCATTGTGGAAATGAACCTGCCCGATTACGAAGGGCGTCTGGAGATACTGAAAATCCACGCTGCCGACAAGCCGCTGGCCCCGGATGTGGATTTGGGGGAAATTGCTCAACAGACCTTTGGCTTTTCCGGCGCTCATCTTGCCAACTTAGTCAATGAAGCGGCCATTCAGGCCATGCGTCGCGATGATGACTGCTTGCGGCAAAGGGATTTCCTCGATTCTATTGACAAGGTCCAGTTGGGGACGGCGCGGGAGGGGCTCCTCAGCTCCGAAGAAAAATACAGGGTTGCCGTCCACGAGTGCGGGCACGCCCTGATCAGCGAAACCTATTTCCCCGGCTCGGTATCAACTGTGACGGTAGTCCCGCGTTCCAAAACCCTTGGGTTTATTCGCCAAAAGGAGACTTCCAGCCCCGTTTTGCAAACCGAATCATATTTGCACAAGCAATTGGGGGTGCTTTTGGCTGGCGGGACGGCGGAGCAACTGATTCTGGGCGAGAGAAGCACCGGCGCCGCCAACGATTATCAGCGGGCTGTGGAGCTCAGCGAGTTAATTATTTCCCACGGCTTATCGCGTTTGGGCATTGTCAATATACGCAATCTGGACAAAGATGTATTAACGAAAGTAACCGGAGAAATCATTTCCGAACGCGGCAAAGAGGTGGAGCAAATTCTGGAGCAGCAACGGTCGGCCTTGCTGGCCGGCGCCGATGTCCTGATGCGGCAGGAAAGGATTTCAGGAGAGGAATTCAGAAAGCTGATGTGCAACTGATAAACCCGCCGGGTTTATCAGGTACATAAAAGAGGTGAGTGAATTGCCTGTGTTGATGGGCCTTGGTCCTCGGGATGTCATTTGCCGGACGGGCGTGGAGTTTCATTCCCATCCCCTGGGTGTGCGCTTGTCATTTCAGGAGCGCAGCCTGGTCCGTGAATACTGGGAGCGCTATTATCCGCACTGGCAAATACGGTGCCCCTGTCCCGCCGCTCGCCTGGTTGGCCTGTTGCAACGGAAAAATCTTTCTTTGGCCGTTGCCGAATCCTGCAGCGGGGGCGGAATTTCCAGCGCCATTACCGATGTTCCCGGCGCCAGCTCGGTGTTTTGGGGCGGGGCAGTGGCCTATTCGGCTGAGGCCAAGGTCAGCCTTCTGGGTGTGGACCGGACGAAATTGCCCTCCGGCTGTGTTGGGGCGGACCTTAGCTCCGGGATGGCAGAGTTACTCCGGCAACGATATAAGGTTGATTTGGGGCTGGCGGTGACAGGCGCCCTGGGTCCGGACACTCCTGCGCCGCAAATTTCGGTGGGAGAAGTATACATAGCTGTAGCCGGCCGCGGGCATACTGCCGTGCGGAGGTTTAATTTCTGCGGAGACAGGCAGACTATTAAGAAGGCCGTCATTGCTGCGGGGATTAATTTTTTGCTGACTTATTGTGCGAGGTGGTATGTTGCCGGACCTGTCCAGATGGATTAAGACTGTTCTGGCGGGAATTCTGGGCGCCCTTTTGCTGGTTTCGCTGTTGGCCAGGGAGGACATAACCGTTAACGCCATGGATTTTACTTTGGGTTTGCAGGTATTTGAGCACGGCTATACCGTCATCGACATCCCACCCCTGGGCACTGTACGCGCCCGTACTCACCAGTTTCCCTTGCTTTTCCGCGTCACGCTCCGTAATATCAACCTCGAGCGTTTGAGCGCACTGGTCCATTCTGAACAGCCCAGGGCGCTGTTCGCCGGCATGCGGGATGACCTGCGCAGACAGGTGGTTCGGTTTTTGTTGCGGGCGCTGGCCTTGGCTTTTGTGGGCGGGTTGGGCGCCGGCTTTGCCTTGTACCGGCGGGGCCGGGATGCTGCAGTGGCAGGTTTTGCCGGCTTGCTGTTTTTTGCCCTGTTGTTTGGCATTGCCTATTACACCTATGACGAGGCCGCCTTCAGGGAGCCGGAATTCCACGGCATCGTCGAGGCAGCCCCATGGCTGATTGGTGTTGCCGAGGAGGCGCTGGCTGCTGTTCAGGATTTGGACGCCAAACTGAAAATTGTCGCCGACAACCTCCTGGTTCTGTTTGATTCTTTGAGCGACCTGGGCCGGGAGGGTGGCGCCGCCGAAGGCGAATTAAAGGTACTGCACATTTCCGATATACACAACAACCCCATCGGCGTTTCCCTGGCCAAACAGATCGCTGTTTCGTTCAGAGCAGATATAATCGTTGACACCGGCGACATTACTGATTACGGCACCCGGCTGGAAGCCGAGCTGTTACGTGGAATAGAAGAGATTGGCCTGCCCTGGATATTTGTCCCGGGGAACCACGATTCTCCTGCTGTCATTGAAACGCTCAGGAATCTGGAAAATGTCTGGGTGCTGGAGGATGACGTGGCCATTTTTCCCGATCTGGATTTCGCAGTAGCTGGGGCGGCAGATCCCTCTTCCCAAGGCGCCGCCATCCAGATTCCGTCCCGGGAACAGTACAAGGAAGTTGCCCAAAAGCTGCGCCTGAAGATTGACCAGGCTGAGGTTGCGCCGCCAATAATTGCGGGACATCACGTTTACCTGGTCGAGGAATTCGCCGGGCGCTACGCTGTCTTGCTTTACGGCCACAGTCATCGTGCAGATATCCGGGTGCGGGACAACGCCCTGATGGTCAATGCCGGAACCACCGGCGAAGCCGGCATACGCGGACTGATGGCACAGGGAGAGCTTCCTTACACCATGGTGCTGTTGCACTTTAACCGCGATGGTCATGGATGGTATGCGTCCGTTGCTGATGTCATCACCGTCAACAAGCTGGATTCCGGCTTTGTACTGGAACGGCAATTGCTGCACCAGCCCCGGCCGCCGCTGCCCTTGCAGCAACAAGAAGGAGAATTTCCGCGCAATGGAGAAGAAAAAGAAGAGGAGGGCAGCTAATGTCGGGAAGATATTTTTTTGCCATTGACCTGGAAGATAATGCCAGAGCCCGGGTCAGCTCGGTGGCCGGCAGTCTCAAAGGAATTGACGGCGCCAGGTGGGTGAAACCGGAAAACTACCATCTTACCCTGCTTTTTTTAGGAGACAGGGCGGCCGATGACCTGGCTAAATTATGTCACCACGCCAGGGCAATTGCCGCTGAAACATCTCCCTTTACCCTGGACTTGCAGGGGGTGGGCTTTTTCCCCGATCAGCGCAGGCCCAGGGTGCTGTATATGGATGTCTGCCGTGGCCGCGAAGCAGTAATCAGGCTGGCCGGGGCGTTACACATGGCAGACGGGCAACAGGCGGCCAAATTCAGACCTCACCTCACTTTGGCGCGCTTGCGGACGGCCGGGCCGGTCCGGATTTCTGCACATACGCAGCCCATTGCCGTCACGGTGCGGGAATTTATCCTGTTTTCCAGTACGTTAACACCCTCCGGTCCTATTTACCGGCCGGTGCAGACCTTTTCTCTGGCAGGTGTTGTCACAGGCGAATAAATGTTCTATAATTGACTGGAACAGAGAATGAATAGGGGGTAGCAGAGGTGGAAAGACAAAAGGCTCTTGAGCTCGCCATACAACAGATAGAGCGGCAATTTGGCAAAGGCTCGATTATGAAGTTGGGCGAAAGTGCGGCGTTAAACATCTCGGTAATTCCCAGCGGCTGCCTGGAGTTGGACATTGCGTTGGGCACCGGCGGCTTCCCCAGGGGCCGGGTAGTGGAGATTTATGGACCCGAATCTTCAGGGAAAACCACTGTCGCCCTGCATGCTGTGGCCGAGGCGCAGAAACGCGGGGGTACAGCCGCCTTTATCGATGCCGAGCACGCCCTGGACCCTGCGTATGCCAAGAATCTCGGCGTAAATTTGGACGAGCTCTACGTCTCCCAGCCGGATACCGGCGAACAGGCCCTGGAAATTGCTGAAGCTTTGGTCCGCAGCGGTGCTGTGGACGTGGTGGTCATCGATTCGGTGGCGGCTTTGGTTCCCAAGGCGGAAATCGAGGGCGAAATGGGAGACTCCCATGTGGGACTGCAGGCTCGCCTCATGTCTCAGGCTTTGCGCAAACTGTCCGGCGCCATCAGCAAATCCAAGACAGTGGCTATTTTCATTAACCAGATTCGGGAAAAAGTCGGAGTTATGTTTGGCAACCCAGAAGTAACCCCCGGCGGCAGGGCACTAAAGTTTTACGCCTCGGTGCGCCTGGATGTGCGCAGGGTTGAAACTCTCAAGCAGGGTAACGACGTCATTGGCAGCCGGACGCGCATCAAGGTGGTAAAGAACAAGGTTGCGCCCCCCTTTAAGCAAGCAGAATTTGACATAATGTATGGCGAGGGAATCTCCCGGGAGGGTTCTCTTCTGGACTGCGCCGTGGAAATCGGCCTTGTCGCCAAGAGCGGAGCGTGGTACTCTCTGGATTCCGAGCGCCTGGGTCAGGGCAGGGAAAACGCCAAGCAATACCTCAGAGAAAATCCGGAAATTGCCGCCATGATTGAGGAAAAAATTCGCGCCCATTACAACCTCCCCGGTGCCGGCGATGTTGCGGAGTCTGGTGAATAAATGTCCAATGCCTATTCCGCAGCGCTGAACTACCTTGCTGCCCGCAGCCGCACCGTTAAAGAAACCAGAGATTATTTGCGCCGCAAGGGCTATTCTGCCTCCGACATAGAGGAGGCTATTGGGCGCCTGCAACATTCAGGCCTGTTGGATGACCGGCGCACGGCTCAACAATGGGTGGACTATTGCCTTGCCTGCAAGCCCCGGGGCAGGGAACGGCTGCGTCATGACCTTTTAAAGCGCGGCATCGACCGGGGCATTGTCAGTGCTGTTTTGGAAAGCGTGGACGACGACTGCGAATACGCCCTGGCCCTTCAATTATTGGCTTCCCGCCCCGTTTCCAGCTGGCCCAGGGCGAAACTGTTCCGGTTTTTGCTCTACCGCGGCTTTTCTTTTTCAGTCATCGAGCGCATTTGCCTGGCCAACGAAAACTTGACAGAGGATTAGTTAAGTATTACAATAAAGTGTGGATTTCCACAAATTACTGCCTATATGTTTCTGCCCCTGGTGGCATTTACATATAAAATAGGATAATGTTCATCAGGATCTTTTATCCTTTTTTATAGGGTTAAGCCAGGGGCACGCTGGCTTTATTTTTTGTTAGGAGGTGACGGTTATTCCCACAACTGTAATAGCAGCACTGGTCAGCGCAATCCTGGCCTTTATCGGCGGTTATATAATCCGCAAGCTCATTGCTGAAGCCAAAATAGCATCAGCTGAAGAAGCGGCCAAGAAGATGGTGGCCGATGCCATAAAAGAAGCGGATGCCAAGAGGCGTGAAGCCATTCTCGAGGCCAAGGAAGAGATCCACCGCCTGAGGATGGAGCTGGATAATGAAATCAGGGAAAGGCGGCAAGAGCAACAAAGGATAGACAAGCGTTTGGCCCAGAAAGAGGAAGCTCTGGACCGCAAGCTGGAAAACGCAGAGAAAAAGGAAGAGATGATCCAGCAGAAGGAAGCTGAACTGGCCAAGCTGGAAGAAAAGATTAACGCGTTGTATGCGCAACAAGTCAGCGAACTGGAGCGCCTGTCCGGCTTGTCTTCGCAAGAGGCCCGGGAGCTGTTGCTAAAGAACATCGAAAAAGAGGTTCGGCATGAAGCCGCGCAGATGATTAAAGAAATTGAAACCCAGACCAAGCTGGAAGCGGAAAAGCGGGCCCGGGAAATCATCTCTCAGTCTATTCAGCGTTATGCTGCTGACCATGTTGCGGAAACCACTGTATCTGTAGTCAACTTGCCCAACGACGAAATGAAGGGGCGTATCATAGGCCGAGAAGGGCGTAATATCAGGGCTCTGGAGACTCTGACCGGCGTCGACCTCATCATTGACGATACGCCGGAAGCTGTCATCGTTTCGGGTTTCGATCCCGTGCGCAGGGAAATTGCCCGCCTGGCCCTGGAAAAGCTGATTAACGACGGCAGAATTCACCCCGGCCGCATTGAAGAAATGGTCAGCCGGGCGCAGAAGGAAGTGGAGAACCAAATCAGGGAAGAGGGAGAGCAGGCAACTTTTGAAAGCGGCATCCACGGCCTGCATCCCGAGTTGGTCAAAATGCTGGGCCGTTTAAAATTCCGGACCAGTTACGGCCAGAATGTCCTCAAACATTCTCTGGAAGTCTGCCACCTGGCGGGTATGATGGCTGCTGAATTGGGGGCCAATGTCAAGGTCGCCAAACGGGCAGGCTTGCTCCACGATATCGGCAAGGCCATCGACCACGAAGTGGATGGTCCCCATGTCGCCATTGGCGCCGAGTTGGCGAGAAAGTACAAGGAAAGCCCCGAAGTTGTCCATGCCATCGCGGCTCACCACGGTGACATCGAACCTGAATCCGTTGAAGCAGTTTTGATTCAGGCTGCCGATGCCATTTCCGCCGCCAGACCGGGCGCGCGCCGGGAAACTTTGGAGAACTATATTAAGCGCCTGGAAAAACTGGAACAGATTGCCGATTCCTTTGACGGAGTGGACAAAGCCTACGCCATTCAGGCCGGCCGCGAAATACGCATTATCGTTAAGCCGGAGCGGGTGGACGATGCTATTGCTGTCCAGATGGCCCGGGATATTGTTAAACGCATTGAAGAAGAACTGGATTATCCGGGACAGATTAAAGTTACTGTTATCCGGGAAGTCCGTGCCGTTGAATATGCAAGGTAAAACTTTCGAGTTTTACCTTTTCTGCTAAGGGGGTCCGAAAATGCAAGTGCTGTTTATAGGCGATGTTGTCGGGCGCAGTGGACGCAATGCCCTGGCCGGCGTCCTTCCCGGTTTAAAGTCCCAGTACAGCTGGGATCTTTGCATAGCCAATGCCGAGAATGCAGCCGGCGGCAAAGGCATCACCGAAAAAGTGGCCCGGGAACTGCTGGACTTGGGGATAGATGTTCTTACTATGGGCAATCACACCTGGGACAACAAGGACATCTTCAATTTCATAGACAGCGCCGACTATCTGGTGCGCCCGGCCAATTACCCTGCGCCCGTGCCCGGACAAGGATGGACAGTTGTACGCAGGGCAGACAAATCGGTTGGCATCATCAATCTGTCCGGGCAGGTTTTTATGGGCCCCATGGAGTGTCCCTTTGCAGCCGTCGACAGGATTCTCGACGAACTGAACCATTGCCAATACATCATTATAGACTTTCATGCCGAGGCTACGGCGGAAAAACTGGCCTTTGCCCATTACGTTGACGGTCGGGTCTCTGCAGTGGTGGGAACCCATACCCACATTCAAACTGCGGATGCCGGGGTTTTGCCGCAGGGCACATTGTACATCACCGATGTAGGTGCCACGGCGCCAATTAACTCGGTTCTGGGCATGGAAATCGAGCCCGTAATCAAACGTTTTACCACGAAATTGCCCCAACGTTTTTCCGCAGCTTCCGGTCCCGCCGCGGTATGCGCCCTGTGGATGGATTTGGAGGCACGGCTTGTCAAGCCGTTAACTGTTACCAGTCCGTGACATTTTCCCGATGAAAAAGAAGGTATTTTTCCCAGGATGCCGAATATATCATATGTAGAACTTTAATTAATTAGAGTAGAGGGGGTTATCATTCGTGGACGTATTGAAGGTATCAGCAAAATCTAATCCCAATTCTGTAGCTGGCGCTTTGGCAGGCGTCCTGCGCGAACGCGGAGGAGCCGAAATGCAGGCCATAGGCGCCGGGGCCTTAAACCAGGCGGTAAAAGCAGTTGCTATTGCCAGAGGATTCGTAGCTCCCAGTGGTGTCGATCTCATTTGCATCCCCGCTTTTACTGACATTACAATTGATGGCGAAGAGCGAACAGCCATCAAGCTCATCGTTGAGCCGCGATAGCACTTATATTTCATTAAACCTGTTTATACTATAAACAGGTTTTCTTATGTTAAAGAAAGGTGTTGGCTTTGGTCAAATTTGCCGATTTTCATTGCGACACTTTACTCAATATCCATTCCCGGGGCCTGGACTTTGCTGCCGGTAATAATTTCGGTCATTTGGACCTGCCCCGGCTTAAAGAAATCAATTGCGTCTTCCAGTGCTTTGCTGTTTTCTGCGACCCCAAGTTTGGACAAGAAGCGGCCCTGCGGCGTGCACTGCGCCTGCTCAACGTGGCCAAAGAAAAGATTTTTTCCCTGCCCGATGTGGTATGGGTCAAATCCGGTGCAGATATTGACGCAGCGCTGCAACAGGGGAAACTGGCAGGTTTGCTCAGCATCGAAGGGGCAGACTTTCTGGGCGATGACTTGTTTCTGCTGGATCTGGTGTATTCCCTGGGCGTAAGGTTGATTACCCTGACCTGGAACGGGCGCAATACCATCGCCGACGGGATCATGGTGGGCGATAACGCAGGGGGGCTGACTGCCTTCGGCGTCCGGGCCGTCCGCAAAATGCAGGAATTAAATATCATCGTCGACGTCTCCCACCTGGCAGAGCGGGGATTTTGGGATGTGAGCAAGATTGCCGTAAAGCCCTTTGTGGCATCCCACTCCAATGCCTGGGAGATATGCCCCCATCCCCGCAACCTGAAAGATGACCAGATTCGGGAAATTGCGCGCCATAAAGGTTTAATCGGCATGAACCTGTGCCCTTCTTTTGTGGCCGAATCCCGGAAAGATCAGACTTTGACGACGCTGGTTAAACATATCAGTCACATTGCCTCGGTGGCAGGCCCGGAAGTAATCTGTTTGGGATGCGACTGGGACGGTATCACCCGGCTGCCCGAGGGAATGAATGACGTCAGGGATATCCTTGAGATAGCGGATATTCTCGCCCGGGCCGGATTCTCTGCAAAGGAAATAGGTGCCATTTGCAGCGACAATCTCCTTAATTTCCTGCGGGAAAACCTGGGGCAGGATGCAATATGACGGCCGCCGACCTGCACCTGCATTCTTCTGCTTCTGATGGAGAATTCTCACCGCGGCAGGTTGTGCAGATGGCAAAAGCCCATGGCCTGGATCTGGTTGCCCTCACCGACCATGACACCCTCGCCGGCGTTGGGGAGGCTTTGGTTGCGGGAGAAGAGCACTCCGTAACGGTAATTCCGGGAATTGAACTGAGCACCAAACTGGCAGGGGAAGAGGTGCACATTCTCGGCTACTATGTCCGGCCGGGAGGGACAGAACTGGATGCCATGCTGGCGAACATACAAAACGCCCGGGTGGAAAGAATCCAGACAATTGTCAAGCGCCTGCAAGAGCTGGGCTTTGCCCTTTCCTGGCCGGAAGTACTGGCTGCGGCAGAAGGGTCCAGCAGCATTGGCCGGCCCCATGTGGCCAAAGTGATGGTGGAAAAGGGATATGCAACGTCGATAAAAGAAGTTTTTTCCCGCTGGATAGGCGCGGGATGCCCTGCTTATGTCCCGCGCTATAAGCTTTCTCCGACCCAGGCCATAAACCTCATTCATCTCGCCGGCGGGCTGGCTTTTCTTGCCCATCCCGGTTTGTTGCATGCGGATATGGCAGTGGCTGAGAACCTGGTACACCATGGGCTGGACGGTTTGGAGGTGTTTCATTCCGAGCACAGCCCGCTGCAAATCCGTAAGTATTTGGCCTGGGCGCAGGCAAAGGGGCTTTATGTAACTGGCGGTTCGGATTGGCATGGTCATTCCGGGGACTTAAGATTGGGTCAGGTGAGAGTACCTATTGATCTGGTCAAACCCTGGATAAAGGACTAATGGCCCAATCCAATTTATTTAAATTTCCTGCCAATCAGGCAGGAAATTTCTTTTTTAAGGGCGAATATACTACAACGAGGTAAAATTGGACCTCTAAATCAGGCCAAATTGGCTCAGGTGGTGATGTGATGAAACTGGAAGTTCAGCGCGATTCAGGCATCCCGTTGTATATTCAGGTTAAAGACATGATCAAAGAATTGATCAGGCAAAAAGTGTGGGTGCCCGGCAGCAAACTCCCCACCGAACGCAGTTTGGCAGAGGAGTTGAAGATCAGCAGGAATACGGTGAGCATGGCATTCCGGGAGCTGGAGGCGGAAGGTATTATCGTGTGCCAGCAGGGAAGGGGGACCTTTGTCGCTGAATCTGATGAGGCGGTGCGGCGGGAAAGCCGCAGGGAGCGTTTGCTGAGGATAATCGACATCGCCATGGAAGAGGCTACCGCCCTGGGATTCAGCATCGACCAGTTCCTGGCCATCACCCACGTTCGGGCCAGGGAGAAGCAGGATATCCTTTCCCGGGCCAATATCGTCCTGATTGAATGCAACCGCGAGCAGGTGGAATATTTTGCCCGCGAGCTGGCCCACAGCGTAGGCGTTATTATTCAGCCGATTCTGCTGGGCGAATTGGAAAACGACCCCGACAAGTATCAGAACATTATTCAGCAGGCAGATATCGTAATTACCACCCTGTTTCACCTCCAGTCGGTGAAAGAGATTGTGGGCCCTCTGGGCACGGAAATCATTGCTTTGGCTCTGAGCCCGCTCCTGGATTCCATTGTGCGCATCGCCCGTCTGCCCGATGGCGCCCAAGTGGGCATTTTCTGCATTTCTTCCAGTTTTGCCGAGAAGATGCTGTCAGCACTGCGCAACGCCGGCATCAACCATCTCCGCTTTGCCACTTTTTTGGGGCCGGCAGCGCGGGAGACGGTGCTTAGCCAAATTAACAGTGTCGATTATATCATCGCTTCCCCCGGCCGGAAGCAGGAGCTGGTCAATCTCACCGACAAAGACGTCATCGAGTTTATCTTTTCTCCGGATCAGGCCTCCATTGACCTGCTCCGGTCTACCCTGATGGAGTTGGAGCAAAAAAATTTAAAGAGGTGGGAGAAAGAGAATGGCGAAGAAGTTTCAGGTTGATATTATGCCTGAACGGTGCAAGGCATGCGGAATCTGTATCGATGTCTGCCCCAAGCAGGTCCTGGCGCCTGAAAAAAACGGCAAGGCCTTTGTGGCAGAGCCCGAGCAGTGCATCGGCTGCATGCTCTGCGAGTACCATTGTCCGGATTTCGCAATTACTGTGAGCAAAGGCGGTGAGAAAAAAGATGGCAAATAAGAAGTTGATCCAGGGCAACGAAGCTTGCGTTGAAGGCGCTCTGGCGGCAGGGGTGCGGTTTTTTGCCGGCTACCCCATTACGCCTTCGACAGAAATAGCCGAAGGGATGGCGGAAAGACTGCCCTTGGTGGGCGGCGCATTTATCCAGATGGAAGATGAAATTGCCAGTATTGCCGCCGCCATCGGCGCCTCCATCGCCGGTGTTAAAGCGATGACGGCCACCAGTGGTCCCGGCTTTTCTCTGATGCAGGAAAACATCGGCTTTGCTGCTATGACCGAAATCCCGGTGGTAGTGGTGGACGTGTGCAGAGGCGGTCCCAGTACCGGTACCCCTACCAAAGGCAGCCAAAGCGATTTTATGCAAACCAGGTGGGGGACCCACGGCGATCATCCCGTTATCGTGCTGACGCCCAGCAGCGTCCAGGAAGTGTATGACGAAACCATCAGGGCCTTTAACCTTGCTGAAAAGTACATGGTTCCGGTTATCCTCCTTTACGACGAGGTGGTGGGCCACATGCGGGAAGGGGTGGTGCTGACCAAGCCCGAGGAAATCATTGAGCGGAAAAAACCATCCGTTAAGCCCGAGGATTACCGGCCCTATGCCGCCGCTGAGGACATGATTCCCGCTCTGGCGCCCTTTGGCACGGGATACCGCTACCATATTACCGGTCTCAGTCATGATGAGACCGGTTTCCCCACCGGTAATCCCAAGACCATCCAGGGCCTCCTGGAGCGGATTTGCGGCAAGATTGAAGCCAATCGCCACGATATCATTAAATACAATGCCTTCGATGTCGACGATGCCGAAGCAGTAATTCTGGCTTTTGGCTCGCCGGTGCGCACTGCCCGCCACGTGCAAAAGGAGGCGCGCGCCCGGGGCAAAAAGGTCGGCTTGTTTCAGATTCTAACGGCGTGGCCTTTCCCCCACGAAGCCCTGCAAGAGATTTATGCCAAAACCCAGGCCAGTTTTGTCATTCCGGAGATGACCCTGGGTCAATTGGCCGATGAAGTGTCCAAGTCTGTGCCGCGGGATAAAATATACTCCGTCCTGCGCAACGACGGTGAAATGATCACTCCCGCCCAATTGGAAGAGGCTGTAAGGAGGGTGCTTGAATGAACTACAAAGACATGCTCAGGGCCGACAAAATGCCGCACATTTGGTGTCCTGGCTGCGGCCACGGTATAATCCTTGCGGCATTTCTCCGCGCCATGGCCGCAAAAGAAGTGGATCCCGACAAAGTGGTGGTTGTTTCCGGCATCGGTTGTTCTGCCCGGGCCTCAGGGTACTTGGACTTTAATACTTTGCACACAACCCACGGCCGGGCGATAGCCTTCGCCACCGGAATAAAGCTGGCCAACCCGGAGCTTATGGTGGTAGTTCTGACCGGGGACGGCGACTGCGCCGCTATCGGCGGCAACCACCTTATTCACGGGGCCCGGCGCAACATTGACCTGACCGTCATTGTTTTCAACAACAGCATCTACGGCATGACCAGCGGCCAGTACTCTCCCCTGACACCCCACAGAAAAAAGGCGACAACAGCACCCTACGGCAACTTTGACCATCCCTTTGACCTGGTGGAACTGGCCAAGGGCGCCGGCGCCACCTTTGTGGCCCGCGGCGCCACCGCTTACCCGCGTCAGCTGGAAAAGGTTATCAGCCAGGGTCTGGACCACAAAGGGTTCAGCGTCATTGAAGCTGTCAGCCAGTGCCCCACCTATTATGGACGGCGCAATAAAATGGGCTCTGCCGTCGACATGCTGCACTGGATTAAGGAAAACACTTCCCCCGGCGGCAAAGAAGAGGGCAAAATTCCTCTGGGCGTCTTTGTCCAGGTGCAACGGCCCGAATACTGCTCCAATTACTATGAGAGCATAGAATCACTGGCAAGGGGTGAGAAGGGTGAATAAAAATTGGGAAGTGATAATCAGCGGCTCCGGCGGTCAGGGCGCCATCCTGGCCGGTATTATCCTGGCGGAAGCTGCACTGGCAGACGGCTACAATGTCATCCAGACCCAGAGTTACGGTCCCGAAGCCCGCGGCGGCGCCAGCAGGGCGGAAGTGCTGATTTCTTCCGAAGCCCTGGCTTATCCAAAAGTGCAAAACTGCAACTTAATGGTTGCCATGACACAGGAATCCCTGAACAAATACGGCGGCATGCTGGCGCCGGGGGCTATTTTGGTTACCGATGAGGAGATTGACACTTCGTCTGTTCCGGACGGTGTAATCGTGCACAAAGCGCCGATTTTTGCCACCGCCGCCAGGTTGCCCCGGCCCATGGTGGCCAATATCATGGTGCTCGGCATCATGAATACCGTGGCCAATGTCGTCAGCCCCGAACACCTCCAGGCCGCCATCCAGGCCCGCGTGCCTGCAGCCACCATCCAGCTGAATATGGAAGCCCTGGCGAAGGGGATTGAAATCGGTCAACAACTGGTTTGACTTAAACCGGGTTTTCTCTATTATTAAATTGGGGAGGCTAAGAGAAAGATGTCGGAAAACATTTTTGAGACGGCCCAGCAGCAAATCAAGGATGCCTGCGACAAGCTGAAGTGCAAACCGGCAGTGTATGAAATCCTCAAGCAGCCCATGCGCGTCATCGAAGTGGCCATTCCGGTGAAAATGGATGACGGGTCAACCAAAGTGTTCATGGGCTACCGCTCCCAACATAACGATGCCCTGGGCCCCGCCAAGGGCGGCTTCAGATTCCATCCTGCAGTTACCGCCGATGAAACCAAGGCCCTGTCCATGTGGATGACCTTTAAAGGCGCCATAGTCGGCCTGCCCTACGGAGGCGGCAAGGGCGGCATCGCGTGTGACCCCAAGCAACTGTCCATGCGGGAAAAAGAGGAGCTTACCCGCGGATATATCCGGGCCATCGCTCCTTTCATCGGTCCCGAGAAGGATATACCTGCTCCCGATGTGGCCACCAACGCCCAGGTGATGGCCTGGGTTATGGATGAATTCAGCAAAATAACCGGTTATAATGCCTTTGGCGTAGTAACGGGCAAGCCCTTGATTCTGGGCGGGTCAGAGGGCAGGGAAAAGGCCACCGCCATGGGATGTTGCATCGTCATTCGCGAAGCTGCGGCCAAACTGGGTATAGACATTAAGGGCGCCAGAATTGCCATTCAGGGCTTTGGCAACGCCGGCAGCAACCTGGCTGCCATCCTGCATGACATGGGCGCCAAAATAGTCGCCATCAGCGACCTCAGGGGCGGTCTTTACAATCCCAATGGCTTCAATCCCTACGAGGTGGAAAAGCGGGATGAAGCTGTCCAGTTTAAGGATGAGTCCTGTGCGGCCAAGTATCCCGGCACTCAGTTCATTACCAGCCAAGAGCTCATGACCCTGGATTGCGACGTGTTGGTTCCTGCTGCCATCGAAAACCAGATTACCGGGAAGAATGCCGGCAGCATCAAAGCCCGAATTGTGGCAGAAGCCGCCAACGGGCCCACCACTCCAGAAGGCAATGATATTCTCATCAACAATGGCGTCTTCATTCTTCCGGATATTTTGGCCAGCGCCGGCGGCGTAACCGTGTCCTATTTTGAATGGGTGCAAAACCTCCAGAATTATTACTGGACCAGGGAAGAGGTCATGGAACGCCTGGAGCGCAAGATGGTCACAGCCTTTAAGAACGTATACAACATCAGCCAGGAATATGGGGTGGATATGCGCACGGCGGCGTACATGGTCGGCGTAAAGCTGTTGGCTGAAGCTATGGAACTCAGAGGCTGGTTGTAAAGATATCCCCCGAAGGGGGATAAACCTTTGGAGGTGAAGATATTGGCGGATAAACAGGAGAGGCTTGCCAAGTGGCGGGCACAGCTGGAAAAGGCTCTGGAGCGATTTCCCGAGCGCAAAAAGAGTTTTACCACCAGCTCGGGCATTGAACTGAAAACGGTTTACACCGACCTGGACCTGCCTCCTGCGGTGGATGACTTCCCTTTGCCCGGTGAGTTTCCTTACACCAGGGGCGTTCAGCGCAACATGTACCGCGGCCGCCTGTGGACAATGCGGCAATACGCCGGCTTTGCCACTGCCGAGGAATCCAACGAGCGCTACAAGTACTTGCTTTCCCAGGGGCAGACTGGCCTCAGCGTTGCCTTTGACCTGCCCACTCAAATCGGTCTCGATTCGGACCATCCTCTGGCCGACGGCGAGGTGGGCAAGGTGGGGGTTGCCATCGATTCGCTGGCTGACATGGAGGTTCTGTTTAAAGACATTCCTCTGGACAAAGTCAGCACATCCATGACCATCAACGCCCCGGCCATGGTACTTCTGGCCATGTACCTGGTGGTTGCCGAGAAACAGGGCGTGGACTGGGCCTCCCTCAAGGGCACCATTCAAAACGACATTCTCAAAGAGTATGTCGCCCGGGGGACCTATATCTTCCCGCCCGAGCCCTCGCTGAAGATCATCACCGACATATTTGCCTTCTGCGCAGAAAATGTGCCCAATTGGAATACCATCAGCATCAGCGGTTACCACATCCGCGAGGCCGGGGCCACCGCGGTGCAGGAAATTGCCTATACTCTTGCCAACGCCATCTGTTATGTGGAATCGGCAATCAAAGCCGGTTTGAATGTGGATGACTTTGCACCCAGGCTGTCATTCTTTTTCAACGCCCATTCCAATTTCTTTGAGGAAATTGCCAAGTTCCGGGCGGCCAGAAAGCTGTGGGCAGAAATTATGCGCCACCGGTTCGGAGCGCAAAATCCCAAATCCATGCTGCTGCGTTTCCACACCCAGACCGGCGGCTCGACTTTGACTGCCCAGCAGCCTGACAATAACATAGTCAGGGTGGCCCTCCAGGCGCTGTCTGCCGTTTTGGGCGGAACCCAGTCCCTGCATACCAACTCCCGGGACGAGGCTTTGGCCTTGCCCAGCGAAGAATCGGTGCGCATCGCGCTAAGGACACAACAGATCATTGCCCATGAGACCGGGGTTGCCGATGTGGTTGACCCCTTGGGCGGCAGCTACTATGTTGAGAGTCTGACCGCCGAAATTGAAAAGCGCGTGAAGGAAGAGCTGGCCAAAATCGATGCAATGGGCGGGGCAGTCGCCGCCATCAATTCCGGTTATATCCAGCGCCAAATCCAGGACAGCGCCTACCAGTTCCAGATGGCGGTGGAAACTAAGGAGCAGATTATTGTCGGCGTCAACCAGTTTACCGTCGAAGAAGAAACCCAACCCGATTTGTTGCGGGTGGATCCTTCCGTTCAGGCGGCCCAAATCAGACGCCTGCAGGAGCTGAAGAGCCGGCGCGACAGCGCTAAAGTCCGGCAAGCCCTGGACGCAGTGGCCGCAGCTGCCAGAGAGGGCGCCAACCTGTTCCCGCCGGTATTGGATGCAGTGCGCAGTTATGCAACCCTGGGCGAAATTTGCGGCGTTCTCCGCGAAGTATACGGAGAATATCAAGCCAAGGATTTGATCTAAAGGAGGTTAGGCCAATATGGTTCCCATCAGAGTTCTCGTGGCAAAACCGGGACTGGACGGCCATGACCGGGGCGCCAAGGTGGTTGCCCGGGCCCTGCGGGACGCCGGCATGGAGGTAATCTATACCGGCCTGCGCCAATCCCCGGAGCAAATTGTGCGCGCCGCCATCCAGGAGGATGTGGATATGGTGGGTTTAAGCTGTCTTTCCGGAGCCCATAATTCCCTCTTTCCCAAAGTTGTCCAGTTGCTGAAGGAGGCGGGGGCGGAGGATATCCAGGTCTTCGGCGGCGGCGTCATTCCAGAAAGCGATATCCCCGGCCTCCTGGAAGCTGGAGTGCGTGCAGTGTTTACCCCCGGAACTCCTTTGGAGGAAATCGTCAACTTCGTCAGGGAAAGTGTGAAAAAAGGCGATGCCTGATTCCTGGCAGCGACAACTGGCCAAAACTATCTCCAGGATAGAAAACATGGACACCGAGGCCCTGGTCCAGCTGGCCCGGTGTCCCCTTGACAACCCCAATGTCCACGTTATTGGCGTCACCGGTCCCCCGGGGGGCGGCAAAAGCACCCTGTGCGGCCAGCTGGTACAAAACCTGGCCCGGGAACATAAGGTGGCCGCCCTGCTGGTGGATCCCTCCAGTCCGTATTCCGGAGGGGCTATCCTGGGGGACAGAATTCGCATGTCCGCTTTGTCCGCCAACCCAAACGTATATATTCGTTCCCTCAGCAATCGGGGCAACACCGGCGGAGTCAACAGCACTGTGGTCAGCATCATCAGGGCAGTTATGAATTGCGGCTTCGAATATATCATCGTGGAGACAGTGGGGGCAGGACAATCCGAGGTCAAAATAGCTTCTATCGCCGACACCACCCTGGTGGTGGCTGTTCCCAACCTGGGTGATGACATCCAGGCCTTTAAGTCCGGAATCATGGAAATTGCAGATATCTTTGTGATAAACAAAGCTGATTTGCCGGGGGCGGACGTTCTCTTTGCCGCCCTCCGGGAATCGGCAGTCAGGCACAAGGACGGGTGGCTTACTCCTGTTTGCCAGACTGTGGCCGTGGAAGGCAGGGGCATTGATTCTCTCCTGGACCACATCCGCGCACACGGGGACTGGCTGCGCCGGCAGGGTCGTTTGACCGAGAAACGCAAGCAGGCTGCCAAATTTGAAATCCTTGAGCTCAGCAGCTACTACCTGCAAAGCCACCTGGACCAAGTGCCTGCCGACGTTCTGGCGGCAAATTTGGCCAATAAAGACTTTAACATGCTGCAAAGGCTGCTGGATGCGTATCGCGAGATAGTAAATTCCTTAAGTGAGGTGAATTAGATGTTCAAAAAGATCGACCATCTCGGCATTGCTGTGGAAAACCTCGACGAGGCCGTGCGTTTATACCGTGATGTATTGGGGCTGAAATACGCCGGGGAAGAGACGGTGGCGGAACAAAAGGTCAGGACAGCCTTCTTCCCGGTGGGCGAAAGCTCCATCGAGCTGTTGGAGCCCACCGATCCCGAAAGCCCCATTGCCAAATTCCTGGACAAGAGAGGTCCCGGCATTCACCACATCGCTTTGCGGGTGGATGACGTTGCCCAGGCCATCAGCGCCTTGAAAGCCCAGGGAGTGCGCATGATAGACGAAGAACCCAGGACCGGCGCCCACGGGGCCAAAATCGCCTTTATCCACCCCAAATCCACGCCGGGAGTATTAATTGAACTATGTCAACGGGATCAGGAGGTTTAAAATGAAGGATTGGCAAGAACTGCACCAGGAACTGGCGGAGAAACGAGCCAAAATCCACGGCGGCGGCGGACCAAAAGCTGTGGAAAAGCAACTGGCGCAAGGCAAAAACACCGCCCGGCAACGCCTGGAGATGTTGCTTGACCCCGGTTCCTTTGTTGAACTCAATACCTTTGTCAAGCATCGCTGCACCGACCTGGGCATGGACAAAAAAGAGACCCCGGGCGAAGGCGTGGTGACCGGCTACGGGACCATTGGCGGCCGTCTGGTCTACGTGTTTGCCCAGGACTTCACCGTGGTCGGCGGCAGCCTGGGCGAGATGCACGCCAGAAAGATTTGCAATGTCATGGACCTGGCTGCCAAGACCGGCGCGCCGGTTATTGGGCTTAACGATTCCGGCGGCGCCCGGATCCAGGAAGGGATCGACGCCCTCAACGGGTACGGCGAAATTTTCCGCCGCAACACTTTGTATTCCGGCGTTCTCCCGCAGATTTCGGTCATCCTGGGTCCCTGTGCCGGCGGCGCAGTATACTCGCCGGCCATCACCGACTTTATCTTTATGACCAGGGACACCAGCCAGATGTTTATCACCGGGCCTCAGGTAATCAAAGCCGTCACCGGCGAAACCATCAGCCCCGAAGCCCTGGGCGGCGGCCTCGCCCACAATGCCACCAGCGGCGTCGCCCATTTTTTGGCTGAAGACGAGGCCGAATGCCTCAACCAGGTGCGCAGACTGATCAGCTATCTTCCCGCCAATAACCTCGAGAAGGCGCCGGAGGTACAGCCAGTACCGCCCCGGGAGGTTGACTTTACTCAGTTGGTGCCGGTCAACCCCAACCAGGGTTACGATGTGCGCGAGGTAATCGCCGCTGTTTTCGACGGGGATTCCTTTATGGAAGTGCAAGCCATGTTTGCTCCCAACGCCGTGGTGGGCTTTGCACGGCTACAGGGCAAGACCGTCGGGGTGGTTGCCAATCAGCCTCAACACCTGGCCGGTTGTTTGGACATAAACGCTTCCGACAAAATCGCCCGCTTTATTCGGTTCTGCGATTGCTTTAACATTCCGGTGGTGACTTTCGTGGATGTACCCGGCTATTTGCCCGGCGTCCAGCAGGAACACAACGGCATCATCCGCCACGGGGCCAAGATACTCTTTGCCTATTCTGAAGCCAGCGTGCCCAAAGTAACTGTCATCCTGCGCAAGGCTTACGGCGGCGCGTATGTCGCCCTGGGCAGCAAGTCCCTGGGGGCTGACATTGTCCTTGCCTGGCCCACTGCCGAAGTGGCAGTGATGGGACCGGAGGGCGCTGTCAATATTATCTTCCGCAAGGAACTGGCCGACGCCGAGGATGCCAATGCCCGCCGCCAGGAACTGGTCAAGGAATATCGTGAAAACTTTGCCAATCCTTATGTGGCAGCGGGCCGGGGTTTGGTGGATGAAGTCATCGAGCCCGCCAGCACCCGAACCCACCTCATCAACGCCCTGACCATTCTGGCAGGAAAACGGGAGCAGAAGCCGGCAAAGAAGCACGGCAATATTCCCCTGTAGAGGAGGGTGGGACATGGATCTGCAACTGGGTTTGCTGATTACCGTGATTGGCATGGGCATTGTATTTGCCAGTCTGTTTGCCCTGGCCGAGATAATAAAAATACCCAAAGTCCTGGTGAGTCCAAAAGTATCCGGGAAGGAAGTCCATGTTGCCCAATCCGACTCCCCGTCCCGGGAAACGACGATACCGCCCCAACACATAGCCGCAATTGCGGCTGTTGTCGCCGCCCTGGATCAGCCTTACCGAATTAGGGTAATCGATGTATTGGGCAATGAGAATTGGGAGCGGAGCAGGTACACCGACATCACTTCCCTGAATTAGGAGGTCTGGCTATGAAAAAATTCAAGATAACGGTTGACGGCAAGGAATACCATGTTGAGGTGGAGGAGGTAAGGGAAGAGAGCGCTCCCCGGATCCAACGCCCTGTTGCTCCTGAGCCGGCTCCTGCACAGGCAGCGCCAGTTCCGGCACCGACTCCGCAAGCGGGAAGGCCGCAGGCGCCGGCTGGCGGCGGCAGCCTTACTGCGCCCATGCCCGGTACTGTTCTCAAAATCCTGGTCAAAGTCGGCGACAAAGTGGAACATGGCCAACCACTGGTTGTTCTGGAAGCCATGAAGATGGAAAACAATATCAACGCTCCTGCAGCAGGCACCGTCACCAGTATTGCTGTCAGCGAGGGGCAGAGCGTGGACACCGGTCAGCTTCTGCTGACCATTGAATAGAGGAGTTGCCATGGTTGAAAAGATTGTTCAGTTCTGGCAAAGCACCGGCTTTGCCCAGGCTGATGTCTACCAGCTGGTGATGGTTGCAATTTCCCTGTTTCTCATGTACCTGGCCATTGTCCGAAAATACGAGCCGTTGCTGTTGCTGCCCATCAGTTTTGGCATGCTTCTGGCCAATATCCCCGGCGCCAATCTCATGGCCGGACCGGAAAACGGCCAGCCGGGAGGGCTGTTGTACTACCTCTACCAGGGAGTCAAATTGGGCATTTATCCCCCGTTGATCTTTCTGGGTGTGGGCGCATTTACAGACTTTGGGCCCCTGATTGCCAATCCCAGGACATTGCTGTTGGGAGCGGCAGCCCAGTTCGGCATTTTCCTGACCTTCATCGGCGCCATTCTTCTGGGCTTTCCTGTTCACCAGGCCGCTTCCATCGGCATAATCGGCGGCGCAGACGGGCCAACTGCCATTTACCTGACATCCCGACTGGCGCCGGAACTGCTGGGGCCCATCGCAGTGGCCGCCTATTCGTACATGGCCCTGGTTCCCATCATACAGCCCCCCATCATGCGGCTGCTGACTACCAAAAAAGAACGCCAGATTGTCATGGAACAGCTGCGTCCCGTCAGCAAGACGGAAAAGATCCTCTTTCCCATCATCGTCACCATCTTAACGGGCTTTTTGCTGCCCTCGGCCGTACCCCTCATCGGCATGTTGATGCTGGGCAACCTCTTCCGCGAATCCGGCGTCGTGGACAGGTTGTTTAAGGCTGCGCAGAACGAGGTGAACAACATCGTCGTCATTTTTCTGGGGACAACGGTGGGCGCCACTGCTTCGGCGGACATCTTCCTGCGCTGGGAAACCATAAAGATCATCCTCCTCGGCCTTGCCGCCTTTTCCGTCGGTACTGCTGCCGGTGTTCTCTTCGGCAAGCTGATGTGTTGGCTGACCAAGGGCAAGGTTAACCCTCTGATCGGTTCTGCAGGGGTTTCGGCGGTGCCCATGGCCGCCCGTGTTTCCCAGCTGGTCGGTCTGAAGGAAAACCCCAACAATTACCTGCTGATGCATGCCATGGGTCCCAACGTCGCGGGGGTAATCGGCTCTGCCATTGCCGCGGGCATTCTCTTGTCGCTGCTGGGGTAGTTGGACTGTGCCCCTTGCTACAACTCCCGATATATGTGAAAATATAATCGTGACCTGTATAGGAGGTAGGAGTCAGTGCTGAAAATACCGGTTGGAGTGTCCAACAGGCACGTCCATTTATCGGCGCAGGACCTGGAGAAGTTGTTTGGCCCGGGCTATCAGTTGACCCGGTCCAAAGACCTGGGACAACCCGGCCAGTATGCCGCCGATGAAAAAGTTGAGCTCATTGGACCGCGGGGCAGCATTGCCGGTGTGCGCGTGCTGGGTCCGTCCCGCAACCGCACCCAGGTGGAAATCTCCCGGACAGATTCCTTTAAACTGGGCATCAGCCCGCCGGTGCGGGATTCGGGGGAACTGGACGGCTCGGCGCCCATAACCATTAAGGGGCCGCTGGGGTCAATAGAGTTGCAGGAAGGGGCCATTATTGCCCACCGCCACATCCACATTACTCCCGACCTGGCAGAAGCCAACGGGCTGGAGGACAAGCAGTTGGTGTCGGTCCGTTGTGACGGCCCGCGGGCTTTGACCTTTGACAAGGTCCTGGTCAGGGTCAGCGAAAATTTCAGCCTGGAGTTCCACGTGGATGTGGATGAGGCCAATGCAGCTTTGCTCAACAACGGCGACCTGGTGACTCTCCTGAAAGCTTAAATTGACCGGGCAATCATAAAAAGACACAATTATTGTGTCTTTTTGCCTTAAAGCTCGGGATTTCGACAAAAAACGGACGACAACTCGCAGAATACCCCCGGAAACATTGACTCTGCTATCGCTGCCGTCCGCATTTATATGATGTCCACGCTCCAGTGGGCACAAACAAACAAATTTTGCATCCGCCAGCATTTTAGGGTAAAGAAGGTTGGAGCAGTGCAATTGGTGAAACAAATTGAAGTGGAGGATGTCCTCGACCAGCCGGAATACCAGCTCATCGATGTCAGGACTGCTTCGGAGTTCAGCCAGGGCAAAATTCCGGACAGCATCAACATTCCGCTTTTTGATGAAGAGGAAAGGGCGCGAATCGGAGCCGTTTACAAAAAGAACGCCAAGGCGGCCCGGTTTCTGGCCATGGACATCCTCAGCCCCAATATCTCTCGCTTTGTGCGCAAAGTCCACGGCGCCAGCTGCGGCAAGGTGCCCGTAGCCGTTTGTTGGCGGGGCGGCATGCGCAGCAAGGCGGCTGTGCAACTAATGGGCATGGCGGGGATTGACGGGCTGCAGTTGCGGGGAGGCTATAAGCGCTTCCGTCAATACGTCTATCAGCAACTGCAAAGCTTTCAGCTCGAGGCGCGGGTAATTGTCCTCAAGGGCAAGAGTGGAACCGGCAAGACTGATATTCTGCGCCTGTTGGCCCAAAAGGGCTTCCCGGTGCTGGACCTGGAGGGCCTGGCCTGCCACCGGGGTTCAACTTTCGGGACCCTGGAGAATTCTCCCGCCACGCAAAAAGACTTCGACGCCCTCCTTCTCCGCAGGCTCAACAGCCTGTCCGGATGCCAATGGATCTTGGTAGAAGGGGAAAGCAAGCGCATCGGCAATATTTATCTGCCAGACTTTTTGTTCCAGGCCATGCGCAACGCTCCGGTCGTCGTGGTGGAGGGAAGCCTGCCCGTTCGCGTCCAGCGCATTTTGCGCGACTACACGCCCACTTCTCTGCAAGCCCGGCTGACGATGTACCGCGCCCTGTACCGCCTGCGGCACAGATTGTCAAGAACCAGCCTGATTGAATTAAAACAGTGCCTGGACCGGGAGGATTACAGGCGCTTTGCAGAGCTGATTTTGCTCCGCCACTACGACAATACCTACGATTACCAAATCCCCGGCAAAGAAGTGCTGGCCACCGTCAATTCCGATGACATCGAAAAAGCGGCGGCTGAGATCATAGCTGTGCTCAATAATGTAAAATGATGCCCCTCGAGGGCATCATTTTTTGCTGACCATGGCGGCAAAGGCGTCGTGTTCACGCCTGAAATGCGCTTCAATGCAATCCAGGAGAGCGTTGCCGCAGTCGAGTATGTTGCCCGCAGCCGGGCCGTCGTCCCGGAGTTCTGCCTGGAGGCGACAACAGGCCTGCTTTATGGCTTCGTGGTCCTGGCGCAGGGCGCTGACTGTCGAGTCCAGTCCCGGATTGGTTTTGAGCAGTTTGGGATATAGTTCTTCTTCCTCCTGGACAAAATGCTGGTTTATGGCTTGGTTGACCACGCCGGCAAATTCCCGCAGTTGATCTTTGACTCCGTTTAATTCACCGCTCGCCCCGGCGCCGGCCAATTTGGCCCTTAGATTGTCGGCCATGGCCAGTACCGCCAGGTGCTCCGCCGTCAAAGTGGCCAACATTTGTTTGGACATAAAATCACCTCAGCACTAAGTATGTGCCAAACGAGAGCAAAGTTGTATGCCAGATTATGGCGCACGGCTGGTTGCAGACCTTTTGCCCTAATCCGCGCTATCGTGTAAAATATAGGCAGATTTACCAGCGGAGGAATTAAAGTTGACCAGAACTGAACTGAAAACCTATTACATTCGCACCTTTGGCTGCCAGATGAATGAGCGCGACAGTGAGACCGTTGCCGGGATTTTCCGGGCCAGAGGCATGACAGAAGCCCCAGACATGGCTTCGGCAGATATCATCATGATAAACACCTGCGCCGTGCGGGAAAAGGCCGAACAAAAGGTATACGGCCTGCTGGGCACGTTGCGTGAACTTAAAGAGAATAATCCCGATGTGGTGCTGGGTATCTGCGGCTGTATGCCCCAACAGCAGGAAGTGGCCAAACGTATTAAGACCCGCTTCCCCTACATGGATATCATCATTGGCACTCATAATCTCAATGCCCTCAACTATTACCTGGAACAAGTGCTTCAGGAGCGCCGACAGGTGCTGGAAATCTGGCAGGAGCGGGCCGAAAAGGAACTGGAATTGCCGGCCCGCCGCTCCGGCAAGTACAAGGCCTTTGTCAACATCAACTGGGGTTGCAACAACTTTTGCACATACTGCATCGTGCCCTATGTCCGGGGCAGGGAAAAGAGCAGGCCGCCGGAGACCATAATCAGGGAAATCGAGGCCCTGGCCAGAGAAGGTTTTGTGGAAGTCACCCTGCTGGGCCAGAATGTCAACAGTTACGGCAAAGATCTGCCGGGGAAGCCCGATTTCGCCGATTTGCTGCGCATGGTCAATGACATTCCCGGAATTGAAAGAATCCGCTTCATGACTTCCCATCCCCGGGATGCCGGCGACCGGCTGTTTGAGGCCATGGCCACGCTGCCCAAAGTGTGCAATCATCTGCACCTGCCCCTCCAGGCCGGCAACAACCGCATTCTGGAGCGCATGAACAGGGGCTATACCGCCGAACACTATCTGCGCATTGTCGAGAAATTGCGTGCGGCAGTGCCGGACATAGCACTCACCACCGACCTTATCGTCGGTTTTCCCGGCGAAACTGAAGCGGAGTTTCAGGACACCCTGGCCATGGTGGAAAAGGTACGCTTTGATTCCGCCTTTACCTTTATGTTTTCGCCGCGCCGGGGTACACCCGCTGCCAAAATGAAGGGGCAGCTGGATTCGGAGATAAAGAAGGAAAGGCTGCAACGCCTGATTAAGCTGCAAAACCAGATCAGCCTGGAACGCAACCAGCAGCTGGTGGGTACGGTCCAGCAAGTCCTGGTGGAAGAGCGTACCGGCACCATCAACAAAGGGCGGACAACCAGCAACAAGCTCGTTTTCTTTGCCAGCGGCCGCGACCTTTCCGGTCACCTGGTGCCCGTAAGAATAACCAACGCAAAGACCTGGAGTCTGGAAGGAGAACTGGGGGACTGATACCTTGAAAATTACGCCGATGATGCGCCAGTACCGGGAAACCAAAGCCCAATATCCCGATTGCTTGCTCATGTTCCGGGTGGGGGATTTCTTCGAACTCTTTTATGAAGACGCTGTTATTGCTGCCCGGGAATTGAACATAGTGCTGACCAGCCGTGACAAAAAAGAGGGAGAAGAGGGGACCCCCATGGCAGGGGTGCCCCATCATGCCCTGGAAACTTACCTCGGCCGCCTGGTCAAAAAAGGTTACAAAGTGGCCATTTGCGACCAGGTGGAAGACCCGCAACTGGCCAAGGGATTAGTCAAACGAGAAGTGGTGCGGGTGGTAACCCCGGGTACCATCATCGAAGACAACCTCCTGGATCCGGCCAGGAACAATTGGTTGCTGGCGCTGGTGCGCCGGAGCGAGGAGTGGGGGGTGGCCTATGTCGATGTGTCCACTGCCCAGTTTCAGTGCACTGAGTTTGCGGGCAGCAAAGAGCAGGTGGAATCGTTTATCCTATCCCTCAATCCTTCCGAAATCATTGTGGCGGACAAAACCCATGCCCAGGGCATAAAAAGCATTATTACAGAAGTACAGGAAGACTCACAGTCACTTCACGACCTTTACCGGCAATTGCCCCGGAACCATTTTTTGCACTCCCGGCCGCTGGCGGCCAGGGCGGTGGCTATGGTCTGCGCTTATTTAAAGGACAAGCATATCTTTTCCCCCCATTTGACCGAAATTTCCTGGCACGAGCCCCAAAATTATCTCCATCTGGATGCTGCTTCCCAGCGCAATTTGGAAGTGCTGGTCCCTCTGGACGGCAGCCCCAACGGGCCCAGCTTGTTGCGGGTGGTGGACAAGACCGTAACCGCCATGGGCAGCAGGATGTTAAAAAACATACTGGTCACACCCCTGGCTGATGTCCGGGCGATTCAGCGCCGACTGGACTGGGTTGAGTTTTTCTATCAGCGCTACATGGTGCGCACAAAACTGAGGAATATATTGCGGGATATATACGATCTGGAGCGCATTTTGACCAAGGTCAGCTACAAAACAGTCAATGCCAGGGATTTGCTCGCTATGGCTGCCTCGCTGCGGGCAGTACCCCAAATTGCCCAGCTGGTGGCCGGGCTGGACTGGGAGGCTGTGGCAACATTAACCGATTATGATGCCCTGTGCTCGTTGCTGGAAAGGGCCATCAATCCCGATCCTCCGGCGACCATCCGCGAGGGGAATATAATCAGGGAAGGCTACTCCCCGGAATTGGACGAACTCCGCGTCCTGGCGGCTTCGGCCAGCACCTGGATCAGGCAATACGAGGCATCCCTCCGGGAAGAAACGGGGATAAAGTCCCTGAAAATCGGTTACAACAAGGTCTTTGGCTATTATATTGAAGTGACCAGGGCCAACTTGTCACTGGTTCCCGATTACTTCATACGCAAGCAGACCCTGGTCAATTCCGAACGCTTTGTCACTCCCCAGTTGCAGGAGTGGGAGGACAAAATTCTCTCGGCTGCCGAACGCATGCAAAACCTGGAATACCAGCTTTTTTGCCAGGTCCGGGACGAAGTCAGCCGCTGGATTCCCCGCATTCAGGCCACAGCCCGGGCTTTGGCCGGTCTGGATTGCTGGCAGAGCCTGGCTGAGGTTGCGGCAGAATACCGCTACTGCAGGCCCGAAGTGGAAGAAAGCAGCGTCCTGGCCATTGAAGAAGGCCGGCATCCCGTGGTGGAGCGGTTCGGCGGCACTGCATTTGTGCCCAATGACTGCCACATGGACACCGGTACGCGGCAAATCATGATTATTACCGGCCCCAACATGGCCGGCAAATCGACATATATGCGTCAGGTGGCCCTCATCGCCCTGCTGGCCCATGTGGGCAGTTTCGTTCCCGCCCGCTCAGCCAGAATCGGTGTGTTGGACGGCATCTATACCCGCATTGGGGCCAGCGACGACCTCGCTTCGGGGCGCAGTACCTTTATGGTGGAAATGTCCGAACTGGCCAGTATCCTGAGCCGGGCCACGCCCAACAGCCTCATCCTCCTGGACGAGATAGGCCGGGGTACAGGAACTGCCGACGGGCTCAGCATAGCCCGGGCCACCCTGGAATATATCCACGAGAACCCGGCTGTGGCCGCCAAGACCCTCTTTGCCACCCATTACCACCAGCTCATTGCCCTGGCCGATGCGTTGCCCCGGGTGGTGAATTGTTCGGTTCAGGTCGCTGAGCGCGGAGGCGAGGTAACATTTTTGCACAAAATAGTCCCCGGCGGCAGCGATCGGAGCTACGGCATTCACGTGGCCAAGCTGGCGGGCTTGCCTGCGCAGCTGGTGGAACGGGCAGAGCATTATTTGCGGCAGAACTTTGGGGAAGAAAACTTCCTGCCTGCCCGGGACCAGGCTGCTGCGGCCAAAGCGGAGCAGCTGCATCCCGTTTTGGAGCAGCTTTTGCATTTCCTGAACCAGCTGGATTTGGACGGCCTTTCTCCCCGTCAGGCCTGGCTGGCACTGGAACGCTTGCAGCAGTTGGCAACAGGGGTGGTGAGGGAAGATGAAAATTAGGGTGCTGGACGCCGAAACTGTACAGAAAATAGCTGCCGGCGAAGTCATAGAACGGCCTGCCTCGGTGGTCAAAGAACTGGCGGAAAACGCCGTCGACGCCGGCGCCAGGACGATTATCATTGAGGTATTTAAGGGCGGATTGGAAAGAATAACGGTTAGCGACGACGGTCATGGCATGGAGCCGCAGGACCTGGCACTGGCGGTGGACCGGCATGCCACCAGCAAAATTTCTTCCAGTGCCGACCTGTTCGACATCAACACCCTGGGCTTTCGCGGCGAGGCCCTGGCCAGCATCGGAGCGGTGGCGGAGCTGACTGTGGTCAGCAGAACCAGAGACCGCTGGGAAGGGAGCCGCATTGTAGTGCGCGGCGGCGAGAAGGGAGCAGTGGAACCCGTTGCCAGCCCGGGGGGCACAAAAGTTACGGTGGCTAATTTGTTTTACAACACGCCGGCGCGCATGAAGTTTTTGCGCAGTGCCGCGGCTGAGTTTGCCGCCATCACCCAGACAGTTTCCCAGCTGATTCTGGCTTGTCCCCACATTGCCTTTAAACTGTCCCACAACGGCAAGTCTGTGCTGAATGCGCCGGGCACCGGCGACCTCAGGGACGCCGTGGCTTGCCTGGCCGGTACAGATATTGCCGACGCACTGCTGGAATGCAACCTGTCCAGGGGCGGATATTCGTTGCACGGGTATATCGCCGACCCTAAATTTCACCGGGGCAACCGGTCCATGCAGTTTTTCACAGTCAACGGACGTCCGGTCAACGTTCCCCTCATTGCCAGCGCAGTGGAAAAAGCCTTTCACACCCTGCTTCCTGTCCGCCGTTTTCCGCTGGCTTTTCTCAACATCAGGGTGCCCAACGACCTGGTGGATGTAAATGTCCATCCTGCCAAGCGGGAAGTGAAATTTACCGACGGCAATGCAGTTTTTCACCTGGTGTACAGCGCCTGCCTGCAGGCTCTGCAGGGCATGACCCAATGGACTTTTTCAGGTCGCGAGGGTGAACCTGTTTCAGCACCGGTGCCCCAGCGGGCAGAAGCCCAGGCGTTTGCGACCTATTCCCGCCCGCGCCAGGAGGACGGATATATACAGGAAGCACTGGAATTGCCCAGCGTAACAGCAGCGGATGGGCTGGGAAACATGGAGATTTTGGGCCAGGTGTTTTCCACATACGTTGTGATTGCTACTGACCGGGAACTGCGCCTGCTGGATCAGCACGCCGCCCAGGAAAGGGTGTTGTATGAAAAATACCTGCAGAGCCTCCGGGAAGGGCAACGGCCCAGCCAGGTGGTGGTACCGGTGGAAACACCGGTGTCCGGCCGGATGCGCCAGTTCCTGGCCGTCCATCTTCACCGTTTGGCCGAATTGGGGTTTAAAATTGAGTTAACGGATGAAGCCATGATTATCAGGGAAGTTCCCATTTTGTTCAAAGCCGTTCTCACCCCCAGGGACGTCAACGAGATTCTCGAGACGCTGGAGGATGCCCAGGGCGCCGGCTACAATCTCAGCGATTACAGCCAGGCCGCCATGATGCTCCTGGCCTGCAAGGGGGCAGTCAAAGCCAATCAGCGCCTGTCCAGGGCAGAGGTCCGCCAGCTTCTGCTGGACCTCGACCGCTGCCAAAACAGCCGGACATGTCCCCACGGGCGCCCCATCTGGATTGCCTTTGACCGGGCGGACCTGGAAAAAATGTTTGCCAGGAGATAACCATGATAATCACTACATCCCGCAAGCCTGTCGCCCAGCTAGTTCAGGAGGCCATGGAAATAGGGCGCAGGTACGGAATTACATACATTGACAGGGGCAACCTCAGCCTGTCCGGGTTGCTGGACCGATACGGCGCTGTCCTGGTTTTGAGCAGGGAACGCCTTTCCTGCCATACCGCCGCCGGTGAATTGTTTTTCCATCCCAATATGGCTGCGGTGCGCATCAAGCTGATGCGGCAAGGCAAGACAGATCGCATGGTCCGGGTAATGGGGCTCAAACCCGGGGACAATGTGCTGGACTGCACTGCCGGTTTTTGCGCCGACAGCCTGGTGGCGCAAATGGCGGTGGGCCAGCAGGGAAGGGTAGTGGCGCTGGAAAAATCTCTGCCGGTGTACCTGGTGGCAGACCATGGCTTGCGGCACTATTCCGGACCGGAAAGGCTGCGGGAACTCGCCCGGGCCATTGAGCTCCGCCATGCCGACTTTCGGGAGTACCTGGAAGCGTTGCCGCCAGGGAGCTTCGACGTGGTTTATTTCGACCCCATGTTTTCCAAACCCATTCTGGAAGCAGCTGCCTTGCGGCCCCTGCGGCCGCTGGCCTTTCACCGCCCCCTGACCCGGGAGGATATTGCCCTGGCTTCCCGTGTGGCCAGGCGCAGGGTGGTGGTTAAACAGCATTCCTCCTTTGATTTTGCCGGTTTGGGGTTGAGCTTGGCGCCGGGGAGTGAGGATAAGAAAATAGCCTACGGCGTTTTGGACATAAAGGAGAGTAACGATGGCTGAAAAAATACCCCTTTTGGTTATCGGCGGCCCTACGGCAACGGGAAAATCGGATGTGGCCGTGGAAGTTGCTTTGGCCTGCGGAGGGGAGGTCATCTCCGCCGATTCCATGCAGGTCTATAAGTTTATGGACATAGGCACAGCCAAGGTGGACCGCGCCACCCGTGCCAGGGTGCCTCACCACATGCTGGACATAGTGGAGCCCGACCAGGATTTTTCGGCGGCACTTTACAAAATCCATGCCACAGCCGCCGCCCGGGATATCTGGCGCCGCGGCCGGTTCCCCATCATGGCAGGAGGGACGGGCCTGTATATCCGCGCTGTCTGCGAAAACTTTCCACTGGAAGAAATGCCGTATGACCCCCGGTGCAGAGCTGAACTCAATGCAACCTGGGAAGCCCGCGGTCGGGAATACATGGAAGCCTGGCTGGGTAAAGTCGACCCGGAAAGCGCAGCCAGGATTAAAGACCGGCGCCGCATCATCCGCGCCCTTGAAATTTATCTTCTCACCGGGCAGCAGCCGTCAGTTATACAGCGGCATGCCGGCCAAGCCAACCCTTTTCAGCCCATTATCTTTGCCCTCAACCTGCCCAGGCCCAAACTGTATGCAAAGATTAATGCCCGGGCGGAGTCCATGATCAGGCAGGGCCTGGTGGGAGAGTATATTGAATTGCGCAAGCGCGGTTATTCGCCCCACAGCAATGCCATGCAGGGTTTGGGTTACCGCCACTGCAACCTTTACCTGGAAGGCAAATGGACCTTGGCGGAAATGGTCGCACACCTCCAGCAGGATACCCGCCGCTACGCCAAGAGGCAATTGACCTGGTTTCGGGGGATGCAGGAGGTGACCTGGCTGGACAATTCCCACCCGCCGGCAACAGTGGAAAGGATTTTATCCATTTTGCAGGAAATACAGGCGGGAAAGGCGAAATAAGGGAGTAAAAGATAAACAGAAATAAAGGCGGTGGAACCATTGAGCAAAAACATCAACTTACAGGACGTTTTCCTCAATCAAATTCGTAAAGACGGCGTTCCGGTTACCATATTCCTCCTCAACGGATACCAGATTAAGGGATATGTGCGCGGGTTTGACAATTTTACCGTGGTAATGGACAGCGACGGCAAACAGCAGCTCATATACAAACACGCCATTTCCACAATTATTCCCCTCCGTCCTGTTCAGCTGTATGTCCAGGAAGCCGAAGAGTAAAAAATACACCCTGTCCGGGTGTATTTTCACAGTTCCCCCTTTCACCGCATATATATAAGCCGGGCCGGTGTGTTTGCAAAGGGGGAGAGAAGATGAGACAGGTTGTCACCCCTGATGTACAAAAGACAGTGACCCAGGGGCATTTTGCCCGGCAAACCCAAGCCAAAGTAACTATAACGCGGCCGAGCTGTGCCGCCCTGGCCGAACTGGGCAACATGGTCGGGCTGGAAAAGGTCAAGGAGTTGGCCAATGAGCTGGAGGCCTTTATTTCTGTGCAAAAACAGCGGGCACACCACAACCTGCGCAATCAGCCCATGGTGCTGCACATGATTTTCAAAGGCAACCCTGGAACGGGGAAAACGACGGTGGCGCGCCTGTTCGGCAAACTCCTGCATGAATTGGGGGTTCTCCCCAAAGGGCACATAGTGGAGGTGGAAAGAGCCGATTTGGTCGGCGAATATATCGGACATACTGCGCAAAAGACCCGGGAAAAGGTGCAAAGGGCCATGGGCGGGGTGCTCTTCATCGACGAAGCTTATTCCCTGGCCAGGGGCGGCGAAAAGGATTTCGGCAAGGAAGCCGTGGATACCCTGGTCAAGGCCATGGAAGATTACAAAAATGAATTTATCCTGATCCTGGCCGGGTATACCGCTCCCATGGAAGAATTCCTGCGCCTCAATCCCGGTTTGCGCTCCCGCTTCCCCATTCAGCTCCATTTTCCCGATTATTCTGTGCAGGAACTCCTGGAGATAGCACAGCTGATGCTGGAGGAACGGGAATACCGCCTGACCACCCGTGCCTACAATAAGATGAAGGAAATCATTGACCAGCACATCAGCTATTCATACAATGACTTTAGCAATGCCAGATTGGTGCGCAACCTGCTGGAAACGGCCATCCGCCGGCACGCTGTACGCTTGCGGCATGTGGCTAATCCCACCAGGGAGCAGCTGCAGACCCTGGAATCCTGCGACTTTTTGAGCAGCGCCAGCAAAGAGTATATTCTCTACCCCTGAACGAGGTGTGATACATGCATAAAATCGGACAGTACCTTGCCCGGCGTTTCCCCGCCCTGGCGCCGGCCATCGGCCGGGCTTTGGACCAGATCAGCGCCGACGACAATGACACGGCTCTCATCAATCAGGCCCGCGTGTTGGAGGCTTTTACCCGGCACCAGGTGGCCAGCCACCATCTGTGGGGTTCCACCGGCTATGGGTACAACGATGAGGGGCGGGCCAGGCTGGAAGCCATTTATGCCGATGTCTTTGGCTGCGAAGCGGCTTTGGTGCGCCCGCAAATTGCTTCGGGTACCCACGCCCTGTGGCTGGCTCTCAGCGGCAACCTCATGCCCGGCGACCAGGTGCTTTCCGTCACCGGCGTCCCATATGCCACCCTGGAGACCGTCCTCAACAGCCGGGGCCCCGGCAGTTTTTCCAGCCTGGGCATAACCTTTCAGAGTATTGACTTGCTGGGCTCCGGTGAATTTGATTTTGCCGCAATCGATGCCGCTCTCACCGACCGAGTTAAGCTCATTTATGTCCAAAAGAGCAGGGGGTACTCCCTGCGCAGGCCTGTAAGTTGTCAGCAAATCAGGGAGCTGGTTAACTGGCTGCGGGCACGGCGGTCCAGCCCGCCCAAGGTGGTGGTGGACAACTGCTACGGCGAATTTGTCGAGGCCGAAGAACCGGGGCACGCCGGCGCCGACTTGACAGTTGGTTCTCTGATTAAAAATCCCGGCGGCGGTCTGGCTGAGACCGGCGGCTACCTGGCGGGCAAAAAGGAATTGGTTGCCAACGCCTGTGACCGGCTGCTGGCGCCGGGGCTGGAAGGAGAAATCGGCGCCACCGGGCCGTACCTGCGCACCATGTTCCAGGGGCTCTTTTTGGCGCCCCATTTTGTCGGACAGGCGCTGGCCAACGCCCGCTTTGCCGCCGCTCTGGCGGAAATCCTGGGTTATGAAGCCCTGCCCCGGTGGGATGAAGAGCGGTTCGACCTGGTCCAGGCCATCAAGCTCAATTCCGCCCAGGCCATGATCCAGTTTTGCCAAACCATCCAGGCCTGGTCGCCGGTGGACAGCTTTGCAGCGCCAATTCCCGGCGCAATACCCGGTTACGCCGTTCCGGTAGTTATGGCCGCCGGCACCTTTATTCAGGGCGCCAGCCTTGAACTCAGCGCCGACGGTCCGGTGGAACCGCCTTATGCGGTGTACCTGCAAGGCGGGCTGGGGTTCGAACACGGTCTCATAGCTATTTGTAGCGCTTTCGCCGCCCTGAGAGAGGAGTAGGTGCGTTTGCAAACCATAATTTTGCTGGTTATTGCCCTGGCAGCTATTGCCCTGACCCTGGCCGGAATTGTTTTGCCCGGCCTGCCGGGAATTCCCGTCCTTTGGGTACTCGTTGCAGCGGATTTCTGGTTTTTCGGTTACCTGGGCATATCGGGAATGACGATGTTTTGGTTGTCTTTGCTGGCGGCCATCACCGTGGGCATCGATTATCTCGCCACAGCTTTGGGGGTAAAAAAAAGAGGCGGGAGCAAGGCCGGCGCCATTGGCTCGGCCATCGGCCTGGTGGCGGGATTGACGGTTTTCCAAATTCCGGGCATGCTGGCAGGCTGTTTCCTGGGCGCTTTGGCCGGAGAGATGCTCAGCGGCCGGGATTTCAACCAAGCGGCCAGCATCGCTGTAGGGGCATTGTTTGGCTATGCCACTGCCACTGTATTTAAGCTGGGCGTCCTGGCTGTTTATGGTTATGTCATCATAGCGCATATTTTATAACCTGCCCTCTAAACCTGCCCTAAAAAGAGGAACTGCGCGAAAAACGCAGTCCCGGCAAACAAAACGCCCTGTCGGATGGACAGGGAGCAGGTGACCCCAATGGGGTTACTTTTTTATTGCTATCCAGGCAAGAGTTGGGTTGCCCAGAAATATATATAAGAGTACATAACCTGGCAGGGAGGAAGGGAAAAATGTCAGTAGTCTTACAAAAAAAACGCCGCTTTCGCATCGACCCCAGCAATCCTTACCGAACCAGATACATGGTGTACCAGTTGCTGGAGACAGAGAAAGGGAAATATTGCATAGGCGTGGAACAATACGATTTTGTTTTGCGCAGTCAGGTGGCGGAAAAAAAAGATGTCACTCCCGCAATCGAGAACGAGCGAAGTGCGCGGCAGTTAATTGAATACATGCTGGAAAGGGCAAGAAATCTTGCTGATGCCATGGAAATTTTTGCCCAGTGGCGCAAAGGCAACATAGTGCTGATAAGCGAAAACAAAAATATATTGGTCAAAGAAGCTATTCGCAAGCGCTTTGTCCGCAATCTGAGAAAATTGTAGTTACAATAACCGGAACACTGCCACAACCTTGCCCAAAATAACCGCATCCCGGGAATAAATGGGGTCGTACTTGGGATTTTCCGGTTGCAATTTAATTTGATCGTCCAGTTTATAAAAACGTTTGACCGTGGCTTCGTTGTCCAACATGGCCACTACGATTTCTCCGTTTTCTGCTGTGTTCTGTTGACGCACCAGGACGATGTCGCCATCCAGAATGCCGGCGTCGCTCATGCTGTCCCCTTTAACTCTTAAACAAAACTGCGTGGCCCCGGGTTTGGCAAAATCGGTGGGGATGTTGATATAGTCATCGATGTTTTGTTCCGCCAGAATGGGCATGCCGGCGGCAACCCGGCCCAAAACAGGGATAGAAATGACTTCTGCGGACTCGGCAGGGGAGGGGAGAGGAGGAGGGGAGTCTTGAACCAGAATTTCAATTGCTCTGGGTTTGGTGGGATCCCTGCGAATAAAGCCCTTTTCTTCCAGTTTGCTGAGATGAGCGTGGACGGTGGAAGAGGACCGCAAACCGACCCCTTCGCCAATCTCGCGCACCGAGGGCGGATAACCGCGTTGATGAACTGACGCCTTAATGAAGTCGAGAATAGCCTGCTGGCGAGGAGTCAGACGTTTCACGTTAAGACCTCCTGTGCAGTGGAATTTCCTACATTATAACAAATAAAAATACAAAAAGCAAACATGAGTTCGGGAAGGTTTCCAGGTCTTGGCAGGCAAAGGGTTTGGCGCATTGCAGAGCTCATTCGCGGGAATACTGTACCGGGGTGATTGCTCGGTGCGTAAATTTCCCTTGGAATACTATAACAAGCTGCAGCAACCCGCCGACTGGTTCGAGTATTGGCAGGAAGATGAATTTTGGTTTGGCCGCCTGGATCCTGAAAAGCCAGCGGAACCTTTTTCCGGCCAGGAACCGGACTGGCTGGAACAGGATTACGATTTTTATAAAGCAATGTATGAGCATTGATTTTTCAGCCGGGAAAGCCTGAACAAGGCTTCCCGGCAATTTATGTCACCTAACTAACTTCCGATAATATATATTATGTAAAGTAGAAAAGAATCCGGGCGCAATGCAGCCTGGTTTTTTGCCCCCTCTCTTGCTTTCCAATTCTTTCAACCTCTTTTTTTGGGCTTGTCCACTGTAAAATTGGGTCGGCGCTGTTAATTTTGCCGCATACAGCGCTAGCTTTCGTCCCGTGATTAGTTGCCCGGTTTTTTCGGCCATTTACGATGGCCATAAAAGGCATGGCCCGTTTCGGGATACCTATGACCTTACCGCGAAATTCCAGGGGCCTAAAATCGCAAAATACGGCCTCGTTTTTTGGCGCCCCGGGCTAATTTTTCAACGTGTGTCCGAGTAACCCCCAAATATGTGTAATTTGTTCCGGCTTAAGCTGAGATTGAATTTTGTTTTCCAGGCGACGGCATTGCCTAGACGGCAATAAGTGGCAAAACGCGTGACCATTTGCGGCGACAGTAATCTTTCTGCATTCTCTGTAATACATTTTTCCGACAATACTGGGCAAGGACCCCACCCTCTTCTTCTCCCCTGCCCTGCTCTCATCTATTCTCTGTTGGCCGCTGCAACACCTGTTGACCCATCATTTCCGGGTTGGCATGACGACATAAAATAGGGGCCGCCATCCTCTCTTGCCCTTGCAGGAGAGTTTCGGCCCAAAGCAATACCAGGAGGGGTTATACGGAATCTGTTCCAGTGTATTCGCTCTCCGGATGGCAAGTGACATTTTTATATTTAATTGTACAATAGCCCCAGGTGCGTTTCGCGCAGTTACTCCCTCATTTTAGCCAGGCGGCGAAGTCAATGCATACCCCGGGTCGCACGATCCTCCCTCCCAGAATGTAATTGTCATGCAACCGGCACGGTACAAAAAAGTGATGAAATAATGCTTGATCCCTGCCTGCTAGAGGACAACGTCCACCGGTCCTGCCTCGGTATAGCTTTTTATGACGGCTGGAACCCGGATGCGGTCGTCCTCATACAACTTCCTGATTAACTCGTCATCGGTCGGTTCAGCCATGGTCGCTTGCGCCAGCTTGTCCAGGAGCTGGCAGTCATCAGGCGTAAGGTCCTCATCCCGGCAATCCGCCAGTCCCCAGCTGTCCCAGGGCAACAGTTCCATTTTGTTGAGGGCGGCGATGTCCCTGACCAGGTTGCCGCGGATAAACCACAGCCCCCGCATGTCAAAGATGCCAAATTCCCCGGGGTCGGCCCCACCTTGCCGGCATATGAACCAGGACTTGCCGGCGACAACGAATTTGTCCCGGGGGACGTCCAGGGTATCGAAATCGATGCTCAGTACTTGCTGTTGCAGTGCATCGATTTGAGCGTCGACAAGAATCCAGCGCCCTTCTTCTTGCCGCCAGTACTCGCAGACCCAATGGTCTTCATATTTTTCAGGCCAGAAGTAAGTGGCAAAGCCGCACCGGGCCCGGGCGGGAACGCCCTGGCTGCGCAAAATCGAGCACAGCAAGGTGGAGAAGTCGCGGCAATTGCCCGCCAGGCGCTTTTCCAATGGCCGCGGTTCGGTCAACGGCCTGGCATCCAGTTCCAATATGCGCCGCAGCATGGGCTCAGTTTTACGCAACTGAACTTCTGCTTTGCGCTGAGCGGATAACTTCAGGCCGTAGCGCTCTGCCCAGTGGACGTGGACCACCAGGCCCTGGATTGTCTTCACCAAAGCGGCGATGTCGGTGGGTAAGCTTGCCAGCTGTCCGCCCCATTTTCCGGGGTTAGTGATGATGCCATTAGAAGCATAGCATTGATCCATTACTCATCCTCCAAAGTTATAGTCGTCGCCCCGTATCTTCTGTAACAATGCCAGAATCTCCTTCTCCGGTTCCTGGATTCCTGCCAGAAAATCATGGCTTCCTTCCGGCAAAGCAAACAGCACTGTATTTATGATTTCCGGAAAAGCTCTCTCCCTCTTTTTCACAATAATGCGAGGGAAAAAGCCCATTAAAAAATCAGGCCCATAGCCTGATTTTTATATGCTGGCATCAGCAAGGACTTTGTTGCTGGCGTATACTACTTTCTTCTTGTCCTTGAGCTTGCTCTTGATGATTTTATTGTAATGCTCCAGTATTTCCCTGCGCCTGACGATGCCGATAAATACATCGTTGTCGTCCACTACAGGCACAAAGTTCTGGTCGATAACCAGAGAGAGCAGATCTTCGATGGAAGCGTAAATGCGGACGGGATGGTTATCCATCCTCCTGGGAATATCCTTTAACATTATTTTCTCAGTACCTTTGAGATCGAGGCCGGGAGTGTTCTTGAATTTCCACAACAAGTCTCCTTCTGTCAAGGTGCCGACGTATTTGTTGTTTTCATCTATTATCGGGACTGCTGTGTAACCGCGATGCTCCATTCTTTCCATCGCCTGGCGCATGGTGCAGTTGATGGGCAGGTAGGCAACTTCTTTTTTCGGTATCAAAAAGAAGGCGACGTTGTCTGACATGCATCCTCCTCCTCCCGCGTATTCGTTGCACCTATATTATACATTAGTAGCCCGTGCAATCAAACTGCCAAAATTGTGAATACCAGGCAAAAGCCCCGATGCTTGGGGCTTTGCAAAGCTTATTACTTTTACCTTACAAATCTAAAGCCCCCTGACCAGGGCAGTTACGAGTCCGGCAATCAGCATCGCCAAAGCAACGGGGGCTGTGTAGCGGTAAATTTTGGCAAACCTGGCGTTGAAAAACTCCCGGGTCAGGATGAGGCAAAGGTGCAGCGGTGAGGTCATGTACCCCATGGTCGCTGCAATATAAGTCAGTCCCACTCCTGCCAGGTACGTGTTGGCCGGCAACAGGCCGACAAAAATCGGCATGGCAATGCCTACAGCAGCCTCGTGGGAGCCGGTGGCCAGGCCAATCAAGAGCGGCAGCACGGTGAGCAAAAGCCACATGGGAATTCCCAGGCCAATCAGGTCGGCGGCAAAATCGGTGAGGACGTCGCTTGCGGCCAGCAACTCTTTAAAGAGCATTACGCCCGCCACCACCAGGAGAAGCTGGGGCCTTAAGCCCGGTAATATCATCGTTTTGGCCCGCCGCAGAGCGGTTCCGGCCATGCGCGCCGCAATGTTGCCCTGTCCCGGTTCGGGCAAATTAAGCAGTGCTGCGACAATGCCAATCAGCAAGGCCAGGACAAAGTTAATACCCAAAAGCAGGTATGCGCCTATGATGAGCAAAATGGGCAGGATGCTCAACACAAACCGGCGAAAGTCCCCGTTATTCCAGTGCCCCCTGTTTTTGCCCGGCAGCCGGTGCAGCAACAAAAGCCAGCCCGCAACAACGCCGGCAGCCAGGGCCGGCAGGTTCAATACCGCCAGCTGCCGCGGGGAAATGCCGGCCAGGCTGGCGGCCAGGATCAGGCTGGGAATGATGGGCAGGGCAATGTACCAAATGTGCCGGAAAATAATATTTATGCCCGTCTTGTACTCGGGGCCAATACCCACCCGGTCTCCCAGCTGGTCCACCATGGGAGCGGACATCATCGCCCCGCCGGGTACGGTCAGGGCGCCGATGAGGCTGGGCAGGACCAACAGAATCCCCCTGGGATCGCCCAGAAGTTTGAGCAAACTGTCCACCATGACATCCAGGGCGCCGCTGGCTTTGAGAACATAGCCCAGGGCGCCGATGAGGAGCACCGCGGCCGCCAATTCCCAGGTCACGGGGCTGAGGAGCGCGCTTTTGCATGCTTCCGCCACCGCTTGGGGTTGCAACGGAATGCCAACGCAGATAAGCACGGAACCGGCCAGCATTGCCAGGCCGATGTTGATGCGTTTAATGGCCAGGACCATTATTAAGACGACAGCCAGGCCGATGGCAAAAATCCCCATTATTTAGCCTCTCCCTTCGGATAACACCATGCTATATTATAGGGCATAAGCCGGCGGGCGTCGAGGGGTACAACACAACACTCTCGATACAGATCGAGAGTGTTGCCTGTTACGGGTAGATGCGGTTGAGCAGCCTGGGGAAGGGAATTGTTTCCCGCAAGTGACTGAGGCCGCAAATCCAGGTGATGAAGCGTTCCAGGCCGATGCCGAAACCGGAATGGGGCACGCTGCCGTAGCGGCGCAGGTCCAGGTACCACTGGAAGGCCTCTTCCGGCAAATTGTGTTCCTTAATCCGTTGCAAGAGCAAATCCATGTCATCGATGCGCTGGCTGCCGCCGATGATTTCTCCGTATCCTTCCGGCGCCAGCAAATCGGCAGCAAGCACCACTTCAGGGCGCTGGGGATCGGGTTTCATGTAAAAGGCCTTGATGGCGGCAGGAAAACGCTCGACAAAGACCGGGCCGTCGTGCAGGTTGGCCAGCGCCGTTTCATCGGGAGCCCCGAAATCATCGCCCCATTGAATATCATGGCCCTGGCTTTGCAAGTACTCAATGGCTGCATCGTAGGACATTCTGGCAAAGGGTTTCTCCAGGACCTTTTCCAGCCTGGAGATGTCCCGCTGCAGAAGTTCGAGATCCTGCCGGTGCTTTTCCAGCACGGTCCGGATAACGTACTTGACTATTTCTTCCTGAATGGCGAGGTTTTCTTCGTGTTCCACAAAAGCCATCTCCGGCTCCAGCATCCAAAACTCAATGAGGTGCCTCCGGGTCTTGGATTTTTCCGCCCTGAAGGTGGGGCCAAAGCAGTACACCCGGCCCAGAGCCATGGCGGCAGCCTCCATGTACAACTGCCCGCTTTGGGACAGGTAGGCCTTTTCGCCGAAGTAATCGGTCTCAAACAGCGTGGTGGTTCCCTCGCAGGCTGCCGGGGTCAGGATGGGCGCATCCACCAGGCAAAAACCGCGGCTGTCCAGCCAGTCCCGCAGGGCCTTGACCACGGTGTTGCGTATCCGCATGATAGCCACCTGGCGGGGAGTGCGCAACCACAGATGGCGATGGTCCAGGAGGAAGTCCACCCCATGCTCCTTGAGGCTGATGGGATAATCCTTGGCCTCGCTGATGAGGACGATGTTTTCCAGCACCAGTTCGTAACCCAAGGGTGAGCGGGCGTCCCGCTTTACGGTGCCTTGTACTTCGATGGAGGATTCCTGGGGTATGGAAGCGGCCAATTCATAGATTTCAGGATCGCTCTCGGCCTGCACCATCACACCCTGGATAAAACCGGTACCATCGCGAATAATCAGGAATTGAATTTTGCCGCTGGAACGCCGGTTGTACAGCCAGCCTTTGAGGGTGACCTTCTTCCCTTCGTATTGGCCGATGTCGCGTATTAAAACAGTTTGCATGGCTTTTCCTCCTTTAGTCAAAGGGCGATGCACCGGGCGCCGTAGCCTCCAGTGACTCGGTAATGTCGTCGGTGAAACGCATGTACTGGTCGTCGAAAATTAGTTTGGTGATTCCCGTCCTGCCCGTCCTGTTCTTGGCCACGATGACCTCGACATCCTTGTCGGTGCCTTGAGCTTTGGCTTCTTCATAGGCCGCTGCACTTTGGCGGGAATGGCGGTAGAGGAAGATGACCATGTCGGCGAACTCTTCGATGTTTCCGCTTTCCCGCAGGTCGGGGAGCTGGGGCCGACGGTCGGAGCGGTGGCTGTAATTACGGTTAATCTGGGAGATGAGCAGGATGGGCACATCCAGTTCCGAGGCCAGGTTGCGCAATTGCAGGACGACGTCGCCGATGGCCCGTGCTGTAGTAACGTTATTGGTAAGTTCCAGCTGGATGGTTTGCAGGTAGTCTACCACCACCAGCCCCAAAGAGCCCAGCTGGGCTTTCATGCGGCGCAGGCGCGCGCGAATCTGGGCGACAGTGAGACCCCGCTCATCGCTGATGAGCAAAGGCTTGTTATACAGGGAATTAATTTTGGTCTGAAAACGCTCCAGCTCATCATCCTGGAGCCTGCCCTGCTCGTAGCGTTGGCCGTCAAAGCGCAGTTCCGAGATAATCAGCCGGTCCATGATTTCTTCTGCACTCATTTCCAGGCTGATTATGCCCACCGGAACCGGAGGCTCTCGCTTGAGGACATTGCGCACGATGTTTAAGGCCAGGGCGGATTTGCCCGTGGAAGTGGCGGCAGCCAGCACAATAAGGTGCTTGTTTTTAAAGCCGTTAATCAGGTTGTCCAGGGAGAAATAGCCGGTAAGCAGGCTCTTGGGGGCAATGCCTTCCGCCCGTCGCAAATATTCTTCCCAGCGCTGGGACAATAAATCATTGATGCTGTGCACTGGTACAGTGGCGCTGAAATCTGTGGCGCCAAATACCAAATCCTGGGCTCTGGCCTGGATGCGGTCGAAATCCTCCCCCTTGTTGGCCGAAATTGATTCGGCGATTTCCAGGGCTGCCTGGAGCAACCGGCGCTGGTAATAGAGATTGAGGAGGCTCTTGTGCAAGGCATCCAGTTCGTGCTCATCCCTGGTGCCCAGACCCAGTCCGCTTATAAACCCCTCTACATCGTCAATACGCTGGGAGTTCTTCAAGGCCAGGTAAAGATCTGTTTGCGTACAGGAACCGGTCTCCTGGTAGGCCTTCAGCATGGCCTCGAAGGCAATTCGGTGTTCCAGGATGTAAAAACACTCGCCGTTAAGTTTGTCTGCCACCAGGTCCAAAATACGGGGCTCGGCGAGAACAGACGCCAGCAACTTTCTTTCCAGCACCCGGTCGTGGGGAAACCAAAAGCTGGTCTTGCCCTTTCCCAGTTCCAGGTACTGGCGGATAGTGCCTTCGGGCTGTTCCCAGTGCCTGGTCAGCTCCTTTATGATGTCTTCTACCACCAGGATGTTATCGACCTTTTTCAGGTAATCCCGTATCAGAGTATATTGTTTTTCCTTAATGGGTTCGGTCCGGAGCATGTACTTGACGGCAAACAGGTCGACGGGCTGGGCTGAGGCAATGACCTGACGGACGCCTTCTTCGCCGGCTGCCAACAGTACGTCGTTGAGGTCTTTGCAGCCGTCGGACGGCATGGCCACCTGGATGTGGATTTCGGGATCGCTGTTGCGCAGCAGGTCCCGGTTGGCCAGGACGCTCTTGTGGCCTGTCTCGTCGTTGTCTGGGACCAGGATGACGGTCTTCCCCTTACAAATCCTGGCAATTATAGCAGCCTGTTCTTCGGTCAGGGTGTCTTTGCATATGGCCACTGAATTGGGAAAGCCGCTCTGCCATGCGCTTAGCACATCGAAGTAGCCTTCCAGCACCAGCAGGGCCTCGCCTATGTGTTTGCGGGCTTTGTCCAGGTTGTACAGGATCTGCCCTTTGTTGAACACCTCGTCATTGCGGGAATTTATATACTTGGGGCCTTTACCGGGATTGAGGAAACGCCGGCTGAACCCCACAGGTTTGCCGTAACCGTCGTTGATGGGGATGACAATGCTGTTGTCCTGGGCATCGTACCCGATGCCGAAGGCCTCAATGGTTTTTTGCGTAAAGCCCCTTTTGTTCAAGTACTCCCGGGCGATGGCTGCTTCGGTCAGCTGTTTTTGATTGTTCAGCACCGCCCGTTCATTGGCCCTTATCCTGTTGCGGCGTGCCCTGGCCTGGGGAGATTCCTCGGCCTGCAAATCCACCCCCGCCAGTTCGGCCAAAAAGTTGATGGCCTCGTGAAAATCGTAGTTGTAATGGGCCTTGACAAACTCAATGATGCTTCCCCCGCTCTTGCACCCAAAACAATAATAGCTTTGGGAATCCGGGTAAACCGTCAGGGAAGGGGTTTCGCTGTCGGGATGCAATACACAAATACCCTGGTAAACGCGACCGGCCTTTTTGAGCTGGGTGTACTGGCCGATGAACTTTACCAGGTCAATTTTATTTTTCAGTTCTTCGACAATGTGCTGGTAATTCATTGCTTTCCCCTCCCTACAGGTTGAGGCGCAAATTTCCTTTCAGTTCCATTATTTTGGAGCAACACTCACTGAGTCTCCAGGCGATGCGTTCTCCGTACAGGTCGTTTTGGCTGCGCCGGATCAGTTCTTCCAGGGTAAAATTGGATGTAACCACCAGCGGCAGACAATAGCGGTAGCGATAATCGATGATCTGCGCCAGGTTCTTGAGGGCAAATTCCGTCGGTTTCTCCACGCCCAAATCATCCAGCAGCAGGAGGTCGACATTTCTCACTTCGTCGATGAGGTCTTGCTCGGTTACTTCTCCGTCCCGCAGGCTGTAGGTGGCCCGCAGCGAATCGAGAAAGTCGGCGTAGACCACATACTTTACCGTCATGCGCTGGCTGAGCGAGTTGGCAATGCAACCCAGCAGGTAGGATTTTCCCGAACCGGTGGGGCCGTGAATAAACAGGCCCTGGCCGGAACAGGGTTTGAGTTCCTGGCAAAATTGCTTTACATATTCAAAGATCCTGCGCGCCTGTTCCCGGTATTGGGGTTGGTACAGATTATAATTGACCTTGTCAAAGGAAGCGTCGGCAATGCGGGCAGGCAGTCCTGCCGCCTGTTGATGCAGGCGGCGGCGCTCCTCGATGGAACACTGGCAGGGTACGGCATGCTCATCGTCGATATATACCCAGCCTGTATCGCTGCACGCGCGGCAATTCCACCTGGGTTGCAGGGAATCGGGATCGATGTTGAATTGCTTCAGCAGGTCGGCTTTTTCCCGGCGCAGCTGATCCATTCGCTGTTCCAGACCGGTTAGCTCCTGACCAGAAACGCGCCCCTGCAGCCTGGCCAGGGTCATGCTGATAATGCTTTTTTTGAGGCCGTTAATTTGCTCGTCCAGCTTTTTCAGTTGTGGAAAGCGGGCATACAGAGATTCCATGTATTTTTCGTGTTCCATTAGTATCTGCTGGCGCCGGTCAGCTTCGTAATTGCGGATGTGGGACAATTCATCCCTCACTGCCATCATCCCCCATACCAATCATGGTTTTGCGCTTAAGCACTTTTTGCAGGTCGGTTATGCTGTGTCTGTGGGTATAGGCAGGCTTGCCGGCATCGGCTTTACGTTTGCCCTTGCCGGAAAACCATTGGTCTATAAAGGCGACGGTGGGGGCCCCTTTGCCCTGGTACTCACCTGAAAGGATGGCCTGTTGGATTACGGCCCGCATCTCTTCCACAGTTCCGGCCTTGTCCATCCACCGGTCGACAATTTCCTTTTCCGCCGGCGTAAGGGAATTATAACTGCGGCCCAGCTCCCTTTCCACTGCACGGTAGTATTCCCAGCGGGCATGAAATTCCTGGTCTACCCGCAACAGGTCCTCGTAGTTTTTGATGCCCTGCAGCACCCACTGCCGCACAATTTTGTCGGCGTATACGCTGGGACAGGTACCTTTGGCCCCTTCCAGCTGGACCTTGCGTTTTGTCCGCTCCAGCAGTTCTTCCAGCAGGCGCGTATCCCGAATGTGCGCAAACCACCAATCGAAACGCTCCCGCAGTTGCCGGTTGGGCACGAAATTGCATTCTTTGATGAAACGGGTGGCAAACTCATCGGCCGCTTGTTCGCTAAGGGTGTGGTCGGCGGGAGACTGGACAGTTGCGGCAACCTCCTGATACGAAGTCTGTCCGCGCCGCATCAAAAAAGATTCGGCCAGCGTTACCAGGCGACGCTTCTGCTCCGGCGGGAAGGTTGCGCTCTCGGCAACCGCCAATATAGCCTCGACGCTCAGCGGATAATGCACCACAGTGACGGCCTTGTCAACCTGCTCCAGGAGTTTGCACCTCTTCAGTTCCTTGATGGCATGGTGAAAGGACTTTTGCGTCATGTTCATCCTCTGTAACAGTTCCGGTTCCGGAACTTCCTGGCCGCGGACAAGGTTGTGGTACAGGTTAATCCATACGCATATGGCTTCATATCCCACTATGGGCTGGTAAATTTCCAACAGCTCAGCCGGAATCAGGGTCGGTTGTTCGACGTTGTTGAGCCGGTATTTCACCAGCCTCTCCCCCCGCTCAAACATACTCCGGTTCCCCGGCGCCGGGACCAGGCAACCGGGCAAGTTGCGGCACTGGAAAACGAACAGGCATCAGGACGCGGGACAAGCTGGAGTGAAGATTTTCCTGCGCGGCAAAAAGAAAACGCAACGGGCAACGTGCTGGCAGTATGCATGTCCAAAATCGCCGTTGTCGACGGTAAAAAAAAGGACCCGGTGCGTTTGAGCTTTTTCCATGTGATGCCGTCCATGCTTCTCACCCCAGTTAATTCTACCATATGCGGAAAAAAATAAGAACCCGTCCCCTTATTTTGGTTCCCCTTCAGCAATGGCCACACCGGCGCTGGCCCCCAGACGCGTAGCTCCGGCATCCAGCATTTTTTTGGCGGTTTGGTAATCGGAGATTCCTCCCGACGCCTTAATGCCAAAATCCGGGCCGACAGTCTGGCGAATGAGGGCAATGTCTTCGACTTTGGCCCCGCTTGGAGCAAAACCCGTCGACGTTTTGACAAAGTCCGCCCCGGCCTCCTGAACCAGCTTGCTGGCCAGTACAATTTGCTCCCGGGAAAGGTACGCCGTTTCGATGATAACTTTGACCAGGGCACGTCCCCGGACAGCTTCGACCACCGTAGCAATGTCGTCCTTGACAGCTGCGGTATTTCCGGAAAGCATGTGCCCGATGTTCATTACCATATCGATTTCTGTTGCGCCGTCGGCCACCGCCAGTTCAGCGGCCATGGCTTTAATTTCAGGCTTGTCCGCGCCAAAGGGGAAACCCACGACGGTGGCTACGCCGACCCCGGATTCTGCCAACAATTGCGCGCACAACTTAACAAAGCCGGTGTGCACGCAAACGGCAGCAAAATTATATTGCATGGCTTCACGGCACATGCGTTTGACGTCAGCAACGGTGCCTGTGGCTTTGAGTAAAGTGTAGTCTATATACCTGGCTATGCTCATCTCTTTTTCCTCCTTGCCTATGTTTCGTAAATGCTGACCACCATTTCCCCGTCGCGTTGTGAAACTCCGAAAATGAGATTCTTGTGCTTCAGGGTTCTGTTTAAAAAATCTATCAATATGTAAAGGTTTTCATTATAAGGAACCGCTTGAGTGGCAATCAGTTCCAGCTTATCTGCCAAAGAAACACCCCCTTTTGTTATATTCTCTCCTGGTTGTCCAAATCCTGTCAAGCATATTATTTTCGGATTTGCTAAATCTAATTACGCAAGAGAGTGCCTGTTCGTTGCAAAATAATGGCTGATTTTTCCTGTGACGACAATGGACACGACAGTTCAATTTCATTTGGCAAAGAATGAGTCCGTGACACACCCTTGGCTGCCCTCTCTGTTTTGGCCAGCATCCCCATATTTCTTATAACATAGTCACCTTCCCTGCGACAAAAAATATGAGCAGGGAGGTGAGAAACATGCCCCGTAACAGGAACAGGCTTTCCGGTTTGGTGGACGAAAAGTTGCTGGATCAATTCAAATACGAGATTGCCGAAGAACTTGGCTTACGCGACAAGATAAACAGCCAGGGCTGGGCCAACATGACATCTCGTGAGTGCGGGCAAATAGGCGGCAAAATTGGCGGTAACATGGTCAAGGTACTGATTCGCAATGCCCAGCGCATGATGGCGCAAAACAATCCCCTTCCGTAGATGCGGGCGCCCTTGGGGCGCCTTTGTGCTTTGTCGAACTGGATAAAGCCGCAGAAATGTAGTAATATTATTTTATTAAAAGGAGGGATAGCAATGGACGCTCAGACCAAGAAAACATTGCATGCTGCAGGTAAAATTGCCCTGAAAGCCCTGAAGATCTTGTGGATTCCGGCAGTATTGTTCCTGGCCTTCCTTATCGGGTCTTATATCGGGTACCAGTTTATGTCCGATACTTCCGGTTCAGATGTGTTTAAGGCAGAGACTTGGCAGGCTTTTTGGGAGCAGCTCAAGTCCATGCGCAATCCTTACGTAAATTGAGAGGATAACGATGTTACTGTCTCATTTGCTTGCCAAAGCGCAAATTCCTGGTCCGGCGGGCGCCGACCCCGATATTACCGGTATTGCCGACAACTCTGCCCATGTTCAGCCAGGCCATATCTTTGTCGCCATCAAAGGTTATCGGTTTGACGGCAATGAGTTTATTCCCGATGCCCTGGCCCGGGGCGCCGCTGCCGTTGTCACAGAGCGGGAAATGACCCTCCCCGTTCCGGTTATTGCAGTGGCCGATGCCAGGATCGCACTGGCCCAATTGTGCAATGCCTGGCATGATTTTCCAGGCCAGGCCATGACTGTCATCGGTGTTACCGCCAGCAACGGCAAAACCACAACGTCCTTTATGATCGACAGCATTCTCAGCCGTTACTATGGCCGGACTGGTCTCATCGGCACCGTCATCGTCAAGGACGGCAGAAATGCGTTTAGCGCCGACTTAACCACCCCCGGTGCCCGGGAACTTTACCAATGGCTGGGCGCCATGCGCGACCACGGCTGTTCTCACGTCACTATGGAAGTCAGCTCGGCCGGTCTGGAATTACACAGGGTGCACGGCATAGACTTCGACATTGCCGCTTTTAACAACGTCACCCGGGAGCACATCGACTTCCACGGCAGCTTTGAAAAATACTGGCAACAAAAGTCCAAACTCATTCGCAATCTGTCTGCGCAAGCCGTTGCCGTCCTCAACGGCGACGAGGAAAAAATCCGGAACCTCGCCGGCCAGACCCGGGCCGATGTTGTCACATACAGCCTCAAGGGCAATCCCGCCGACATACTCATAAAAGATGTCGATCTCAGCACCGGCGCTGCCAGGTTTAATTACATTGTGCCCAAGAACTATGCCGGCAGGCGACATTCCCTGACCGCTGCCTCATTGGCGGTCCGGCTCAAGGTTTTGGGCCTGCACAATGTCTACAATGCCGCTGCGGCCATAACAGTTGCCAAGCTGTGCGGAGTACCTGATGAACACATTATAGACGCCCTGGCCGATTTCACTGGGGTCGAACGCCGCTTCCAATTGATATATGACCGGGACTTTAAAATCATCGACGACCACTTTGCCAACGCCGGCAATATAGATATTACTTTGGAAACCCTGGGCTTGATGCAGTACAACCGGCTCCACCTGGTCATAGCTATACGCGGCAGCCGAGGGAGCACCGTCAACGCTGAAAACGCGCATGCCGTAGCGCGCTGGGCGTCTAAGCTGCCCCTGGCCGGGGTCATTATAACCGACAGCGTGGAATTTACCGGTGAGCGCGACCGGGTAAGTGATGAAGAAAGGTCTGTCTTTCTGGGCATCCTGGCCGAAGCCGGCATAAAGTACGTATATTATCCAAAATTAACCGACGCCATTGAGCACGTTCTCAAGGAGGCCGAAACAGATGACGTCATCCTCCTGGGCGGGTGCCAGGGCATGGATCATGCCGCCCATGTCATCATTCCTAAAGTTGCCCGGCGCCACGCACCTGATGAGCAAAAAGAAATACTCAAAATACTGGAAAACCGGGTAGCCGGGTCATCTTGACGAAAAAAATATCCTCTTGTATAATAGGAAAGGTCCGCGGGGCGTAGCGCAGCTTGGTAGCGCATCTGGTTTGGGACCAGAGGGTCGCAGGTTCAAATCCTGTCGCCCCGACCAAATAAGCACGATGGTTTTGATACAAAGCTTATTCGAATATGTGATATACTTAGTTGAACAACTTGAATTTGCAGAGATGTGTATTCCTGTTCATCCAACAACTGTACACTTAAACAAAGGATGTACAATGAATCGCTGTTTGTGGTAAAGACATAAAATGCTGCATTTGCTATAGTGTTCTCAGAGGTGACATGAATGGATTTAACGAAGATTGGAAAATTCATAGCAGAACTTAGAAAAGAGCACAGATTCACACAGGAACAGCTCGGCGAAAAAATAGGTGTAACCAACAAAACAGTATCACGTTGGGAAACAGGCATGTACTTACCACCTGCTGACGCATTATTGGCGTTGAGTGAACTGTTTGATGTTAGCATCAATGAGATTCTTAGCGGTAAGAGACTATCCGAGGAAGAATATAAAGAAGCTGCAGAAGAAAACCTCAAGCATACTATTGAAGCAAGCAGCTTTTCGCTGAACGAAAAGATTGTTTTTTATAAGAAAAAGTGGCTGAAAGAGCACATTACAATAATGGCTCTTTGGGGGCTATGCATTATTGGGGTACTCGTAGCAGGTGTCATCCTGACGAAACCACTATTGGTATCTGGTGCTATGATACTTCTTGTTCTGGGGCATGCTTGGAGAAACAATACAATGATGACCTATGTCGAACAAAAAGCTTTTGATGGAAGCGGCAAGCAATAGAAGAAACAGGAGGCTGACCAATTCCAAACTGTCGAATTCTTCGGCATGGTTTCACTTTTTGTGCTATGGTTTCAAAATCAAGTGAAACCAAATGAAACCATTTGAAACCGTATCATTATTATCAACACACTTCAGGTTAATAAGCTGTTGGAGCTGACAGATTTAGCTCCCCGTTGCGCAATGTGCCGATGTGGCTCAACTGGTAGAGCAGCTGACTTGTAATCAGCAGGTTAGGGGTTCGAGTCCCCTCGTCGGCTCCAAAATCAGGAGAGGTTCCCGAGTTGGCCAAAGGGGGCAGACTGTAAATCTGCTGGCTCAGCCTTCACTGGTTCGAATCCAGTCCTCTCCACCATTGCTGGGGCGTCGCCAAGCGGTAAGGCACGGGACTTTGACTCCCGCATGCGCAGGTTCGAATCCTGCCGCCCCAGCCAAATCTTGGGCCATTAGCTCAGCTGGCAGAGCACCTGACTCTTAATCAGGGTGTCCGGGGTTCGAATCCCTGATGGCCCGCCAATTGACATCATCGCGATTCTGTGCTATAAAGTATTTGTATTCGCGAGAGTGGTGGAACTGGCAGACACGCTAGATTCAGGATCTAGTGCCCTCACCGGTGTGCGGGTTCGAATCCCGCCTCTCGCACCAAAATGCAATAAAGGCCGGTTTCCGGCCTTTATTTTTTGCGGTAGAAGAAGACGTTTTCATTGACCAGGCCATACTTGTCCGGCCCGATGATTTGCTCCGAACTGCCGAGAAAAAGGATTCCGCCCGGGTTTAGGGCCTGGGCCAGGTTGGAGATTACTTTTTTCTTGGTCTTTTCTATAAAATATATCAGGACGTTTCGGCAAAGAATAACATCTACATGGAAAGGATACTGATCGCGCAACAGGTCGTGCCTGAAAAAGCGCACCCGCTCCCGGATATGGGGCTTGACGGAATATAAATCGCTCCCTGTTCTTTGAAACATCAGCGGCAGGGTTTTTGCATCCACGCCCTTGACGGCCTTTGCGGTATACACTCCGGCCCGGGCAGTGTTCAGGACATCTGCATCCAGATCCGAGGCCAACAGCTCCCAGGTATTTTTGGGCAACGTGGTCATGGCCAGCCACGCCAGGGAATACGCCTCCTCGCCGGTGGCACAACCGGCACTCCACAACCGCACAGGCACTTGGTACTTGCCCATTTCGCGCAGGTAGTTTTTTAAAACTTGCCAGTGCTCGGGATCACGAAAAAACCCAGTGACATTAATGGTCAAACGGCGGATGCACTCCTGGCGCAACGCCGCATTTTTTTCTATACCCGCAAGCAAATCCGGCAGGGTATGAAACTGGTATTTCTGGCGGAATACGTTGAGCCGCCTCTGGATTTGGTTTTTATTATAATGTTCCAGGTCAATGCCGGTTAGCATTTTAAAGCGCTCGGTAAACTGCTTAAAATCTGTCATCTTCTTCCCCTGAAAAGAACAGCGCGATTTCACGTTGAGCAGCCTGGGGACTGTCGGAAGCGTGCACCAGGTTTTCCGTTGTGGTCAGGGCAAAATCCCCTCTTATGGTCCCGGGCAGTGCTTCATGGGGATTGGTGTCGCCTACCAGCCTCCTGGTCAGCGCAATGGCATTACGGCCGCTCCACACCATGGCCAAGACCGGCCCGGAAGTTATGTATTGTATGAGCTCTTCATAAAAATCTTTTCCCCTGTGATCCCGATAGTGCTCTTCGGCCTTGGCCCGTGACAACACCAGCATCCTGGCTTTTTCCAAATCCAGCCCCTTTTTCTCCAGGCGCCCGATTATCTCGCCAACGAGTTTGCGGCGGACCCCGTCAGGCTTAATCAGTACCAAAGTTTTTTCCATACCGCACACCTCATCAAGGTTTTACACTATAGTATTTGACAGAGGCCGGCTAATATCCTTTAAAATAAATAATCCCTACGCCCGTTGTTACCGTCGTAGGGTAAATCACTAACCTTGTGCGCAATAAAGTAACAAACTAACACCCCTTTATAAATTGACCGCTGGTTTATGGGTCAAGTCTTGGCTGAAAACGCCTCTTTTTACTTCTTTGGCCTCCATTCTCTGCGCGGCAAACTGTTGTTTTATATAGTTACACGAAACCCAGGGGTCGACGCTGTCGCCGCAGGTAAAAACGTCAACTGCTGCATAGCCCAGCTCCGGCCATGTATGGATAGCCAAATGAGATTCGGAAATCACTACGACGCCGCTGACTCCCTGGGGAGAGAATTTATGAAAAGCAACCTCGCGGATCTCTGCTCCGGCTTCCAGGGCAGCTTTCACCATAATTTTCTCCACCTGATGGATGTCATTGAGAATCTCTGAATCGCACTCATAGATTTCGGCAAGGACATGCCTGCCCAAGGATTTTGCCATCTTTCAACCTCCCTTAATAGTATTGGCGCAAAAACTCAAATAAATTTTAGCAGATATCTTCTAAATGTCAATAAAGACTGCGGGTTAAACGCAAAAAATAGACAAAACTCCCCAGAGCGGTGGGAGACAGCATCCCCTTTGTCCGGCAGATGTTACAAATCAAGATACCAGATCAGCTGGACTTCGTGCCTGTATTTTGGGTCATTGTAATAGGCGTACTCATCTATGGCAGTCAGAACCGCGCCCTGTTTGTGATAAAATTTAATCGCCGGTATATTGTTGTTCTGGCATTCGATTTTCATCTGGACGAGTCCCTGCCGGCGTGACCAGGCTGCAGCCATGTCAAACAAAGCCTGGCCAATGCCTTGCCGCTTGCATCTATCGGCGACTCGGATATCCCAAAGCACGGCCAGGTCGTCTCTTCCCCCAAGCATCTTCACTCCCTCGGTCCTGCTAGCTACAATAGCACCGCCCACAGGCGCTTCTCCGGCAAAGGCCATAAAGAATGCCCAATTGGCCAGGTCCCACCGTTGCGGCAATTCCGCCATGTTGGCGTCGCCGTCGGCACGGAAGTCTTTTATATAAGGCTCGACAGGGGTTTCGATAAAGGCAAAGCCGCCCAGGCCCCGATTGCTCTTTTTTATGTAATAATATGAATTCACCTGGACTGTCATGGGGATTTGGTCATATTGGGGTAAGTAAGTTTCGTCGACCCTTTTGTACTCAATCATTGCTTTCACCTTACCATTGTATTCAGGGCTGCAATTCTTTTTGTAGTTGCATTATTCTTCCAGCGGGAGGGAAAATCCTCCATGTTATTGATTTGTAATCTTTGCATTCACTAGAAAGTATTTCCATATAAACACTGCATGTTAACGGGATAATATTCTGCCCATAGTTTCGACCGGACCGCATCGTCAACCGCATGGTTGACATGCCGCAGTTAAATGAGTAAAATAGTATATGTCGGTTCGGGCTGTAGCGCAGCTTGGTAGCGCACTTGACTGGGGGTCAAGGGGTCGCTGGTTCAAATCCAGTCAGCCCGACCATTTTTATTGCAAGATATACCCCGGAGGTTTTGGGCCTCCGGGGTTTTTTCTTTTCGAGCAAAAAAATGGCGCACACTTGTTGGCGCGCCGCTATAGAATTATGGCGATTAAACCGCCGCTGCCTTCGTTGACAATCTTTTCCAGTGTCTCCTGCAATTTGGCCTGGGCACTGGGCGGCAAATTGCCCAGCTTGGTCTGAATTCCTCCCTGGACCAGCGAGTGCAACGATTTGCCGAATATATTGGACTCCCAAATTTTATCGGGATTATCTTCAAATTCCTCCAACAGGTAATTGACCAGGTCCTCACTCTGTTTTTCAGAGCCGACAATGGGCGCGAACTCCGATTCCACATCCACCCGGATTAAGTGATAGGACGGCGCCGTAGCCCGCAGGCGGACACCAAAACGCGTCCCCTGGCGAATGATTTCCGGCTCCTCCAAAACCATTTCATCCAAGGACGGCGGGACTATGCCGTAGCCGGTTGACTGGGCAGAAATAAAGGCGTCCTCGATTTTGTCGTATTCTCGCTTGGCCCGAACCAAGTCCTTCATTTGCCTGAAAAGATCGCCGGCATTGCCGATATTGAACCCAGTGGTCTCGGACAGCACCGAATAGAACAGCTCGGGCGGGCATTCAAAGCGAATTTCTGCTTCGCCGCTGCCCAGATCCAAATGCGTCAGCGCCACCCGGGAAACATATTCGAATTCAGTGCTGATGGGCTCCAAAACCTTGCGCAGTTCCCGGACCTTGCCGGTGCTTTCCATAATCCCGGTAATGATGTCGCGGTAACTTGCCTTCAGCCAGTGGTCTTCATCCAATGCTTCTACCCAATCCGGCAGGATAAAGTTGATTTGACTGACGGGGAACTCATATAAAGCTTCTTTAAGGATTACATCAACGGTTTTTTTATCCAGGCGCAGGCAGTTGCACAGGATAACCGGCGCCTGGTATTTTTCGCTTAACTGGTCCCGCAGCTCCAAGGCTGAGCCGGCTTCGGGCTGCTTGGTGTTAAGCAGAATTACAAAGGGTTTGCCGATTTGTTTCAGCTCTGCAACGATGCGCGCTTCCGGTTCCTGAAAATCCTTCCGGGGAATGTCGGTGAAAGAGCCGTCGGTGGTCACCACCAGGCCCAGGGTGGAATGGTCTTTAATTACTTTCCTGGTCCCTATTTCAGCAGCTTGCTGAAAGGGAATCTCTTCGTCGGCCCAGGGCGACATAACCAGGCGTTCGCCCCGCTCATCGGAATAACCTAAGGCGCCGGCCACTGTATATCCGACGCAATCCACCAATCGCACCCGCATGGTAAAATCATCGTCAAACTGAACTTCCACAGCTTCGTCGGGAATAAATTTGGGTTCGGTGGTAGTTATCGTTTTGCCGCCGCTGCTCTGCGGAAGCTCATCCACTGCCCGGAGTCGGTCTTGTTCATCGATAATATTAGGTATTACCATGAGTTCCATGAACTTTTTTATAAATGTCGATTTTCCGGTCCGAACAGGTCCAACTACGCCAAGATAGATATCTCCGCCAGTTCGTTTGGCTATATCATGATATATGCTTTGCGCGGCCAATTTTCTCCTCCCCCTCACAAAAATCCGGATTTGTTCACAATATATATATGTGCAAAAAATGGTTGTATGCTCGGAGGAGGACAAATTTTACCGGAAGCTCCTAGTCGCTGTTTGATCCATCGGATTCCTGGGCCTTGTCCCGCAACATTAAGTCGTTGACGGCATCTTTGGGCTCTTTGCCGGCAAAAAGCACTTCTCCCAATGCTGTCGCAATGGGCATGTCGACCTCGTACTTTTCGGCCAGCTGGATGGCCGTTTCCGTTGTAGCCACGCCTTCCACCACCATCCCGGTCCTGGCCAGGATATCCTCCAGCTTTTCGCCCTTGCCCAGGGCATAGCCTGTGCGCCAGTTGCGGCTGTGCTTGCTGGTACATGTAACAATGAGGTCGCCGATGCCGGCCAGGCCGGCAAAGGTCATGGGTTGCGCCCCCATCCTGATTCCCAGCCGGGCAATTTCTGCCAATCCTCTGGCCATCAAAGCTGCTTTGGTGTTGTCGCCATACCCCAGTCCATCGCAGATCCCAGCTGCCAGAGCAATAATGTTTTTTAACGCCCCGGCTATTTCCACTCCGATGATGTCCTGGTTGGTATAGACGCGAAATTTAGGGGTCATGAAAATGTCCTGAATCATTTGGGCAGTTTTCAGATTATAGCCTGCCACAACCGTTGCAGAGGGTATGCCTCTGGCTACTTCTTCGGCATGGTTGGGGCCGCTGAGCGCTGTCACGTTGTCGGCATTGCCGACGACTTCGGCTATAACCTCGGAACAACGCAGGTATGTATTACGCTCCAGGCCTTTGCTGAGGCTGACCAGCACCGCCTGAGGCCTGAGATGATTAGCCAGGGCAACAGCCGTTTCCCGGACTGCTTTGGTAGGAGTAGCGATGACCACCACTTCCCCGTATTTTGCTGCTTCGGTAATGGAGTTGGTTATTTCGACCCGGGCAGGAAGCAAAACTCCGGGCAAATAAGCGGAGTTTTCTCTGGTTTCGCGCAGTTGGCGGCAGAACTCCTCTCTCCTGGCCCAAATCAGAACATCGTGACCTTTTTGGGCCAGGACCAGTGCCATCGCTGTCCCCCAGCCTCCCGCACCGATGACGGCAATCCTGCACGGTTTCATCTCATTTTCCTCTCTTTCTGATGATAAAATTTATCGGCGTCCCGGCGAAGCCAAAGGCTTCCCGGAGGCGGTTTTCCAAATAGCGCAGCCAGGAAAAATGGAGGAGTTCCGGTGCATTGACAAAAAGGACAAAGCGCGGCGGCTTAATCGCTGCCTGGGTAATGTAGTATATTTTAACCTTGCGGCCCTTGGCCGAGGGCGGGTTGGCCAGGACCGCATCGTTTAACAGGTCGTTGAGCAACCCGGTGCCAATGCGGCGCTGATATTCCTCCATGGTGGCCTGAATTAACGGGAACAGGCGTGCGCACCGGGCTCCCGTCAAGGCAGAGACAAATTCGATGTTGGCGTAATCCATAAATTGCAGTCCCTGCCGCAATTCCTTTTGATATTTGGCCATCGTGTCGGAATCTTTTTCCACAATATCCCACTTGTTGACCAGGAGTATCGATGCTTTGCCCGCTTCATGGGCAATTCCGGCTATGCGCTTGTCCTGTTCCGTCAGCCCTTCCCGCCCGTCAAGGACAATGATGGCTATGTCGCTGCGTTCTACCGCCCGGATGCTGCGCAACATACTGTAGTATTCAATGCCCGAACCTATCCTGCTCTTTTTGCGCAACCCGGCGGTATCTATGAAGGTATATAGTACGCCGGCATGAACGATCCTGGTGTCAATGGCATCCCTGGTCGTGCCGGGAATGTCGCTGACCACCGAGCGCTCCTGCCCCACAAGGCGATTGAACAAGGACGATTTGCCCACATTGGGCCGTCCTATAATGGCGACGGAAATGGAATCGTCTTCTTCGTGTTCTGTTAAGGCCGGCAGGTGCGCGACGACGGCATCCAGGAGATCGCCGATATTGAGGCCATTGGCAGCAGAGATGGGTATCGGCTCACCCAGTCCCAGTTCATAGAACTCTGCCAACAGCTGGTGGCTGCACGAAAAATCATCTACTTTGTTAACCGCCAGCACAACCTGTTTTTGACTGCGGCGCAACATTGCCGCCACGTCATGGTCTTCCCCGGTAAGACCGGTTTTGGCATCTGTAAGGAAAATGGTGACGTCGCTTTCGTCGATGGCAATTTCCGCTTGCCTTGCAACTGCCTGGGCCAGAGGATCATCGTCCCAAACCAATCCGCCGGTATCCACCAGCATAAAGGGAACTCCATTCCAGTCCGTCCTTCCGTACAGGCGGTCTCTGGTCACTCCCGGAGTGTCCTCAACGATGGCCAGCCTCTGTTGCATAATCTTGTTAAATAAAGTTGATTTGCCCACGTTGGGGCGGCCGACTATGGAAACAATCGGAAGCATCATTTCACCTCCCGAATCAGTATTTCAGTCAAGTCGAGGAAATCGGCGGCTGCACAGACAGGTTTGTCCAATTCCCGGGCCAAGTCAGCGGTTGTGCAATCATCGATAAAACAGCCTGCCCGCACTGCCGTTTCCGGAACCACCAGGATATCCCAATCGGCATCGGTCCTGCGCAATGCCGCCAAAATATCTGCGCCGGCCAGTAACCCGGCAACAGTAATCTGAGGGCCCAACAGATGATTTTCCACTGCCAGGACAGAAAACGTAAGGTCGGGCAGCACGCGTTGCAAATCAGGGACTGCGGTGTCAAGTGTGTCACGAGCGGCCAGGCCGGTAACCAGCAGCACTTTCCCGGGCTTGGTTCTCCTGGGCGGCAAAGCCCTGAGGGATTCGGCCTGCATCAGGGCTTTGCGAATAAGGCCTATGCCGTTTTCCAGTTGGGCAAAATCTTCGTAGTATTCCGGACCGGGAACCGGTTGCTCCGCCACGATAAAGAATTCATCGGCGGCATACACGGTCCGGCGGCCCAGCTCCTTCAGGAATTTTTGCTGATACCCGGCAATGACAGCAATCACTTCCCGGGCGATTTCCCTGGTCACCGGCGCCAGGGGCGTCAGGTGATTGCGATGCCTGGTCAACCCCACCGGGACCACCGCCAGCGAAAGCACAGAATCTCCCAATTCCGCCAGGTCGGTCAGGGTCTGTTGCAAGACAGGACCGTCATTGTAACCCGGGCAAAGGACTATTTGTCCGTGAAAAGCAATTTTAGCCCGTGCAAACCTATTGAGCAGCTCCATGATGTCTATGCTTGAGTTTTTGCCCAGGAGGCGGGCGCGGACCCGGGGGTTGGAGGCATGGACAGAAATGTACAGCGGCGAAAGCCGCTCGTCAATAATACGCTGTATATCCCGGTTATCGAGATTGGTCAGGGTGATATAATTCCCGTGCAGAAAGGAAAGGCGATAGTCATCATCTTTGATATACAGTGTCCTGCGCAGATGCGGCGGCATCTGGTCTACAAAACAAAAAATGCATTTGTTTCGGCATTGTCTGGGCCGCAATTCAAACTCCAGCCCCAGGTCGTCCTGGTAATCCTTCTCTATTTCGTAATCGATGATCTCCCGGTTCTTCTTCACCCGGATACACAGCTTTTCGTCAGTGGCATGAAAGCAGTAATCCAATATGTCCCGGGCAGGTTTTTCGTTAAAAGACAGAATGATATCTCCCGGCACCAGGCCCAATTCCGCCCCGATGCCCCCCGGAACCACACTTTTAATCTTCAGCATTACAACACCTCATTACCGCAAATGCTCCGCATATGTGAATTATACTTTATCTTCCCTGTGCTTGCAAAACCAGGGAATGCAGTCTGTCCAGATTTTTAGCCACGCCCCAGGCTGCCAGGCGCCTGCCCAGCACGCCAATGCCCCTAAATCGCGCAAGAAAACCGCCCACACGCGTAAAGATGTTCAGGCAAGGCAGACAATCAACGGATTTATACTGTATGTCCAGGCCCAGCTGCCGGACTAAACTGTCGGCAAAACGGGCAAATATTTTGCTTCCCCGGCCCAGGCCGACAAAATATACCGGGTTGTTATCCCGGTCATACCCGGCCAACACCGGCGTTCCCATATCTTCGGGTTGCAGGATGTCAAAGTACTGCAATGCCAACAGCTCTTTTACACCGGAGCGGACAGTTATTTTGCCCAGATGCAGAGCAGCAGCGGTTATGGACAAATGCGCCCCCCGGTAGCAGTGATAAAAGTATACCATTTAAACCTCCTTCTGCTCAGCCATCAGCGCCCGGTTCACCAGACTCACCAGGCTGGGGAATGCCCTCTTTACCCCAAAGACAACCAGGGGACGGCCAATTGCCTTCAAGCCAAATACCCGGGAGCATATTCCCCCTATCTTCATCCACAGGTTTACGGCAGGCAAAGTGTCGATAAACACAATCTCCCTGCCGCCGGCCCCGGCAATGGCCATCAGGTTGGCCAGGGCCTTTATTACGGTATCGGCCGCCGTTTGTAAACCCACCGAACAAACCACATTCCCCGCCTGGTCGGTGCCGACGAATTGTAAAATTCCGTGATCAGCGGATTTTTGCGTATCAAAATAAGGCAAGCTCATTAGAACCTGCCGGGATGGACATGGGTGGGGGGCCAACAGGCCAACGTGGACAGCGGCCGCCACGACCGACGAATGGGAACCGCCATAACAGTGATATATATAGACTTTGCCGATAGTATCACCGACTTAGCGAGTTTTTTCGGGAATTATGTCAAATTTTATGATTACCCGGTCAATGTTTGACAACGACCAGGACGCCGTTTTCCAAGTCATGAACTACTCCTTCGGTTATCCGGGACATGTACAAGGCCAGCCGCTGCTGCTCTTCTTTATTGGCCGCCACAAAAACAGGGCCCGCTCCGCCCGACAATACAAGATCTTTGGAGTGCGGCAACACAATGGTGGCCAACACTACTTTATTGAGACTGGTGCTCATAATCTCCCCGCTTTCTTCCGGCTTTGGATCTGCTGGGACGGGAAATGGACCCCTCCAGTACCGGAACTCTTTTCACCGCATCCAACAGGGCATCCCAATCCCTGGTGGCGGGAATGATGAGCAGGCCCAGTCTGCCCGTTTTTACATCCCGGCGCACTAAAGGGGTAAATTCAGGCGTATCCACATCTTTATAGATGCCCAGCAACTTGGCGCATATGTGCGCTATGGCCTGCCGTTGGCCGATGTTGGCCAGTGTCGCTGAAGCATCGATGTCTTTGGGTTCCAGGACCACTCCCATCCCCTTTTTTAGGAATTCGGCCTTGGCTTCATCCAGACCCAGGTTCATAAAGTGAATATCATCAACAAATACATTTGCCCCTTTAAAGATGATTTTTCCCGGCCTTATGGTCGCCAGGTGTTCCACCCTTTTCCCTTCCATGACATTGCGCACCGCCATGTACAGCAACAGAGCGGTCAACAGGAGACCGCAACCCCGCAGCCAGGGTGAGCACTCCCGCAGCAACCAAAGGTCTGTGGCGCTGATAATCAGCGTGCAACCCATGACCAGGTAATTGCGGGCTTCAAAAGTCCTGGCAATTCCCTCAATGTAATGTTCGCCCCGGGGCACCAGTTCCCTGGCATCAAGTTTGGTCAGGGTTTCCCTCTCCATGCTGCGAATATCCCTAAATTGTTGCGCTGCCAAAGACAGGAATGTAACCGCCACGTATTCCTGCTCCAGCAACGCCGGTAGAGCCACCGCTCCCAGGGCGGCAGCAATAAAGCCCAGGGCCAGATGTGAGACATAGCCATGGGGATATGTGGGGTATTGGCGGTAATCGGAGCGCAGAAGCAGGAAACGAAGTGCGCCACCCAATATAGCGGCCAGGACAATAGAGCTGAAATAGTCTGCCATGGTTACCGCCCGTTCTTTTTCCTGTACTTTTCCCGGCGCTTCTCATCCAGCCAAGCGATTTTGCTTTTACCTTTGTCAGGAGCGACAAATTCCCGGGTTTCCCCCACCAGTTCGGCAATGCCCACGGCAATTATCCCCGCAATCAGAGCTGAGTCAAAAATACCGCCTCCAATCCGGTAGGCGCTTTGCAGGGGTAATTGCCGCAAAACGATGATGGTATCTGCCAGCAGGATGCCCAGCATTCCCGCCAGAAAGGCAGAACGCCGCGACCGGCCGGCCAGGTAGCCAATAATCCCCGCAGCCAGGCCATAGGCATACATGGGCTCGATAAACATTGCGCCCGGTTCCTGGGGCAACACCCAGTCCAACAACAGCACCGCAATGGTGCTGGCTGCAATGGCGGCCAATGCCCGCACCTGCTCCTGCAACCTGTCGGCGGTGCCGATTAAATATACCGCCAAACCCAGAGGCACCAGGGTGCTGCCCAGATTTATGCTGAGCAGGCCAATCTTGACGTCGGGCAGCCATGTTCCCGCCAACATCAACGCAATGATTACCAGGGCAGCTCTGTCGCTGAGGCGCATTCGGTCCAGAGTTCGCTGCAGCAAGCCAAGATAGATAACAACCGCCAGGCCCGTGAGCAAAAAAGGAGTCACCTGCACACCACCTCGAGCTGAAGTCTCCTCACTATTTTTCCCGCTGCTGCTCCTGGTATTCCCATAAAAAAAGAGGCTAACCGCCTCGCGTGCCAAAAAATGCAGGGTCAATGCCCCTGGCCAGTGCCAGGTCCCGTAAAGTGCCTGTAATATAAAGGGGAATCGTTCTTAAATCGGCAACTGCCGCTGCGCCCAGAAGAGCCATGCCCACACGCAACTGGCGCAGGTAAGCGGACAAAAAATCCTCAACGCCGGCAGGCAGGGCTCTGAGCACCGCTCCGGCAATGCCTACGGCCCCGGCGCCCAACGCCAGGCATTTTAACGCCCTGATGCCGTCGTCGACTCCTCCGGAAGCGAGGTACTCCAGGTCGGATGCGTTGACGGCCAGGTCAATCAGGCACAATGGCGTAGGCAGACCCCAGTCGGCCAGGGGCTTCCACCACGTACTTGCATTGCGCCGCCCTTCAATCCGGGCAAAATTGGTGCCCCCGCTGCCGCTTACATCAATGGCTTTGACGCCGGCCGCGGCGAGGATTTTTGCCTGGGCTGAGCCAATTCCAAAGCCCACCTCTTTGACCAGTACTGGAACGGACAGACCGGCACAGATGTCGGCAATATTGTCCACCAGTCCCGGAGGGATGCATTCCCCTTCCGGCATAATAAATTCCTGAACGGGGTTGAGGTGCAACTGCAGAATTTGGGCCTCCAGCATTTCCACAGCCGCCCGGGCTTCCCGCAGTGAGGCGTGGGCGCTTAAGTTGGCCATAATCAGACCGTGGGGATTGTACTTGCGTACCACTTGATACGTAAAGCGTAACCCCCGGCTCCGGAGGCCGGAACTTTGAGAACCCACCGCAATGGGCAGATTGAACTTTGCCGCTGCCCGGGCCAATTGCCGGTTGACATGCTCTGCCGCCAAAGTGCCGCCGGTCATGGCATTGAGGTACAGGGGGGCTGCCACGGAATAACCGCACAGAGTGGCGCGCAAATCCACATCATGAGGGTTGACCTCGGTGAGGCAATTGTGGGGCAACCGGATGTCGGAGAACAAACTAGCAAAAGAACATCTGGCTCCTCGGCGGGCGAGGAGCAGATGTTCTTTTTTTCTTTGTTGTCTAAGCTTATTCACCTTCATTGCTTTCGAAGATGTTGCCCAGGCGTTCGCCAATGGTTGCGCCTATGGTAGTTTCAAAAGGTTCTTCCCTCATTGGCTTGGCGGCAGTTCTCGTGGCTTCCCGCATGCTGAGGCTGATACGCTTGGCCTCGATATCCATGTCCAGAATCTTGACCTTAACTGCCTGGCCGACGCTGAGTACATCTTCGGGTTTTTCCACGTGCTCGTCGGAAATTTGCGAGACGTGAACAAGGCCGTCGACACCGGGAATCAATTCCACAAATGCCCCGAAGTCAGCCAGGCGGACAACCTTGCCCTCCACTATTGCGCCGGGCTTGAATTTGCTGGCCACTTCTGACCAGGGATCGGGCAGCGTTTGCTTGAGGCTGAGGGAAACCCGCTCGGCTTCCTTATCCACTTTAAGGACATATACTTCAATCTCCTGATTCTCTTGCAACACTTCACTGGGATGTTCAACGCGATAGTGGGCCAGTTCAGAGATGTGGATCAAGCCGTCGATGCCGCCGATATCGACAAAGGCGCCAAAATTGGTCAGGCGTCTGACGATGCCCGGGACCACTGTCCCTTCTTTCAGATTGGCCAGGGTCCGGGCCTTCTTTTCCTCGGCTTCCCGCATCAAGTACGCCTTTCTCGACACTATGACCTTGTTGCGCCGGCGTTCCAGTTCAATAACCATTACAGTTACTTCCTGGCCGACAAATTGCGAAAGGTCTTCGACAAAGCGCAGATCCACCAGTGAGGCGGGCATGAATCCCCGCAAACCCAGGTCGACGATGAGGCCGCCCTTGACCACTTCGACAACCTTGCCGGTTACCGGGGTCTGGTTTTCAAAGGCCTCTTTTACCATGTTCCAGGCCTTGGCCTGGGTAACCTTGCGCACCGAGAGTTCAAGCAGGTCATCGGTGAGCCGAATAACTTCGGCTTCCAGCTCGTCGCCAACGTTTACCAGCTCTTCGCAATGCTCCACAGTGCGGAAGGAGAGCTCTTCCTTGCGAATCAGTCCCTCCATCTTATGGCCGACATCGACAAGTACTTCATCGGGGTTAACCTGAACGACTTTGCCAACGACTATATCGCCAACCGCCAAGGGTTTGCTGTCCTGCTCCAAGATTGCGTTTGCGTTGGTGTCCTCCTTTACCTCTTCGATGCCCTCATTGTTAGTTTCCATAACCATTTCAACAACCTCCCTTATAATCCATTCCGGAGTCGAAGCACCTGCGGCAATTCCCACGGCTTTTTTGCTGTGAAACCACCCAGGGTTTATGTCTGCAGCTGACTGTATGTGATGTGTCTCGACACCGGATTGCAAACATATTTCCACCAATTTGCGGGTATTGGCACTGGATTTGCCGCCAATGACCAGCATTAAATCAGATTGCCTGCTGATTTCAGCCACTTCCCGTTGGCGTTCCAGGGTTGCCGGGCAAATTGTATCAAATACTAAGATGTCGGCAAACCTTTGCTTTAGTATCTCCAGGATGCGCTGAAATCTGTCCACTGCAAAAGTTGTCTGGACCACCACTGCCACCGGCAGCTCTGCCTCGACAGTTTGGGCCGTTTGTTCATCGGGAACGACAGCGCAACCGGAGCGCGCCCAGCCGGCAATTCCCTTTACCTCGGGATGATGCGGGTCGCCTACGATGAACAGATACCTGTCTTCCAGGGAACTGGCAATTTTATGAATGCGGCTGACAAAGGGGCAGGTGGCATCGATAATTTTTTTGCCTGCGCTTTCCAGTGCTTCCATTTCCGCAGGAGTGATACCGTGGGCGCGCACCACAATAGTATCCTGGTGTGCAGCCTTAATATCCTCTACAACGCCGATACCCCTCTGGGCCAAGTAATCCAGCATATCCCTGTTGTGCACCAGCGGGCCGTAGGTGGCTATGCTGCCGCCTGTGTCTGCGGCACCTTTAAGGGCCATTTCGGCCGCCCTCTTGACGCCGGGACAAAACCCGGCAAATTTTGAAACTCTGACTTGCACTGTCTTCCCGCCTGTCCTTAACTAATTCATTATATATCATTTTTGGCGATTTAACAAAAAAATTATTCCATGTAGGATAAAATCCGCGCTACCACTTCTTCTATGTTCATGTCAGTGGTATCGATTTCGACAGCGTCGGGTGCTTTGCGCAGAGGAGCGTGGGATCGAGAAGAGTCCAGATTGTCCCTGGCGGCAATTTCCCGACAAAGGTCCTCGAAACTTACTGAAATGCCCCGCGCGCTGAGCTCCAGATAACGGCGCCGTGCCCGGATTTCCACCGAGGCGGTGAGAAAAAACTTGTATGTGGCATCGGGCAGCACCACGGTGCCAATATCCCGTCCTTCCATGACTACATTGGCATCGGCAGCCATGTTCCTCTGCAGAGCGCACATACCTGCGCGCACCGCAGGCAGCGCCGCAACATAAGAGACGTTTCTGGTAACTTCCAGGCTGCGAATTTCATCGGTTATGTCCCTGTCGCCAAAGTACACCTGAAATAAACCGTCGGAAAAAATAAAGCGGAATTCTTTGCGCATGGCCAGTTCCAGCATGGTCTGCTGATGATCGGCATCAATGGGAATATTGTTTTCCAAAGCAAACAGGGTAACCGCGCGGTACATGGCACCTGTATCCACATAAGAATAGCCCAGCTCAAGGGCAAGGGCTTTGGCAATAGTGCTTTTCCCCACCCCAGCCGGTCCGTCCAAGGCGATGGAAATTGTATTGTTTTTCATCGGTTTCCCCCTTTGCTTCAACTATAGAAATTCGACACAGAACAAAGAAAACCCTGCAATCCTATGTAACGAAAGCAATTTTTCTGCCCGGACCCCGTCGGCAGACAAATATTCCCCGGCCGTGAAAGCATGTCCATTGACCGCGCCCATCCCGCCGTCCGCTTTCTGGCCTTAATAGTGCACCGTCTATGGCCAGCCGCCGCCTTGGTATATTGCCCCCTCAATGTGGTTGAGCAGGACCAGGATTTGCGACCAGCGGGGGTGGGCAGCAGCATACTGAAAAAAGGCCAGGCCGCAGGCCAGCGCCATCAAAATCTTGATTAACAGGATCTCAATCTTGTCCAGTCGGTTCAAAGCCAATGCTCCCTCGGTATTTTTTAGGCTAACGCCTCACAACATGCTAAAATCGGCAAAAGCATGGTAGAGGCGGCGAATTTCTGCCAGCAAGCTTAGTCTGTTGTAGCGCACCGGTTTGTCCTCGGTATCCAGGTCCACTGAATTGACAAAACGCAACAGCGGCGTTTTTAGCCGGGCCAGTCTCGCCAAGGCGCCGGCAAAATCCCTGGCCTTGATAAGCTCCTCGGCGTCTTGCCGAACCGTTAAGTATGCCTCGAAGAGCTCTTTTTCCTCAGGCTGTTCAAAATATTCCCGGGCAGCCTCCTGATAGCTGTATTCCCTGGCGCAAATCCTGTCCAGCAACCGGCAGGCTTCTTTACAGTTCTCCACCATGGCGCAGTTGTTTTCGTCCTTCAGCACAATGGCTTTTTGCATAGTTGAATATACATTATCCGGGTTAATCGCTGTCAGAGCCGAGGCCACACCTTCGGCAAAGTCCCGGTCCACCAGGTGCCAATAAAGCCTGTCAACGAAGACCTTGAGCAGATTGGCCAGATCTTTTTCCTGCCATGGCACCAGTCCCTGGGATTCATAGAGGGACAGGGAAAAGCGCAACAGCCTGGTCAGGGAAACATCCAGGGCGACGCTGTCCAAAATGGCAATAATTTCGTCAAACCAGGTTTTGACTGCGCGGTAGTGGGATAACCGGAATTCACTCTGGTAGTAGTGGCCGCAGATATCGTCCAGGCGGTCGGCAATGGCCAGCAGAGCCCCCACCAGGGTGTGGGGCAAGCCCCGGGAATACCGACCCGGACCCCAATGCTCAACGATGGCACTGGCGACCATATCCTCAACTCCGTTGTGCCTTGCAATAAGGGCGCCCATATAACCGCTAAACTCGGGGTAGAGCTGACAAATTTCGGTGGTCAGGTCCAGCTTGGCCAATTCCGCAGCCTCCCGGGCCACAGCGCAAACATTTTCCCCCGCTTCAGCGTGCTCTGCAATGGCCAGGGCAATTTTTTGCAGGCGCATTTGCTTTTCCCACATACTGCCCAGCCCGCTCGGGCAGAGCATATCCCTGAGCCATTGCTGACGCAGTGAGATGGGGATGCCCAAATCAGCAGCGAATTTTTCTTCCGCTCTGGCCAAATCTGCAGCCAGGCGCGGGCGCCGGCTGGCTGCGTTGCTGATATACAGTACCGTGCTGAGCAGACGGCCTTCCGGAGACCGTATGGCAAAACACAGATTACGGTCCAAAATAATAGTGAGGAGTGTTTCCGGCAGGTTTATGTATTTTTCATCTACGGTAATGACGTTGAGCACAGGACGTTCCGCAGTCATGACAACGTCATTCATAATGGGAGACGAGAACACTTCCCCGCCAGCCTGTGCAGCTGCCTGGGACAGCATGGCGCGGATTTCTTTTTCCCTCTGCCCGTTGTCGACCAGAACTTTACGTTTTCCCATCTCTCGCCAATAATGATGCGCATTGCGCAAAGGTATGTGCGCAGTTCCGACCCGGGTTACCGGTTTGGACTGCATTGTCCCAAATTGCACCGGCAAAAAGCCATTATCAGTTAAGGTCGCCATGCCGTTAACGCGGGCCCAGACCTCGGGAAGACTCTCCGCAAACTTGCGCAGCAGTACGCCGACAGCGCCGGCCAATTTCTTTCTCAGCCCGGCGGAACCCGCTTCCCCCAGCCGCAACCACATCACAAGCCTGTACTTGCTGAAAAACACTTCCAGCTTGTACTGCTCAACATGCATCGCGTTTATTTCTGCTTTAAATTCTTTTGTGGCAAAGTCGTACGCTTTTTGCGTTTGTTTGCCGGTCAGGCCCCGGAAGTAAAATTCCATTAAAAAATCCAATTTACTCGCTCCTGCACCTCAGTTCTTCAAACAGCTTGCGGAAAGCCTGTGCTTTAGTCTTTCCCTCTGTAAGCCAAAATATTAGATCGTCGACCAGCCGGGCGCAGTGGCGTTGCAGGTTGCCATTCACCGCCAGCTTATCGCTTTCGGCAAAAGAACACCGGCTCAGGGTGCGGAGCAAGGCCAAATGACGGACATCAACGCCAACCCCGCCTGTGCGGGAACGGCAACGCGGGCAGACCAGGCCCCCCTGGCTCCAATCCATGCAGCCGCTGCGCGCGGCCTGCCGGCAAATCGCACAGCGTTCGGTCTGCATGCCATAACCCAACGCTGCCGCCAACTGCCAGCGAAAGGCATCAAAGGTCAGCGGCACATAATCCCGGTCCCGAAGGTGGAGCATGTATGCCAGCACATGTCTGAAAACTGCCTGTTCGCCCGCCTCCTCCCCAATCAGCAACCGGCAGAGCTCGGCGACAGCAAAAGCAGCGCCGCTTTTTTGCCAATCACGGCGCACAGGCGCAAAGCTGTCAATAATTGCGGCCTGCCGGAGATAGGGCAGGCCTTTGGATTTATATAGCACAAACTCCGCCAGGTTAAAGAGCTGGACCGAAGCGGCGAAGCGGCTTTTAATTTTGCGGCTGCCCTTGGCGATGAACTTTACCAGATTCCCCTCGCTGGTGAAACAGGAGACAATCTGGTCCGCTTCACCCAACGGAAAACCGTAGACCACAAAACCGGTGTGTTTTTCCAGCCTCATTTATACCCCAGCCATTTCAGTTGATTGGGATCTTTGCGCCAGTTCTTTTTAACCGACACCCACAGCTTAAGATGCACGGTCTTATCCATTGCCTCCTGGATTTTCAGGCGCGCAGAGCTGCCGATTTTTTTGAGCATGCTGCCTCCCCGTCCGATGACTATGCCTTTATGGGATTCTTTTTCAACATTGATTGTCGCCGAAATTCTGGCTTCACGTTCATCTTCTTTGAATTCATCGATTTCCACTGCGATGCCGTGGGGCACTTCATCGTCGAGGTGCAGCAGGGCCTGCTCCCTGATCAGTTCAGCAGCAATAAAGCGGAAATTGGCGTCCATTACCTGGTCAGGCGGGTACAAGAAATCGCCGGCAGGCAAAAAATCTTTGATGACCGCAATTAAACGGTCCAGATTCTGGCCATGCAGGGCGGCCACCGGCACCACCGCCGCAAAGCGCGGGTCGGCGCTGAATTGAGCAACCAGCGCTTCGGTGTCGGCCGGAGAGAGCAAATCCACTTTATTGAGGGCTAAAATTACCGGCTTGGCAATTGTGAAGTTAGAAAACAAATCCACATCCGGGTTGGTTGCATCGACGATGTACAGGACAACGTCGCTGTTTTTTATGGCGGAGGCAACCTCCCTGAGCATGTATTCCCCCAGCTTGTTTTTGGGCTGGTGGATGCCGGGGGTATCCACCAGGATAATCTGGTAATCCTCTCCTGTCAATATGCACCGAATCTGATTACGGGTAGTCTGCTTTTTCTCCGAAGTGATGAGCAAGCGCTCCTGCATCAGGCCGTTGATAAGGGTCGACTTACCAGCGTTGGCAAGGCCGGTAACAGCTGCAAAGCCGCTCTTAACTATTGCCATAACCCCCCATATTTTCCTTGGTAAACCCGTCCGGCAAGAGTCTGGCGATAGTGGTACAGATGCCTTGGCCGTTTTCGTTTACCAGGAATATTTCGGTTTCATCATCAAAAAACTCCCTGATGACCTGACGACAGGCTCCGCAAGGTGAGGCGGGCCGGCTGCCGTCCACAGCCACCGCCAGGCCAATAAAATCCCTTTCACCCTGGGAAACAGCCTTAAATATAGCTGTGCGCTCGGCGCAGTTGGTCAGGCCGTAGGACGCATTTTCTATGTTGCATCCCGAGTAAATAGAGCCCTCTTTGGTGGCCACCGCCGCCCCGACTCTGTAACCGGAATATGGCACATAAGCATTTTTCCTGGCTTCCAGGGCCGATTGTACCAGGCGCATCTTTAAAGCCGCATCCACATTGCTTCACCCCTCACTGAATTTTGCCGGGGAGGACCAGTTTATCGTAGGTGTCAATATCCACATGGAAAGCATCATACATGCCCAGGCCGACGTTGAAAAGCAGGTCAATGCCTGTAATCAGGGTTTGTTGATCTCCCACAGCCTCTATTGTTACCAGACTGGGGTCGATGGAAAACCCGTCTACGCTGATTCCACCTTCAGATTCGATTATATAACTGTTAACTGCCAGGCGGTATCCGTTTATGGCTATGGCAATGGCCCCAGCCGAGTACAGCTCGCTGACTATTTGCCGCAATTCCTGGGCTTCCAGGGGAAAGAATATTTCGGATATGGTAATGGTAATCCCGGGTCCTGAGACCTCGGAAAATCCGGCCATCCTGGAATAGCGGGCATAATCGCTGCGCAAATTCTGCAACTCCCGCTCCCAGTAGCGCAGGGTATCCTGCTCGCTGTGCGGAACAATCAGCTGAGCCTTGCCGTTTTCAATTTCAACGTGCAAGGTGGCCTGGTCACGGTATGTCTCGTAGTAGCGCTGGAAAGAAGCAAAACTGAACAGGGAAGGTACAGCGCTGAGCTGCTCAAGGGTGTCTTGCCGCAAAATATGCGGCTCCTCGGCGTAATAACCTCCTTGGGCATGAGGTTTGAGACTGAGCGTTGTTTTGCCGGAAAAATTCTGCACCTCGGTGGCGTTGTTCAGGGTAATCAGTACCTGTTCACCGCTGGCATTAATATATTCCGAGATAATTAACTCTCTGGTATCAGCGGCTGCGTTCTGAATGATGTTGGCCAAATCGGCCCTGCTTTCTGCCAGGTAAGCATCGTAGTGCAATTTTGCCAACGCCTGCTTGACGTTGGAACGCTCAGCGATTCCCAACTCCTGGGCCAACTCCTGCATGCTCATAACTATATTACTGGCAAATTCCTTGGAAAAATCCAGGTTGGGCTGATTGCCCAGCTCTTTCCAGGGAATCTGGGTAGCTGCCAAAAAAATGTTGACGGCAAGGACGACGGCCGCATAAATTTGCACAATCCTGAGCTGGCGAGCCATACCTTCCACCTCCTAACGCAAGGGCTGGCCGGGCAAGCGCAGTTCGGAAACAGTTTCCACTTGCACCCTCAGGCTGCGCTCTCGCACATAGCTGTCCAACAGGGGCTGGACAACCTCCAGCATAGCTTCAGGATCACCTACAGCTTTTATGACAAGCGGCTTGACAGGGACGGGCTGGTAATTGATTAATATTGGGCCGCCTACACAACGGATGGAACTGGTAGCCGTCAGCCTGCGTTCCCCTACCGAGATCCCCCGGGCTCCGCCGGCATACAAATAATGCACGACCTGTTGCACATCAACGTCGTGAATAATTTGGTTCTGATCATATATTTCGCCATCGGCATCCATAAGCGAAATGATGAGACCGGGACCAAGCATCTCCCCATACCCGGACAAGGACCGCAGGTTATTGAATTCCTGTTCCAGAAACATGTATTGATTTTGCATATGCTGCAGCGGATCCTGTGCCATCAGGGGTTCCTTGATTCTGGTGGTCGGACGGTTGCCGGAAACATCGACGACAATTGTCAGCGTTTGCAGGCTCAGGCCGCTGGGCACTTTGTATGACAGTATCCTGTCTACTGTCATTTGGTGCAAAAATTCTCCGCCCACTATAGTTGTGCTGTCGGCGAGGAAATTGATAGTCACCTCGGCTGATTCTGTCAGGTAGCCCAGGCGAGGATCATTGAGGATAGCCTGGGAAAGAGAGTTGGCTAAATTGATATCGGCCTGTTCACGGATAATTTGTTCAAAGCGCTTCATTTCAGTCAGGATAATATGGTACAGTTCTTCGGGCGTACCGGCGTTGTTGATTTGGTCCTGCAGCCTTCTGTAATTCAGATTAACCCGGAGATCGGTTTTCGGAACTTTGAATTCGGAAGCCAATTCCAGGTTATATTCCAACAGGTTGAGGGCATAGTTTTTGGCCATTTGGAATTCTTCCGCCTCAAAGCGAATTAATCCCAGAGCATTGAGGATCAGAACAACGCTGAGCAACAGCGCCAACGCCATTAACCCATACAGCAATTTCATTCCCGGGCGCACGGATCTACCCCCTCACCATTTCTAAAAATACGGGCAGGAAAATGATCAGGGCGACAATAACAGCATACACCGCCGCCAGCAACACCGCCGCTGCTGCGCAGTTTTTGGCCGTTTTTGCCAAAGGGTGGTACGCAGTGGTGTGCAGATCAATGGTCTTTTCAATGGCAGTGTTTATTAACTCGCTGACCAGAACGGCAAAGGCGGCGGAAAGGAGAAACAGAATTTCGCCTGGAGACAAGTTGAGGACCGAAATCGCGACCGCCAAAAGCATGGTAAAAGCACAGTGTATTCTGAAGTTGCGTTGCGTTTTAAAACTGTATGCAAAGCCCTGACCGGCATATTTAAAACTTTCCCACAGGGTTTTGGCCCGCAAACTGTTACCTCCCCATTCCTGCCCGCCTGAGGATCAGCTCTTCCATTTGGCGCATGCGGGGGCAGGGTTCTTCATGATGATCATACCCCAGCAGGTGCAAAATACCGTGCACGGCAAGAAAAGAAAATTCCCTCTGCCAGGAGTGGCCGTACTCTTCAGCCTGGCTTAAAATCCTGAACCAGCACAGATAAATTTCCCCCGTTACTTCGCTCTCTTCTCCCATGGGAAAGCTGAGGACATCGGTAACGTAGTCCCGATGCCGATAATCCCGGTTTAATTGGCGCATGTACTCGTCAGAGACGACGATGATATGGACGACATGTTGCTCCAGCCGGCCAAAAGTCACCTCAACGGCACTGCGAATATTATCAGTCAAACCGTTCATTGCCGACCTTTGTTCCCGGGAGATACAGTCCAACTCAATCCACAGGGACAGTTCCACAGCACGGCCCCCTTACGATCCCGCGTTAGCCAGGTCCTGCTCGGTGGGATAAGCGATACGTTTGTGGTAAATGCCGGTCATAACCCGCGCAAAAGCTTCTGCAATCATGTTCAGGTCTTTAAGGGTCAGGTCACAGTGATCCAACTGGCCGTCGGCCAGTTTGTCCTGAATAATCCGGTTAATCATGCCCCTGATACGGAATTGATTGGGCTGGGCCAGAGAACGCACCGCGGCCTCCACCGAATCGGCCAGCATGATTATTCCCGCCTCTTTAAACTGAGGCTTGGGCCCGTCATACCTGAATTTTTCCTCCAGGAGATTGTCTTTGCCTCCGCGCTCCGACAGGGCGCGGTGGTAAAAATATCCGATAAGGGTATCGCCGTGGTGTTGCTGGATGATATCTTTGATAACCGGCGGCAGTCTGTATTGCTCAGCCAGCTCGACGCCGCCCCGAACGTGGGCGGTCAGAATCATGCTGCTGAGGCTGGGAGGAATTCTGTCGTGGGGATTGTTCCCCTGGAACTGATTTTCGATAAAGAAATAGGGACGTGCCAGCTTGCCGATATCGTGGTAATAGGCACCTACCCGGGCCAGGACGGGATCGGCTCCGACTACTTCGGCAGCAGCTTCTGCCAAATTCCCCACCAGAATGCTGTGGTGGTACGTCCCCGGCGCTTCCAGCAACAACCGTTTAAGAGGCGGTTGGTTGGGGTTGGCCAGTTCCAGCAGACGCACTGATGTGGTAATGCCAAAGGACATCTCAAAAAAGGGCAACAAACCGATGGCAAACACCGAGGCCAAAATGCCGCCGCCCACGCCCATGGCGACATCGGCGAAAGTTCTCTGCAACGAGGCCTGGGTAAAGGCAAACCCGTCCCCAATCAGTATGATGCCCAGAATGGCAAAGGCATTGGCGCAGGCCACCAGCAACCCGGCTCGGGTCAAGTCCGACCTTTGGTTGACATGGGTTACGCTGTATGCACCTACAATACTGCCAATAAGGGCAACCACAAGGATATTCAGTTCGTTGCCCGCCATAATGGCGATGAGGACAGACAGAGTGGCACCAAAGAACAAGGACAAGTGGACGTCGAAAATGATGGTAATCAACAGGGTTGCCAAACTGGCCGGCGTCAGGTAAGGCGCGCCTGTATCGAAGAGCATGCCGCCAAACAGCTTGGCAGCCCACAGCGTCAGCAGGACAATCATTGCCAAAAGCCACAGGCGGTCGGAGCGGTTAAAAATATTCGGCCTGAATTTATAAAGGTAGTAGCTCCAGCTGAGAAAAATGCAAAGCACCAGGCCTGCCAGGCCCAGGTAATAACCGTATGGCACGCTGGTATGCAACATGCCGAGGGCATACAGTTGGGAAAGGTGTTCTTCGGTAACCAGTTCGCCCTTGTCTATTATTTTGGCGTCCTTGAGGATGCGGATCTCCTCCACGGCATCCATGGCTCTGCGCCGCGCATTTTCAGTTTCCTCGGGCGAAAAAACCAGATTGAAGGTAAAATTGTCCTCCAGCCTGCCGACGATGAGCTCCGCTAAAACCGAAGGGAATTGAGCCTGATAAATGTTGCTGCTGATCTCCTGCACATGCTCGTCTACTTCATCAGCTTTGACCCCGGCCTGCATGCTGGACCTGATGAGATTCTCGGTAAGTTCAGCGCACTCTTGCAGGGTATCCAACGGAACAGCCAGCAAAGCCATGGCCACATCCAGAGAACCGACATCGGGATGGTTTTGCAGAAGCTCCCTGGCCAGGTCCTCCAGGGTAATTCCGTTTTCAGCCGTTTCATCCGCCTGTTGTTGGTCTCCTTGGGGCGGCCGGGGCAACTCTATTAAATAGTGCAACACATCGGTGACTGAACTGATAATCTTTGGCTCCACCGAAGAATCGGGCAGATAGACAGGCGCTACCTGTTCCGCCGCTCTGTTGCGGGCGGCATTGGTGGCGGCATGATCGATGACAGTGCGGGGAGCATATATGGTTTCGGGGGAGATTTGTCCAACTTCTAGGGCGTATTGAGTGGGAAGAATGCCAACGACGACAGTGGCATATACTGCCAAAAAAAGCACCACTGCCTGGGTTACTTTGAACCATGGTGTGTTGAAGTGTCGTTTAAAATTAACTGCGCTGAAAACCTTGTCCCGGAGCCTGTGCACAAATCTCACCTCACTTTCGCCGTTTTGCATGCTCGGCATAGGCCCTGACGATATCGGCCACCAGCCTGTGGCGGATAATATCTGTCTCGTCCAACGTAATAACTTCGATTCCCTTGATGCCGCGCAAAATTTGCAACACCTGGCGCAGTCCCGAAACGGTCTCCCGCGGCAGGTCAATCTGGGTTATGTCCCCCGTTACGATGGCTTTGGAACCAAAGCCAAAACGGGTAAGAAACATTTTCATTTGTTCGGGAGTAGTATTTTGCGCTTCGTCCAAAATGATAAAGGCGTCATTTAAAGTTCGACCCCGCATATATGCTAAGGGCGCCACTTCAATGATGCCCTTTTCCATATACTTTTGATAGCTGTCGACGCCCAAAAATTCCATAAGCGCATCGTACAGTGGCCGCAAGTAAGGATCCACTTTGTCCTGAAGGTCCCCGGGCAAAAAGCCCAGGCGTTCTCCGGCTTCAATGGCAGGCCTGGTAAGGATTATTTTGGCGATCTGCTTGTCCTTTAACGCCCTAACCGCCATGGCGACGGCGAGATAAGTCTTGCCGGTTCCCGCTGGCCCGATGCCAAACACCAAATCGTTGTTCCTGATTGCCTGCAGGTAGCGTTGCTGACCTGCCGTCTTGGCAAAAATCTTTTTGCCGCGGGGGGTAATTAAAATTTCCTCGCGGTATAGTGTTTTGAACTCAGGCCTGCTCTCGCTGTAATTGGCCAGCAAGTACTGAATTTCTTCCTGGCTGGGCGTATGACCGGCCCTGATAACAGACAAAAGATGCCGGATTACAGCATAGACATGTTCTTTGTGAGGAGAATTGCCGGTGATTAACAAACCGTCGTCGGTTTGCACCAGATTAACCCCCAGGTCATTAAACAAATTGAGGTGTCTGTCCTGGGCTCCCAGCAATTTTACAGCCTCGCCGTTGCTCAGTGTGATAAGGCAACTATCGGTCAATTAATTTTCCCCCTTGGCCTGAGCCTTCTGCCGGCCGATTCTGGTCTCTGCAGTAAGCACCACTTTGACTCTAAAAACATCGTCGGCGGTAATGTCATAGACTTTCGTTTCCAGCAGGTCTGCATGCTCCCCCAGCTGCTGGTGCGCCCGCAGCATTGCCCTTTCCCTGGCCAGTTCTCTTGCCTCTTCCGGCGTATGGCGCACAGTTTGCAGTTCCACTTCTCTGTAGCGCTGCTCCAGCAAGCCGATGGGAATGCGGGGATTACCCCTGAAAAAACGCCGTGTTTCAACCTTCTCGAAGCGGGCGAACCGGTGATTGCGCCGGGTCAAAGCAATTTTTTTGTTTCCCAGAGTTAAATATCGCGCTGTAAACTCATTGCCGGTAAATACCTTTACCCGCTCTTCAACAGCAGCTTCGCCATAGCCTTCAATATAAACCAACGCCCTGACGAAGCCGGCAGCATTTACAATGCCCTTTTCATCTTTAAAGCCGGAAATAAGCACATCTCCTTTAGCTACGGTCATCCCCGGCTCAACCAGGGGAATACCCTGGATAACCTTCATTTCAATTATTATACCATCATTCTCCGCAACTATGTCAACTGGAACGCCAAATTGGAGCGGATCTGCTTCTCTTTCCACTATGCGAATGGTTATTTGCGTGCCCTGCCTTTCCACCGCCACCCAGGCAATTTCGGGAAAACGCAGCGTCAATTCTCTCTCCATGCGATTAAGGTCGATGTCCCGGATGCTGGCCCATTGCTCCAACCCAAGGGACCGAACGTATTCAAGTATTTCAGCCTCATCCAGAGTCCTGGCGCCTTCCACTCTGATATGCCAAACCAGACCGGACAAGAAGTAAAGGGTCAGCCAAAACCCCATAAAACCAACCAGCAGCAGTTTGCGCAGCCACACCGTCCGGGCAAGCACACAGAGGCCGGATTTTTTCAAAACGGTTAGTGTACAGCCGGTCTGCTTCTGGACTGCCACCAGCCTGTTGTAACTGAAGATATCGGTTTTGCATTGAACTTTGCCGCCAACAGCGCTGATATTCCATAATCTGGCGCCCGCCTCCCGCGCCCGGTTAATAAATTCTTCGGGAGAAATCTCTCCGGCTTCAATTTCCACAGTGCCCAATACCGCCAGCATGCTCCCGTTTTTCATACCTGCTCCTTCAGGAAGATGTTAAAAATCTTCCCTTCTATAAAAATGTCGTCGCTGTAGACAGTGCGCAGTTGCAAATCCTCGCCGTCAATTTGGATTTCACCTTTGTGCACGCCGACGCGGATTTGATTTTTTTCGTACAAGTTAATGCCAGTGTGGTTTTCGATATACAGCTGATGGCTGCCGATCAGGGTTACCCGGGGCAGACCCAGGACAGTATCATGGGGGAGATCAAAAATATCCGCAATCTTTTTTTTAACCTTCTCAACTTTGGCCACAGCAGCTCACCTCTTTACACAGTATGCCGGGCGAGCTTCAGGTATAACAAAAAGCAGAAGGACCGGGGTCCTTCTGCTTTTATCTGCGTGCCAGTCGATGCGGCTTTTTGCACCGCGGGGCGCCGAGAACTTCAGACATAATGATGCCCTGGAGCAAAGTGTCGGCGGACATCTGGATGTCGCCGGTACCCGGGGCATCCAGATCTTCCACTGTTAAAACTGTCTCCGGTTGCTCGGTAAAGTAGGGTTGCGAAGGTTGTTTAGGCTTGGGTTTGTGTTGGGGCTGGCCGGCAACTTCTGCAACCGGTTTTGCCGTCGGCCGGGGTCCCGGGACGCGCGGGCGCGGTACCGGTTGCCTGGTCGCGGATTCAGCCAAAGCCTTTATTACTGCCCAAACGATAGCTGCAATGGCGAAGAAGATCAGTTCCATGTTTGCCCTATTTGTCGTCTTTATCTTTTCCGCCCAGGCCGGTGCCCTTGCTGATGGAGTCGCGCATCTGGGTGTCGGCGATCAAGTTTTGCATGTTAAAGTAATCCATAACACCCAGCTTGCCTTCCCGCAGGGCGGCGGCCAAAGCTTTGGGCACTTCGGCTTCAGCCTCGACAACCTTGGCCCGCATTTCCTGCACCACTGCTTTCATTTCCTGCTCCCTGGCCACCGCCATCGCCCGGCGCTCCTCCGCCTTGGCCTGGGCAATACGCTTGTCGGCTTCGGCCTGATCGGTCTGGAGCTGGGCGCCGATGTTCTTGCCTACGTCCACGTCGGCGATGTCAATGGACAGGATCTGAAAAGCAGTACCGGCATCCAGCGACCGGTCCAATACAGTTTGGGATATCCTGTCGGGGTTTTCCAGCACTTCCTTGTGGGAATTCGAAGAGCCGATGGTGGTAACGATGCCCTCGCCAACGCGGGCAATGATGGTCTCTTCCCCGGCCCCGCCCACCAGGCGGTCGATGTTGGCCCGCACCGTTACCCGCGCCATGGCCTTGACCTCGATTCCATCCTTGGCCACGGCGGCGACGACGGGAGTTTCAATGACCTTGGGGTTGACGCTCATCTGGACGGCGGTGAGAACGTCCCGGCCAGCAAGATCAATGGCCGCCGCCCTTTCAAAACCAAGATTTATATTGGCCCTTTGCGCTGCAATCAGGGCATTGACCACCCGGTCGACATTGCCGCCGGCTAAATAGTGGCTCTCCAGCTTGTCGATGTTTAATTCCAGACCGGCCTTAACCGCCTTAATCATCGGATTGACAATCCGGGCGGGTGCGACGCGGCGCAGACGCATGCCTACCAGATCTGCGAGACTGATTTTGACACCGGAAGCCCAGGCAGATATCCACAAACCAACGGGGATCATGCTGAAAAGCACCGAAATAAACAGAACTCCCACACTGACTAAGATCAAGACAATCATCATAGTGGGCATATAATCACTCCTTTCTGTTTTTGGGAGATACCACAACACTGCCGCTGGACACCCCGGTCACTTCCACTTCCGTTCCGGCGGCAATGTAAAGGCCTTCAGTAATCGCATCTACCCGCTCACCGTTGCTGAGGGCTACAATACCGCTGGGGCGCAGCGGAGTGGCAGCAACGCCCTGCTGGCCAACCAGAGCACTCAAATCTTTGGGGCCAACGTATCCCCTCTCCTTGGTTTCCGCCGTGCTGAGGACTATGCGGTTCCAGGCAGGGCTTTTGCGCAACAGGCGGAAGGCCACGATCACCATGAGCGCTGCCAGCAACAGGGCGCCGGCCAGAGTCACCAGTCCCTGCGCAAAAGTGGATGCTGACAAGATTATACCCAGGACTATGCAAATTAAGCCGGCAATACCCACGACGCCGAATCCAGGGATAAAGGCCTCTGTCAGCAACAGAATGATGCCAAGAATAAAGAGGGCGACGTATTCCCACTGGGCCAGGCCGACAACCATGCCGCTGCCAAAAAAGGCGGAAAAGGCGAGTATCGATATAATCCCGGCCACGCCAAAACCTGCGGTTAATATCTCAATTACCAATGCCGCCAGGGCGATGGCAAGTATGATGGCGCTGACCACCGGGCGTTGCACAAAAATGGCAAAGCGAACAGACCACGGTGCCTCATATACAGTAAAACGGGGAGACTCCATGCCCAGCAAGGGCGGTATTTCGGTGTAACGATCGACAATCCCCTCTGCATAGCCAACCTCGAGAGCCCTGGCCGCCGTCAATGTCAGCAACTTACCCGGCTCAACCAGGCCGGGGATGCCAATCTCCTTGCGCACCATGGCGGCGGCAATCTCCGGGTCCCGGCCCCGTCGTTCGGCCATGGTCTCCATCTGGCTTTGGATGACGGACAGGGTCTTTTCGTCGGTAACCGGTTCACCTCCCGCCACGGGCTCAACGGCACCCAGAGTGCTGCCGGCGCGCATATAGATATTGTCGCATGCCAGTGCGACATAAGCTCCGCCGGAAATGGCTTTTTTGACAAAGGCGTGAACCGGAATTGCTGTATCGTAAATCAGATTCTTAATTTTATCCGACGCATCCACAGTGCCGCCAAAGGTATCGATGACCAGGATGATTGTAGCAGCTCCCTCTTTTTCGGCTTGTTTGAAGGCGTGTCGCAAAGCCAGAAACCGGGCCTGGGTAATCTCGCCGTCCAGGGGAACTACGTATACCAGCTCTTCCTGCGCCGACACAGAAGCAAAATTCAGCAACGATACGCATAAGCACACCAGAGCAAGAGCGCGCCAAATATATTTCATTCATTCACCTCCAGTTACGGTAAATTATTCTGCATGTCAACAAAATTCTCCTGCTTCAGCAAAGAAACCGACCTCAAGGCCGGTTTTTGGTCAATTCCGGAAAAAAATTTCCGCCTTTAATATCTTCTTCTCTTCCGCCTGGCCGCCTCAGACTTTTTTTTGCGCCTGACGCTGGGTTTTTCGTAATGTTCCCGTTTGCGCACTTCAGAAAGAACGCCAGCCTTTTGGCACTGGCGTTTAAAGCGACGCAGAGCACTGTCGAGAGATTCGTTCTTGCCAACTCTGACTTCGGACAAAATTCTACCCTCCCCTCACGCCGACGACGCTGCCAAGCTAGATTATACTCTGCCTGCCGTTCCGGTGTCAATAAATTATCCAGGCGGCCACTGCAGCGGCCTGCCAGCCAGAACGTGAAAATGCAGATGATCTACTGTCTGTCCGCCGTCCGGGCCGGTATTTACAACAATCCGATAGCCCTGCGAACCCAGTTCGCTGCCCAGTTGAGTGCATTTTTTAATCAACGCAGAAACCAGGGCGGAATTGGCACTTGCTTGTTGGAGATTGGGGTAATGCTCTACAGGAATTACCAGCAGGTGAACAGGCGCCTGGGGATTTATGTCCTTAAGAACCAGCAACTGCTCATCGCGATAAAGAACATCCGCCGGCGACTCTCCCCGGGCGATTTTACAAAAGATACATTGGCTCATCCCAGTCACCTCCTTTACCCTGTATATTTTCCACATATTGTTCTTAAATCCTTTAATTAAATTAAAAACGCTCCCCGGGAGCGTCAATAGCCTTTGTCCTTTTCGGCAACTGTAAAGCGCACCGTCTGCGGATCAACATTGAGCTGGGCTTTGTCGAATATAAGCAATTGTACTGTGTCTTTGCTGGAAGACACTATCAACTCCACCCTGTCATCGGACTGGCGGGTCGCACGCAGCTGGCAATTAAGCAAAAATACCGCAACTTCCCGCTGGGGATCAAAATCGTGGTCAGTCAGCGGCAAACCCAGGACATCGTGTATTGTCACCCACATATCCAACGAGGTCACCGTTTGGGCCCTGATGCCGTTGTCCAGCGAAGTTGCCAGCAACGTCTTGTATGGGACAGCATTTGGCTGCGTAGAGACAGGCACTGTTGTCCCGGTCAAACTGTCGTATATGGACACCGCCAGCAACATCAGGAACAACACCGCTATGGGCAGCAGACGCCGCGCTTCCACCACCACCAGTCTGGTCACCGCCAATCCCCCCTGTTTTAGAGGCTGTGTATATATATGACCGACATCGGCAGCTTAGACCTGTACGGCCAGTAATTCACCGTCTTTATTACCCGTAATGCGGACGTCGACAATCTGGCCGGGTACCAATTCGCCGGTACAATGAATGCGCACATAGCGGTCGCCATAACCGGCATAACCGTTCACCAGGGGGCTGGGCTCTTCCACCAGCAGCCTTTCGGTGCCGCCCAGCAACGTGCGGGCATAATTTTCTGCCAGACGCTGTCCCAAGGCAATCAGTTCGTTGCTGCGCATGGCTTTAACGGCGGGGGGAATTTGCTCTTCAAACCCGGCGGCGGGAGTGCCTGGCCGCGGGGAGTAGCGGAACACGTGCAACCTGGAAAAACCCACCCTCTTAATCAACTCTTTCGTGGCTTCGAAGTCGGCTTCCGATTCCCCCGGAAACCCCACGATAACGTCGGTGGAAAAGGACGGGTTAGGGAAAAGCTGCTTTAATTGGTCGGTAAGGGCGAGAAAATCCTCGGCGCTGTAGCAACGCCCCATGCGCTGCAATACCGGGTTGCTTCCGCTTTGCAGGGGGATGTGAAAATCATTGCAGACATTGGCATGACGGCGGAAAGCCTCGATTAACCGGGGAGAAAAATCGGTGGGTTCCACCGAACTGATTCTGATGCGCGCGGACCCCACCGCCGGAGCCAAAGCATTGATGACGTCGGCCAGGTCGGGCAAACCCGGGTCTTCTTTTCCGTACGAAGTCAAATTAATGCCGGTGAGTACAATCTCGCGAAACCCCGCCCGCACCAAATCCTTGCCCCGCTCCACAACAGTGTCCAAGGGCATGCTGCGTAACGGGCCCCGGGCTTTGGGCACTATGCAATAGGTGCAATAGCGCTGGCACCCTTCCTGAATTTTCAGCGTTGCCCGGTGCCGGCTGGTGCCGGCAGCGACAGGCAGATCCTGGAATGCGTCAAGGTCTCCCACGACAATGCGCCTCTCTTTATCGGCCAAAGCGCTCTGCACCAGTTCAACCAGCTCCGCTTTGTGGCTGTTGCCCACAATCAGGTCCACTTCTGCCATGTCCGCCAATTCCCCGGCAGCTGCCTGCGGGTAACACCCCGCCGCCACCACAAGCCCCCGGGGGTTTCTGCGCCGCGCCTGTCGCAACAGCTGGCGGGATTTTTTACTGCCCAAATTGGTTACGGTGCAAGTATTGACGATATATACATCAGCCAAATCTTTAAAGTCCACTATTTCATAGCCGGCATCGGCAAAAAGTTGCCGGATGCCGACGGTTTCATCCTGATTTACTTTGCATCCCAGTGTGGCAAAGGCTACTTTCATCGCACTCACCCCATTTCACCCATGGCAAACATGGTGCATGCCAGTAAGGTAATGGCCGCTGTCTCGGCGCGCAATATGCGCGCACCCAGAGTAACCGGGCGCCAGCCTGCGTCGATAAGGGTGTTGACTTCCCGGGGGCTCAATCCCCCCTCAGGGCCGGTCAGCAGCGCCAGCTCTGCAGCAGACTGAAAATGTTGGAGGCATTGGTTCAGGCTGCTGCTGCGCTCTTGCTCCCAGGCAAATATACCGGGTGCCTTCTCCTCCAGCACTTCCGGAAAAGAGAGCACTCCTCTCAGCTCCGGCGCCTTTTGGCGGCGGCATTGGCGGGCAGCTTCCAACATTATTTTTTGCAACCGGGCAATTTTCTGGTCCGCGTTTTTGTTCCATTTGGCTATGCTGCGCTCGGCGCTGTACAAAACAATTTCACCGACGCCAAGCTCCACCGCTTTTTGCGCCGCCAGTTCCAGTTTGTCCCCTTTGAGCAACGGGACATACAGGCGGACCTTCAGGTGCGGTTCCCGGTCCAGCTCCCCCGCCTCGGTGAGAACTGTGCAGGTGCGCTGAGACCGTGGACCAAGCTCTGCCACAAAGGGTATGCCGTCGGTACCGATGACGACGATCTTTTGCCCTTCCCTCAATCTCAGCACATTGTACAGATAATGGGCTTGGCTCCTTTCCAGTTGCAGCACTGCGCCCGCGTGCAGCGGAAAATTCACCAGCAGCCTACGCATCTTCCAGCACCAGACAGCCCCAGCCCTCCTGGGTGCGAATGCGCATCCGGCAATCACCGATAATTTCCTTCAATTCAGGTATGCGCTGCTGGGGAAAGCCGCTGAGGATAAGCCGGCACCGTTTCTTTTCTGCGACAAATATTTTGGCCAGCTGTGCGCAGGTGGCAAAATCTATATTGGCTACAGCCAGGTCGTCTGCACTGGCCGCGAAGACCTGCACTGCATCGCCCAGGCCTACCTCAACTGTGCAGTTGTTGCGCCGGGCATTTTCTTCTGCAACCTTAACCGCCGTCTCGTCACTGTCCACTGCCTGCACCCGGGCGGCGCCCAGTTTGGCAGCGACAATGGCGAGGATACCCGAACCGGTACCTAAATCCAATACTGTCTTGTTAACCGGGGCGATGGCGCTGAGTTCGGCTAAACACATCTGCGTAGTGGGGTGAGTGCCTGTGCCGAAAGCCATGCCAGGGTCGAGGTGTACGACGGTTTGCCCGGCCTGGCAATCGGGCTCCAGCCAGGACGGCGTTATGCATATATTGCCCACCCGCACCGGCTTGTAGTATTTTTTCCACTCTTCCGCCCAGTCAGTATCCCGGACGATGTTGGTGCGGACCTGGGGTTCAGCATTGATGTCCGCTTCCTCCAGGTTTGACCACAACGTCTCCAGGCTGGCCAAAATGGATTCGGCCTTCTCCCCGGCGGGAAAATAGGCGGTGACAGTACTGGTTTGGCTGTCCTGGTGTTCTATGACGACTCCGCCGGCGTCGGCTTCATGAATGAAATTGGCCACTGCCTCAACGGCATCGGTTTTAACAGTAATCACTATTTCGGTCCATTCCATGCGGCTACCTCCTGCCAAATACTCGCTTTAAACGGCTCACCAGGCCGTCGTCGATGTTTTCCACCGTCTCATTGCTCAGTTCGGCATACTGTTTTAAGGCATCTCTCTGTTGGGGAGTGAGATTGCGGGGAACATCTATCTCCACGGTCACTATTTGGTCGCCCCTGCCGCCACGGTGAATCCGCGGCACCCCTTTGCCGGCAAGCCGGAAAGCAGTTCCGGATTTTGTGCCCGCAGGTATAATCAGCCGTTCGGAGCCATAGAGCGTGGGCACCTCCAGCTCGACTCCCAGCGCAGCCTGTGCCAAACCAATGGGAACGGTAAGATGAATGTCCTGACCTTTGCGTTCAAAGAACTGGTGTTTGCGCACATTTACCGTGACATACAAATCTCCCGGCGGTCCGCCATACACGCCGGCATGTCCCGCACCGGCAATCCGCAACCGCGTGCCGGTATCCACTCCTGCGGGAATGTTTACTTTCTTGCGGACAATTCCTTCCACACGACCCTGCCCACGGCAATTGGGACAGGGCTGAGTTATGACAGTCCCCACGCCATTGCACTGGGGACAAGTGCGTACCTGGACCATTCTGCCCAGAAGCGTGGTCTGGACTACCCTAATTTCACCTGTGCCACGGCAATGGGAACACTCTCGCCGCCCGGTTCCGCGCTTGGCTCCCGTCCCTTCGCATTCCTGACACACTTGCAGCACCCGGGCAGATATCTCTTTTTCGGCGCCAAAAGCCGCTTCCTCAAAGGACAGGGTAATTTCCACACCGGCGTCGGCGCCTTTTTGGGCCCTGGGCCTGGAGCTGGTCCTGGCGCCAAAGCCTTCGCCAAACATGGATTCAAAAATATCTTCAAAGTTAAAGCCAAAGCCGCCGAATCCGCCAAACCCTCCCGCACCAGGCTGTTCGTCGCCGGTAAAACCGTAGTTATCATACTGCTGCCGTTTGCCCGGATCGCTGAGGATGTCGTACGCCTTTTTGACCTCTTTGAACTTTTCCTCAGCGGTGCTGTCATTGGGGTTGTGGTCGGGATGGTATTTGCGGGCCAGCCGGCGGTAGGCCTTTTTTATTTCTTCAGCAGTGGCATTTCTGCTAACCCCTAATACCTCATATGGGTCGAATCCTGGCAAGGGCCGTCACCTCCATGGAAAAAGTCAAAGCCAAAGCTGGCTTTGACTTTCGAACTAGTCTTTTTTGTCACCGTCAATGTCTTCCGCTTCGGCATCCACGGTGGACCCGTCATTGCCCGGACCGGCCTGCGTGCCGCTGGCCTGCTGGTATGCCTGAGCGGAAAGCTGGTGCAAAAGCTGGGTGACCGCTTCGGTCTCGGCCTTGATTTTCTCCACATCCTCGCCCTTGGCGGCTTCCTCCAGGCGCTCCAAAGCCTGTTCGATCTCTTTCTTTTTCGCCTCGTCTACTTTGCCGCCCAGATCCTTTAAGGCTTTGCGGGTACTGTATGCCAATGAATCGGCGTTGTTCCTGGCATCCACCAGCGCCCTGCGCTTTTCATCGCTCTCGGCGTGTTCTTTGGCTTCCCTGATCATTCTTTCTATCTCCTCTTCGCTTAGACCGCTGGATGCCGTAATGGTAATTTTTTGTTCCTTCTTGGTGGCCAGGTCCTTGGCGGATACGTTAACGATGCCGTTGGCGTCTATGTCGAAGGTAACTTCAATCTGAGGCACGCCCCTGGGCGCCGGCGGAATGCCGTCGAGTATGAATCTGCCCAGGGTTTTGTTGTCTGCCGCCATGGGCCTCTCGCCCTGGAGGACATGGATTTCGACACTGGGCTGATTGTCGGTGGCGGTGGAAAAGATTTGGCTTTTGGAAGTGGGTATGGTGGTGTTGCGCTCGATTAGTTTGGTAAACACGCCGCCCAGGGTTTCTATGCCCAGAGAAAGCGGCGTAACGTCCAGCAGGACGACGTCCTTTACTTCGCCGGACAGTACTGCGCCCTGGATGGCGGCGCCCAAAGCGACTACTTCATCGGGATTGACGCCTTTGTGGGGTTCTTTGCCGACTTCCCGCTTAATGGCCTCCTGAACGGCAGGGATGCGGGTAGAACCTCCCACCAGGATAATTTTATCCACTTGCTCGGGAGTGAGCTTGGCATCTTTTAGTGCCTGGCGCAACGGACCCATGGTAGCCTCCACCAGGTCGGCGGTAAGTTCCTCAAATTTGGCCCTGGTTAAATTGATATCCAGGTGCTGGGGCCCGTTTTCATCAGCGCTGATGAACGGCAAGCTTATGTTGGTTTGCAAGGTGGACGACAATTCAATCTTGGCCTTCTCGGCAGCTTCTTTGAGACGCTGCATGGCCGTTTTGTCTTTGCTGAGATCAATGCCCGTATCTTTGCGGAACTCTGTTATTAAGTAATCGATTATCCTCTGGTCGAAATCGTCGCCGCCCAGGCGGTTATTGCCGTTGGTGGCTTTAACTTCAAAGACTCCGTCTCCGATTTCCAGAATAGAAACGTCAAAGGTACCTCCGCCCAGGTCAAAAACCAGAATAGTCTGGTCGCCTTCCTTATCCAGGCCGAAGGCAAGCGCCGCAGCTGTGGGCTCGTTAATGATGCGCAACACATTGAGCCCCGCGATACGGCCTGCATCCTTGGTGGCCTGGCGTTGGGAATCGCTGAAATACGCCGGTACGGTAATTACGGCATCCGTCACAGTCTCGCCCAGATATTCTTCGGCATCCCGCTTTAATTTTTGCAAAATCATTGCCGAAACTTCCTGGGGCGTATATTTCTTGCCGTCGATGTTGACGGTGTGGTCGGTTCCCATATGTCTCTTGATGGACAGAATCGTTCTTTCGGGATTGATCACTGCCTGGCGCTTGGCAGTCTGCCCCACCAGGCGTTCTCCGTTCTTGTTGAAAGCAACAACAGAGGGAGTAAGACGCCCCCCCTCGGAGTTTACTATTACTTCAGGATTGCCGCCTTCCATAACGGCAACCACCGAGTTGGTAGTTCCAAGATCAATGCCAATAACCTTGCCCATAACCGAACTTATTCCTCCTTCTTGGAATTTACTTTGACCATTGCCGGACGCAATACCTTGCCGTTAAGCAGGTAGCCCTTGCGAATTTCCGCCAATATAATATTGTCTTCAGCGCCCGCGCGTTCTTCCCGGGCAACAGCTTCGTGGACATTGGGATCAAAGGGGCAGCCGACAGTCTCAATCTCCGCCAATCCCTTTGCACCCAGGACATCCAGGAGCTGCTGGTAAATCATCTGCATGCCTTTGAGAATGGATTCATCCTGCACAGAATCCAGAGCGTGATTAAAATTATCCAACACCGGAAGCAGGCTGCACATCAAATCGGCATTGGCCATCGCAACCAGCTCCTTGTGCTGTCTTTCGGTGCGCTTGCGGAAGTTGTCAAAATCGGCAGCCAGCCGCAGATACCTGGCTTCCAGTTCTGCATAACGGTTGCGTTCGGCATCCAGGAGCTCATGACACTGGCAATTTTGCGCCTGCTCCTGGCCGCCGCCTTCTTCAGCATTCTCGTTCTCAGGCACTTCCTTTTCCTGCTCTTCCAAGACTTGCTCTTCTTTGTTGGCCAACATTCCGTCCTCCCCTAATCAAAATAATCTCTCAACCGCCTGAGAAAACCAATTGTCTTGGCATAGTGCATTCTGGCCGGACCCAGGATCCCCAGAAAAACTTTGCGCTCGCGGTGAGTAAAGGTTGCCACCACCAGACTGCAATCATAAAAGCTCTCCAAACCGATTTCGGCACCGATGCGAATATCCAAATCGTCCGGGCTGTCGTTGACCTGCATTAACTTTAAGATTACATCATTTTGCTCCAGGGCGGCCAGGAGATCCTGAAATTTATTGATATCCTTGAACTCCGGCTGACTGAGCAGGTTTTTGGCGCCGTCTACAATCAGCTGGTCATCCCGGGCAAGCAACATGTGTTGCACAAAAGACATGATGTCGTCAATTAACTTCATGTTGCCGGAAAATTCATCCCTTAATTCGTTAAGCATGGCTGGATTTATGTCCCTCAGCCTGATTCCCTGCAAGCGGCGGTTAATGAAAGCGGTGAGGGACTTGATTTGTCTGCTGCTCAAACCCGAAGGAACGCTAATAGTAGTGTGGTTGACGGCGCCGTCGCTGAGCACGACAATGAGACTGGCAACGCCTGCCGTCAGGGGAATTATGTCAATGTGCCGCACTTCCTGGGCAGTATCACAAGGTTCGGCAATTAAAGAAATATAACTGGTAACCGAGGACAACAATTTGGCCAGTTGCCGGGTAAAGTTGGCCGGCTGGCTTTCCAAATCTGACAACTTTTGCTCCAGAGCATGAAGCTCAGCGGGATCGAACTGGAAATCTCCCATGAGCGAGTTGACATAGAACCGATACCCCAGGTGAGACGGTATGCGGCCCGCAGAAGTGTGCGGCTGCTCCAAAAATCCCATTTCCTCGAGATCGGCCATTTCATTGCGAATGGTGGCGGGGCTCAAGCCTATGCGATGCCGTTTAACCAGGGTTCTGGAACCGACAGGCTCGGCAGAACAAATATAATCCTGAACTACTGCATTGAGAATAAGACGTTTTCTTTCATCCAGCATTTTTGCCCCCCCTTCACCGGTTGTTAGCACTCTAAGGGGTCGAGTGCTAATTCCACATAAAAAAAATACCACTTGGGCTTTATTTTGTCAACAGCCCGACTTTGCTGCGCAGAGCACCGAGGTTGCCCCAATTTATGGCCAGCGGCAACTCCAGGCTCAATCCCTCAACGCGCCAACGGGCAACATCGCCGTCGACGCTCAGTTCGCCTATTGTTAACGCGGGGACTGCAAACCTGGCCTGCGGGCCATGGATGACCACACCGTGCTCGTAGGAAACAGACAGAACAGATATGGGCTGCTCGGGCAGAATTAAGCGGTTAAGTTGCCGGTCAGTCAGGTTTGTACCCACTAAAACCAAAACGACCAGCAGCAACACGCCCAAAAACAGTGTGTTTTTTTCGGCATCGCTCATCAGTATCCTCCTTCCATATATTCGGCGACAGCCGCTGCAAATAGTTCTGCTCCGTACACAGCTTCATCCAGGGTGTTCCAGTGCCCGCCAATTTCGACCAGTACCGCTCCGGGGTGCAAGTCCTGGTTATATGTGGAATTTTCGCGGGACAGTATACCCCGGGACAGCCCAGGATATTTATTTTCCAGTATATTGTGCAGGTCGTTGGCCACCCGGTAGTTTTCTGTCCAGTTGGCATGGGCAGTGCTTACAACAAACATAATTTGACCGGCGCGCCGGCCGTCAATGGTGCAGGTGGTTACCGCGCGTCCCGATGCCGAAGTGGCTCCTACTCCATCGCGGTGCAAATCCAGCAACAGCCTGAGGGAGGGCTCCCTGGACAGCATTGCCTCAGCCGTCTGTCTGGATTTTGCATAGGATTGTCCATAAGAAATGTCGTGGTACTCTTCGCTGTGTATGACAGCTATCCCCCTGCTCTCCAGTCTTTCTTTAATGACTCTGCCCAACGTGACCACCGTCTGGCTAAAATCTTCGGACCGGGGCTGGCCGCTTGTGGGCACAAACGCCTCGCTGGCATGGGTGTGGTAAATTGCCACCGCATCACCGGTGGGACGGGTCTTTTCATCGCCGTCACCCGGGGGCTGCACGACAACGGGTTCCTCCCATTCGCCGGGCTTAATGGCGGCAAACACCGGAAGCTGCAATCCCAACAGCCGCCAGGGTTCCAGTTTTATCAAAGCCCCGGCGCTGTCAACATCCTCATGGAACAGGGCCGGAGCTCCCCAGCTCAGAAAATAATAGGGGTTGAGAGAGTTTGCACCGGCCACTATGGGAGCAAGCCAGTGACTGACAATGAGCAACGCCGCCATAGTCAGTACCGCTGCCAGGCTCCAGGCCAGTTTACGCAATTTTTCTTTGCGCACAGACAATCACCCCCTTACATCTTATGTGCAAGGGGGGCGTGAAAATGCCTCAATCTCCGTCAATGGAAAAATTCGGCCGCAACCCGCGGATGCAGGGCCGCATTCAAGCCATTGGCCAAAACTCCCGAGATATCGTTGAGCAGGCGGTCGACCTCTTTGGGAGTCACCATCAGCATCCCCACTTCGGGATTGAGAACTTCCCGGATCAATTGTTTCTTATCGGTACTTTCCAATTCCTCAAAGAGCGACAACAACTGACTGACATCGCTTCCAACGCCCGCCTGTTTGTGAACGGCTTTAACTACCAGTTCCAGCACATCGTTGGCCAAAGTGGCGGCGTCGACAACGGTGGGAACGCCGATGGCCAACACAGGAATGCCCAGCGTTTGCGGTGTTATGCCTTGACCGCGGCTGCCGACACCTGAACCGGGGTAAATCCCGGTGTCAGATATTTGAATGGTGGTATTCAGGCGGTGCAGGCTCCTGGCAGCCAAAGCATCGATGGCAATGACCAAATCCGGCTTGAGGCGCTGTACTATGCCAAAGATAATTTCACCGGTTTCTATCCCGGTCAGCCCCAAAACTCCCGGCGCGATAGCACAGACGTTTCTGAACCCGGGGCCGATTTTGTCAGGATGCATGGCTTTAATGTGCCTGGTTACGTAAAGGGCTTCCACCACGCTGGGACCAAGGGAATCGGGAGTTACATTCCAATTGCCCAGCCCCACAACCAGGATGGTGGCATCGTCGGCCAGGTGCAGGAGGCGTTGCAACTGCCTGCACACCACAGCGGCCAGGCGTTCTTCCAGCTCGCTGTTTTTATCCCGCAAACCGGGCGCTTCAATTGTGATATACTTGCCCGGTGACTTGCCAATTTTTTGGGCGGCTTCGGGAGTCACAATTTCAATTAACGACACGTCTATGCCGTCGCTGGACTCATGGAAGCTCTTAATTCCCTCAATTTCCTGAAGCCGGCTGGTTTGTAACAGTACTTCGTGGGCTTCAATAACTAAGTCAGTACGGACCAATTTGGATTGATCCCCTCAACGCAATTCTGTGGGCACAAAAAGGTCGATGATTCCGATTACCAGCGATGCAATCAATGCGCCCAGGACCGTGACCTTGAGAGCCGGCACTATGAATTGCGCCAGGTATATTACCACAGCTGCGGTTATAAACCCTACTATGCCTCTGGCCTGAGGAGATACGTTCTTGCCGAGCAGGGATTCAATTAAATAGCCCAGCACGCTTATCACCACAGCGGCAATAAGGGCATTGACAAAGCCAATGGGCCCGAATCCCGGCACCAGAAAGCCGACGAACATTAACACCAAAGCGGAAACTATAAAACGAACTACTGTTCTGAGCATAATCATATACCTCCTTTTGCCTATAGATTAACCGAAAATGACAAAATCATACCGCAGCAACCTTGCAATTAAAATAAACCCATGGTAAAATCCTAATGTTGCTAGTTTGGCATAAGGAGGTGTTTCAATGCCCAATACCAAATCTGCGCTAAAGCGAGCCAGGACCAGCGCCATCAGACGCGCGCGGAACAGAAGCGCCAAGTCTGCCATAAAAACATATATCCGCAAATTTAAAGACGCTGTTGCGCAAGGCGATAACGACAGCGCTCGCCTGCTCTATGCCAAGATTTCTTCTCTGCTGGACAAAGCCGCCAACAAAGGTATCATCCATAAAAACAACGCGGCCCGCAGAAAATCCCGGTTGGCTGCGAAATTAAAAAATCCCGCCTGACGGGATTTATTTTTTTGCTATTTTAACTATCAGCGGCTGCAACAGGCTCAGCCCCTGCCGGGCACCGGTTTTATAATTCCAATCTGCTTCGGCAAGGGCATGGATTGACCGGGCACAGTACGCCAGGCCCGCCTGTCCTGCCTGTTGACACAATCTCTGAAAAGCGTAGGGGTGCATGGGCATCATTTTCTGGATTTCAGCATCGGAGTACCCCTTTTGCCTGTACATCTGCAGCCTGAACAGCAGCCGGTATTGCCGCGCCAGCATATGCAAAATATACGGTTCGGCGGCTCCGCTGCGAAAAAGGTCCTCCACCAAGTACAAAGCCCTGGCCCCTTGACCTTGGACCACTGCATCCACCAGGTCAAAAATGGTTGCATGCATGGCCCTGGTCGCCAGCAGGCGAACATTATGCACAGTTATCTCGGTGCTGTAGTTCAGCAGCTTTTTCAGCTCGTTTTCCAGGGCAAGCAGGTTGGTACCGGCCAAATAGATCAATTCCTGCGCCGCCTTGCGGTCGATGCCGGCGCCCAGTTGGCTGGCCCTGTCCATCACCCAGCGGATCAGTTCTCCACCCCGGGGAGCGGAAATCTCCCTTACGGCAGCAACCTGCGCCAGCAACTTGTACGCCTGTACACGCCGGTCCGGTTTCTCCAGGGCGTATACAATCAGGATATTGGGGTGACCGGCTAAAATATCTTCCATGTCCCGGGGATTGGGGTCAGATTCGCATAACGCCGCATAGTCGGCGATAAATACTCTGCGCTCGGCAAACATGGCCTGGGTCGCCAGTTTGTTGCGCAGCTCCGACCACGAATTTACTCTTTCCCGATCCCAGGCGCCGTTGCTTTGGTGTTGGGAACAGATTTCGCTGATGGCATCCCGGACCAGCAACTCTTCTTCGCCGATAATGAAGTAGTTCAAAGCCATATTATCTCCCCGCAAAAGTATGTATTGTAAATTCGGACCAGGGCCAAATAATTGCCTGCACGCAACCTGCTGTATCGGTTCGATAGATATCAATCCCATGGGCCTCCAGCCGCTCCAGCACTGCCGGTTTGGGAAAACCGAATTTGTTGGCCGGGCCGCAGCTGACGACGGCTGCCCGGGGCTGAGTTTGAGCCAGTAAACGGGCAGAGGTCGAGGAATCACTGCCGTGGTGGGGTACTTTCAAAATGCTGTGCGGCGTCAGATGGGACAAATGCAACAGCTCGCCGACCTCTTCGATGTCTCCGGTACACAAAATGCCAATGCCGTTCCTGCGCACCGAGACCAGCAGCGAATTGTCATTGAGGCCGGCAGTTCCGGCAACGGGAGGCAGTACTGTGATTCCGGGTCCAGCCACCCGGGGAGTCCTGACCACTTCCGCCCGGGGAAACAGTTCATGCCAGGGTGAGTCAACAAAACAACTGTTGACGAAGACCTTGTCTACCCGAATTGCGGCAGCTAATGCCTCCAACCCTCCGCAGTGGTCGGCATGGGGGTGGGAAATGATTAGGGCGTCAATTTGTCTTACGCCGAGGAATTTTAGCGTCGGCACCACAGCTCTTTCCCCGGCCCGGGCATCCCCGCAATCCACCAGTATCCATTTGCCCTGCTGACGGATGAGTATGGCATCGCCCTGGCCCACATCCAGGAACCAGGCACGGCAAACCTGGCTGTCGACGGCGCAAAGCAACGAGTATACCGCCAGCAAACCGGCCATGCACAGCACCAGGTACCTTCTGTTTCCGGTCCGCAGCCAAACCAAAACCGAAACGCTCAAGCCGGCAAGCAAGAGCATGTGCAATCCTCCGACCTCGAGGACCAGGGGGAATTGGTTGAGCAACAGAAAAAACTCAGCAGTACCCTTAAAAAGCAGCTTGCCCGGCAAGGCAGTTGCGGCGCCGACCGGGCCAGGCAGTCCCGCCAACATGGCCAGGCCTGCCAATACCGGCAGCAAAGGGATTATCACAATGTTGGCCAGGGGACTCCACAGCGCGACCTGCCCAAAAAGGTAAACGTTCAGGGGCAAAGCTGTCAGCTGAATGAGCACAGACAGGGAGGCTATTTTTGCAACCTTTTCAGGCAAAAAGCCCAGGTGCTTCTCCAGGCGATCGCCCAAAGTCAAACAAATGAAGGTAGCCCAAAAGGAATAGACAAAGGCATAATCAAACAGCCAAAGCGGATTGAACAGCAACATTGCCGCCGCCGTCCACAGCAAGGCGGTCAGGCCTTGCCGCTCACGCCCGGCAAAAACGGCGATGGCGCCGTAAAAATACATCAAAACCGCCCGGAGAAGTGAGGGCGAAGGCCCTGCGAAAATAACAAACAAAATGAGCAGAACCGCACACAGGGCAACAGCCCACGGGCGGGGCAGGCCTGCAATCCTTAATAATGTCATAATTATACCTGCCAAAATACTGACGTGCAAACCGGACAAAGCCATAATATGGCCAACCCCGGTGCGATACAATGCGCTGCCCAGCGATTCCGGCAAGAGGCTGCGATCTCCCAATACAATGGCCAGAGCCAGAGCTGCACTGTCCCTGTCTCCCAGGTTGGCCTGTACATTGTCCCGAAAAGATGCGCGCACCCTGCTCAATACTCCGGGGACATGCCCGGCAAAATGAATTACCCGGGGCCAGCGCAGTATGCCGATTTCATTTGCGCATATTTTCCGCTTGTAATGCCAGCCCTGCCCGGGGTTTCTGTACTCGACAGGCGGCAACAGCGGCCCGGACAAGGTATAGGTCCCCGGCCGGTAGGTATCGGCATAAACCTGCACCGTTGCGCCGGCCAGTTGACGAGGCTCTATAATGGTCCCCTGCCACGCACAATACCCGTCGCCTTGCTTCGTCAGCCGGCGGCTGGCAACAGTCACAGTTATTTCTTCGCCATAGACCGGTTTGGGCAACATATTAAAGCGCAAAACGGTCAGGGCAAAGCCCAGGCAAAAAAAACAGGCAAAGACGATGAGCAACCGGGGAGCGCGCCGAAACATACAGATGCCAGCGGCCAGTGCCAGGCCGGTGAATGCGACACGGGGGAACAGGTCAGCACAGAGGATTCCCGCCGTCAAACCAAAAAGCAGCCCGCCAAGCATAGTGCTTTACTTTTCTGCGATCAGCACTTCATCGCTGCCGTCTGTTTCGGTCAGTTTAACCTGAATAGTTTCATTTGTGGATGTGGGGACATTCTTGCCCACAAAATCGGCACGGATGGGCAGCTCGCGATGTCCGCGGTCCACCAGCACTGCCAGCTGAATTGCCCGGGGACGGCCCAAATCGATGACGGCATCCATGGCTGCCCGCACCGTCCTTCCGGTATAGAGCACATCGTCCACCAAAACCACCACTTTTCCCTGCACCGGAAAGGGCAGTTGCAGAGGCTGGTCAGCAAACTGGTGCGGTTTGTGTTCAATATCATCCCGATAGAGCGTTACATCCAGCTCCCCCACCGGAACGGACTGGCCTTCAAAACTTTCTATGCACTGGGCAATTCGGCGCGCCAGTGGCCACCCTCTGGTACGAATGCCCAACAGCACAAGGTTGTCGACGCCTTTGTTCTTCTCAATAATCTGGTGCGAAATACGCCGAATAATTCGCGTTATATCCGCCTCGGCAAGTATCCGGCTCTTAATCTTCATTTTCCTTCCCCCTTTGGTTGTCATTGCCATCGGCTCAAAATTTTAAGCCAACATGCCGTATAGTTAACATAAAACAAGCCGGGACAGGCTGTCGCCCTGCCACGCCTGATTTTATCGTTTGTCGGCATTGACAACATTATATATACTTATGCAAACAATACTTACTGAATCAGGGATGGTGACACTATGCTTTTCTCCAGATTACGGAAAATACTTGCAGTGCTGGCTCTGGCCCTGGGTATCAGTCTGGCCCTCGCTGTCTGGTCGCCGGCGTACGGACAAGCTTACCGTGTCCAGCCCGGCGACAGCCTCTGGAAAATATCCCAGCGTTATGGCGTTACCGTTGTTGGGATTCAACTGACCAACGGTCTGAGCAGTGACTTGATTCTGGCCGGACAATACTTGGAGCTTCCCGCCCTGCACACCGTTAAAAGGGGAGACACCCTGTATTTGCTGGCACGGCAGTACGGGACAAGCGTTGAGGCCATCATGAAGGCCAACGGCCTGACCGGCAGCCTGATTTTTGTCGGCCAGAAGCTGACCGTTCCCGCTCCTGCCCCGGCTTCCGGCGTCCAACGGCTAACAGTGTCGGAATACGAACGGGAACTGCTGGCCAGGGCAGTTTACAGCGAAGCACGCGGCGAGCCGTTTCTGGGCCAGGTGGCAGTTGCTGCTGTAATCCTCAACCGCGTCAGGCACCCGGATTTTCCCAACACAATCAGCGGCGTAATTTTCGAGCCCTGGGCAATCACCGCCGTTCATGACGGTCAGTTTTGGTTGCCCCCGAACCAAACTGCTTTTGCCGCAGCGGATGAAGCTCTCGCCGGCTCCGACCCCAGCGGCGGCGCGCTGTTTTATTACAATCCGGTTACTGCCACCAATCAGTGGATCAGGAGCCGGCCCATAATAACATCCATCGGGCGGCACGTCTTCGCCCGCTGATTAAAGAGACTCCTGCGGGAGTCTTTTTTTAGTAAGTAATCAATTCCTTAATGCTTTCGTAAATTTTGGGGCCGATGCCGCTGACATTGAGAATTTCTTCGCAGGAACCAAAGCCGCCGTGGGCTTCCCGGTACTCGATGATTCTCCTGGCCCGGGTTGGGCCGATGTTGGGCAGCGTTTCCAAAGTCTTTTGGTCGGCGGTGTTGATGTTTACCAGACCGTTTATCAGGCCCGATTCGCCCGGTTTTGCCTGCGCCGGGACATTTATTTTTTGCCCGTCGCTAACAAAGGCAGCCAAATTCAACCTGTTTATATCCGCTTCGGCAAGTTCTCCGCCGGCGGCGGCAATGGCATCCGCTACCCTGCTGTTGGCCGGCAACTGGTATACGCCGGGGTTGCGGACACAGCCGGAAACGTGCACCAAAATGCTGTATGGTTCAGGCACTGTTTGCTCGGGCGGTTGGCACCTGGTGCGCACAAAGCTGAACATTCCCAGGCAAGCTATCAACAGGGCCAGCGTCAGTACGAAAACAAAATCCCTGGCCTTGACGCCCACGAAACTCACCCTTTCCCCATTCATACAGGAATATATTCTGCATATTTTGACTTATTCCTGCATAAAAAAAGCGCAAATGCGCTTTTTTACAGGGCGTTGAGTTTCTCCAGCAACAAGTCGACGTTAATACCATGCGCCATGGCTGCTTCCTCGATGGATTCCCCGGAGGCGGTGGGGCAACCTATGCAGTGCATCCCAAAGCTGAAAAAAATATCCGCGCTTTTGGGGTTTAATTCCAGGGCTTCCTTAATAGTCATCTCCTTGGTAAATTTCACTCTTTCTTCCCTCCTTCATTTTTGAGCTACGACGGTAATCCTGTCTGTGCGGGCAGACCTTAACGGGCCCTTGTAATTGTCAAACAAGCAGACGCGTTTAAAACCGCTCTTCCTTAAATAGTTTACCAGCGTTGCAGGTTTATAGCAACGTTCAATTACTTCAGTTTTTGCATGCGTAAAAACGCCCGGTTCAGTTTGGGCAAAAATGTTGAGTATTGCCGTATTATAGGGGTATTGATACCGGTTGGTCCAAACCACATGCAAACCGGAAACCTGCCAATAAAAGACATTGTCTGCCAGCACCCTGGCAAATTTGTACGGGCTGTTGACGTCAAAGAGCAGGAACCCGCCCCTGCTCAAGCCGGAACTGGCTTTGCGGAAAAAATTTACCAGCTCCTGCACCGACAGGATGTGATTAATGCCGTCGCAAGTTGAAATAATCACGTCATATTGCCCCGCCCAAAGGTTGAAATCGCACTGCAACAACAGTAAATCCACCTTTGCCCGGCGCGCTTTGGCATCGGCCAGGGCCAGCATTTCCGCAGACTGGTCAAAGGCAGTAACCCGGTGGCCCCTCCGGGCCAGCCCCACGGCCACAGTGCCTGTGCCGCAGCCGGCATCCAGAATGCGCGCCCTTCTCTTCCCGGTACGGCGCGCAAAACTGTCGATAAATTTTATCCACCGCCGGTAAGGCACGTCGGCCATCAAGACATCGTAATACCGGGCCAGGGACTCATAGCCCGTCAATCCCGCCGCCATAACCGCTCCAATTGGTAGTATTCCCTGGCCTGTTCGATGAAGATGTGCACGACAAAATCCAGGTAATCCAGCAGGACCCAGTCTCCTTCCTGGTAGCCTTGTTTGCTGTACGGCAAAATACCGGCTGTAGCCAGGGTTTCCTCAATATGGTCCGCCACCGCCTGGGCGTGTATTTTGTTGAGTCCTGTAGCCAAAACAAAGAAGTCGGCAAAAGAAGAAGCGGCGCGAATATCCAGAATCAGAACATCTTGTGCTTTTTTGGCCTCGGCTGCCCGGGCAGCCAGCTCAGCGGCATTTTTGCTTTTCATTCACTACCTCCAATCAAATCTTTGCCGAGGACAACCGCCACCGGGTTGTCGCTGGCCGGAAAATGCCCCTCGATGAGGACGGCATCGGTTTCCAGAAATACTGCAATTTCCAGTGCGGCCAATTTGTACTCGGCTTGGTAATAAATCTCTGTAATGTTCACTTCTTTGGCATTGGTAACCAAACCAATATTGTACCCGGCTTTTTTAAGCTGTGCCGCCGTCGCGGCGGCAAACCCGTCGACTCCGTTGCCATTGAATAAGTCAACTACCAACTTGTTGCGCTCATAACCGGGAACATTTTCAGCAATCTGCTGTGCAAGCAACGCCGCCGCAGCGGGCTCACAGCTCCACACCCGTGCCTCGCCGGTGCTGACCCAGCGACCGGGCAAACCCAGCAAGCTGGTGCTGTCCCACTGCATAGCCTGCAGGGTATCCCGGAACCTGGCCAGTTGGCGGGAATTCATACTGGTCTCATAGGTCCTGGAAATTTGTTTCAGGTTGGTCAAATAGTAGCCGACATGTTTCATGCTGAAGAGCTGATTAAACAACTGCACCAGGAGGGATTTTTCCGCCCAGAAGCATGCGCCGTCCCGGGAAAACTCAGCGGAAACCAGGGGTATGAGATTATCAGCAGTGATTATGTTTTTTCCCTCGGCAAAAACGTAATCGGTATTTTCGTAACGCACCTGCAAACCCAGGGGCAGGTGAATCTCCACTGCCTCCACTTCGTTGAGAATAGCCTCAATTCCGGATGCATCGTAGATAACATAGTGATCTATGTTCAGCCGGCTGGCAAAAAAGCGGTTGAGGCTTGCAATTGCTTCCCCGTTTCCGTACCGGGTGAAAATCTCCGCAAAGGTAAGGGTTTCATTTTCCGGACCTGTCAGCAATACTTCCGGCGGAATGATGATAACTTGTACGCCGTCCTCTTCGGCGGCGGGGATGCTCAGCAGTGAACAACTTATCAAGGTATTGTCAAGTTTTCCCGCCAACAAAAACTGCATCCTGTCGTCTTCGCGCCAAATCGAGGGCGCAGCCGAGCCCTGTAACGCTTTAAAAAGGGAAAAATACCTTACCGATACAAAAACCAGGAGGATAAATGCCGTTAAAAGCAACAATGAGCCGGCTTTTTTGAGGCCATTTCTCTTGTTCCGTTTAAACCGGTAAGGCCTGCGCACATAATAACTCAACTTATATCCCCCCTGTCGTCATTATCTTTCAACATCCGGGGAGCATTTTCCTTCCAGGTACAATCCATGCCTGTCGATATAATCCAGTACCGCGTCCGGCACATAATACCTTATGCTCCTCCCCTGCCGGACGCGGTTGCGTATGTCCGTGGAAGAAATCTCCACCACTGGCGCATGGCACATAACGACTCTGGCTCCCATCGCCTGCAGCCTGGACAGGTCGGGCCGGGCCGCCGAACTGCGCCTGCATACCACCAGGGTGCACAGACGGACGATGTCGCAGGGATCCCGCCAGGTATCCAAAGCATCCAGGGCATCGCTGCCCAGAACAAACAATAATTGCTCCCGGGAACAGCCGTATTCCCGCTGATACCTGCGCAATGTGTCCACGGTATAGTATACAGCGCCTGCCTCAAGTTCCGAGGTATCCAGAGAAAAGGCGGAATTGCCAGCTATGGCCAGCCTGACCATTTCCGCCCTGTGCCGGGGAGCACTAAGCGAATTTTTGTGCGGAGGATTGCCGTTGGGCAGGAAACGCACCGGACAGGCAAATTCCTCGGCCACCCACTGTGCGACGAGCAGATGACCAATATGCGGGGGGTCAAAGCTGCCGCCAAACAAAAGAATCCGCTTATTCATAAATGAACTCCCTTTCGCCGATAATTACCGTATCACCGGATTTAATCCCCTGCTGGCGCAACAAGTCAATCACGCCTATTTTTCTGGCCATGCGGTAAAAATTGGCCACGCTTTCATCGTTATTGAAATCCGTCTTGGCCGCCAAAATTTCCACCCGGCGGCCCTCAACCCGGAACGCATCGCCATCCCTGTATACTCGAATGCCTTCCTCCGGCTCAATGTTCAGTACTTGTTGTCCGAAATCGACCGCAAACAAAGAACGCCTGGGCAGATCCCGGAGCAACTCCGCCGCGCGGTAGACCAGCCGCTCAGTTCCCTTGGCGGCGACGGCGGAAATCTCCATAATTTCACCATCAACGTGCTGCTTAAACCTCTCAACAGGGGCGGGGTTGTCCAACAGGTCCGTCTTGTTCAAAACAATTATCTGGGGCAGCTCCGCCAAACGCGGATTAAACCTGACCAGTTCACGGTTTATGCTGTGATAATCCTCGACGGGGTCCCGGCCTTCCACTGCAGCTATGTCGATGACATGGAACAACAGCCGCGTCCTCTCGATGTGGCGCAGGAAACGGTGCCCCAGACCCAACCCCGCGTGGGCGCCCTCAATAAGCCCAGGTATATCGGCAACCACAAATGATTCGTTGTTTTCCCGGAGATACACCACCCCCAGGTTGGGAACGGTGGTGGTAAAGGGAAAATCGGCGATCTTGGGCCGGGCGGCGGAAATGGCCGCCAGCAACGTGGACTTGCCCGCGTTGGGAAAACCTATGATTCCCACATCGGCCATCAGTTTCAGTTCCAGTCTGATTTTGCGTTGCTGACCCGGCAGACCCAGCTCGGCATTTTTGGGGGCGCGCACCACTGGCGTAGCAAAACGCGCGTTGCCCCTTCCTCCCTTACCGCCCCGCGCCGCTTCAAACCTCTGCCCGGGGACGTCGAGGTCGGCCAGGATACGGCCGGTTTCGTCATCGTATACAACCGTACCCACCGGGACCTTTATGACCAGCGGGGCGCCGTTTTTACCGTGCCTGTTTCCCCCGGCGCCGTTGGCTCCCGGTTCGGCGCGAAAAACTTTTTTGTATCGAAAGCTGACCAAGGTATTGAGCTCGGGGCTGGCCTCAAGAAAAACGCTGCCGCCGTGACCGCCGTCGCCCCCGTCGGGCCCGCCCCGGGGCACGTATTTTTCACGGCGAAAGGAAACAGCGCCGTTTCCGCCCTTGCCGGCCTGGACATTGATGGTGACATAATCTATAAACATACCATCACCTGCTGTTTTTTCATAGTATAGTCCCTGCCTGATAAAAAAACTCCGGAGATCCGGAGTCTAAATTGCAGCTTCATCAGCAACAGGATATACACTGACTCTTTTGCGGCCCCTGGCGCCGTTGCCTTCGAAAGCAACGATGCCGTCTATTTTGGCAAACAAAGTATCGTCGCCGCCAATGCCGACGTTATGGCCCGGATGGATTTTGGTTCCGCGCTGTCTCACCAGGATCGATCCGGCGGTGACAAACTGTCCCGATTGCCGCTTCACTCCCAGGCGCTTGGAAATGGAATCCCTGCCGTTCTTGGAACTTCCGACTCCTTTTTTGGAAGCAAACAGTTGCAAGTCTATCTTAAACATAATTTACACCTCCTCATCTGTCAGCTTCACATGCCGGGCATAGTGCCGGGCAATATTTTCAATTCCGGAAAGAATGGTCCGGAAGATCAATTGCGCTGTCGCAAATGACCCGGGGTCCAGCTCGTGGGGAAGCAGGCACTGCAAATGCCCGTCCCGGCATATAAAGTCCGCATCTATGCCCGCCACTTCCTTCAGGGCCAAAACTGCAGTTTGCCCCAGGGCAGAAACAGCGGCACACACAATATCTGAACCCCTGGGCCGGTAATCGGAATGCCCCGAAATATCCAGCCCCAAAATTGCCTTGCCGTCCCGGAAAACCTTTACTGTGATCATCACGAGCTATTCAAGACTGATTTTGTCGATGGAAACCTTGGTGAACGGTTGCCGGTGGCCTTGCTTGCGCCGGTAATTTTTCTTGGGCTTGTACTTGAAGACGACGATTTTTTTGGCCTTGCCATGACCGAGTACCTTGGCAGTTACAGTGGCATTCTCCACATATGGAGTGCCTATCCGCAAAGCAGAGCCGTCGCTGACAGCCAATACCTGAGAAAAGGTTACAGTATCGCCGGGATTGACCGGCAACTTCTCCAGGCGGATGACGTCGCCTTCTTTGACGCGGTATTGTTTGCCGCCGCTTTCCAGGATTGCGTACATTACCACACCTCCAATGCAGTGTACTCGCCGAAACCAGGTAGCCCATGGCATTTACAACCCGCTTCGAGCGGTAAAAACTCCAACCTGTATAATACCACACAGCTCATATTCAGTCAATTAAAAGGGAAAGCCCTTGGGGAACCGGTTTGATATTCCTGTTCCTGGTAAAAATTCCCGTCCGGATAATCGCGACATGATCAAATTCCGGAAATAACTGGCGGACCAGCACGTCTGGACGCAACGTTTTTTGTTCGATGCTGGCCAGCAGCAGCCGCCAGCGCCGACCGTGGAGTTCCGCAGCCAGCACAAACTGCTGCCAGGCCGTACTGCCGCCCGGCACGCAGTCCTCAACAGCGGAAGGCAAGACACGGCACTCCGGCAGTTCCACACTGTATTCCAAAGCATCGACCAGCGCCGTCAGTTTGGGAAAGGAGTCCGGCACCGGCGTGGCGGCCAGAATATCCATGCCTTGGGGAGTAAAGCGATTCAACCGTCCGAGCAATTCATCCAAATCCATTGCTGCGGCCAAAAAAACTTCCATTAGCTCGTTGCAACTGGCAAAGCCGGTGGGCAACGGCGCCGCAAAGCGCATACGGGGAAGCGGGTTAAAGCCCTGGGTATTCGCCACGGCAATGTCCGCCATGCGAAACAGCCTGCGCCACAGGCGCTGAAAATCCAAGTGAGAGACGTATTTCATTGCCCCTTGCTTGGTATATTGCAGCACAACCCTCATTTCGATTTCCTCCTCTGCCAGGGAGCGACGGCAAATGCAGGGCATACGCCGCAGGCTGAACAAGCGGCAAAGGTGCAATCAGGAGTTGTCCGCCCCGCCAAAGCCCGGCGGTACTCCCGGAGCAAAAAGTCTTTGCTGACGCCGACATCGATATGTTCCCAGGGCAACACGGCATCCAGGGGCCAGGGACCGGTATATGCCTCGCTGTCAACACCGGCTTCAGCCAACGCCTGTGCCCATAAATCCGGGCGGAAATGCTCGCTCCAGGCATCAAACTTGCAACCCTTTCGCCAGGCCAGGTAAATGGCCCGGCCCAGTTCCCGCCCGCCTCTGGCCAGAACTGCTTCCAAACGGCTCTCCTGCCAATTGCCGGTCTGGACCTTGAATTTTTTGCTGCGCAACCGCTCCCGCAACAGGTTCTGGCGGGTTTCTATTTCCTCTTTGCTCATTTGGCCCGCCCACTGAAAAGGCGTATGGGGTTTGGGCACAAAGGTGGAAATGCCCAGGTTAATTTTCAGCCTCCTGGTATGCCCGTGAATTTCCCTGTACAAATCTTCCAGGGCAACGGCCAGGTCGGCAATCCCCTGCACATCCTGCTCAGTTTCGGTTGGCAAGCCAATCATAAAATACAGTTTCAGGGTCTGCCATCCGTTTTCGAAGGCCGCCCGGGCTGCAGTGAAAATGTCCTCTTCCCGCACATTTTTATTTATTACATCCCGCAGCCGCTGGCTGCCGGCCTCCGGGGCCAAGGTCAGTCCCGTTTTTTTCCCGGCCCGGGTCAGCTCTGCCAGTTGTACCGAATAACTGTCCACGCGCAGGGAAGGCAGTGAGACATTGTGGCCCTCTTGCTGAATCGCTGCGATGAGATCCTCAATTTCCGAGTAATCGGCGCTGCTCAGTGAACTGAGCCCCAGTTCGGGGCTGCCCGCAGACCGCAACAGTGTCAGACCTTGTTGGACAAGAACGGGCAAAGGACGTTCCCGAACCGGACGGTATATCATGCCGGCCTGACAGAATCTGCATCCCCGGGCACAGCCGCGGCAAATCTCGACGCTAACCCGGTCGTGGACAGACTCCACCAGGGGGACGACAACCTTTTCCGGAAGCGGAAAGTCGGCAAAGTCACGGACAATGCGCTTCCTGATGCGCTGGGGCAGCTCCGGCTCAACCGGAAAAACTCCGATGAAGCGGCCAGCCGCATCGTTGCGGCGCTCATAGTACCGGGGCACGTAAATGCCCGTCATTGAAGCAAGCGCCCGCAGCATCCCGGACCGGTCCAGTCCGGTTACCTTGCCGTTGCGCACGGCCTCAACAATCTCGGAGACAACCTCTTCCCCTTCGCCAATGACGAAGGCATCGATAAAATCCGCAACGGGTTCCGGATTCATCGCCCCAGGCCCGCCGGCAATAACCAGGGGAAGCCCTTCCCTGCGCTCGGCCAGCGGGTCAATACCGGCCAGGTCCAGCATGTTTAGAATATTGGTATAGCTCAGCTCGTGTTGCAGGGTGAAGCCGATGATGTCGAAGTCGCCCAGGGGCGTTCCGGTCTCGAGCCCATACAGCGGCAGTGCCGATTCCCGCATTTTTGCCTCCATATCCGGCCAGGGCGCAAAGACTCTTTCGGCCTGCACCCCAGGCATTTTATTGAGCAGGTCATACAGGATATGAAAGCCCATGTAACTGGTACCGATTTCGTAAACATCGGGAAAGGCCAGGGCAAAGCGAAACTCAACCTGTTCCGCAGGTTTAATAACGGTATTTAACTCATTGCCAATATAACGGGCAGGTTTCTGGACATGGGGCAGTATTCTTTCCAATTTATGCCAGTGCATTCTATTCTTCCTTTCTGTCCACAATTTCGTACAGGGGCCGTTGACCGGCACCGGTCAAAATTTCTCTGAGCAGCTGATGCTCAGTAATTATGCCGCAAATCCGCTGTTGTTCGTCCAGGACAAAAATCTGATAGTACTTTTGCGGCCTGATATGTTTCAGAACCTCATATACCCTGGTGTCGGGAGCGGCCACCAGGTCGTGGGCAGGCATGATCCTGGCTCCGGCCAAAGACTTTTGCCGCCCCAGGGCATACCTGAACAGGGGTACGAGCACTTGTTTTTTTTCTTTATAGGCATTGTACAGCAAAAATACCCCAGCGGCAATTGCTGAGGGATTGGGTTGTCCCTGGGCCAGCATAAAAATACCCAGCGCCGACAGGAAAAGCCCGCACACTGCGCCGGTACCAATTACGATTTTGGTTGCCCGGTAAAAGGGCAGCCACCCGGTGAGGAGCGCCCTCAGCACTCTGCCCCCGTCCAGGGGCAGCGCCGGCAGGAGGTTAAAGGTCATCAGCACCAGGTTTGCGCGCAAAAAATCCATAATCGGGCTGTGTCGGGAATATTCCGCCAGCGCCATAACCGCCGCCGCTGCCAGCAAATTGGCCACCGGACCGGCCAAGGCAATGCGTATTTCTGCAACCGGTTGCACATCAATGAGCTGATCCAAGTACATGTAACCGCCCCAGGGCAACAACTGTATTTTTTCGACGCGGCAGCCCATGACGCGCGCACTGAAAATGTGCCCCAGTTCATGAACAAACAGGGCAATAACCAGCGCCGCAGCCTGGCTGGCCATCCCCATTGCCGCCATCAGCATAAAGAAAAACACAAAGAACCAGGATACCTTTATCCTTTTGGCCATGACCATACCCCCGCTCCGTACAATAATATTGCCCGGGGCAGGAGATATGCAAAAACCCGGCAACTGCCGGGTCAAAAGAGCGAGGTGTCTTTATGGGCGGCGACACTGAGCACAAGGCCCAAAGCGAGCATGGTTGCCATAAACGAGCTGCCGCCGTAGCTCACCAAAGGCAGGGGAATACCTGTTACCGGCATAATGCTGATGGTCATACCCACATTGACCAGCAACTGGAAGGAAAATACGGCAGCTACGCCGACACAGATGAAGCGGCCAAAATTGTCCTTGGCCACCATGGCCACCTTGAGAATTTGCCAAATCATGAAGAGATAAACGAGGAGAAAAATCGCCGCGCCCACAAACCCCAGTTCCTCTCCCAAAACAGAAAAGATGAAATCGGTATGCTTTACCGGGAGAAAATCCAGTTGATTCTGGGTCCCCTGAAACAAGCCGCGGCCCCACAACTGGCCGGAACCGACGGCGACTTTGGACTGAATGATTTGCCAGCCCTTGCCGGTGGGATCCTGCCATGGATCCCGAAAAATGAGCAGACGGCTCTTTTGGTAGTCCTCCAGCAAAAAAAGGTAGGCAATGACACTAAAAAACAGACCGCCCAGGGACAAGACGCCCAGGTGCAACCAACGCATCCCGGCCACAAACAGGATGGACACTGTAATCGCCGCAAACACGAGGGAGGTGCCCAAATCGGGTTGCTTGAAGATTATCACCATGGGCAAGGCCACGTGTGCAAAGGGGAGCAACAAGTCCTGCCACCTGTCGAGACTGCGTCCTTCCTTGGCCAGGACTGTGGACAGGGTGATTATAATAAATACTTTGGCCAATTCCGAAGGCTGCAGGTTAAAGAAGCCCATGGGCAACCAGCGCTGGGCGCCGCCGGCGCTGGCCCCTTTAAACAGCACCAGGACCAGCAAAGCCAGGTTAAACAAATAAATGGGAAGGGCGAATCGCTTCCATTCATTATAGTCGATGAGGGAAATAACAAACATCCCCCCCAATCCGCTCACGATCCAGAGGAGCTGGCGCAAGAAAAAGCTGCTGCTAAACAAACCCCGCACGGTAACCTGGCCCGAAACCGTCGACGAACCCACCAGAAGCAGGCCAAACAGGGCTATGGCAACGATGGTTGCCAGAAGCACGAAATCATAATTTTTCAGCACCTTTTTCCCCAACGCCGTCACCCCCTTTTATTTGAGGCCAAAGTAATAGTCGATAATGTCCCGTGCAACTTCGGCGGCGCGCAATCCCAGTCCGCCGTGCTCCAAAAATACCACTATGGCAATCTCCGGATTATCGTACGGGGCGTACCCCACCCACCAGGCGTGGTTTTCTTTGCCGGCCTCTTCAGAAGTTCCCGTCTTGCCTGCCACGGCAAAGGGCAGGTTGCGGAACTGGCCGCCGCTGGCAGCAAGGCGCATGCCTTTGCGCACGACGTCCAGAGCTTTGGGGTCAAACTCATGTTGAGCCAGTATAACCGGCTCGAAAAATTCCACCACTTCTCCGTCTGCGGCGGTAATCTTCTCCACCAGGTATGGCTTGTAATGAATGCCTCCATTGGCCAGCATGGACACGTAGTTGGCCATCTGCATTACCGTAAACTCGTTCAGTTGCCCGTAAGACATTTGGACGGTATGGCCAGGGTAAAACGAGCCGCCATGTTTCATCATCTGCCGATAATAATCCAGGCTGTACATTTGCTCATCCAGGGCAATATCGGTGAAGCCGGCGTTTTTCATAACCCCTTCCCTGGACTCTCCGGAGGCTGTCCCCGACATGCCGAATTTGTCAATGTACTCGTAAATCAGTTCATGGCCCATGCGGCTGCCCAGGGTCCCAAAGTAAATATTGCTGGACACTTCCAGAGCCCGGGGCAGATCGATATATCCGTAAGCGGCGGAACCGTAGTTTCTCACCATCTGACCGCTGATCCTGGCACTGCCGGTATCCCTGATTTTTTCGGTTGCAGTAACATGCCCCGTCTCCAACGCAGCCAGCCCGGTAATCATTTTAAAGGTGGAACCCACCGGCTTGCGCCAATTGAGCACCCTGTCCCGGTACGTTCTGACGGTATCCTTTTGCGGCAATTCGTCGGGCCACGCGTAATTGTACTTTACATTGTTGTCAAAGGACGGTTCCGAAGCCATGGCCAAAATACGGCCGGAATTGGGATCGATAACGACCACGGCGCCGGTCCAGGCATCTTCAAGTTTACGCTCTTCCCGAAGCTTGCGCAAAACGCGATGCAACGACTCCTGAGCCACTTGTTGCAACCCGGCGTCGACGGTGAGGTGCAAGTCCTTCCCCGGAACGGCCGGCTTGCTGTTGACGGGCTCGCCCACCGGGCTGTTGGCGGCGTTGACCTGAATGACGCTGAAGCCGTTTTCGCCCCGCAAATAGTCCTCCCACTGCCGTTCCAGGCCTTCAACGCCTTTCCCGTCAATTAAGCGCCCCAGGACGTGGGCCAAAAGGGTTTTCTGAGGATAAACGCGCTGGGGGTTAATTTGTACAACCAGGCCCGGAATCCGGTGTTTGTTTTCTTCCAACAGCGCGACCGTTGCAAAGTCGACGTTTCTGGCCACCACCGTCGGCTCAAACCGGCGGTGGTTCTTTTTAAGCCGGTTCTGTATTTCTTCCGCTTCCATACCCAGCAAATCGGCAAGGACATCAATGGCCTGCTGACGCTTAGCCGGGTCCTGCTCAAAAGCCAGGGCCACTTCATAGCAGGGAATGTTGCTGGCCAGCTCGACGCCGTCGGCGGTAAAAATCCTCCCCCGCGGCGCCCTCTGCACCAAATGGCGGAAACGGTTGTTGTCGGCAATGTCAGCCCATTCCTCGCCCTCGATTACCTGGATCTGAAAGAGATTGTACAGCAGCACGGCGACGATGAGGGCTGCCACCAGTCGAAGAATGGAAATCCGCAATTGCATTTGCTTCATGACCTCGCCTCCAAAAAAGCGGATACCTTTTCGGATCCGCGCAGCCTTAGCCACAGCATAAACAGCGCATATAACAAAAGGTTGGACAGCAGATTCAACCCGGCGCTGATTTGCAGGGTGTTGGAGATGTGGCCGGAACCGGCACTGTAAATATAATAGACAAAGGCGGTCAGAAATTCCTGCACCAGAGTGGCAATAACCACGCGGACTCCACAGGTAACCACTGCGTTGTCCAGCAGGTCATCCTTAAATTCCCAAACGACGGCCATGGCGATGTAATTGGTGAACATGGTCAGTCCAAAGACCTCCCCCACCAAAATATCCTGGACCAGGCCTGACCATAATCCCGCCGTCAGCAAAAAGTTTCGCGGCAGGCGAAAGGACAGGACAACCAGATATAAAAAAGCCGGAGCCAGAGGCAACCAGGGAAAGAGGCGTGGAAGCAACGTGGTTTGCACAATGACCAGGAAAGCCAAAACAGCCAACACCCTCAGATACTTCACGGGTTTTCACCTGCTTCTCCCTCTTGGTCTCCTTGCCCCTCACCGGGCTGTTGCTGGTCAGTGTCCTGTTCATAGGTGAAGTTGGTAATAATAAGCACTTCTTCGAGGCGGTCGAAATCGACCTGGGGTTTGACCAGCGCGCTGCGCTCCAATGAAACCGGGTCGTCATATACTTCCACAACGCGGCCGATGGCCAATCCTTTGGGATAAATGCCGGTCAGGGGTGAAGAGATTATGATGTCGCCCTCCTGGATGTCTGCATGTTGGTGCAGCCGGGTAATCTTGGTATAACCTATGGGAGTTGACAAGCCAATGAGCACACCGTTGTCCCGGGTTCTCTGGACTATAGCGCTGATGCCGCTGTTGGGACTGATGATGAGCTGTACCTTGGAATACGAAGGATAAACGGCAATGATTTTACCCACCAAACCCTGGTGGGTGACCACAGGCATGTCCACTTGTATGCCGTCTTTACTGCCTTTATTGATAGTCAAATCGGAAAACCAGGTAGAGGGGTTGCGGCCGATGACCTGCGCAGGCGTCATTGCATAGGGCTCTTTCTCCTTGAACCCCAGCAATTCTTTGAGCCGTCTATTTTCCTCCCTGACTTCCCTGAGCTCCAGCTCCATTCCGGTAAATTCCTTCAGCATTTCCTGGTACTTTTGGTTATCGGCATATACATTGCGGACATCCATAACAAATTTCCAGGAGTTGAGAACGAACTGGCTCACCGCACTGGAGGCAAGCTGGAAAGGATAGAGCGCTTCCGCAACGATATTGCTGATAAAACTGAACCGGTCGCGGTTGTTGCTGCTCCAGCTCATTACTACGGTAAGGAGCAAAACCATAATAACGCCCTGAACAATTTTCTGCCTGTTCTTGCGAAAAGCGGACACAGCGCTCCCCTCCTTCCTGCTCCAGGTTGCCTACTTGCTGCCCAGGGCAATGCGTCTGAGCAAATTCATTTCCGCCAGCACTTTGCCCGTTCCCAACGCCACGCAATCCAGGGCATTTTCGGCGACCACCACGGGCATGCCGGTCTCTTTGCTGATAAGGCGGTCGAAACCGTCCAGCAGCGAACCGCCGCCGGTCATAACGATACCGCGATCCATGATATCCGCTGCCAGCTCAGGCGGCGTTTTTTCCAGCGTAACTTTTATAGCTTCCAAAATACTGTTGATCGGGTCCTGCATAGCGGCGTTGATTTCTTTGGCAGTCAGTTTGAGCGTTTTGGGCAAGCCGGTAACCATATCCCGGCCGCGGATATCCATCGTTTTGTCTTCCTTTTCCGGCATCGCCGAACCGATGGTAATCTTGACGTTTTCAGCAGTGCGTTCTCCGATCATCACATTGTACTTGCGCTTAATATAATGGGTGATGCTTTCATCCATTTCGTCGCCGCCCACGCGAATGGCGCGGTGCGTGACAATGCCGCCCAGGGCAATAATGGCCACGTCGGTGGTTCCGCCCCCCACGTCGACAACCATGCTGCCGTTGGGTTCGGATACCGGCAGGCCTGCGCCCAGGGCCGCTGCCATGGGTTCTTCTATTAAGTACACTTCCCGGGCGCCGGCTTCCATGGTCGCTTCTTTGACGGCCCTTTCCTCCACTGCCGTAACCCCCGAAGGAACGCACACTACAACCCTGGGTTTGCGTTTAAACCAGCTGCGCCGGTAAGCCTGGCCAATAAAATGGCGCAACATTTCATGGGTGATGTCAAAGTCGGCGATAACTCCATCCTTCATAGGCCGAATCGCCACAATGTTGCCGGGGGTCCTGCCAATCATCTGTTTGGCTTCCTCCCCCACTGCCAAAATGACGTCTTTGTCCTTGGTTTTCTGAATGGCGACGACTGAGGGTTCCCGCACCAAAATTCCCTTGCCTTTTACATAGACATAGGTGTTGGCAGTCCCCAAATCAATTCCGATGTCCTGAGACAAAAAGTCAAGCAAGCCCAAACGTATATCTCCTTTCGTGTCAAAACTGCATATGGTGCATTAATTAGTCTGCCCGCGAAGCCGTCAAACATAGCCCTTTTCCCTGAGGCTGCAGTAAATTCCATCGCCTATGATGAGGTGATCCAATACGTCTATTCCCACCAGCCTCCCCACTTCCACCAGGCGCCGGGTGATATTGATGTCCTCCTGGCTGGGAGTCGGGTCCCCGCTGGGATGGTTGTGCACAAGAATAATCGCAGCGGCACTGCGTTTGATGGCCTTGGCAAAAACCTCCCGGGGATGAACGATGGAGGCGTTGAGGCTTCCTCTGGACACTTCTTCGCATGAAATTATTACATTCTTGGTGTTGAGCAGCAAAATCCGGAACTGCTCATGCTGCAGGTAACGGAGGTCTTCCATTACCCAGGCAGCGACATCCTTGGGCGATTTGATCTTCACCACTTCGGCGCCCTGCTGGGACAACCGGCGCCCCAATTCCAAAGCTGCTTTAATTTGGGCAGCCTTGGCATTGCCAATTCCCGGCGCCGCAGCGCAAATCTCCTCGATGCCGGCATTGTTGATTCCCCGCAAATCTTTGAACTGGTATAAAACGGACTCGGCCAGCTGAATTGCATTGGCCTCCCGGGAACCAGTTCGGATAATGATGGCCAACAGCTCCTGATCGGTCAAAACACCGGGCCCGTAACGGAGCAGCTTCTCCCGAGGTCGCATATCTGCGGGTATATCCTTGATGGTATACCGCATGCAATACCTCCTTTATACGTGGGCACGTAACAAAGAAGCCACTGCTGCAACAGGCAATCCCATTACATTATAATAACATCCGTCAATTCCGGCAATATACTTCCCCGCCGGCCCCTGAATGCCGTAACCGCCGGCTTTGTCCAGACCGTCCCCGGTTTGAATTAATTCTTCAATGTCCTGTTCCCGCAATGGGAGGAATCGCACCCGGGTGGCGACGATTTCGGTGCCGAGGATTCGCCCCTGCCGGCACAGAGCGACGGCGGTAAGCACGGTATGCCAGCGTCCGGACAACGCTCGCAGCATGGCCCGGTTTTCTTCGGCATCCCGCGGCTTGCCCAAAATGCGGGCACCGAGGCAAACCACGGTATCAGCGCCCAAAACAGGGTGCGGGGTCTTGCCGGAAACTGCCAGGGCCTTGCCAACGGCCATGCTCAGTGTATATTCCGCCGGAGTCTGGTACGGTATATTGGCTTCATCCACATCGGCAGGGCAGACCACAAAATCTTCCGTCACCCGGCGAATGAGCTCCTGCCTGCGCGGCGAAGCGGAAGCCAAAACCAGTGTCATTTTCGTCACCTTTTTTCCCCTTTGGAAATACGTTCCAAAACGCGAATCAAAAACCCCGACGCCGCTCCTACCATTATACCAGTGGGAACGGCAAAAAACATTAAAAGCGGCAACAAAGTAAAAGTAGAAATATTTTCCAGGACGAAACTGGCAACGGTAAGCTGGGCGATATTATGGGCCACAGCGCCGGCCAAACTGATGCCGATTAAGCTAAAGGAATGCCGGGCCAGTTGGAAGAGCAAAGACATCACTGCCCAACTGAGAACGGCGCCGGAGAAGCTCATGGCAAAGCCCACTGCCGATGCGCTGAACAGGAAACCCAGCAGCGTCCTGCCCACTGCGACAGCCAGCGCCATCCTGGGCCCCAACAAAAAAATGGCTGCAACGGTGATAATATTCGCCAGCCCCAGTTTGGCGCCAGTGACGGGTATCGGCGGCAACAGCCCTTCAATGATATGCAGAATGGTGGCCATGGTGATGAACATGGCGGTTATTACCAGCAAACGCACAGAATTGCCTGTCCAATATGCTTTGAAATTTACCTTTTCTATTGCAGATCAACTCCATCCTCAGGCTGGCCAAACACCTTCACCACCACCCGGTTGGGCAAGCAGGCAATGGGTTTGGCCGGATTATTGGTCCAGCCTGTATGCACGCAAATTTTATCCGGGCAGGCCGACTCTATCACCCGTACGCGCCCGTCCTGCAGGTGCACTTTGGTGATACCCAGCACGCCCTCCACTTCGATAATTTCGTCCCTGCCCTTTTGATACAGGGTAAAAGTATACAGATCCTCCCCGTCGACGTTGATGACGATCAAAGCTTCGGTGGCGGGAGGGCGCAAAAAATACATGTATATCCCTGCCAGGACAACGGCAGTCAAAATTAACGCGATAACCTTATCTCCCCGACGCACAGGCAGCACTCCCAACTGTAAGGCTATTTGTCCTTAACGGTAAAATAAAATACATCTCCTCGCCCCTCTTGGGGAATCAGGCCGGAGGACCAGAAAACTTCGCCCCGGGCCCAAATGAGAGCCTCTGTTTCAGGCAAAGACTCCACCAGCTCCAACCCCTTTTCCGGCCCCAGAACAAAGAGAGCGGTGGATAATATATCCGCAATTTCGGCTGTGGGCGCCAGTACGGTGACGCTGCTGGCCCCACTGGCAGGCAGGCCGCTGGCTGGATCGATGATGTGATGCCAGCGTACACCGTCCTCCACAAAAGCTCGCTCGTAATCCCCGGATGTGACCAGGGCGCCGCCCCTGACTTCCACAATGGCAAACCAGTTATTGGCACCGGGGTTGACCGGATCTTTTATCCCCACGCGCCAGGGGTTGCCGTCGGGCTTGGGACCCAGCAGGCGGATGTCGCCGCCGGCGTTGACGGAACCAAATTCAACGCCGTTTTTTAGCAAGATTTCGGCTGCAGCGTCGGTGATATAACCCTTGGCAACTCCGCCCAAATCGAGTTCCATTCCTTCAGCGGACAGAAACACCGTCCCTTGAGCCTCATCAACATGCACTTTGCGCCAGTCCACCAGGGGCAGCGTGCGCTCCAACTCCCGGACTGAGGGCCGGACAGGGTTATTGGTGTCAAAATTGTACAACCGCAACACTGGAGCCACGGTAATGTCAAAGGCGCCTTGAGTTATGTGGGCGTATTGCAGGGCAGTCTGCACCACATGGAGGGTTTCGGGGCTGACCTTGACCGGCTCCTTGCCGGCGGCTGCCGAAATTGCGATGACGTCGCTGCCGGGCTGGTGGGCGCTGAGAATACCCTCCAGCCGCTGCAATTCGTTTCTTACTTCGGAAAACACCTTGTGCGCCTTTTCCTCCGACGGAACGTAGAGCGCAATTGTCACCAGGGTATCCATGGCAATGACAGTTTCTTTGAATTCTTTAAGCTCCGCCGGCTGTTGCTGCCGGGAATGGAACCCAAGACAGCCCGGGCTCAGCAGCAGCGCCAAAATTGCAACAGCCGCGTATAATTTTCTTGCCGCACAGTCCATGCCAATTCCTCCGTCTTCCGAAAATATCCGTCAGCGGCTGTAAAATATCAGGATTATTGCCACCACCAGCAAAGCACCGGCAACCACAATAGCTTCGACATTCAAGTTGGAAATGTTCCAGGCCGGTTTGGCCAGGGCTGTTTGCAAATTTTTCAGCCAGTCCGGCGCCGGCCGCTTCTTGGGCAGTGGTCCGGACGCTTTGCGTTCCACCAGATCCAGTTTGCTGGCAGCACGGGTATATACCAGCCCCAGTCCCTTGTATAATGCGTCCAGGTCCTGGTCCAGGCGATCGAGACTTATACATGCCTGTCTGGTTCCTTTGCCCAGGAGCACATAAGCGCTGTTGGTGCCTTTATCCACAAAACCGGCGGCACGGCAGACCAGGGCGAAGAACTCGCCCATTGTGCGGTAGGCCATGTCGGCAGATTGGTCCACTTTGGTTACCAGGCCAAAAAGGGCCAGGGACAAGTCCCCTGCGCTGCGATAGGCCTTGTCGGTGGTCTCATCCACCTTGGTCACAAGGCGGAAAAGAGCCATGGACCAGTCTCCCGCACCGTGGTAAAGCCGGTTGACCATGCTGTCCGCATTGACCCCTGGCCTCAGACAAAGCCACATAAAGCCCCTTGCCAACGGCCGGTAGACCATTTTTTCCACGCTGAGCCAGCGCGGAAAAACCAGGGAGTCAATCTTAAACTTATAAATCAGGAGCAAAATTACCCCCGCCACCGCCGCCGTAATCGCCATTCCCCAGACATCGTGCCAGTTCCACACGTTAATATGTGCAACATAGTCCAGGGCCCCGGCATCAAAGCCCAGGACATCCATTGCGGGAATAATCAGGGCGCGCACAACCCGGTGCGGGAAGAGGCCGATGGTGGCGACAGTTGCAGCACCGAGCCACAGGGGAATTTGCAAGGCAGGCGCCATGCGGTCGGGAAGATGGCTCCAGTCCTTCTCACCGAGGAAAAGGTTGACAAACAGCTTGATAAAGTAACATATGGTCAGGGCGCTGGCCACAACAAAGAGCTTTTCGGCCAGCCACAGCCACCACGAAGGCTGGTAGTGATAGAGGTCGGTCAAGGCATGGTGGAGAAAAGTCTTGCTGGCGTAACCGTTAAAACCGGGCGCGCCGGCAATGCCCAGTGCGGCAACGGCAAAGGGAACCAGCACCCCGGGGTACTTACGGCCCAAACCGCCCAAATGGTCGTACTCAAGGGTATGGGTGTACACATATATTGCCCCGACGCACATAAACAAAGTGGTTTTGAACACGGCGTGGTTGAGAATGTGGAAAAGCATGCCCGATATGCCGTACAAATCCTTGCCCGCCGGGAGCAGGGCCGCCCCCAGCCCCATGATGATGTAGCCTATCTGGCTGACGCTGCTGTATGCCAAAGTGCGCTTGGCCTGGCGCTGCTGCAGGGCCAGGAATGCACCCAGCAACATGGTGAGCAGGCCCAGCCACAAAAACACGACGCCGAACACCGCTCCCGCAAGGCCTTTATTGGCGGCCGGAGCGAGTATGGAATAAAAGACCCGCAACAGGCCGTATGCCCCAGTCTTAATCATGATGCCTGACAAGAGGGCGCTGGCAGGCGTAGGCGCCACAGGGTGGGCCTTGGGCAGCCAAATATGCAGCGGGACCATTCCGGCCTTGATGCCAAAGCCAATCAAAAAGCAGATGCCCATGGCAATCATCAGTCGAGGGTTTTGTGCCACAGCGCCGGGAATGGCGGCAAACGCCACCGAACCGGCGGCATGATAGAGCAAAAACACCCCCATCAGCAGAACCAGGCCGCCGATAACTCCCAAGTAGAGATAGAGGTTGCCGGCTTCCATGGCATCCCGGTTTTCCTGGTGGAGGACCAGGACCCAGGAACAAAAGGTCATCATTTCGAAAAAGAGGAACAGGGTCAGCAAATCTGCCGCCAGGACCACCCCAAGGCAGCCGGCCAAAGTCAGTTGCAAGAATGCATAGAACCGGCGCTGGTTATCCTCGTGCTCCATGTACTGCAAACTGTAAATGGATGCCGCAACCCAGGCGCCCGCAAAGAGCAGGGCAAAAAACGCCGTTAATGCATTGAGCTGAAAGGATAAACCCAGGTACAAAAACCCGGGCAAGGAAAATTCCACACTGTGTCTGAAGCCAAACCAGGCTGCGGCCACCAGCAAAAAACTGAGAGCTGTAACCGCCAGGTTAATTATTCCCGCCAGCCTGCGGCTGTGGACGGGAAAAAGGAAGGTAATTACCCCCCCGGCCAGGGCGGTTAATATGGCGGCCAGAATCAGGGCTTCAGCGCTCATCAATTACCAGCTCCTAGCAGAGCTTTGGCAGCAATTTGCGCCCATTTCAAAGGCAGATTTATGGGCAACAGGCCAAAGACCAGACACGATGCCGCCAGAACCGCAATGGGAATCCACATGGAAGGCTTGAGCTCCGAAAAAGCCCGGCTCCATTTGCGCTCTTCCTTTTTGACGCCGAAAAAGGCGCTGATGATAATGGGCAGGTAGTATATCCCGTTCATCAGGCTGCTCAGGATGAGCAGGAAAACAAAGGCAGGCTTGCCGGCATCCAGCGCGCCCATGGACAAAATCAGCTTGCTGATAAAGCCGTTGAGGGGCGGTATGCCAATCATGGCCAGGGCAGCCAGAGTAAAGCAGCCAAGGGTAACGGGCATTTTGAAGCCGATGCCGGCCATCTCTTTGATTTTCCGCGTACCCGTCTTGAATATGATTGCCCCCGCCGCCAGGAACAAAGTTGATTTCATCATGGCATGGGAAAAGATATGAAAAGTAGTGCCCGTCAAGCCGTTTTCAGTGAGCAGGGCAATACCCAGGAGCACATAACCCATTTGCCCGATGCTGGAATAGGCCAGGCGCCGTTTGATGTCGGTCTGGGCAATAGCCACCGCAGAGCCCAGGAAAATCGTTATCCCGGCCAGGACCAGCAGGATGGTGTCCCAGCCGGCAGCGGCAATCAATTCCGGACCATATACGTTGTATACCACCCGGATCATTCCGTACGCACCGGTTTTGAGCATTACGCCCGACAACAGGGCGCTGGCCGGCGACGGGGCCACGGGGTGGGCGTCGGGCAGCCAGACATGCATGGGAAATATGCCCATTTTCATCCCAAAGCCCACCAGAAAGGCCAGAAAAGCAATAAAGGACAGGCGATTGGGCTCGGCAAACAACAAATTCCCTGGCGCGATGTCGACGTTGCCGGCCACTTCGAAAGCAATGACGATGCCAAAAAACAGGGCGAGGCCGCCGATCAGTGTGAGAATCAGGTACTTGTACCCCGCCGCAATGGCGGCGTCGCTCTCCTCATGGACAACCAGCACGTATGAGGCCAGGGACATCAACTCAAAAAAGACAAAAAGGCTGAAGAAATCGCCGGTGAGGAACACGCCCAGGCAGCCGCCCAGGCTCAGCAACAAAAAGGGGTAATACCGGTTTCCTCCCCCCTCGTGCCCTATATAAACCTTGGAATAGACTGTGGCCAAAAACCAGACCGCCGCAGCAATCAGGGCCAGCATAAAGCCAAGGATATCAGCCCGGAAAGATATGCCAAAAGGGGGCAGTATGCCCGGGTAGGACACGCCAATGACCCCGTGGTCGCGGACATAGGGGTACATCAACGCCACTAACAGCAAAGTTATGCCCGTTACTGCCTGGGCAAACACGTCCCGTATTTTGGCGGAACGCCGCTCAACAAAAAAGAGGGGCACAGTAGCCAGTACGGGAAACAGCGTAGCCCACAGGGGAAGGTAATTATAAACGCTGTTCATGATCCATTCGCCTCCAGTCAATTCAGCCATGCGCCGGCCGCCAGTTCCGCAATGCGCACCAGGCCGCCGGGCAATATGCCCAAAATAACAGTGAGTGCAGCCAAAACCACCATGGGAACCGTCATCGCCCAGGGCAACCGGTCCCAGGTCATTTGCTTCTCCTTATGGCCAAAAAAGGCGCGCACCACAATGGGGAAGAAATACACGGCATTGAGCAGGCTGCTGAGCAGTATCACAGCTACATACACTGGCTTGTCAGCTGCCAGGGCGCCGAATGCCAGGTAATACTTGCTGATAAATCCGCTGAATCCCGGTATCCCCACCATGGACAGAGCACCGATGCTGAACGCCGCCATAGTCAGCGGCATGCGGTAACCCATGCCGGCCAGGTCTTCGATTTTGCGGATGCCTGTCTTAAATATAATTGCTCCTGCAGCAAGAAACAAGAGGGATTTCATCACAGCGTGGCAAAAGATGTGCAGGATTCCGCCCACTATTCCGTTCATGGTGACCAGGGCGAAGCCCAGAAAGATGTATCCAATTTGCGCCACGCTGGAATAAGCCAACATTCGCTTAATGTCCGTTTGGCCTATGGCCAGCACCGAACCGGCGAAAATCCCCGCCGTGGAAAAGACGAGAATTACATCGGGAACGGGAATGCGGGAAAACAGCTCGGCGCCGTAAGCCTGGAAAATAATTCTGGCCATGGCCACGGCGTAGACCTTGATGACCAGCCCTGAGAGAGCGGCGCTGGACGGCGTGGGCGCCGACGAGTGGGCGTCGGGCAGCCACACATGCAACGGAAACAGCGCCGCCTTGGTGCCCAGGCCGATTACAAAGAGGGACAAGGCGACGAGTACGTTCCAGGGATACATGGCAAAGGCTTTGGGCAACGCCTGTGCCATGGCGCCTATGTTCAAATAACCCGTCACCATATAAAGCAAGCCGATTCCCAGCAACACCATCCCTGAGCCCAGGGCACTCAAAACCAGGTATTTAAAGGCGGCCTCCACGCACAGGCGTTTGGGCCTGATGGCCACCAGGGCGCAGGCAGCAATGGTGCCAATTTCGGTAAAAACGAAAATGTTGAAGAGGTCAAAGGCCATTACTATACCGTTTAAAGCGGCCAGGAGCAGGAAAAAGAGGGAATAATACCAGGTCTTGGCCCGGCCGCCTCCAAGCTCGCGGCTGAGGTCGGCGGTACTGTAAATAAGCACCAGCACGGCCAGCAGATTGATGGTGAGGTGCAAGAATACCGTCACCCAATCAATGGTGATTTCAATGCCCAGCGGAGCCTGGTGGCCGCCGGGGAAATAACTGTATGTCCCCGTCCCGGCCACATGCCAGGCCGACGCCGCCGCCAGGATAAGGCCGCAACCGGCAACTCCGACAGCAAACAAGCCGGCCGGGAATTTTTTGTTGCGCCCCAACAAGGGCAATCCCAGGGCCGCAGCCAGGTACAAAGCGACCAGCAAAACGGGAAGGTGATTCATTCTTCTCCTCCCCTCAGCTGCATTATCTTATCGGCATCCACGGTTCCGTAATAATTATACAGTTTGACAATCAGCGCCAGAGCGAAGGCCGTAAGACTGACACTGACCACTATGCCGGTAAGGATCAGCGCCGAAGGCAGAGGATTTATATAACCTTCTGCCCCCGGAACAGCAATGGGCGAACTGCCGCCCCGGACATAGCCCACGGAGATGAAAAACAAAAATATACCCGTTTCCATTATATTCATGCCCATAACCTTCTTAATGAGATTGGAATGGGTGAGCATGGTATGGAAACCGATGAGGAAGAGAACCATGGCTGTGAGAAAGTGCATATTGCTAATCAGTTTGGCTATCATAATGACCTTCCTCCAGCAAATGATAGAGCAGGGTGACAATGGTACTGCACACCTTTAAGCCGATTGCCGTGGTCAGCAGAGGGATGAGCCCGGCGCTGAACAACTGACCGGCTTGTCCCAGCCATTCAGGCACATTGGTCAGGAACGCAGCGCCGCGCAATATGCCCGTCAGCCCCAGCGCGATGTAAATCAGGCCGCCCAGGGACTCCAGCCACTGGGCGATCAGCCGCGGCAGGCGCTTAAAGCCTTCACCGACGCCATAACTCATGGCAAAAAGCACAAAGCTGGCGGCCATCACCGCCCCGCCGGCAAAACCGCCGCCGGGGGAAATGTGGCCATGAAATATAATATACAATCCATAAACCTGGATAAAAGGCAACAACAGCTTTATCACCGTCTGCAGCACGACGCTCTGCATCTTATCGCCCTCTCCCGCCTTTGTGCACATCCAGAACAACCAACACCGCGGCAATACCCGCAAAAAGAACTATTACTTCGCCCAATGTATCGTACGCGCGGTAATCCAGGATAATGGCCGCAATAAAATTGCTGGCGCCCGTTTCTTTAACGGCATTTTTCACGTAGTGGGCGGATACTTCATTGCTTGCCGGTTTCCCGGCGCCAAATTCGGGCATTTCCGCAACCATCATCACCAATATGACGCCAATGGCGACCAGAACAAAGGTGGTCAGGGCAACCCTCATTCTTCATGCCTCCCGGTCTTGCTGATTACCACCAGCAACAGGACAGTGGTAACCCCCGCGCCAATGGCAGCCTCGGTAATGGCCAGATCAGGCGCCTTCAATTGTTGCCAAATAATGGCCATAACCAATGAATAGGCGGCAAAGATTACGGCAGCGCTGAGCAGATCCCTGGTCCGGGCCACCACCACGGCACAGACTATCAGAAACAGCAACAGCAAAGCATTCAGCGCCTGTAACACTGTTCATTCCCCCCTGCCCCGGTATATCCAGGTGCGGGTTTCCTTGAGCATGGGATAGCCCTGCTTCAGGGCAGTGTTGCCGATGACATGAGCGGCGGTAGCATTGGTCAGCCATATGAAACCGATAATGAGCAGCATCTTAAGGCTGGCCAGTGAAAATCCCGACCGCACAACCATGCTCAGCAAGATCAGGCCGCACCCCAACGTATCGCATTTGGTGGAGGCGTGGGCCCGGGAAAACACATCGGGGAAACGCCACAAGCCCAATGTCCCCATGGCAAAGAAAAAGGTGCCGGCAACCATCAATATAACGACGACGATATCCTTCACCCGGTTCACCCCCTAAAACAGAGACCCGGTCTGCAGGTATTTTGCCACAGCTATGGTCGTCAAAAAACTGATCAGGGCGTAGACGATGGCCACATCCAGAAAAAAATCCTCATTAAAGACCAGAGAGATAACGCATATAATTGCCACTGTCTTGGTGCCGATGATATTTATGGCCATCAGCCGGTCCATAGCCGTCGGCCCCACAGCCGCCCGGGCCATGCAGGCAAAGGTCAGGGCGATGAGAGCAACGCAAACCCCCAAAAAAAATTCCGTCATCATTCTCTTTCCCCCTCCAGGCGGCGCAACAGGTTGATCAGCGGCCAGTCCACCACATCCTGGGCAGCGGAAAGGGTCAGGGTATGAACGGTGAATTCATCGCCCTCCACAGCCAGAGTCAGGGTGCCGGGGGTGAGGGTAATGGAATTGGCCAGCACCGTCTTGCTCAGGTCGCTGGAAAGACCGGGGTTAAAGGTCACAACCACAGGTTGCAGGGGCATTTTCCGGCTGAGGAGGATCCTGGCCACCTGGATGTTGGCCAGCACAATCTGCCAGAGGAGACTGAAAAAATAGCCAGCCAAAATCAGCATCTTTTTGCCGGGCAGCGACACTTTGCCCCGGATCAGCGTGCGCAAAAGGTCCCGGTTCCACCAAACCACAAACAGTATTGTCATTAGCCCCACCGCTGCGCTCTGGAGCGAAAAACCGGCAATGACCAGCCAAAAAACCGAAAGGATAAGGACAAACAGCGCCAGGACGTTCATTCAAGCCTTCTCCTTTGCTTGAATATAGGACGGGGTAGTGCCTGTGTGTGACAGGCACTGCCCCGTTTACAAACGAATTATGGCCTTGGTAGGACAGGCTTCGACGCAGGCACCGCAATTGGTGCACTTGGCGGGGTCTATAACCGCCAGGTTGTCGACCAGGGCGATGGCGTCTTCGGGACAAACCTTAACGCATTTGCCGCAGGCAATGCAACCGACCTTGCACGCCTTAACCACTGCCGCTCCCTTGTCGTGGGAGTTGCACGCCACCAGCACGGCCGAACCCTCAGGCACCATCCGGATTACTCCCTTGGGACAGGCGTCCCGGCATTTGTTGCACCCGGTGCACAACCCGGAGTCGATGACGGGCAGGCCGTTGTCGCCCATGGAAATTGCGTCAAAAGGACATACCCGTACGCAGGTGCCGAGGCCCAGGCAACCGTAGGGACAGGTTTTGTCGCCGCCGTGCAGCAACACTGCCGCCCGGCAGTCATCGATGCCGTGGTAGATCATCTTTGTCTTGGCGACATCGTCGCTGCCCTGGCAAACCAGGCGCGCTTTGAGACACTCGTCGTCGCAGGCGGCGGAAACGCCCATGATTTTGGCGATTTCGTCGGCAACCTTCTGCCTGCCCACGGGACAACCGTTGACTGGGGCCTCGCCTTTGGCAACGGCTTCGGCGAAGGCGGCGCAGCCGGCATACCCGCAGGCGCCGCAGTTGGCCCCGGGCAGAACCTCGATGATTTCATCGACCCGGGGGTTCTTCTTGACGGCGAAAACCTTGTCCGCCCAGGCCAGGATGCCGCCAAACACCACGGCCAGGACCGTCAAGCTCAGGACCGGTTTGATTATTTCCACAAGAAATTCCATCTTATCCACCCCTAAAGGACGAAGCCAGAGAAAGCCAGGGCCAGGATCCCAGCGGTGATGAGGGCGATGGGAACACCGGCAAAGGCATCTGGAACATCGTTGATTTCAAGTTTTTCGCGGATTCCGGCCAGCATGACCAGGGCCAGCGTAAAGCCGATGGCGGCGCCCAGGGAATGCACAATGGTCTCCACCAGGTTGTACTTATAGTCGATGTTGAGGATGGCAATCCCCAGGATGGCGCAGTTGGTGGTAATCAGGGGCAGATACACGCCCAGGGCTTTGTGCAATGTGGGGCTGACCTTCTGCATGAACATCTCCACAAACTGGACCAGGGCCGCGATGACCAGGATGAAAACAATGGTCTGCAGGTAACCCAGTCCCAGCGGGTTGAGGAGCAGGCCCTGGAGCAACCAGGTCATGACCGATGCCAGGGTCATGACGAAGGCAACAGCCATGCCCATGCCAACCGAAGTTTCAATGCGCTTGGACACGCCCAGGAAGGGGCAGATGCCCAGGAACCTGTTGAGGACAAAGTTGTTGAAGAAAATTGCGCCAAAGAAGATCATAAACAGTTCCATCGCTTGCTTAACCCTCCCTCTTGGCCACTGCCGGGTTCCTGCGGGCGACAGAGCGCTTGCCGCGCCGGGCAGTAAGGCCGTTTATGAGAGCCATCATCAGCCCAAGGGTTATAAAGGCGCCGGGAGGCAGGGAAAAAATTGTCGCCATATCAGCACTTTCGCTCAGCACCTGCAGGCCAAAGACGGTGCCGGCACCCAGGAATTCCCGGATGGCGCCCAGCACGGTAAGGCTGAGGGTAAAGCCCAGGCCAATGCCCAGGGCGTCCAGTGCCGATTTGCCCAATGAGTGCTTGGAGGCATAAGCTTCGGCCCGGCCCAGGATAATACAGTTGACCACGATGAGGGGCAGAAAAATGCCCAAAGCTTCATAGAGCGAATAGGCAAAAGCTTCCATCAACAGGGAAACCACGGTGACAAATGTGGCGATGATTACGATGAAACTGGGAATGCGCACCTGGTTGGGTATGACGTTTTTCAGGGCTGAGACAACCAGGTTGGAGCCCAACAGCACTGCAGTGGTAGCCAGGCCCATGCCCACGCCGTTGACGGCCAGGGTGGTCACAGCCAGGGTGGGGCACATCCCCAACATCAGCCTGAATGTCGGGTTTTCGGCAAAAATTCCGCGTTTGAGTTCTTGCAGTATTGACATTGCTGCCACCTCCTACTGCACAGCGCTCTTGAGCGCTGCTTCAATGGCTTCCAACAGGCCCCTGCTGGTCCCTGTTGCGCCGGATACCACGTCGACGTCCAGGGACTGGGTGTCCAGAATCGCCTTGGTAATACCGTCGATAGCCAGGCTGGCGTATTCCGGCGTATCCTGGTGGTCGACAACGACAATATCTGTAATTTTGCCGCCGCTGACGGTGACCTCCACCTGGAGCCCGCCGAAAAGGCCTTCCCCGGTGCCGGAGTATACTCCGTCGGGAACCTGGGAAACATCCAGGACAGGCCCCTTCTTAATGGCATCCATAATGGCGTCCAGCAGGCCCTGGGAAGAGAAAGTGGCTCCGCTGGCCAGGTCGACCTCCAGACTCTGGGCCTCGGTAATGGCGGGGATCAAAGTTGCAAAGGCCTTGTTGGCGTACTCGGGGGTATCGTTGTGTTCCAGAACTTCCAAATCCTTCAATTCCCCGGAAACCATTCTGAAGCTGACCCGGGTAATGCCGTGAAAACCTTCTCCCTCGCCCACATAGACGCCGTCGGGCAAGCCGGAGATATCCAGTTTGACCTGGGAACGGAGGGCGTTCTTAACGGCATTGAGCAGGCCTTCACTGGAGAAAGTAGCGCCGCTGTAGAAGTCTACCTCCTCCAAATCCTGGGTCTCGATGATTTGGTCAATCATAAATGCAAAGGCCGGTTCGGCATATTCGGGAGTATCGTCGTGGCTGAGAACCACGATTTTGGTAATCCTGCCGCCGGAAACAGTCACTTCCACAGTGATGTCGTCTTTCAGGCCCTTGGCCGATCCGGTGTACGTGCCGGGCAGCAGGGAGCCGATGTCAATGGGCTCAGCAGGACCTGCGCCGCCAAATTCCTTGAGGGCATCCTTGACAGCGGCGATAATCGCCTCAGAGGTCATGGTGGCGCCGGAAACTGTATCCACCTGAATTTTCTGCTCCGCCACCATGGCTTTGGGAATGGCCTCTATGGCCGGGTCGGAGACACCGGCGGTTTCGTTGTGGCTGACGATGACGACCTTGGTGAGCTCGCCGTTGGCAAAGGTGACTTCTACCGTCACGTCGCCGCCAAAGCCGCGCCCGGTGCCGGTGTAAGTGCCGTCGGGAATCTGGGCAAAATCGATTTCTGTCTCTTCAATGAGGCCCAGATATCCGCCCACGAACTGAACGGCGCGGCGCACGCTGCCGATGACTGCCGTCGATGATGAAGTCGCTCCCGAAATCGCGTCCACGTCTGTACCGGAAGCAATGGGGTCGTCGATTCCCTTGCCCTTAAACTGGCTCAGCCAGGCCGGGTCGGTAATGCGGTCGCCCAAACCCGGGGTCTCGGAATGGCTGAAAATATATACCCCCTGGACTTCCGCTTCGGTGTTTAAACCCACCAGGATGTCGATACCGGCGGAACTGTACCCCTGGCCGGTGAGCCTGACCACGTACCCCACCACTGCGCCGCCCTTTTTGGCTATGCGCAGGAAGAATTCAGTCTCTTCCTCGGGCTCGACAAACTCATCGGCGTCAATTACCCGGGAAAAGGTTGCGTTGAGGCGCGCCTGTGCATTTTCTTCAATAATGGGTGCAGTCCAATAGTTTACTCCGGCCAGCAATCCGGCCGAAATAAAAGCGATAAGCCCGAGGACCACCACCATCTTGAGGGATGAGTTCATTATTTTTTCACCTCCCCAAAGGTTTTGGGCACTGTATAGCGGTCAATTAAGGGAACCAGCGCGTTCATAAACAAAATGGCATAGGTTACGCCCTCGGGAGCGCTGGCAAACACGCGCACATACATGGTGACCAGCCCGCAGCCGATTCCGAAGAGCAGGCGGCCCACTTTGGTGGTGGGAGACGTAACCATATCGGTGGCCATAAAGACAGCGCCAAAGAGCAACCCGCCGGCGCAGATATGAAATGCCACGGCTTCCAGCGAAAACTGATTGGTTAGCAAAGCAATGATTGCTGCAGTGCCGATGTAACCGCCGGGGATACGCCAGTCGATGTGCCCCTTGAGCAAAAGGTATATTCCGCCCAACAGGATGGCAACCACCGAGGTCTCGCCCAAGGAACCACCGACATTGCCCAGCACCAGGTCAATAAGGCTTGCGCTCCCTGCGCCCAGGGGCGTTGCGCCGCTGACCAGGTCGGCGAACCAGTTGTCCAGGGCCAGGGGCTGGTGCCACCGGGTCATCAACACCGGCCAGGACATAAACAAGACGGCGCGGCCTACCAAAGCGGGGTTGAAGATGTTGTTGCCGATACCCCCAAAGGCCTGCTTGGCCAGGAGGATGGCAACACCGCTGCCCACCACCGCCATCCACAACGGCGCCGAAGGCGGCAGAATCAACCCCAGCAAAAGTCCTGTAACAGCTGCGCTGCCGTCTCCCAACACCTTTTTGGGTTTAAGGCTTTTGTGCACCACCAGGGATTCAAAGATCATGGCGGACAACGTCGAGACCAACAGAATAAAAACTGCATTGAGGCCGAAATAGATTATAGCCGCCGCGGTAACGGGAATCAGGGCGATCACGACGTCCCACATTATACTGCTTACCGAACGGGAATCCAGAATGTGCGGCGAAGGTCCTACTTTTAATTTTTCGGTCATATCATAACCCCTCCTTTTAGCCCGCTGCTTTATTTCTTGCGCCGCTTACTGTTGATTTCATGTTTCGCCTTTTGGATGTAGTGGACAATGGGAATTCTGGCCGGACAGACAAATGAACAACAGCCGCATTCAATACAGTTGAACAAATGAATCTGTTCGGCATCATTGTACATCGACTTGCGGGAATACAGAGCCAGGTAATTGGGCATCAGCCGCATGGGGCAGGCGTCAACGCACCGGGCGCAGCGTATGCATGTCCGCTCTTCATAGATGCGCACTTCCGCTTCAGTAAGCACCAAAATTCCCGATGTGCCCTTGGTCACAGGATCATCCAGACTGGCCACCGCCTTGCCCATCATGGGGCCGCCGTTGACCACTTTAACGGCATCATCCCGCATGCCGCCGCAAAATTCGATAAGGTCCCTGATGGGAGTTCCCAGCCGCACGCGCACGTTGGCAGGCTCGGCGACGCCCCGGCCGGAAACGGTAACCACCCGGTCGATGAGGGGACGCCCCAGGTTTACAGCCTGATGGACAGCCACCGCCGTAGCCACGTTTTGCACCACGATGCCCAAATCCAGGGGCAACCCGCCCACCGGCACTTCTCTGCCCGTCAAGGACTTGATGAGCTGGCGCTCTCCGCCCTGGGGATAAACCACCGGGACGGCCTCCACCCGGATGTTTTCCTCATCCCGGCACAGGCGGCTCAGGTTTTCAATGGCGTCGGGCTTATTTTTTTCAATGCCGATAATGGCCTTTTGAGCCCCGCAGGCCCGGAGCAAAATCTTAATACCTTCGATGAGTTCTTCGCCCTGTTCCACCATAACCCTGTGGTCGGTGCTGAGATAAGGTTCACATTCAGCCCCATTAATAATCAGGGTGTGCACTTCCTTGCCTTCAGGCGGGCTGAGCTTGACATGGGTAGGGAAAGCCGCTCCCCCCATCCCGACGATTCCGGCTTCGCGGATGATTTGCCGTATGTCTTCGGGCGTGTCATACTTAGGCGCCTGGCCGGTAAACCGGGAATGCTCGGGGTCGGTGACGATTTCAATCCCCTCGGCATCCACGGCGGCCACTTCCCCGCCGACGCTGGCGATAATCGGCGCCGACACAAATGCATCACTGTCGGCAATTTTTTGCCCCACCGTCACCACATCGCCCTTCTTCACCAAGGGCTTGCACGGCGCCCCAATGTGTTGCTGTAACAAAAGGCGCACGCGTTTGGGCAGGGGCATTTCCACAATGGCTTTGGAGGCGGTTAATTCTTTGTTGTATGGAGGATGAATGCCGCCAGGAAAGGTTGTCTTCAAGAAAATCACCCCTTTGGAATTATTACGTACACTGTCCAGTTTAAAAGAAAACGATGCAGATTTCCAGCAAATCTATTTGTTAAGCAGTTCGGCGCCGGCGATGCCGGGTTTGGTCATTTCCTGCGGATTGAGAATGATGTCCAGTTCCTCTTCGGTGAGAATGCCCCGCTCCAGGACGATCTCCCGCACAGGACGGCCGGTGGTAATGGCCTCCTTGGCAATGAGGGTGGCAGTTTCATAACCCACATGGGGATTGATGGCAGTTATAATGCCGACGCTCTGTTCCACCATTTGCCGGCAGCGCTGGACATTGGCGGTAATGCCCTTGACACATTTTTCGGTGAATACCGTGACGACATTGCGCACAATATCCAGGGACTGCAGCAGGTTGAAAGTCATCACCGGTTCCATGACGTTGAGCTCCAGCTGGCCGGCTTCTGCCGCCATGGTAATGGTCATGTCGTTGCCGACTACCTGGAAGGCCACCTGGTTGACCACTTCGGCCATGACCGGGTTGACCTTGCCCGGCATAATGGAAGAACCGGGCTGCATGGCGGGCAGGTTGATTTCGTTCAGGCCGCACCTTGGTCCCGAAGCCATGAGGCGCAAGTCATTGGCCATCTTGGACAGGTTAACCGCGCAGATTTTCAATGCTCCCGACAAAGTTACGTAGACGTCGGCATTTTGCGTGGAATCAACCATGTTTTTCGACTGCTCCAAAGGCAATCCGGTGTTGGCGGCCAATATCTCAGTAACGTGTTTTATATACTCCACGTCGGCGTTGAGGCCGGTTCCCACCGCCGTTGCCCCCATGCTGATGACCCTCATGCCCTGGGCTGCGGCTTCGATGCGCTGGATGTCCCTTTCAATGGCGCAGGCCCAGGCGCCAAATTCCTGGCCCAAGCGAATGGGAACGGCATCCTGGAGATGGGTGCGCCCCATCTTAATGATGCCGTCAAACTCCTGTTCCTTTGCACGCAGGGCTTGTACCAATTTCTGCAGGGCATCAAGCAAGGAGCTGGCCAGGTTGAGGGAAGCAATTTTAATTGCAGTGGGAAAGACATCATTGGTAGATTGAGCCATATTGACGTGGGTGTTGGGCGAAACGAGAATATAATCGCCCTTGTTGCCTCCCAAGAGCTCGATGGCGCGGTTGGCAATGACTTCGTTGGCATTCATGTTCAGTGAAGTGCCGGCGCCCCCCTGAATGACATCGACGACGAACTGGTCAAGCAATTCGCCGCTCAGGATTTCGTCACAGGCGGCGACGATGGCATTGCCGGTAGTGGGATTGAGCCGCTTGGTCTTCATGTTGGCCTGGGCTGCCGCCTTCTTCACCTGAACCAGGGCCATAATCAATTCCCTGTGGGGCTTGTACCCGGTTATGGGAAAATTCTCCAACGCCCTGGCGGTTTGAATGCCGTAGTACACATTTTGGGGAACCTCCCGGTCACCGAGAAGGTCCCGCTCACGCCTGTAAGGTACCACCACAATCCTCCTCAATTAGATCCTGAAAAGGTACACAATAAAACTTCTCTGCCGAGCAGTGAAATCCTGCTTTGCGCACAAAGATAAAGTCTCATAAATAGTATGCCAACGCCTGTAATTCTACAGTGACATCTGAATTTTGAACCCGCACGCCCTCAGGAACATTGAGCAGTACCGGGGCAAAATTTAAAATGGCTTTTACGCCGGCAGCCACCAGGGCATCGCAAACCGATTGAGCGGCAGCGGCAGGAACTGTAATAATTGCCATCTTGATGTTGTTTTGGCGCACGAAATCCACCAACTCTTCCATGGGCCGCACTTCCAGGGAACCGTGCACCTGACCAATCTTGGCAGGATGTCCGTCAAACAGGCCGACGATTTTGGTGGCAGATTTTTGATATCGGTTGTACCTGCACAGGGCGGCGCCCAGGTTGCCTACTCCCACGAGAACTATGGGTATCTCCTTGTCCAACCCGAGGATTTTGGAAAGTTTGTCGGCCAGCTCGGAAACCCGGTAACCCATTCCCTTAACGCCAAAATCACCAAAAATGGACAAGTCCTTGCGTATTTGAGCCGGGTTAAGATTTAAATCATGGCCCATCTGCTGTGAAGATACTGTGTCCACATCATAGCTCATCAGTTGTTGCAAATACCGGAGATATACCGGAAGCCTGCGAATAACGACATCAGGGATGCGATGCTTTTTTTCCGTCAATAACTATCCCTCCACACAGTTCGGTATGTAAAAATTTTAACATGAGCACAAAGCTATGGCAACAAAAACGCGGTGCCCCGCGCCAGTTGTCTCCTCAACCGGCGACGGGGCACCAGGCTGCATCCGGCCCGTTGGCCCTATGGGCCGGAACTTTTCTTATGTTGCCGGCCCTCGTGGTCGAT